>Ga0209343_10000066_pt1 | contig 126428 bp, 143 predicted proteins | sample RifCSPlowO2_02_FD_184026 | JGI IMG/M metagenome (GOLD analysis project Ga0209343, IMG submission 184026) | Groundwater microbial communities from Rifle, Colorado - Rifle CSP2_plank lowO2_0.2 (SPAdes) (version 2) | ecosystem: Environmental > Aquatic > Deep subsurface > Groundwater | place... | reverse complement strand
TTATGAAAAGAAAAACTATTCAGGTATCACGGTGTACTCAATTAATTTCTTTACCTAGAAAATGGATTATAAATAATAATGTTAAGAAAGGAACGGAATTAGATGTTGATGAAGAAGATAATAAAATAATTGTTTCTTTAGATAAAATTGAGATAAAAAAGAAAGAGATTGATCTAAGAGATTATAATGAAAGGATGATTAGATGGGTCATTTCAGCTTTCTACAAATTAGGTTACGATGAAATTATTGTGCAATATAATAATGAAAAACAATTAGAAATAATTCAAAATTTAATAAAAAATATTACTCCTGGTTTTAACTTAGTAATACAGAAAAAAAGATGTATAATAAAATCATTGGTGAAAGAGAATATTGAAGAACTAGAAGAAACCTTGAGAAAGGCCTTTTTAATCACAATTTCTATGGGAAATAATATTATTGAAGCTATTAAAAATAATCAATTTAATGCCTTAAAAAATATAAGAGATATAGAAGAAATAAATAATCAATTAACAAACTATTATGAAAGATTAATTAATATCAGGCATGTAAGAAATGCTAATTTAAGATATGTTATTGCTTGGAATTTAGAAAAGATAGCAGATAAATATAAAGAAATTTGTGACAAAAAAATAGATCGTATAAGAGAATTAGAGGATATTAATCGGATTTTAGAGGGGTTTTATCAATTATATCTTAATTTTGATATGAATAAATTACAAAAATTGGAGGGTTTAAAAGCTAGATTTAAGGCTCAAGATCCTATTTTAATGGCTTTAATCTCTATTGTTTATGATTTTTCTACTACTTTAATTATGTTAAATGATAATTAGTAAAAGAAGAAAATATTTTCTTTGGTATTTTATTAAAAGAACAATAAATAATATTATAAACTATAATTTTAATTTATGAATAAATTTACCAAATCTATCAATATGCTGTTGAAGATAACCAAACTCTCCTTTAATTTTAATAGATTTTTTATTATCTAAAAAATAACAATACATACATTTTAAACATTTATCTATTGGAATATTTCCATTTTCTACTTTCAATTCCATTGGACAGATAATATCTAACAATCTATTACATTCATTAACATCTAGAATTTCAAAGGCATCAAGATTAACTTCATCTTTAATATAAACATCCTGCCTAACTTTTATTTTGTATAAAAAATCTGGGATAAACCCTGAGGAGAATATTGGATCAAAGGCCCTCCAATATCTTGGTCTAACAAAAATATTTTTCAAAAGAACAGAACTCATAAGGTTTTTTTTGGCTTTTATAAAATTATAAGTATTTTGAATTTTATCTAAAACATCTAAATCTTCTCTGCTAAAACCTTTTATTTTTAGATATTTGATTTCATTGATTTCATAGCCCATTAATTTAGCACAAACGGCATCAACTAAAAAACAGTCATTCCCAGCTACTAAACAACCAACCTTTTTGGCTATACCATCACCTGGACCATTGCCTTCCATAGCAATGATACCATCAACTATATTTAAGTTAATTCTAATTTGGTTACCTAAAGAAACAATATTTGGAAAAAAATTATCGTGGATTCTTCTTTTCTCTAATCCTTGTAAACAACCCATTAAATTCTTAGTTGCGATACTTATTCCAGCTTCTACATGTGTTTTTAATTTAGGTAAATTAATAACAAAATCTGCTTTAAATATTTCTTCGCTTATTTTAACAAATTTATCGTCTGCTAGAGTTATCTTTCTATAAGTCGTTTTGTTCAAGTCAATAATTTTAACATTTAAAATTTCACCTAAGGATTTAATTCTTAATCTTTCTAAAACATCAATACCAATATGATTAATGCCACAATTACAGCCTTCAGCAAGAATAATCTCCTTATAACCTCTCTTTTTTAATTCATTAATAACACAAACTATTACCCTTAGATCTGTACTGTTTCCTGTTAATGCATTCAAATCATTGTTACAGTTTGGTTTTAATAAAATTCTGATGTTCTTATTTTCTGGTAGAGGAAATAAATCAAAGATTTTAGAAATAGATTTCTCAATTTCTTTAAACGAAAAAATATTTCTCTCTACAACTACTTTTTTGGATAAATTATATAATTCCATATTATTCATTTAAGTTAATAATTTATAAATCTTTATTATAGTTTCTAAAAAAAATTAAATATAAGTATAACAATCCCATAATTCTAATTCTTTGGGGGTTTCAAAATTACTAATAAAACACCCATCTAAATTGGGATAACCGTGCATTCCTTTTATTTTCTCTTTGTTATAATAGTTTGGCCAAAAAACACCGCTATTCTTTAAGCTTATTATCGTTTCTCCATGCTTTCCACCATGGGGTAAACTGCTTTTTCTCATCATTTCTTCATTCCAAATAATAACTCTACTATCGTCTATATTATCTAGAATTTTCTCTCCGATATCCCAAAATCTACAGATTGTAGAATCAATAAACATTTTTCCTCTAAAATCTCCAACTAAATCCATAATATCCACAAAAAATTCAACATTGCTCATTCCGTGATCACTCCAAATAATTATCTTTCCCTCACCAAAAGCCTCAACAATAAATCTAATTCTATCATCCATTTCTTTCAAACAATCTTCAAATTCTATGGAATTTACACCGAACTTATGGCCTGTTTTATCCAATTTAACCAAATGAATATAATACACATCAAAATCTTTATCAAAATATCTAACAAAGATTTTTGTATTATTCTCTTTAAAAAATGGTCTAATTTTATGTTTTCCATTCACAACAAAATGCGGCCAAGTATACACTAAATATTTTTTATTTGAAAAATAACTATTTTTAATGTCCCAAACATTTCTTTCTGTAGAAACATCTATCCAAGAAAAAACATCAAAAGGAATGTTGTGTAATTTACACAAATAACTTCTTCCGTCTAAATATTGTTTTAAAGCAAAAATATAATCTAAAGTACCTCTAAATCTTTCCAAATATTTTTTATCTTTTAAAAATCTAAAATATCCCTCTTTCTTAATAAATTCAACCCAAATATCATTTTCTATGGGCTTTTTACCAGTAAAAAAACTAAATTCTATTCCAGTATAACCAAAAATTGTTTTTAGCCTAGCTTTATTCTGGAAACTATTTAAAAACTTCATTTTATCTAATTGATCATAACCTAAGGCATCCAAACAAATAATTAATGTTTTCATAGTTTTTAAAGATAGAACAATAATTTAAATCTTATTTTTCTTAAGATTGTATTTAATAATTTCTTAATGCCAATATTAAAAATATAATTTTAATAAGTATAATGGTTATTAATTACAACATTAAACTTTCTCGGTAAAAGACATACTTTTTTCTGTGTTTTTTAAATTAATTTGCTTGAGAAAGCTTAATTAATCTTGCCTCTAAAACCGTTCCATTAGATTTAAAATCAGTATCTCCATTACCTTCTACCCTTTCATAAGACAATAATTCAGTATAACATTCACAATCAGCCCATCTTAGTCTATCAATATACCTAATTAATTCCCATTTAGTCTCGAAGCAGATAAAACTATTAGAGCCATTAAAAGCAACAGCATAGTTAAATTTAAGCGTATCATCACACCTAACAAGTTCTTTACCATTAAATACATAATATTCTTTCATGAAAATACAAAAAATAGCTTATATAAAAAGCTTCTTCATTAATAAAAAATATATTTTCTAAACTATCTTTTGTAAAAAGAAAGCAACATAAGCATTAGCGTAATCCTGGCTTATTGATTCCCAATCATTGCCTTTTACAGGATAAACCTTACTCAAAACTTCCTTTCCCTTCATTAACATTTCTTTATCCACTGAATCCTCTTTCAAAGAAAATAATACAAAAGGCATAGCAGAAAATATTATTAAATCAGGTCCTGACGAAGAATACAACATCTTAAAATAATTCTCTTTTAATTGATTTTTTACCCTTTTAAAAAATTTATACTTAAAATAATAAGGCAAAGTCACTCTCATGAGTTTAGGAATAATCTTATTATTTAATCCTCTTAATTTTAGAAACCAATACCCATATGGCTCATAATAATTTTTATTCATATTTTGAATTGCATTACTTAAATCATCAATATTAAGAATATTTTTTCCAGTAAATTTAGAAAAGAAATATTTAGAAACCTCTAACATATCTTCTCTGGCTTGATGCCAATATTCTATGTCGCTTAAATTAATTTCTTTATCTAAATCTAATTTCCATAAAGTAGCTTCACTAACTCTATCAGCAAAATATGGAATGACTTCATATAATTCAGAAAAATCTTTTTTATATGTTTCTTTAAAAATTTGCATTCTTTTAAAATAAGTGGGGGCATATTTTTCACTTAAAATTAACAAAGCAGTACATGCATCAATATAAACCTTAGCAACAAAGTATTTTAACATCTCTGGATCGTGTTTTCCATCCAAAGAGATATATTCTATCATATGAGTCATTCTATTTAACAAAATCCTTGCACCCTCAGCTAGCGGTATATCTTCTACTTTATAATTTGGAATTAAATATCTTAAATCTTCACCCCAGACAATAGTGGAGGCATTACGTAACTCATAGTATCTTAACATAGGAAATAATTTTTTTAATTGTTCAACAGTTAAACATTTGAAATCATAATAAAAATTATCCCCTAATGTTTGATTTTTGTCAAACATCTCTAAAATAATTCCTTTTTTTCCCCATCTAGAAGCGACTTCTTTAGCAACATTTTCAATATAATCATCATCTATTTTTTCATCTGTTATAACATAAACATCATAATCGTTTGCAGGAAAAAATTTATCGTGAATAAATCTTCCACTACCTTCTCCCCTACCAAAACCTCCATAAAGTATGATACTTCTAACACCTTTAATTCTTTCTAAAACAACTTTATTAGCCAAATCCATATGTTCTTTGACATGACTATCTCCTTTTGAATTAAAACAATATTCACCCATATTAAAAAAATGATATTTGGATTTATTAACTTTTATATATTATTTCTTCCATCTTAAACTAATAAAAAACCCAAAGATAGCTGGAATTATTCCAAGAAAAAACATAGAAATTAAAGAAGTTAGTACAATAATATCTGGATTTATTCCAAATTTTGACATAAAGAATATAAGAGATAATTCTCTGATACCCAATCCTGCTATTGATATAGGCAGTAAACCAATTATTGTTCCTAATGGGAATACAGAAATAAATATTAAATAACTCATTTTTAAACCTAAAGCTACTCCTATTAAATATGCAAAACTATAATTACCTATCCAATATAAAAAAGAAAATATTATTGGCTTTAAACATTTTTTAAATGGTGGAAGATTAGAATAAAATTCATCAAAAAATTCCTTAATTTTGTCTTTAAGTTTGTTTGGAATAAAATGAATATAAAAGAATCTAAAAAACCATTTGCTTCGTTTTTTACTATAAAAAAAATATAATAATAAGAAAAAACAAATTATAAAAATTAATAAATATAAATAGATATTTTGAATAAAATCAATTAAAAAAAAACAACCTAATAGGGCTAAAGGAACAATTACTAAAATATCAAAAATTTTTTCAATAAAAAAACTTGAGCTACATACTGCTAAAGATTTGTTACAATGGTCTTTTAGATATAATGATCTTAGAATGCCTCCACTTTTAGATGGTGTAATATAGCTATAATAAATTCCAATCAAACTTATTTTGAATAATTTAAAATAATTAACATAGATATTTTGCAATTTTAATATTTCAAACCATTTTTTAACACACATAAATAAAACAAATACACCAAGGATTAAAGCAATAAAAAGAATTTTAAGATTAAGATTAATAAATGACTGTATTAATTTTAACCACCCTATATTCCATAATAAATAAATAAATACGATAAGACCGGTTAAAGATAATATTTTTTTGTAATTCATAATTCTTTAAAAAAATTTAAGCATATAAATTTATCCTTTAAAATCCTTAATGTGCCCAAATACTGCCTTTAACCCCTTTAATTTATATTTTATGTCGTTTATATTTCTAATTTTAGATATGTGCCTAAGTATATATTTTGGATTTAAAAATATTTTTGTGTATATCATATTGCAAATATTCATAACATCATCAGCTTCCATATCTATTGTTTTTAAAACTGGTTCTCTCATATCATATCTTTCATAGTATTTATAATTAAATCTAAACCATCCCCTTTCAAGTGCTTCTTTAAATAATGGTGTACCTGGATATGGAATAATAATTGTAGATTGTAAAATATCAGCATCTCCACTCAACATTAATTTTTTAGCTAATATTAATGTATTCAATGCTTCTTTTCTTGTCTCCCATGGATAACCAATTATCATTGTTAAATGAACATTTAATCTATTTTTTTTAATTAATTTACAACCATTAATAATTTGTTCAATAGTTATACTCTTACAGATTTTATCAAGTGTTTTTTGATTTCCACTTTCCAATCCTAGTTTTAATAATCTAAAATTTGCTTTTTTCATTAATCTTAAATTCTCATCATTAATAAAATCAAACCTCATATTGCAACTAAAACTTATTTTTTTATTGTAACCTCTATTAATTATTTCATTACAAAAGTCTTCTAACCATTTTCCATTCATAAATGTTCCACTATCATCAAATATTTCTTTAACATCATATTTCTCTATTAAAATTCCAATTTCATCTAAAACATTTTTAACACCTCTAACCCTATGTTTTGGAAATAGTATTGGCCAAGCACAAAATTTGCATTTACCATATGGGCAATCTCTTCCTGACATAATATACATAAATGGCTTAACAGGAATATTATATTCTATATTATATAAATTACATTTAGTTAACTCTCTATCAATAAATGGCAAATCATCTAAATTATTATTTTCTAGATTTAGAATACCTGATTTTTTAATAACGTTGTTTTCTTTAAAATATATACCCCCTATCATCCAACTATGTTTATGGCTTAAATAATCACAGATGCTTAACAAAGAAAAATCATAATCTCCCCCTGTAATAATAAAATCAACTTTAGAATTTTCAAAAGATTCCTCAGGAAATGCACTAACATGGTCTCCCATTAAGACAATTTTAACTTCTTTGATATCTTTAAGTCTTTCAATCCACTCCCAATGCATTTTAATCACTGGGGTTTTTGTTTCTATAGCTATGATATCTACATTAGATTTTTTAAAAAATTCTAAGAATTCTTGATCGATTAAACCCTCAACAATTGCATCCTTCCAAATGACGTTATATCCATTAAATTTTAATAAAGTAGCTGCAGATGCTGGAATTATTGGAAATATATAGGTCGGGTTATTAAACCATTGAAATTGTCTGTTTTGTGATAATAAGGGCACACCTTTATAACTATGTAAAGGTGGATAACAAACCATAATATTCATTTTTCCCTCAAAAGAGCATATATAAATAATAATAAAAATAAAGAGGTTATTAAAATTACCAAATTATAAACAATAGTATTTAAACTATCATGTTTAAAATATATAATTAAAACCTGTATAATATTAAATAGGTATAAAATAACAATAAAAAAATATTTTTTTATTGTTATTAGATAAAAACATAATAAATAGAGTAAACAATAAACACCAATAAAAAGACCATACCATCCTAATAAATAAGCAATATCTAGATACTGTTTACCATAAAAAATATTTAAAATAACATTACTAAATGTAAAATATAAAAAAACCAAGATTGAGATGAAACAAAAAACAATTAATATAGATTTTAATAAGATATTCTTAGTTTTTTCTTGTTTGATGTGTTTGTCAACAATCTTTGGTACCATAACCTGACTGACAGATATAGAACCAAAAAATAAAACCTTTCCAATCATACTCAATGCTATATAAAAACCAGTCTCTGTACTAGAAAAATAATGTTTAATCATTAGTATATCTATTGTATAAAAGGCTGTTAAAGAAATTAGCATAAATAATATTGGTATAGAATCAAATAAATTTTCTTCTATTTTTTCCTCTTTTTTCTTTAAAATATTTTTTAAGGAAAAAAAACCAAAGATTAATGGAATTAATATAGAAATAATAACTGCTAATAATGCCCCTCCTATTTTATAACCTAAAACTATTAAAAGTAATACAACAAAAACCTTAACGAGAGCCTCTATAATTAGGTTTGCTCCTAATTTCTTAAACCATTGAAGTCCTTGAAGCATACCCCTTTGAAGCGATAATAATAGGGTTAGAACAATAAATGGTGTAATTATATATAAATAAATGATGTCTATATTTAAATAATCTGCAATTGATTTACTAAACAAAATAAAAAAAAATATGATAATAAGCCCTATACAAAATAGTTTTAATAATGTTCTTCTAAATAAAAAATTAATCTTTTTATATTCATTTTTAGCCTTTAATTCTGCAATATGCTGTGCAGTGGATGTTTGTACAGCATAATAAAGTACTGTAAACATATATATTAAACTTAAAATAACACCTAAAACACCATATTCGTTTGGCCCTAGCCATCTTCCTAGAATAAAATGAAATACAAACCCTAAAAAATTATGAAAACTTGAGGCTAAAAATAGAATAAAATTATCTCTAAAGAATGCGTTTTCTTTTAAGATTTTAAACATTTAAATCACCCAAATCAACAAACTAAAGAATATTTCTATTCCAATCATAAAATACATTATTTGTTTTTCTGTATATTTTCCGGAATTAGTAAAAAAATGGATAACAGAATAATATTTTTTATAGTTTGTTTTGACCTTTTCATTAATGTATTCTCCATAACATTGAGCCTTAAACTTGCTTCTTAATTTTAAAATAAACTCTAAAATAAATGGAATGGATACAATTAAAGCTGCTTTTTCTAGATTTCCAACTATAGCTATAACTGCTAAAGATCCGCCTAAAAAATAGGTTAAAGAATCTCCTGGAAATATCTTGGCTGGAAATTTATTATAATAAAAAAAGGCTATTAAAGCAGAAAATATCATTAATGCGAACATTGCAGCAATGTAACTTTCATTAATATATGCATACAACCCTAAAGAACCAAAGTAAATTATACCCATACCTGTTTCAACGCCATTAATTCCTCCCAATATATTAATCATATTAGCTGCTCCAATTACACCAATTGGAACAAAGAATATGGGATAAAGAATACCAAAGTTTATATCTCCAAAAAAAGGCAGATTCATTACTTCATGACCAGCATTAATAACCATTAATGGAACAGCAGCAAATAGGGTTAAAAATGGCTTTTGCCATTGATTTAATCCTCCACTCCTTTCTTTATCTTTGTGCACTAATAAATCATCTAAAAAACCTACAAATGTTATAATTGATATTGTTAATAAGGAAGCAAAAACAATAATTAGGTTTTCTGTTGTTAATATTTTTGTTTGTATGATAAATGTCCTAAAAAAAATAAAAACTAATACTCCAACTAATACACCAGCAACAACTATTAAACCTCCAGATAAAGGAATTAATGGTTTATCTCTTTTATTTTGGTCTTTGACTTCTAACCCTAGTTTTTTAAGATATCTAATCAAATGTGGGGTTCCAAGATATACTATACTAAAACTTAATAATGCACAAAATAAATTAAAGTAATTCATAAAATTCTAATCAATAAAGAAATTATAAAGATTTCTAAAAAATAAGAAAAATTATTTTTTCTTTTTAAAGTAATATATGGCAAATCCTACAGCTACTAAAATTAATAATATTATTATTGTTAATAGCCATTTTCCTTTTGTTGTTTCTTCTATTATTTCTGTAGGTTCTGCTGTAGGTAATTCTTCTGTAATTGAAATTTCTTCTTCACTCGGTACCTCAACACTTGTTTTTGCAGTCACAGCAAAATAACTAAATCCTGGTGTTGTTGCTTTAAATGTTGTATATTCTGAATCAGCATTTAGATAATTTGTTTCTAATTCTTGCCAATCATTATCATACCTCATTAATACAATATCACTAATCCCATAGCCATTTTCTTGCATCCATGTATTTTCTACTTTAAATGTGATCTCTGCATTTGCTAGATTCTCATCTGTTAATTTATCACTATCTACCTCGAAATATTTGTATACGTCGCCCTCTGGAGAAACACTTCCTGTTTCTGCTGGTTGAACAGTATATTGAGTTAATGTAAATTTAACATCTGATACACCTTCTGTTGTTGTGAAAATAATACTCTCAACCCCAACATCTTCATTGCTGATTAATACCTCTGTTGGTGTATTAGCCACTGCGTCTGTAGTAGCAGCAACACTAGCGCCTGCTCCTCCACTTCCACCACCACTTGAAGAGCTGCTTCCAGATCCTGTATCTGAGACTGATAAGGTTAAAGTTGTTGTGGTTGATCTTGAAACATTATCTTCTCCAGTACATGTTACTGTAAAAGCACCTGCTTGTGAAGCAATATAGCTAGCTGAACATCCTGTTCCTGTTGTTTCTCCTGTAGTGGTTACTGAACATGAACCTCCTGTGCCAGCATTAACACTCATTGAAGCGCTCCTTGGATGTAAATCTCCTATTGAACAAGTCAATGTTGTATCTTGACCTAAAGCTAATGTTGTTCCAGCAGAAGAAGTGATAGTGGCTGTTGGTTTAACATTATCAACAATTATCCTCTTTTGATGGGTACTAACACCTAATTCTCTTGTATCTAACATTATTGCTTGTCCACCAATTACATCAGTACAATTAATCTCATATTTATAACCAGTACTATTATCTGAGACGTTAATCTTATTAAAAGTCAACATTGGATTTACTCTTTCATCCAAATAACCAGGAGTTATAGTCTGATTCACAACATAATTTCCATTGAAATCTGCGTATAAACTACAATTATTCCATCTGTTGGTATATGGTGTTGCATTGAATAACAAACCATCATCATCTCCTCTAATAATGCTTGCGTTTTTATATGAATCTGTTGTACCATTTCTTATAGTTATATTACCAACAAAGAATACATACATTATTGAGCTATTTGTGTTGTTCACTGAATCTGTTAATGATAGATTCATATAATAAGTTGTATTACTTACAAAATTTACTATTTGCTGAGTCCAATTAATACTAACGTGTTTTCCCATACCATAAAATCTACTTTTATTGGTTGTATTAACACTAGCAAAACTCTGGTTACCCCATGTCGTTGAATTCCATAAATCTATTGTTAACTCTGCAGTACTTGTACTATTCCAAATAGTTAAATCATTTAAAGTAATATTTAACCAAATCATATTTGGGTATCCAAGGGTCACACCATTAGAATAATTAAAACCTGTTCCATTTAACAGAGAGTCATTTACACTATCTCCTCCAAAAATCTCAAATCTTGGTGCTAAGTCGTCTACTGTATAATTAAGATAGGTGACATTCATTACCCCGGCCGATGACCTAATTAACCTAATAGAAAATCCCGCTGCATGAGGTATTTCTGTACCTGGAGAGTTAGCACATAATGTGGCTTGAACAATAACAGTACCATTAAGACCAGGTACATAATCTGGTTGACCTGTCTTGGTTAAATTAGAACACACAATTTGATTTATATTTATTCCACTAACAACCCCGGTAGCATTCACACCTGTACAATTAAAATTAGTTAAATCTACTGGTACTGTAGTAAGAGCACTAGGACTTTGGGTATAATTAACTGTATAATTATTACCATTATAAGTCCATCCTGTAGGTAAAGATATATTTATAGATGACAAATTTATATGTGTAGTTGCACTTCCCTGTGATACATTTATAAAAAAGGTATAGTTACCACATACTCCTCCTTTTGTAACGTTAGCTAATATATTAGAACCCATTATGTTTCCAAGAATCCCTGTACGATTTAACCATTGACCTGTTACATTTTGATTCCAACTAGTACCTGGGATATAGGTATTTAATGTTGTATCACTAAAAACAATAACACTTAAACTAATTAAAAATAATAACCCGATAAAAAGAATTTTTATATTTCCTTTGTCCATAACATCACCTCATATTTTTTTAATAATGATAAATTTAATCTAAACTAATATATAAATATTTTTATTCCTTTTCTAAAATATCTTTAGCAAAACAACATAGATACTAATCAAAAGAATTAAAAATAAATTTGAATTAACAAAAAAATGATTCCAAATAAATTAAAATTAATAAAATCAATATCAAGTAACATTCTCTTAAAAAAACCAATACCCTTTATACTATTATTTGAACCTTCACAAATGTGTAATTGTAAATGTACGTTTTGCTATCATTGGAAAGAAGATCATAAAAATGAATTAACAACAGATGAAATAAATAGGGTTTTAAAGGAGGCATATAAACTCGGTTGTGGCTACCTTTTATTTAATGGGGGAGAGCCATTTGTAAATTCACATGTTGAATATATAATAAAAACAGCATATAACATAGGTTATGACATTTCTATAACAACAAATGGATATTTATTAATGGATAATATAGAAAAATATGGCAGATATATAGATAGTATTACTGTTTCTATAGACTACCCTGATAATAGGCATGATATTGATAGAAAACTTCCCGGATTATTTGACAGGGCTATAGCTGGAATAAAAGAAACTAAAAAATATGTAAAAAATATAAGAATTAATTACAATATTCATCAAAAAAATTATAAAGATATAAGAAAAATATGTGAAATAGCTAAAGAATTAGGAGTACAGGTTTATTTCAGATTCTTAATTTCAGAGGTAGATAATCTGGATGATTGGTTGATTAAAGATAAAGAATTAATAAATAAGATTATTTTAGAGATAAAGGATTTAAAAAAGAGGTATCCTATTATAACTTCAGATATTGTATTGGATTATACTTATACAAAAAAAAATTTTAAATGCTTAGCTTCTACTTTTATAATGAATATAGATTCAATGGGTAGAGTCTATAATTCATGTCTATTGCATGAAAATAAAAAAGATAGTATTTTTGGAAATATTAGAGAAAATTCTCTTAAGGAGATATGGTATTCTGAACTGGCTAGAGATATTAGAGGGATTAACTATAAATGTATCCCTAAATTTGATTGTTATGCTTCATGTATAATAGAACCCTCATTATTATTAAAACCTGATTTTAAATACTGGAGGGAATATATCTTTGGCAATACAGTTGGATCTTTTTTTAAAAAAATAAAATAATAATAAACCACCATTATATTTATTAAACAAATTATTGAGAGAATAATTATGAAGAAATTTATAGCAGTATCTGCACCATTGATTCAAGATATTGAAATAAATGAAGTGATAAAAACATTAAAAAGTGGATGGCTTGGTGCTGCATATTCAGAGGAAGAGATAGAATATGTAATTGATAGTATAAATAAGGTGATAAAAGATGTCAGAAATTGATCTAAGTCTAGTATTGGCTTGTTATAATGAAGAAAAAATATTTCTTGAATCGGTTAAAGATATAACTAAAACCTTAGATAATACAAAAATAAATTATGAAGTCATATTTGTTGATGATTGCAGTAAAGATAACACTAGGGAACTAATAAAACTGGCTTGTGAAAAAGATAATAAGTTAAGATATATCTTCCATGAAAAAAATAAAGGAAGGGGGGGTGCAGTTAAGACTGGATTTAATGCTGCTAAAGGGGTAGTTGCTGGTTTTATAGATATAGATCTAGAAACACCAGCATATCACATCCCACAATTATATCAAGAGGTAATGGAAAACTATGATGTTGTGACTGGATTAAGAATATATTCATTTGATATTACGGGGATACCAAGAGATATATCTTCTATTGTTTATAGAAAATTAGCTAAATTATTGATTAATATGCAAGCAAAGGATAGTGAAACTGGATGTAAATTTTTTAATAGAAAAAAATTATTAGATTTATTACCATTTACACCGAATAATGGCTGGTTTTGGGATACTGAAATAATGATGGCTGCTTATTTAAATGGATATAAAATAAAAGAAATGCCTACTTTATTTATTAGAAAGGTTAAACAAAAGGGTTCAACTGTTAAGCTTTGGACAGATTCTTATGAATATTTTTTAAGATTATTGGAATATAGAAAAAAATTAAAAGAAAAAACTATTTGAATAATTTTTTAAATAAAAATGAAAAGGCTTTGAAATTGTATTTTAGCTGATCAAGGGATTTTATTCTTCTCATATGGCTATAAATCTTAGATGCTCTCAGATAAAAGATTCTATTTGCTTTTTTTTGATATTTATAGATTGTATCGGCATTTACTTCTTCCAATTTATGTACTGGATAGGTATAAGGGCCATAATGATCATAATTAAAATCAAAAATAAATTTAGCATTATTTAATTGATCATAAATCTCTGTTCCTGGGTATGGTTTTAAGACTAAAAATTTAGCAAAGTCTGGATCTAATTCTAATGCAAAAACAATTGTGTCTTGCATAGTTTTTTCATTTTCTCCTGGTAAACCAAACATAAAAAAACCCCATGTTTGAAAACCCTTTTCTTTAGCCAATTTAAATGCTTTTCTTACTTGATCCTTGGTTATTCCTTTCTTTATATTTTTTAAAATTTCTTCATTCCCAGATTCTACACCAAAGCCAAGATTAATAACTCCAATTGATTTTAAAGCGTTAAGAACCTCTTCATTTATACAATCAGCTCTTAAACCATTTGCAAATTCAAAGATTAAATCATAATTTCTTTTTTTCAATTCTGAACAGAATTCGATTACTCTGTTTTTATCATAAACAAAATTGTCATCCATAAAATGAATCTCTTTTACATTAAATTTGTTTACAACTACATCTATCTCATCTAATATATTTTTAACACTTCTAGTTCTTAATCTAAAACCGTAGATATTTTTAGTACAACAGTAAGTGCATTTTCCATAACATCCTCTTGTTGTCATGATAGATGCAACTGGCTTTCTAGTAGCATCTGGAGGAACATAAAAATTTGGATTTTTTAATAAATGTCTAGCTGGAAATGGTAAATCATCTAGGTTTTCAATTAATTTTCTTTCATTATTCTTAATAATTTTTTTATCTTTTTTGTAGAATAAACCATCAATAGTATACTTTCCATTAGAATTTACTAATTCTAAGATCGTTTGTTCTCCTTCTCCTTTTATAACAAAATCAATGTAATCATTATTTAAGGATTCAAAAGGAGATATAGTAGCATGTACTCCTCCTAAAATAATTTTAACATCTAATATTTCTTTTATTTTTTTAGCAATTAATATGGCATTATTAAATGTTGGGGTTGTCGCTGTAATTCCTACAAAATCTGGTTTAAACTCTAAAATGTAGTTTTCATTAAAACCATCACTATCTATGTTTAATAAATCTATAACATGTCCATCTTTTTCTAAAACTGCTCCTATGTATAATAAACCTAATGGCGGATAGGCTTGTGGCATTGGAGTACCATAGACATTTCTTTGCGATGGATTAATCAATAAAATTTTCATAATAATCCTTTCTTAATGTGATGTAAATAATGCTTTATATAATTAATAGTCTCATAATCTTTGTTTTTAAAGGCAACAATTACTTCTAAAAGGATAGGAATGATAAAGGGAAATTTATAATATTTTTTGTATGAACCTTTATTTATTATTTTTTTTATTCTTTTTTTAGACAATAATGGAAGTAATTTAAATAAAAAATCATAATTTTTTACAATTATCGTGTGTTTTTTTTCTACAGAACCACCATCATGATACATCTTTTCATTTGCTAAATTTATATTTTCTATACGATTATCATCAATTAATCCCATATTTTTAGAGATATTAATTATTTCTGTTTTAGGGAAATATTCCAGCCAAAAACATGCTATTCTGTCAATCTTAAAATTATTATAGAATAAAACATCATTTTTTAATTGTTCTTCTGTTTCTCCAGGTAACCCGAAGATATGATCTACCATTAAACTTAATTTTGCCTTCTCACAGGCTTTAAATGCTCTAATAAGGTGTTCATTTTTTTCTCCTCTTTTTAAGATATTTCTTCTACAGATTTCATCTGTAGATTGTACACCTAATTCTATTCTATAACAACCTGCTTTTTTTAATTTTATAGCGATTTCTTCATCTAGATATAATGGATGAGATATTGCTCTAAATTGGAGATTAATATATTTCACATATTTTTCTAAGAATTCATTTAACCATTCTTTATCTGATGTAAAAACATCATCCATAAAACTAATTATCTTGGGATTAAATTTAGTTTTGGCTATTTTTAATTCTTCAATAACATTGTTAACACTTCTTCTTCTTAAATAACTGCCCTTCTTTTTATACAAATCTAATAAAAAGGCATTTGAACAATAACTACATCTAAAAGGACAACCTCTGCTGGTTTGAATCATATAACAATCTTTTATTCTAATCTCGTCTTTAAATAACTCTTTGTCTGGAAATGGAATATTATCTAAATCCATGTTAATTGGTCTTAGTTCGTTTTTGTATATTTTATTATTTTCTTTTATCCAAAAATTTTTGATATCTTTAATTTCTTGTTTTTTAGTTAATTTATCACATAGCTCTATTAGTGCTTCTTCGCATTCACCTAATGCAACAATATCTATACAATCATTTTTTATTACTTCCTCTGGGACTAGAGTTGGGTGAATGCCTCCAAAAATTATTGATGTGTTTATTCTTTTTTTAACTTCTCTTGCTACTTCAATTCCCCATCTATACGTATCTGTCATTACTGAAAAACAAATTAAATCTGGTTTAGAATCAATTATTTTTTTAATTGTCTTTTTTCTCTGATTAAATATCTTTCCTAGGGATGGAATATGAAAATAATATTTATCATCAAACAAACCAGGATCAAAGACTAATTTAACCTTATTGTTTGCTTTTTTTAATGTTGCAGATAAATATTCAATTCCTAAACTTTCAGCACCTATTGTAACAAAAGTAACTCGCATAATATTCTTTTTTTTATGTTGATATTTAAGATTTATTGTATAAAAAAAATATTCAATAAAAAAGCGATATATTATTAAAATACTTGAATTTGACTTGATTATGACTGATGAAAAACAAAATATTCCAGATTCGTGGTTTTATTTGTCTATTATAACTTTAGGAATATATCTAATTATCAGACTAATAGATCAATCTAAAATGATTAATATATTCGCATTGGATATTGTTAATGATTATAGTTCACATATGGCACAATTATATTTTTTAGACAAATGTGGTTTTCATAATATTTGTAATTATTGGTATAATGGATTCGAATTATTTAAATCATATCCTCCTTCTTGGTTTTTTTTTACTGATTTTTTTATAATGAACCTAACTAAGAACAATATTATGCTAAGCACTTACATTTCATTAATTACTATGATTGTTATGTCTTTTATTACAATATTAATCCTGGGAAAATTAATAAATCTTTCTTTAGTTAAGAGAATTGCGTTTTTTATATTAATAATTGCTAATCCCCTTTCAATAGGTAATTTTATAAGACTTGGAAGAATGCCAGAATTTATAGGATGGGTATTTTTTTTACCATTGGCATTTTTGATTTTTTTATATAAAGAAAAAGAATTTGATAACAAATCTTTGTTGTTTATTCTTTTTTATTTTTTAATTATGATTTCTAATCCTTTTGTAATAATTTTATCACATATATTAATTTTAGGATTATTTTTAATAAAACCTAAAAAAGAAAAAATAAGATTAATAATATATTGTTCTATTGGGGCGATTTTTTCCTCTTTTTGGTGGCTGCCTTATTTAATAAATATATTTAATAATACAATATTAGGGGCAGTAAGATCCACTAGAATGTGGGATTTTTCAGGTCCTTGGTTTAATGATAATATACTTGGGATTATAATACCAATTTGTATGTGGTTAATATTCTATTTATATCTTAAAAATAATGAATTGAAAAAACAAAAGGAACTAATATTTTTTGCTCCTATACTTTTAGTTAGTATACTTTTTTTTATAAGAGTAATTCCTTTTATTCCTATACTTAAACATATATACCCTGATGCTTTTCTTTTTTTCTTTTTATTTTTCATAATTTTTTATTTATTCAGAATAAATTATAAATCAATTTCCAATAAAGAAAGAGCTTTGATATTTACTTTTTTAATAGTAACCCCTATTATAGCAATAATTACATCTATTACTTTAACACCTTGGTTTAATGATTCTCAAGATCCTGTTGCAAGACAAACTGTAGAATTACTTTCAAAGATTCCAAATGAAGAAAAATATTTAATAACTTATTGTTCAGAAGATGGATGTTGTAAGGAACCTGGATGTTATATTGCTGCGATATATTCCTATTTGGTCTTTAAATATGACATTTCAACTGCTGGGGGGTTTTCTCCAGAAGAAATAAATAAAAAATATGTGGAACGATTAAATGCTTCTACTTTTTTAAATGAAAATATAAATTGTAATATTTATCTAAATAATTTAAATTTTTTAAATGTAACTTATGTAGTTAGCTATAGAAATTATTGCAATTATTTAGAAAATTGTGGTTTAGAAAAGATTGAAATAAAAGAAAATACTTGTTTGCTTAAAAATAAAATCTATTAATAATTACAATTTCTTTTAAAAATATAGAGTTTTAACCCTTTAATTATTCCTAAAATCCAAATGAAATTTCTTATTAAAACAAAAAATATAGAATAAACTGTAAATTTTAAACTAATTTCTTTTCTAATTTTATTTAAAAAATTTAAATTTAATAAAAAAAGAATAATGAAACTGAAGATTAATATCCACAAAAAATAAAATTTAAAAAAAATTAATGGGATTGTAACAAAAAACAAAGAAGAAAAAAATAAATCTAAAACAACATCTCTTTTACTAAAACTAGCGCTTTTGATTAATATATGGGGATATAATAAATAAACCATAATGGTGGTACTTACCCAAGAAATCTGTTGTTTAAAATATGATTTAAAAGTAGCTCTATAATTATGAGCTACTCCATTTTCTTTATGCCAGTAAATTTTATATTGTTTTGGGAGTTTAAAAGCAAGCCTCCAATCTTCATTTATCCATGTTTCTGAAAAACCACCAATTTCAAAAAATATATCTTTTTTACAGGCTAAGTTACATGAAGTACAAGTATTTATAAAACCAGATGTACGCTCTTGAAAGCGCGAGATATCATAGTGTTGAAATATTGAAATAAATTTTGTTTCTACAGATTTAGAGTATGGTCCTGTAATTATAGCGACATCTTGGTTTTTTTTGAAAAAATCTTCAAATTTTCTAAGCCAATCTCTAGGAACCTCGCAATCAGAATCTGTAAAGGCAAGAATAGAACCATTAGCTATTTTAGCACCATTGTTTCTAGCCACCCCTGGGCCAAAATTCTTTTCATGGTTGATAATTTTAACATTGTATTGTTTTGCTATATCTAAAGAATTATCTGTGCTACAATCGTTAACAATAATTACTTCAAAATCTGTATAATCTAGATTAAAAATACTATCTAAACAATTAGATAATGTTCTAGCAGCATTATAAACTGGTATAATAACTGAAATCATATAACGCTCCTTTTAATAATAAATTTTAATAAATTTTTCTTAGAAAGAACTATATTGCAAAGATTAGCACATTCAAATCCACAGTGACATTTACTGTTCTTAATAAAAGAGATTATTTCTTTGCTCTTTGGATTCTTAAGTACTTTATTTATGTCATAATCAAAATCTCTTAAGTTACCCATTATAAACTTATAATTTTTAAAAATATAAGAAATTATTTCACAGGGGTAAATATCCCCATTTTCTTTTATAGTGATAAATTTTTTTACTGCTAGACATGGCACAATCATTTTATCATTGTTTAATGTTTCTTGATTTAATTCATACATAGCCTGAACAAGTTTATTAAAAAAATCAAAAAAACCTGAAACACTTTTGTGTTCTTTTTTAATAAGATAATGCCATGTTTTAGAATAAGCATTTAAATCTATATCTTTTGAACTGGCTTCTTTAACATCACCTCTTACAAAACTAATTGTATGATCATTTATTTCTAGATTTTGAGAAACATAGTCTATAAAATTAAAAATATGGTCTTTATTTAAAGCAGAAAGTGTTGTAGCAATATTAAGTGCAAATCTGTGATTTTTTAGAGGCAATAAAATATTATAGGTTTGTAAGGCTTTTTTAAACAGACCATTGATTCCTCTGATATTATCATGTATATTTTCTAAACCATCTAAAGAAATTGAAAGTTTAATATTTAAATTTGGACATTTAATCAATAGATTTCTAATAAGTTTATTTGTTTTTTCAGGTAAACTACCATTGGTTGTAATATTAACAAAGCGGGTATTTGAATTTATATAAAAGGCATGAATTATCTCTAATAAATCTTCACGTAAAATTGGCTCTCCTCCTGTGATACTTAAATATGCTAAATTTTTAAGTTTTTGAGAAATTTTGATATATTCGTTTAAAGTGAGTTCTTCTTTAACTTTTGTATTATTAATGTTTTTCCAATAAAAACACATTTTACAACGAGAATTACAAGAAGAAGTAACAAAAAGAATTAGATAAGTCTGATTTTTAGAAAAATAAGATCTAGATAAATAATAAACACTGTTAATTTTTTGCCAATTAAACATTATTAAAGAATAAAATACTCTTATTTAAATTTTCTGAAGGATTTTAATAATCCTCTAGAACATTATTTACATTAGGATCTGGTAATTCAATACCTCTCATCCAAGGGATGTCTTTTTGATTCTCTGGGTAATGCATCTCCCAAATTTTTAATGGTCCTATAATTCTTCCAGAATAGAAGGCTAGAGGAAACTGAGCAGAATCATCATATACTTTTTTAAAATTCTCATTTTGTTCGTCATAAAGGTATAAATGTGTAAATCTCGAATCTCTAACATCTTTAGAAAGATATAAACCAGCACCAATCATATCAGTTTGCCCTGTATTTGGATCTATTATTGCTGGAATTAATCTAAAACATCCGTCTAATCCTTCTACATCAAATGTAATTTCTTCTTGATAAAAAAATAAGCATTTTAATGGTATTTGATACATTTTTCCTTGTTTAACAACTTGTGCAATTGGTACATCTAATAGCTCTCTAGTAAGAACTGGTGAATTTTGAGCTTCTTTTTTGATTGGAATTTGTATAGCTATAATTCCAGCTTGTTTTCTAGGAAATACCTCTCCCTGATAGATAAAGTCATCATCAAATGGAAAATTGCCAGCATATGTGTAAACTAAATTATTCGTAATATCGTAACTTTTTTCTTTATCCAAAACAAATGGCTGAATCCAACTAAACCTATCATAATTTGCATCAGCACCAATTGAAGAAAATGCTGTGTATTTACCTATCTCATCACTTACAATTAAAACATGTGTAACCTTGTTTGCATATAAAAAATCTAAAGTATCTGTATAATTTGGGGCTGTTAATAAATATCTTCCAACAAAATGATTTATAGCTGGTCTTGCATTTCCTCCGTCGCTAATAGCTGATCTTTCACCACCTGTAACAACCCAATGACCATAATCCCACCAATGAGCAAATACTGCATCTTTTGGTGTATTCTTTCTTACCCAATCCATAGCTATTTGCCATTCATAATTGTAGCTTGGTCCCATTGATTTGGCTTGTGCAACTGTAGATTCTTGAAAGTTCCACCACATTGGAGCAAAGATAAGAATAATTATGATATAACCAATAAATTTCCATATATTATTCTTAAAACTTTTAATATAATCAAATACAAAATAAATAAAATAAGCTAAAGCTATAGATGCTACTGGTGCTAAAAACATAAATAATCTTACAGCACTTCTAGCGGCTACTAGAGAGATTAAAAACCAGAAAACAAAAAATAATTCTGGAGTAACTAAATCCTTTAATTTATCATATTCTTTCTTTTTAAACAGATAGTATGTACCATAGATAAATAAAAATAAAAATAAAAATATTCCTCCAAAATAGAATAAATTGGCTTCAAATGATCTTCCATTAAAAATAGAATTAGAACTATATATGCTATATAAAATACTTAACATAAAAAATGAATAAACTATACAAACTGTGTATTTAATCTTTTTATCAAATGTTTTGAGTAGATTATAAACAACAAATATTGATCCAATTAAAATAATATAAAAGGCTAGTTCTCCAATGCTTGGAATTAATTCAACTAGATATGGTTGTCGAGATTCAGCGACTGTTAGCGCCCATCTGTTTCTACCAAAAGGGGTGGTTAAATCTGTAATAGTTTCTCTAAGTATGGTAATGATATAATTTGGTCCTCTTATAATAATTAAAAAGATTAAACTTATTGCCCCTGAAACAATAAAACCCAAGAAACTAGATGGATATTTCTCTCTAAATTTCTTTAATTTTCCAAACCAATCTTTTTTATTAAAATAATAAAATATTATTGATGTAAATATTCCAAATATTAACATCAAAATTGGTATTTCACTTATAAAATAATCTAATGTATACCTATTTCCAGATAAAAATAACATCAAAAAAGACGCTACACTAAACCAGATAATAATAGCATAAAGCTTATTTTTATTAACTTTGTTCCATAAAATAGAACAATAAATATAAAAAGCAAAACCATAGATAATTAAACTAATTCCCCCCCAAACTAGGGCCATTAGCCCTAATAATATACCGGATATTACTGCTAAAAGTAATGTTTTTTTTAATTCTTCTTCTTTAATAAAACAAACAAAAAAATACAAGCTAGCAAATAATAATGTAAAGGCTAAGGCTTCTTTATCAGAAAAACCTGCTATTGTTCTTTGTAAGTATGTGGGTATAATTATTAAAAATGCTGTGGCGATTATTGCAACATATTTATTAAATAATTTCCTAACAAGCAAAAAGAAAAATATCATTCCTATAGCAAATGCTATTACTGGATAAATAACATCAACAAAGTCTAATGTTACAGATGGACTAAATGCATGGATAAATTTATACAAATAAGCAATAAAATAAGATAATACTCTAAAATCTCCTATTGGATTATAACCAATAGGTACATACCTCATGGTATCATATTGCATCATTTGGCCATTATCAACAATATACTGTGCATATCTTAAAAAAACAAAAGAATCTAGTTCAACAGATATATATTTACCATTAGTTACATCTTTAATCAAAGGTAAATTTAAAACTCTTATATAAGTACCAAAAATAATTAATAAGATTAAGATAATAAAGATATATTTATTCTTAGAAATATTTAATTTATTAAAAAATTCTTTAATCTTCTCTTTTCTTTTTTCAATAATATTTTCCATAATAAACACCTAAAATAGTAAAGGTGTTATAAACACTTCAACAAGTGCACCAACAACCAATAATATAATTGCTATCAACATCAATATTAGTGCATCAAACATGACATTTTTAAACTTTTTGGTATTGGCGCCATGATTTATAATACCAATAGAAATAATACCTCCCGCTAAACCGCCAATAAAATATGCTATAATCTCGAAAACGCCGTGTATCATGTATCTCATAATACTTAAAGAAAAAATATGCAAATACATAGCTATTTTATTAAAGCCGAAGATTCCAGCATAATTTCCTAAAAAATTTCTAAAATATGTTCCTACAGCAGCTGCTATTACAGATGCATTCCATGTCAAAATAAATATAGAACCTGCACCAAAGAAAAAGGCAAAAAAAATACAAAATATTAAAACCTTTACATTATTACTTAATATGCCTAAAAAGGTAGTAAACCCTAGTTTGTAATCTATTATGTTTGAAGTCATAAAATGTACAACATTAGAATTTATTGCTTCTATTGTCTCTAGTTGACTGCTGAACATTAAATTAACAGTTGATTGTGGTAAGAATATAAACCATAATGAAAAGCTTACAACAAAACCTAAAAATAAAAATGTTAAAAAGACTATTGCTTTGCTATGTTCTTTTAAAATAGTCATTTCTGATTCATCCTTCCAATCTTCCTCTTCTTCATCTTCAATTGTAGCATACATTAATGGTACAGAAACAACTACTGTTAAAAAAACCATTATTAATGAAGTCTGGGCTTTAAATACCCATAGAGAAAATAATATGCTCATACTAGAGAATAATAATCCTATTAAAAATAATTTTAATGGCCTCTTTTTTGCTGTTCTTGGGTCTATTAAAGATTCTAAAACCATAATATCTAATTTCTGAATACTCATTTATAAATGTTATTATGTGTCTCTAGTAGATTTATAACATTTATAAATGAGTAATTTTTTAAATCTAGATGAATAAAATTATAAATCTCAATAATGTTTGGAAAAAATATCATATTTCTGAAGAACCATTAATTGCTCTTAAAGAAATTAATTTAAATATAAATAAGGGTGAATTTGTTGCGATTACTGGCCCAAGTGGTAGCGGAAAGTCTACAATAGCAAATTTAATTGGTGCATTAGATAAACCGTCAGTTGGCTCTATTTATTTAAAAGGAAAGAATATCTCTGAAATGTCAGAATCCTCTCTAGCTGTTTTAAGAGGAAAAACTATAGGATTTATCTTTCAACAATTTAATCTAATTCCAAATCTTACTGCTCTGCAAAATGTAATGCTGCCAATGGATATTTTAGATATACATGAAAATGTTTCGAAACAAAGGGCAGTAGAATTATTAATTTCTTTGGGTTTAGAAGAGAGACTTAATCATAAACCAAATCAACTTTCTGGTGGGCAACAACAGAGAGTAGCAATAGCAAGGGCATTAGCAAATAATCCGGATATTTTATTAGCAGATGAACCAACAGGAAATTTAGACAGTGAAACAGGAAAATTTGTAATGAACTATTTAGAGAGAATAAATAAAGAAGAAGGAAAAACAATAATTTTAATAACCCATGATTTAGATCTTTTAAATTATTCAAAACGAACTGTGTATATAAAAGATGGAAAAATTGAAAAGGACACCATAATGTGATTTTAAAATGATGGGGGGAAAATTAATAGGACTTTGTATTTTTACTTTTTTATTTTTTATGAGTGTTGTAATGCCGGAAGCAATGACAAAGATATGCAACTTAAATGTAAGTTTAGTAAACCAAGATCCTAATCCTGCTATTCCTGGTGGTTATGTAGATGTCCTTTTCCAAGTAAATGGTGTAGAAAATGTGGATTGTGATGGTGCAAGATTTCAACTTATTCCATATTATCCCCTTTCTTTAGACTATCAAGATATAAAAATATTGGATGGTAGTACCTGGACACCTAGTTCTAATAATGTGTGGAATATTCCATATTCTTTAAGGGTTGATAAGGATGCTTTTGATGGCAATGCAGAACTTGATGTTCATTACTCTCCAAATAATTTAAATTCAGATTTATTTTCTATTAAAAAATTTAGTATACCTATAAAAGATACTAGAACTGATTTTGATGCTGTAATACAAGCAACAACAACTTCAGAGGTGACTATCGCTATAGCAAATATAGGAAAATATCCAGCAAATTCAATAATTATACGTATTCCAGAACAAGAAAATTTTCAGGTTATTGGTACAGATGGCCAAATGGTTGGAAATTTAGAGAGTGGAGATTATACTATAGTTAGCTTCTCTATTTTACCAAGGAATCAAGAAAAACAATTATTGAAATTTGATATTTATTATACTGATGCTATAGGTGAAAGAAGAATACTTAATAAAGAATTATTATTATCTATAACAAATACTTCAGATTCTTCTGAAGATATATATAAAAAAAGTCCATCTTTATTTACATCATTTAACATTTTAATTTTATTAATATTGCTTTTAATTATTTATATTATATACAAAAAATATTTTTCTAAAAAATGAAACTAAAAAAGGCATTTCAATTAGCTTTGAATATTCTTCTTCATAGTAAGTTAAGGAGTTGGCTGACAATTATAGGGATAATAATTGGTATTGCTGCAATTATCTCAATAATATCGATTAGTGAGGGTGCTAAAGAAAATCTAAAGGAAAGATTGGCTGGATTTGGAGCAGATATTATAACTATTACACCTGGAACAACTAGGGCATTTAGAGCAAATTTTGGAGATTTTGAAGAAAGCCAAATAATTGTAAAACAGAAAAATCTTACAGAGAAGGATGTTCTTGTTTTAAAAACAATTCCAAATGTAAAATTCGTAATGGGGGATATTTCTGATAAAGCTGAAATAAAATATATAGATAAAAGTGCTACTCTATCTGTGAATGGTGTGGATCCTTATATTTGGAAAGATATAACTACTGAAAAAATATTAGATGGAAGATTACTAACAAAAGGAGACTTATTTTCAATAGTTTTGGGGGGGGATATAGTAAAAAATGTTTTTGAAAATAAAATTTTATTGAATACTAATGTTTTAATTCAAGAAAAAACATTTAAGGTTGTTGGGATTTTAGAAGAGGGTTCAACAATTTATATGCCTATAACTGTAGCAAGAACTATACTTCCTCAGGTTGGAGAAAAAGAATTTGCTTCAATAGTTATAAAGATAGATGATATAAATATAGCAGAACAAACGATAGAGAATATTAATAAAAAATTAATGCTTGCTCGCGGAATATTGAATGAAAAAGATAAAGATTTTAGTGTTTTATCCCCTATAACTATGCAAAAAAGAATGCAAGAAACTTTAAATTCTATGATGTTGTTTTTGGGGGCTATAGCTGCTATATCTTTAGTAGTTGGCGCGGTTGGAATAGCAAACACTATGTTTACTTCTGTTTTAGAAAAAACAAAAGAAATAGGGATAATGAAGGCTATTGGGGCTAAAAATAAGGACATATTATTTATATTTCTATTCAATTCTAGTCTAATAGGGCTGGTTGGCGGTATTGGTGGTGTAATTGTTGGATTTTTTGTATCTTCTTTTATAAACTCTGTTGGGGATTTAGAAAAAGGATTTGTCCTGCACTCAATAATATCTTTTAAATTAATAATTGGTGTATTATTGTTTTCTATTTTAATAGGAATAATTGCTGGATTAATTCCTGCATATATAGCATCAAAATTAAAGCCTGTAGAGGCTTTACGATATGAGTAAAATATATAAACAACTTAAAAATAAGAAATATTTATGGAAAAGTTTTTAAAATTAGCAGAAAAAAATGGTTGCAATTTTGTAGAATTAAAGGAAAGCAATTCTGAAAATAATACTATTTGTTTAGAAGATAGAGAAGTGAAAGAGCTTTCTTCAATAACTTCATCACAATTTTCAGTTAGAGTATTATATAAAAATAAAATTGGTTTTGCTTCTTCAAATAAAAATAATTTTAAAGAATTAATTAATCGGGCAATAAAAACAACAAAAAGTAATGAACAAGAGTTTAATTTTGATTTTAAACCGTATAAAAATAAGATTAAAACAAAATTAAAGATCGATCCTAATAATATTTCTATGGAAGAGAAAAAAAATAGATTAATATCCCTAATAAAATTAAAAAAGCATGGGATTCAATCATTAAATTTAAGATATATGGATAGTATTAGAAGATATAAAATAATTAATTCTTTAGGAACTGACTTAGAATTTAATGATGTTATGTCTGGTTTTTTGGCTTCTGCTTTTGCTAAAAAAAATGATAGAATAGAACAGGCTTGGGAAGTAGAAAAGAATCATTTTGGCTATGAGATTATGAATAATGCTGAAAACATAGTAATGAAAGCAATGCGTATTTCTATTGATCTATTAAATGCAAAAATAGCTCGTGGTGGAGATTTTCCTGTAATAATAGACCAAAAATTGGGTGGTGTTTTTACACATGAGGCTGTAGGTCATGCATGTGAGGCAGATTCAATATTACAAAGGGCTTCTATACTATATAATAAAAAAAATGCAAGACTTGGTTCAGATATTTTAAATATCTCTGATGATGGTTCAATTCTAGGAAATGGTTTTATTCCATTTGATGATGATGGTGTAAAATCTCAAAAAAATAAGTTAATAGAAGATGGAATCTTAATAAATTTCTTACATTCTTTTGAGACTGCTTCTATAATGAAAGAAAAATTAACTGGGAATGGGCGGGCTCAAGATCTTTCTAAAAGGGTTATTCCTCGGATGACAAATACATTTACAGAAAATGGAAACTCGTCATTTGAAGAGATGTTAAAAGAAATAAAAAATGGGTATTATTTAAAGGACTCGGCTGGTGGAGAGGTAAATCCAACAACAGGGGAGTTTATTTTTAATTCACAATTTGGTTATAAAATAAAAAACGGAGAATTAAAGCATATGGTAAAAAAAGCGTCTTTAATGGGTATGATTTTAGATATATTGCCCAGAATAATGTTAATAGCTAAGGATTTAAGACTTAGTTCTGGTAATTGTGGAAAAAGTGGACAAACTATTAATGTATGTACTGGTTCACCACATATACTAATAGAAAAAGCAAAAATAGGTGGGAAGATATGATTGAAGATGCTTATATTAAAAAAAAAGTAAAAGATTACGAAATTTATTATTCTGAATTAAATAAAGAACAATATGATTTTACAAATAAAGATATAAATTTTATTTCTAATAATGAAAATTCTGGTTTTGGTGTAAGAATTTTGAAAAATAAAAGGATTGGATTTGCTTCAACAAATACAAATAATCTAAAAAAATGTATTGATAAGGCCATAGAAATTTGCTCTTTGAATAATGAAAATAATAATTTTAAAAATTTTGCTTTACCTTCGGAAAAATATACTAATGTTAATTCATTTAATAAAACTTTAATTGATTTTGATGGAGAAGATATAAAGGATTTTATTTCTGAGATAAGAAAAGAAAATGTTAATATAACTGAAGCTATTTATTTAAAAACAGAAGGGGTAGTAAAAATAATAAATTCTAATGGTATAGATAAGGAATCAAAATTTTGTACAAACTCGCTATCTTTGGAGATAAAGGAAGATAATAATAGTATTTATTTTGGAATTGATGATGTTTTTCCCATAAATATTGATATAGTTAAGGAATGGATTGAGAGACTAAAAAATCAAAAAGATAAAAAAAAGATAAAAAATTTTCAAGGGGATGTATTATTTTCTGAAGAGACTTTAGCCTCATTGTTAGACAATATTTTAAGTTATAATTTATCTGGTGAAAATATTTTTTATAATAGGTCTGGATTTTGTAATAAAATAAATAAGAAGGTTTTTTCAGAAAAAATAACAATAATTGACGAACCATTAACACTAAATAGAGTAAATACTCGTTCTTTTGATGCTGAGGGGGTTGCATGCAAAAATTTATCTCTTATAGAAAATGGTATTTTAAAAAATTATTTATTTGATTCTTATTATGGGAATTTAATGAATAAAAATGGAGGAAATACTTTTAGGGGTATTTTTTCTCTGCCTTTTATTTCATTGAGTAATATAACAATGAAAAAGGGAAATAAAAATGATTTAGTAAGGGAGATTGATAGGGGTTTAATAGTTAATGGATTAATGGGTGTACATACTATGGATGCTGTTTCTGGAAATTTTTCTTTAGCTGTTTCTGAAGGATTTTTTGTGAAAAATGGTGCAATTGAATGTGCTTTGAAAGATTGTATGATTGCTGGAAATTTCTTTGAAATGATGAATAATGTTTTGAATGTAGGAAATTCTTTAAAAAATGTTTCTAGTGGTTTTTACTTACCTAAGGTTTTATGCTCAAATGTTAATGTTATAGGAAATTGATTAGAAAGGTTTATATCTTTCTAATTTTTTTAAAAAATATGCACTAGTAGTCTAATGGCTAGGAGTTACCCTACTTTTGTAAGGGACTAGTAAATAGAAGCCTTCCAAGCTTCTGGTCGGGGTTCGAATCCCCGCTAGTGCAATTATTAGGGCTATAAGCCATCAGAAAGGTTTATAAAGGATATCGTATGAATAAAATTAGTATATACTTGTGATTTCTAATCATGGTAATACTAGGAGAAAAATGGTATTTAGAGAACATAATAGACAAAATTTCAATAAAAGTTTTGGACCTAGAGAAATGCATAAAGCAATATGCTCAGATTGTGGCGAAGAATGTGAAGTTCCATTCAAACCAAAAGAAGGACAAGATGTTTATTGTAAAGAATGTTATCAAAAACATAAAAAATTCTAATCTTTTATTTTAAAACTTTTATTTTTAAAAAAAAATAAAATTAGATATGTTTTTTAAATTTTTTTAATATATCTTCTGCATGATTTCTTAATCCTAAACCAAATCCTATTCCTACAGCTATTGCAAAGCCAAGGCCTGCTGCGCCTACTAGGATTAAAAATGTATTTTCTAGCAATAATATATTCACACCTATTTGTCCTAAGCTAACTAATAAAGCTGCAAATATTATTACTACCTTTAATATACCACTAAAGAGATGCATACCTCTCATGACAGTTACTGACTTGATTTTATAATCTACATAATGTGCAACTGCTATTCCTCCAAAGAATACCAATATTGCTAATATCAGTTGTGGTAACCAAGCTATAAAACTACCTAATACATTTGAAAATACACCTAAATCTAATTCGCTAACTGCTTGCTGTAAAAATATTAGAAATATCAACCATTTGACTATTTCACTGATTAATATTGGTAAATCTGTATGTCCAATGGTTTTTGTCATTATTGATTTTTTAATATATTTATCTAAGCCTACTTTGTATAAGGCTGATTTAATAATATGCCCTACTGTCCAAGCAACTATATAACCAATTATTAACAAAAGTATTGCAAGAACTATGTTTGGAAATGTTAAAACAAAAGATCTCCATAAAGTAACTAATGGATCGAGTAAATAATTACCTGTTATACTTATTACATCTGAAACCATTTATTAGTTCACCCCCTTATTGATAATACTATTTTATTTATATATTTTTTCTTTATATAGTTTTTGGTAGCTTTATTAGAAAATTTTGTGGAAAATAAAAGTTAATTGTTTAAATATTTAAACTATTTTGTTGCTTTGATTTATAGTTTTATTTTTTCAATTAATTTTACTTCTCTTAAAAGTATCATTTTTCCCGGTTTATAATATGGAATAGAATCTATTATTTTGAATTTTTTTGTTAAAATTTTTCTCAAATCCAGATAATATTTTTTGTTAGTGTTTGAAATAAATATAGGAAATATCATTACACATCTTTTATCTTTTTTTAATATTTTTTCTAATTCTAAAAATAATGATTGATATATTTGTGTCAAATAATTTATAGTTTTAATGATTATTTCTTCTTTTTGATAGTTGGCAAAATATGGTCCCATAAATGGTTCTGTAGCTACCGCGTCTATACTATTTTGTGGAATAAATGTGGATAATTCTTTGCATAAGGATGTATAAAGTTTATGATAGTTATTTATCTTATAATTTTTTTTTAACCATTTTAAGTTTCTTTCTGCTTTATTTATCATAGTTTTTTCTTTGTCTATGCCTATTACATTTATATTTCTAAGTAAGGCTTCTTGTAATAATGTTCCTGTTCCACAAAATGGATCTAAAAGCACTTGATTTTGTTTTATTCCTGTTAAATTAATTAAAATTTTTGCTAATCTCAAAGAAATTGATTGTAAAAAATCTGGGCATGGTCTTAACTCATCTCTTTGTTCTAATAAAAATGGATTTGTAACTTGGATAGTTTTAGCAATGAAATGTTTATAAACAATTAGCTCTGTACAATTATCTGGAAAGTTATTTTTTATTAATTCTGTTGGAGATGTTTTTTTTAATTTTGATTTTGGTTTTTTATAAATGGCTTTAAATTTATTCTTTTTAAAATAATATTTTATTATGTTTTCTATGTCTTCAAAATAATATGGGTTATAATCTGTTATGTAAAAAAATGGTTTGTTTGAAGAATATGCAAAAAGTTCTGTTGATAAGATATTTTTTTCCATTTCTTCTAAATCTTTTGTTTCTGAGATAATTTTTGCTATTTTTATTGTTCCGCCTAATTCATCTATATTTGGAAGTTTATCTGTTTCTAAGATTAGAATCTCTTTATCTTTGCTCTCTATTTTTGGATTAAAATAATATTTTAATTCTGCTTCTGACAGTTCTGGATTTCTGCCTAAAATAAATAAATATTTCATTTGATTAAATTAAGAAGATAAGTATTTAAAGTTGCTTTTAAAACTCTGTTGACTTCTTTTGTTTATATTTCTTGTTTAAAATTAGTTTAAATTCTTAAATATTTCTCATTTTCTTTTTATTCTTGTATCTTTTTCAGCTCTGCCATCTGCCTAACCATAATAGAATTCTCTTGGTTTTATATTTCCTAACAAGGTTTTTGCTCTTTCTAATTCATTAACCATAGCTTTAATTGAATAGAAATGTTTGTAATATTATCTATTAAGTAGTAAAAATACCTTATCTCCTTTTCTAATCTTTTTATCTGTTAACAAAGCTATTTTTTCTCCTTTTTTAGCTATGGTGATTGGTTTATTATTCTTTTGTATTGAGGTTACTTGTTGAGTTAAGACCCCTGTTGTGGTTCCTGTGATTAGAATAGTATCATTTAATTTTAAAGATTTTGAAATTAAGTGTATCTCTGCTGCTGTTTGTTTATTGAAATAATTGGTTACTTTACCTATTTCTATTTTTTTTGTTTTTGATGCATTGCCTGAATAAGTAGTTATATCATCTTTATTTGGCGTATCAAGATAAAATCCCTGTGAAAATTTTCTATTATATACTGAATTTAGTCTTTCCATTAAAATTGGAAGTTCTTTTTTGAATTCGTTTGGATCATTATTATAGGAGTCTATTGCTTCTCTGTAGGTTTTTGTTACTGCATAAACATATTCTGGAGATTTTGAACGTCCTTCTATTTTAAAAGAAGTAATATTTGAATTAATTAACAAAGGTAAGAATGGTAAAGTACAAAGATCTTTTGAACTTAAAAATAAATTATTTTTTACTTGAATTTCTTTTTGAGTTTCTAAATCTATTAATTTGTAAGATCTTCTACATGGATGAATGCATTTTCCACGATTAGCAGATTCATTATATAATCCTTGAGAGAAAAAACATCTTCCAGAGATGGCATAACACATTGCACCATGAACAAATGTTTCTATTTCTAAATCTGTTTTTATATTTTTAATTTGTTTCAAAGATAATTCTCTTGCTAAAATTACTCTTTTAATTCCTAGTTTTTTATATAATTCTAAAGATTTTGAGTTTGCTACTGATGCTTGGGTAGATAGATGTATTGGAATTTTATATTTCTTAGCAATTGAAATTACAGCCAAGTCCCAACAAATTATTGCGTCTATTTGTGATTCTTTTGCTTTCTTTATTATTTTGTCTATATCTTTTAATTCATTATCAAAAATTATTGTGTTTAGGGTTAAATAACATTTTATTTTATTTTTATGACAAATTGTACTTATTTTTTTAATATCTGAAAATTCAAAATTTTTTGTTTTTACTCGCATATTTAGTTTTTTAATTCCAAAATAAATTGCATCTGCTTTTGCTTCTATTCCCGCTCTTAATGATTCCCAATCTCCTGCTGGTGCTAAAAGTTCCATAGAAATACATATTTAGAAAGATTTTAAAATGTTTTTAATATTACTTGTCCTTTGAGTTTATTAGATAAAATTTCATTTGCTTTTTGTGTGGTTTTTTTTGTATTGCTTAGATAGATTACTGGTAAATGTTTTTGTTGACCTTCTGCATATGCTAAAAATAGATCTTTATCATTTACACTTCTTTGATCTTTTGCTTTTAACAAAAATGTTAAAAAACCTATTTTTGAAGGTATTCTCACTACAAAATTAAATTCTTTTGCTTTATTTATAGTTTCCATTGATAATAATTCTATATCGTTTTCGGATAAAAAATTTAATACTTTGTTATAAAACTGTCCTTCTGCTGGGACTATTTTCTTTTTTTGTGGTTTTTCTACTTCTTTTTTTATTGGTTCAAAAATTAATTGTTTTTCTTCTGGTTTTTGTTCTACTGTGTTTTCTTGTTCAGACTTTTCTATTTTGGGTTGTTCTTCTTTAAGTAAATTATATATACTTTCTTTTGCAGAATCATTAGTCATTAAATGAAATTTCCAGAATATTTCATTACCATTTTTTGTTATAACTTGGAGGGGAATAGCAAAGTCTTTTAGATTTGATAGGGCGACTCTTTGCCATGGTTCTAATTGAGATTCTTTTAATATTTGTTTATCATTTAGAAGGATATATGCTTGTTTTTCTTTTTCTTTTAAATACTCAAAGACCTTATCTTTTAATTTGTCTTCTTGACCTTCTATATAATAAACTGGAGAAGATCCTATTTTTGAATGACTTATTCTAATTAATTTTCTGGCTACTAGCTCAGAAAGCATTGCTGAAGCAAAAATTATATCGGTATTTATATGCTTTGATACCTGGATTGGAAGGACTGGGCCCATTAATTTTATGTATTGTATTATTTTCTCTCTTGTATCTGTCATAAAATTTTAATTATATTTGAGTTTAAAAGAATTTTGGATTTCTGAATTATGGTTTTATCCATTTAACTTCATAATATGTTACACAGTCTTCTACATCAACAATACCCAATAATAATCTTTTTTTGGTTGAATGGGCTACCCTGTTTTTTGCAGCAAAATCATACCATGTAAGTGTTTCCCCCTCAGAAATTGGATAAACTACCCATTTAGCATGATCTTCACCTGGTTTTACTCCTCTCTCATAAACTCTAAAATCTGCACCGAATTTGAGGGCTGTTTTTACAATATACCCTCTTTTTCTTAGGTCTTTAAATACAGAATAACGAATCTTAAAATTTGGTTCTAGTTTAAGTGATTTTTTTAAAAATTGTTCATAATTTAATATATTTCTTCCTGATTTAACGATAAATTTTTGCCTTTCTAAAAGATATAAAGCCTCTAATAGTGAATATTGAAATTGTTTTTCTATTGGTTCTCCATACCTTGATTTATCATATAGATCCCTAGTTAGATCATTAGACTCTGTAAGTATTATATTACCTATCCATGTTGCTTCAACGTTTTCTTCCATTAAAATATATATTAAGAAAAATATATAAAAAGGTTTTGATTGTACTTATGATATGGAAATCATTTTTTTGGGAACATCTGGAATGCAACCCACTAAACAAAGAAATCAACCAAGTATCTATTTGAGTTATGGTTCTACTAAGCTTTTGATAGACTGTGGAGAAGGAACGCAAAGACAAATGAATATTGCTGGTTTAAAACCAACTAAATTAAGCAAAATTTTAATTACACATTTTCATGGGGATCATGTTTTGGGGTTGGGTGGATTAATAAGAAATTTAGGGGCTAATGAATTTAAGGGCACCTTAGAAATATTTGGGCCACATGGCTTAAATGATTATTATAAGAATATAATGCATTCTTGTGTTTTTAATGAAAAAATTAATGTTAAATTAAAAGAATTAAAACAAGGAATAGTTTATAAAGATAATGAATTTGTTGTTTATACAAAGAGATTAGATCATACTTCTGCTTCTTATGGCTTTAGATTTGAAGAAAAGCCAAAACGAAAGATTAATTTAGAATTTTTAAAAAAAATAGGATTGATAAAAGATCCGTTATTAGGAGGATTACAAAGGGGTAATGATATTATTTGGCAAGGAAAAAAAATCTATGTGAAGGATGCAACATATTTATTAAAAAGCAAGATTATAACTGTTATTTCAGACACTAGGTTTTGTAAAAATACAATTGAATTATCTAAAGATGCTGATTTATTGATTTGTGAATGTACTTTCTTAGATGAAGAAAAAAAAGCAAGAGAATATATGCATCTGTCTGCTAAGGATGTTGCAAAAATAGGCAATGAAGCGCGAGTTAAAAAGATAATTGTTACGCATTTTAGCCAAAGATACAAAAATACTGGTTTAATTAAAAAAGAGATTAGTAGTAATTTTAAGGGTGATGTTGTTTGTGCTGACGATTTTTTAAAGATTAAGATGTAATTTCTTTATAGTTTTTAAATATGAATATATCTATTAACAATGCAAATGCCAAATTTATTATGGTTCTCAATATAAACATTAATAATGTTGTACTATAAAATGCAAATTTAGATGCTACATATTGCTCAAAAACAGAGGATGCACTTAAAATAGCTACCAAAATTATATTTATAAATGTTATTAATAATAAAATAATTATTGTTTTTTTATATGTCTTTCTGAAAATTTCATAAGCATGTTTTAATACTTTAATTGAATTCTTTGTTTTATAAAATAATGATGGTATTCTAAATAAAAAAAATAATTTTACTATGATAAGTAATATTACCATTAATAAAATTGCAAGGAATCTAAATTTGTTAATAATTAATAAATAAATTAAAATTAATAATGGAATAAAATAAATTAAAAATATTATAAACTTTAATTTAAATAAAGGCCATATATATCCTTTAGATGTTTTAATTAATGAATTAAAATTTATTTTTTTATTATCTATGGTTTCTTTGATAAGTTCGTATTTGATTGTACTTAATGATATTCCTGTTAGTAGATTTATTAATAAACCTATAACGAATGTAATTATAAATTTAATTAAGCTTGGGGTGTGCTGCAGTATTGAAGATATCTCTGTTTTAAAGGTTTCAATGGGGTTTGTTGCATATATTATTGATGTTAAATTATTTATATAAATAACTAGAAATGTTAATAATAGTGTAATAAAAACTAAGAGCAAATCCGGGATCCATAATCTTATATTTTTTAATTGAGATAAACTGTATTTTAGTCTTAAAATATACTCTCCCATAAGTTATTTCTTTTTTTTTCTTTTTTAAATATATTGCTTATTTTTTGAATTTTATTATTACATAACTTTATAAAAACTATTTTATTAATGAAAAGATTATTAAATTGATTGGTGGGCTAATGGATCCTGTTTTATTAAATGTGTTTGGTTTAGAAATTAGATGGTATGGTCTATTAATGGTTATTGCGTTTATTTGTGGGTATTATATTCTTTTAAAAATAAGAGATGATGTTAGTAAGGAATTAATAGAAGAATATGTATTTTATATGATCCTGGGACTTATAATTGGAGCAAGGGTTGGGGAGGTTTTATTTTATGAGCCTACTTATTATTTTTCTAATCCAATTAAAATATTTTATATCTGGGAAGGTGGTCTAGCTAGCCATGGGGCTTTAATTGGTGGGATTATTGCAAATTATTTGTTTTGTAAAAAGTATAAATTTAGTTTTTATAAAATGGCTGATAAGGCTGTGATTCCTATTGCCATTGGTGCTGTTTTTGTAAGAATTGGGAATTTTATTAATAATGAAATAATTGGAAGAATTAGTGATTTTATCTTTAGTATAGATATAAATGGTGAAAAAAGACATCCCTCCCAACTATATGAGTCACTAAAAAATCTTTTAATATTTGGTATTTTATTGTTCTTAAATAAAAAGAAAAGAAGGGATGGTTTTATCTTCTGGATGTTTATTTTATTATTTGGAATTTTTAGATTTATTGTGGAATTTTGGAAAGAAGGTGGCCTTTATTTTGGTTTGACTAATGGTCAGTGGTTAAGTATACCTGTAACTCTCATTGGGTTATTTTTTATGAGAAAAATATATAAATAAAAAATGCATTAATATTTTGTTAAACGAAGTGGGACTACGACAAGAATATATTAATCTTATTGGAAAAGAATTGATAGAGGAATTTGAAGAAGAAAGTGAAAAATTTGGAAATAGAAGTATCTTAATGGTTTCTAGTTTTAAAAAAAGTAAGGGTGTTGAGGTTTTAGTTGGGGACTTAAAAGAATTATTTTCTGAATTTAAGATCAAGATTGATTTTAAAATATTAATAGGAGACAAAAAATTCTATGATGTTGTAGATAATTTATTGATTGGAATTCAAAATGAAAATTACAATAAGGAAAATATAAATGAATATTTAAAATTTTTTAATGAGAGAATAATAACTTATAATTATGAGCTGTTGTCTGAGCTGGATAAATATGATATGATTATTGTACATGATTTACATTCTTTTGGCTTAATTTCTTTTAAAAAATGGAATAAATGGATATGGCATGCACATTTGGATTTAACTAGGCCAGACCGAGATTTGTGGGGATTTATAACTAATCTAAGTGAGAATTATGATAAGGTTATTGTGAGTGCAAACAGTTATAAATTAAATGACAAATGGGTTGTTTTACCCCCTGGATTAAATCCTTTTTCCTTAAAAAATAAAGAAATAGAAAAAATAGATGAAATATTGTTAAAAAATAATATACCGGTAAATAAACCATTGGTCGTTCAGGTCTCTAGAATGGATAGAAACAAAGATCCTTTCGCTATATTTGAGATTTTTGAAATTGCTATGGATTTTGGTGGTGATTTTAATTTTGTATATAAAACAATTTTACCTGAAGAAAATAATTTATTAAAAGACTTTTTAAAAAAAATAGAACGATGTAGATATAGAGAACATTTTTTTATAAATTGTTCAAATGATGATATTTTGATTAATGCTCTTCAAAGAAAGGCTGTTTGTGTTATTCAAGAGTCTAAACGTGAGGGCTTTTCATTAAGTATTTCTGAGGCATTATGGAAAAGAACACCTGTAATCAGTACTGGGGTTGGTGGAATCCCGTTACAAGTACGGGATGGATATAATGGTTTTTTAGTAAATACAGAATATAAATCTCATTATAGGAAGATTGCTGAGGCTATTATCTATTTATTAGAAAACAAAGATAAAGCTAAAGAAATGGGAATAAATGGAAGAAATTTGATAAAAGAAAATTATTTAATGATATTACATGGTTTAGATTATATAAAAATAATTAATTCTTTAGTTCACTAATATAGACCTTTTTTATATCTTTTATTTTATTTATACGATTGATTAAATCTACAAGCTGTATAGTTAATTTAATATTGTCTACTATGAAACTACATTCTATTGTGTTTTTGCTTAATGTTTTTCCTTTTACAGAAGATATATTTATATTTTGGCTTGAAACTGTGTTTAATATCTCTGCGAAGATTCCTATTCTGTCTAATGCTTCTATCTTTAGATATATTTTTTTATTAATTTTCTCTTTCCATTCAACATGTAAGCGCTTTTTTGGTTTTTTTTCTTTAATTGTTTTACAATCTGTTCTATGAATACTTATTTTTTTTTCTCCTAAATTAAAACCTGTTATTTTATCTCCGGGTATTGGATTGCAACATAAAGAAAATTTTATTTTTGGCTCATGTATTCCTTGCACTTCAATTAGGTTTTCTATTACTTCTTTTGATACCTCTTGTTTTTTAACCAAAAAAGCATTTATTATAGGTTTACCTTTTTCTCTCAAAAAATGTCTAATCTTTGATCTTGCTTTTTCAGTTACAACAAACGAAAGCCAATCTTTTGATGGGGATTGTGTTTTGGATGTAATTATTTCTACACTATCTCCGTTTTTTAATTCTGTTTTTATATTTTCAAATTTTTCATTAATTTTTGCTCCAATACATTTTTCTCCTACATCAGAATGAATAGCATAAGCAAAATCTAAAACGGTGGCTCCTTTTGGCAATTCTATAATTTTTCCTTTTGGTGTAGAAATATAAATGTTTTCAGTGAAAAAATCTACACTTATTATATCCTGTTCTAACGATCGTTTTAATAATGTTAATTTTTTATCGAATTCTTCTTCTGTTATGTTTCCCTTGTAGGTCCAATGTGCTGCTGTACCTTCTTCACAAAATAAATGCATTTCTTTTGTTCTTATTTGTATCTCTGTTGGTGTATTATCTATTCCTAAAACTGCCGTATGTATAGATTGGTAGTTGTTAAGTTTAGGATTTGATATATAGTCTTTAAATCTATTTTCTATGGGTTTCCATAATTTATGTATTATTTCTAAAACTTTATAACAGTCTTCTATTGACTTAGTTAAGATTCTTAAAGCTACTAAATCATACATTTCTTCAAATTTGTATTCTCTATTTTTTATCTTTTTGTATATACTATAAATGTGCTTTGCTCTTCCGTTAATCTCTGCTTCTATGTTTTGATTTTTTAAGACTTCTTCAATTATTTTTTTTGTTTTGTGAATTTTTATTTCTCTTGATTCCCTTTTTTCATTTAATTTATTCTTTATTTCTTTGAATTTCTTTGGGTGTAATATTTTAAATGATAAATCTTCTAATTCCCATTTAATAGCCCCTATACCAATCCTATAGGATAATGGTGCATATATAGCAATTACTTTTTTTGCTATTTCTTTTCTTTTCTCTACGCTTAGTTTTTTATAATGTCTAAGATAATCTAATTTTGAAGCTATTTGGATAAATAATGCCTTTATATCTTTAATTTCTGCAAGTAAAATTTTTTTAATATCTGAGGAATTCTCTTCTACATTATTTAAATTTAATTTATTTAGGTTACTGAGGTCCTTAAGTAAATTAATTATTTGTTTATTGAATAATGATTCCATTTCTTTTTCATTTTTTTCTGTTAAAATTGATTGTAATAAAGAAGCTGAAATGATTGTAGAGTTTAATTTAAGATTTGTAAGTATTTCAGCTGTATTAAAATTATGCTCTATAATATCCTTATTTTTTGAATTTTCTAAATATTTAAATGCTTTTTCTATTAGATTTAAATTTGCGTTTTTATTATATCTTAGTATTTTTTTTGCTAATTCTGTGATTAACATAATAATCTTATTAGAGATATTCTTTTAAAGGTTTCCTGGTGGGGCTTTAAGATGAATAAAAAGTGGATTTTATTACTTATCCTTTTTATACTTGGATTTTTTATAAGAGTAATTCCTTTGCAACAAGCTCATTGGTGGGATGAAACCGTATATTTGCAGATGTCGGAGGTAGTTTTTTCTGATTTGAATAATTATGATGAATTTTATCTAAGGCCTCCATTATTACCTTTAGTTTTAGCAGCTTCATATTTATTTTGGCATAATGTGTTTATGGCTGGAATAGTTGTTGCGCTTTTTGGATCATTAGGCATTATTTTTATTTATTTAATTGGAGAAGGATTATTTAATAAAAGAGTTGCTTTAATTTCTGCCATATTCTTTACTTTTTTGCCTTATTTTGTTCAATCTTCTCATTGGATAATGAGCGATATCCCTCTTTAGTTCTTATTATGGTTTGGTTCTACTGTTTATTATTATATCTTAAAAAAGAGAGAAATGTTTATTTGATTTTGGCAGGTATGTTTTTTAGTCTATCCATCTTAATGAGATTTACCTCTTTAATTTTAGGATTTGTAGTATTAAGTTATTTTTTTATAAAAAAGATCAAATGTGTTAAATTTTTGTGGTTCTTTGCTAGTTCTTTTTTTAGTTTATTGCCTTATATCTTTTATGCGCAAATAAAGTATGGAAATTTTTTATTGCCTTTTATTAGAGCTCAAACTGCAGTTTCTGATTTAGTAGGGAATAAATTTTTTTATTTTATTCATTTCAATGAAATCTTTTGTTGGATTGTTTCAATTGGTATCTTAATATTTGCACTTTCTAAAATATTTTCAAATATTTCTAAGAATGAATGGATTTTATTAATTTGGATTGTTTTGTTTTTTGGTTATATATCCATTACCCCCCCCATAAAGAAGCAAGATATATATTACCGATTGCTTTGCCTATTTTGCTAGTTTCTTCTAAAGGATATATTGATCTTTTTGCCTATTTAAGGAATAAATCAAGATTATTAATATTAGTTTTGTTTTTTATTTTTTTAATTTATTCTTTCTTAATTAGTTTTAATACTCTTTTAGGTGATTGGGTAAATACCACAAAGACTACTCAAATGGAAGTTTCAGATTATATTCTCTCTCTAGGTCATACAAATAGAACTATTTTTACTAAGTTTAATTGGCCGGTATATGCTTACTATTCTGGAATGAAGGTAAATAAATATCATCCAGATCATTATGTAGTTTTAGTTAATCCACAAGAAATTAATGAAACAAGTTATTTTATTTATCAGGAGGGTGTTGAGATTAAGGATTATTTAGATAAGAATTTTAATTATTTGAATAAAATAAATGATGTTTATATCTATGAATATGTTTATAAGTGAAGAAATTTAAACTTTATTATGCAGAAAATTTATCGCGTTGATTTAAATTTTTCAAAAGAAATGTTTCTAGAGATATATTTTCTAGGTTGCTTTTAAATCGCTGGGCTTTTGATATTGAAGTATTATTTATTGCTAAAACTATAGCATTAAAGAAATCCAAATTTTGGGAAGATAAAGCTGGAAGTAAGGTCCATCCAATTTGAAATGCTTTTTTTAATGTTTAAAGATTTAATTAAGATTAGAATTAATGATTTTAAAGGAAAATATGACTAGTTTTATAAAATTATAGTTTTTCTTCTTATTATGGATTTATCTAGACAGATTATATTTGAGCATATTGGAAAAGAAAAACAGAAATTAATAGAGGAAGCCAAAATTGCTGTAATTGGTATTGGGGGATTAGGAACAGTAGTTAGTGAATTGTTAGTTAGATCAGGGGTTGGTAATTTATTAATTATAGATAGGGACTTTGTAGAGGAGAGTAACTTACAAAGACAAAGTTTATTTTTAAAACAAGATGTTGGTGAGTTAAAGGCTTATGCTGCAAAGAAAAGATTAAAAGAGATTAATCCTGAACTTAAGGTAAAAACAGAGATTATTGATTTGAATTATAAGAATATTAATCTTTTAGATGGAACTGAACTTATCGTAGATTGCAGTGATAATATGTACACTAGATTTTTAATTAATGAATATTGTTTGAAGAATAATAAAAAATGGGTTTATGGAAGTGTTGTTGGGGCTAGGGGTATGGTTAAGGTTTTTGATGGCAAAAATTGTTTTAAATGTTTATTTAGTGAACCGAGTGAAATAATTGAAGGATGTAGTAGATTGGGGGTAATTAATACTGCAGTTTACTCTATTGCTTCTTTGCAGGTAATGCAAGTGATTAAAATAATAATTAAAGAAAAATATTGTAAGGATTTAATTGTTTATGATGTATGGAAAGAGAGATTAGAAAAGATTAAAGTAGAAAAAAAAGAAGGTTGTTGTAATACTTTTGAATATTTAGCAGGTAAAAAGTATATACCTGTACATAGATTATGTAATGGTAAATACCAGGTAGATACAGGAAAGGTTAGTTTAATTGAATTAAATCAAAAATATGGTGGTGAACGAAGTATTCACTTTTTGAAATTAAAGGATGTTATTTTTTTTAAAGATGGAAGGTGCTTAGTTGATGCTCGTTCTGGAGATGAGGTTAAGGCTATTTTAAACAGGTATTTGTAAAAAAAATAATTTTTGGTTTAATTATAAGAAGGATCATTAGATATTTTTTAATTGCTATATCTTTAAAATTTTGCATTAATATAACAAAATATGAGTTCGGTTATTGATTTATATAAAGCTGAAAGAATTAAATGGTTAAGGACTTTTAGTGAGACTCTTTCTAAAATGAGGGAAAAAAATCAGATTAGACCATTTAGAGAAAGACAAAGACTAGAAGAAATGTTTGATAGATATGGATCTTATAAAACTATGGATCTCGCTTGCTTGGCTGAATCTTTAGATATTCTTTCTGGAAGATATTATAAATTTAGGTTGGATTATGAAGATAAAACTAAATCGTTTTATTTGTTTTGTTTAAAGGTTGGATTAGAGGGTAAATGTTTACCTAAAACATATGTGATTTTTGATAAGATTCTTGAATCTGTTTGGGAGAGACAAAGGACTATAATTAAACCTTCTCCGGAATTGGATTTTTTGTGTTTAAGCTTATTTGAAGATTTTTTAATAGGGAGACTAGGGATTGAAATAAAATCTAATTCTGTATCGTTAAGAAAATTAACATACGATGAGGTTTACAGACAATGTGTTGGAAAACGTGTAAATTTTAGGGATATAGAAAGACATTTAACAAAGTTTGAGGAATTGGATAAAAATTTTATTAAGAGTATTGCTAAATATATTGCCGGGATTGATTCCTAAAGACTTATAAATTTAATTAAATTTTATAAAATAGATGAAAGTATATATAGATCGTGGAAATAGGAATATAGAGATTACTAAAGAATCAGTTCAGGATATTTTATTCGAATTAAAGATAAATCCGACTACAGTTTTAGTTAGTGTAAATAATAAATTAGTTGATATTAATTACAAAGTGAAGCAAGAAGATAAAGTAGAGATATTGAGTGTGATTTCTGGTGGTTAATTGTAAAAGATGTAAGGATAAGCCAGTATATAATCGATTATGTAAGAGTTGTTTTTTGAGATATTTTGAAAAAAAAGTAAGAAAAACTATAAGGGAGTTTAAATTAATAGAAAAAAATGATAAAATTTTAGTTGCTTGTTCTGGGGGAAAAGATTCAACTAGTGTTTTGTATTTACTCAAAAAGATTTTCTCTAAACGAAAGGATTTGGTAATTGAAGCAATTGCGATTGATGAGGGTATTAAGGAATATAGAGATAAAAATCTAAAATTTTTAAAAAAATTTTGTGAGAAAGAAGACATTAATCTGTATATTTATTCTTTTAAAAAAGAATTTAAAATTGAGTTAGATGCTATTATTAAAGATGAAAAACCATGTTCTATCTGTGGTGTTTTAAGAAGAAAATTATTGAATCAAATGGCTAAAAAACTAAATGCTACTAAGTTGGTTACTGGGCATAATTTAGATGATGAATGTCAAAGTATTTTAATGAATCAATTTAGGAGAGATGTAAAAACAAGTGCGCGTTTGGGGCCTAAGACTGGGATTTTAGTAGATAAAGGTTTTGTTCAGAGAATTAAACCTTTTTATTTAATGCTGGAGAAAGAGGTTGCTATCTATGCTTTTTTAAAGGGATTTATGCAGCAATTAAATGAATGTCCATATGAAAAAGTATCCTATAGAGCGGATATTAGGGATATGATCAATAATTTTGAACAAAAATATCCAGGAACAAAAAATTCTACTATTACTTCTTTTTTAGAGATCTTACCTGTATTAAAAAAAGAATATAAAAATAAAGGGAATTTGAAACATTGCAAAGAATGCGGAGAGCCTTGTTCTCAAGACATTTGTCAGGGATGTAAAATAATACAAAAATTACTTAGAAAAACTTAAATATGAGTAAAAATATTAGAAAATATGGATACTAAAATGAGATGTAAATGTGGGAATTGTGTGCCAGTCAAAGAAATGAAATATGATATTAATGGTACTGATTTAATATGTGGAGAATGTTATAGATATCAACAATTAAGATTTAAAGAAAAGGTCTTTGGTAAATCGTATAATAAGATTGAAACAATAACTGGAAAAAAGAGAGATACCGTTGATACAAGAAGATTTCAAGAAGAAAAAATAAAATATTTCTGTGAGAATTGTCACTATAAATTTTCTAGAAAAAAAGATTTTAAATTTAATTTAATATGTCCTAATTGTGGTAAAACCGGTCTCAGGATAAATAATAATGAATCTGCACAAAAATTAATTGATACAATTGGTGATTGGGAAGAAAATAGAATTTTGAAGAGATGAACTATAAATACATTTCAAAGGCTTATAATGAATTGTATTTAGAGGAACAATTACATAAATTAGAATTGATTAAAGAAAATATAAATATTTCTGGTAAAATATTAGATATTGGGTGTGGTACTGGAATTTCTACAAAATATTTTAATGCTATTGGGGTTGATCCTTGCAAAGAATTAATTGCCTTAGGTGAAGACAATTTAAGAATTGGTAGTGGAGAAGAACTGGAATTTAAAGAGAAAGAATTTGATTTTGTTTTATGTATAACGGCTTTACATAATTTTGATAATTATATTACTGGTTTATTAGAGATGAAAAGGGTTGTTAAAGATGATGGGATTGTTATAATTAGTTTGTTAAAATTATCTAAACTATTTGAAGATATTGTTAAAAATATTGAAGAAATATTTATAATTTTTAAGAAGATAGATGAAGGTAAGGATATTATTTTCTTTTGTAAGAAAGGATTTAAATAATAATGAATATTTTAAAATTTATTGCCCAGGTAACATAATTGGATAATGTACCGGACTCCTAATCCGGAGATTGCAGGTTCAAATCCTGTCCTGGGCGATTATCTTAATCTATAGAACCTTTCAGCAAATCTACACTTATTTAACATACCTAAAATAAATGCTTTATATATTGTTGGTATTAATAAAATGTATGTATATATTTTTTGACTTTTAAATTTTTTTATAGCTTGTAATTTTTTTTTAAATGTAGAAGATATATCTACATAAATTCTTGGATTTGTTTCTTCTATTACATTCCAAATCTCAAAGGAATAAAGATTTATTCTATTCTTTTTATCAATTTTATCTAAAACCTTCATTACTATTTTGTTTACTGCTCTATGATCTAAATGCGCATCAAAAGAAGAATGTGTGAATATTTTTTTAGGTTTAAATTCTTTTATTATGGCTTCTATTTTTTTTTCTGCTTCCGGGGTATCTAATTCTTCTTTTAGTTTTGTATCCTTATAATCTAAGAATAATGTCTTTTTAATTCCTAGGAATTTTTCTATATCTTCTGTTTCTTTAATCCTCTCCTTGACTAACAGATCTTTTTTTAACCATGGGGATGACTTTTCTCCATTAGAAACTAAAACTGTAACAATATCTTTCTTTTCTTGAATGTATTTTAATATTGTACCCCCCATTCCAATTACTTCATCATCCGAATGTGCAACAAAAACTAAAATTAATTCATTTACCATCTTAATTTAATGAAAAAACAGTTTTTAAATTTATTTTTTTGCTGGTTTGGGCGGTGAAACAACTACTGGTGCTGTTTCTACTGAAGAAGCTGTTGTTTTTGCTGCTTCTGCTGCAGCTTTTTCTTGTTCTTTTTTCTTCTCTATTTCTTTTATCTTTTTTTCTAATTCTATTTTAATCATTTTAAAAGATTCTAATTTTTCTTTTGGTGTTTCAGTTTTTTCTTCATTGATCTCTCTATCATATTTTCCAGCGCTGATTTCTTCTATTACCTCGTGTGCGTGTTTACCTTCTACTAAGATGCCCATTGATTGACAAGAGCCTAATATCACTTTAACTGCTGATTTTAGGTTGTTAACAAATAAACTAGATTTTTTCATTTTTGCTATTTTAATTATTTGTTCAATTGAAGCTACTCCAACGAATAATTTATTTGGTTCTCCTGATCCTAGTTTTAACTCTATTTCTTTTTTTATTAATTCAGAGGTTGGGGGAGTGCCTATTTCAATATTGAAATCTTTTGTTTCTGTGTCTACAATTACTTTAACTGGAACTTTCATTCCCTTAAAATCTTTGGTTTTATCGTTTATGACAGAAATAACTTGATTGATATTTACTTTCAAGGGGCCTAGTGTTCCTCCTAATTGGGGCCCTGCTATTGCCTTACCCCCTTCAACTAACACTTCAACTGTTTCTTTTTTTCCCATTGTTTTCTAGTAATTAGGTCTCATTTAAAACTTATTCTTTTTCTTTATCCTCTTCTTCTGTATCTTCTTCTCCATCTCTTCTAATCACCTTTATAGAATCTATTTTTACAGTAATTGGTATTGGAATGGCTGCTTCTAAAAGTTCTACTACTACCTCTTCTTTTTGTTCATCTATTCTTTTAACCTTTGCTTTTTCTTTTTTAAATGGCCCTGTAATTATCTCTACTATATCTTTTTCTTGAATATTTACTGTTGCTTTGGTTTGTTCTAACATAGGTTCTATCTCTCTATAATCTAAGGGCTTATTAAGAATACCCTTGGCATATGGTACACCTAAAAATGCTTGTTTTGCTTCATCTTCGGATATTGTTTCTATAAAGATATAACCCTTCATACCTGGAGATGTAATTAGAGAATATACTTGTAACTTTTTCTTTTTAACATTAGATTCTATAAAATCTATAACCTGCTCTTCTCTACTTGCTGTTGTTTTAATGGCATAAATTTTTGTTTCCATTTTCTTAGACGAAAGAACGCTGAAAGCTTATAAATGTTCCTATTTTAGCAGCAATTGCCAAAATATATTAATTATGAATCCTATTACTCCTAATATAAGTATACCTAATCCTGTTACCTTTATGACCATAAACCATTCAGTTTTTGTTGGCTTTTTTGTTAACTGCCATACCCTTCTACATTCAATGAAAAATGATTTGATTTTTTCTAAAATTATCCTGATGTTTACCATTGACATGAATAAAAAGTATATATTTAAAAAACTATCTAATCAATAAAATCTATACCTAAATCATATTTTAAATCCTTTTTTTGTTCTATTATTGTACTTTTTCCCTTAATTTGTGGAGAATTAATGCCTGTAATTATTACTAAGGTTCTTATTGTTTTATCTAGGTCTTCTTGTATTTGTGCTCCCCATATTATTCTGGCATCTTCATCCAATCTTTCTGATATTGTTTCTACTATTTGTTTAGCTTCATCTAGTGTCATATTTGTGCCGCCTGAAACATTAATTAATGCTCCGGTTGCACCTGATATATCCACATCTAATAATGGGTTTTGAATTGCTTTTTCTACTGCTTCTACTGCTCTATTCTCAGAATCTGATTCTCCAACACCAATCATGGCTATACCCCCTTTTCCCATTACTGTTTTAATATCTGCAAAATCAAGGTTAACAAGGCCTGCTTTTGTTACTAATTCTGCAATTCCTTTTACTGCATTTGTCAAGATTTCATCTGCTACTTTAAATGCAGTATGTAGTGGAAGACCTGGACATAAATCAAGTAATTTATCATTTGGAATTATTATTAATGTATCTGCATTTTTTTCTAATTGTTCTAAGCCGTATTCTGCATTTGCTAATCTTCTCTTTCCTTCCATTGAAAATGGCAATGTTACTATTGCTACTGTTAAAATATTTTGTTTTTTAGCCACTTCAGCTACTACTGGTGCTGAACCTGTACCTGTTCCTCCACCCATTCCACATGTAATAAAGACTATGTCTGAGCCTTGTATGTTTTCTCTAATCTCTTTTTCACTTTCTCTAGCTGATTCTTCGCCTACCTTTGGAATACTTCCCGCGCCTAAACCACCTGTAAGTTCTTTTCCTATTAATATTTTATGATCTGCGTTTGTATATAACAAGTCTTGAGCATCTGTATTTATAGCAATTGTTTCTGTGCCGGTTATGCCTACTTCAGAGATCCTATTAATTGTATTACCGCCTCCACCCCCACAACCTATAACTTTTATTTTGGCTTTTTGTTGGTTTACTAATTTTTCTAATTCCTCATCTATTTCTGTTTTTTTTGTTTTATTTGTTAAATTATTATAAGAAGACATATTGGTTCTAAGGTTTGCTTCTTTTATTATACTTTCCATCTTTAATAAATTAGAAAACTCCTATTTAAAGTTAATTATTTTTTTGTTCTCTTTTTTTGAAAAACAATATTTTCTAATTCAGGTATTAGTTTTTTTATTAAATCTTTTAATTTTTCTTCTGTTGTCTTAGGCAATTCTAAATAAATTATAGCTGTTTTTTCATTGATTTCTAATTCTAGTTCAACATTTAATGTATTTTTTAATAATGATTCTAATTTTAGTTTAGGATCTTCTATTATTTCAATTATTTTCAATTCATAAGATAAAACTTTTCCAGCTAGGGGATGGTTAAAATCTATTAATGTTCTTCCATTTGTAACGCTTCTAATTATTCCCATTAAATTCCCTAAATTGAGCTGCATTCCAGGATAAGGATTAATTTTTTGTTTAAGCAGGTTTTGTGTATTTAATGTTTTTATTAATTTATTATTTCTATTTCCAAATGTCTGCTCAGGAGACAATTCTATCTTATATCCTTTATTTAACTCTTTATTTATTAAAAAATTATCTAATTCTGAAAGAATTTCTTTTTGGCCTACACATATTATTTTTGGGCCGTAATTAATTTCTTTATTGAATATTCCCTCTTTCTTTGCTAATTCTTCTGAAGTTAAGTCAAAGATTTCATTTGTGTTTTTTATTCTGGCAGTATATTCTAATTTTATAAAATCATTAATTTTTATTTTTTTCATAAAAATATTATAAAATAGTCTTATTTAAAACTATCTTCTTTTTTGTATATATTCTAATACTTTTTTTTTCATATCTAGGGCTTCTATTTGTTGTTCTATTCTTTGGCATTCTACTGTTCTTTTATCTAAACATTTTTGTCTTTTTGCTTCTGTTTTATAAAAACCTATTCTTGAGCTTATTGTTTGTATATCATTAAACACGTCGACAGATTCGTAATATGGTAGGCTTTCCTGATTTTGCTGATTTGTAAATTTATAAAATACCATAGCTGCTGTTATAATTGTGGCTGCTATTGCACTGTATAGTAGCCATGGTTGTTTTTCTTCTTTTTTTGTAAATTCTTGGTGTTCATAATTTCTTGATGAATCAATTCTACTATTGTCATCACCTAAAACTACTTTTTCAATATCTCCTTTTATTTCCATTTGAATTACTTGAAATAGATTTCCTCCGTTAGCTAATATTTCTCTAACTTCTGGTTGATACTTTTCTAGAGTTCGTTCTATTTCTGGTCTATATATTTGAAATTGATTTTTAGTTAATACTTCTGGTAAGCTCTCTTGCTGTGTATTTACTGTATGATTAATGATCTCTACTAAACTATCAATTTTTGGTCTTTTTGGTTCTTCTAAACAAAATCTTTTTGTTGTTGGAAGATATGTTTTTGTCATAATATCTTAAAGACTTCAAAAGAAATTAACCTTATTATTATAATTCTTATAAATCTTATAATAACATTTAAATAGATATTCCTTTTTAAAATTTTATGAGTGAAATAAAACAAACTCAAGTAAGTCTATTAAAGCCGGGGAGTTATGTTATATTGGGTGGTGTTGCTTGTGTAGTAAAAGATATACAAACTAGCAAGACTGGAAAGCATGGTGCTTCAAAATGTAGAATTGATGGTGTTGGTTTAATAGATAGTCAAAAAAGAATTGAAATACATCCTGGACAGGATAAGATTAATGTACCAATAGTAGACAAAAAAACTGCACAGGTATTATCAATAAAAGAAAATATTGCTACTGTAATGGATATGGAGTCATATGAAACATTTGATTTGAAAATACCTAGTGAATTAAAAGAAAAGGTAAAAGACGGTGATCAAGTAATATATTGGGATATTCTTGGAGATAAAGTAATGAAACAATTAAAATAGGAGTTAAAAATGGTAAGATTTCCTGAGGCTAATTCAAGGTTGTTTGCAAGGGTTTTTGTGTGTAAACTCTGTAAGAGTAAGATAAGAGCAGATAATACAAAGGTTCGAGCTGGAAAGATTCAATGCAGAAAATGTGGTGCTTCTGTTTTGAGATTAAAGAAGAAGGGTAAGAAATAAGAATATTTTTAAATAAAATGATTTAATTTTATATTATGAATTATGATTTATTGTTTGCAATAATCTTTTATGGTATACTATATTTACTATTTTTAAAATATAGATCTAGATTTGATATCCAAGGAAAGATTTTTGTAATGCTTAGAACAAAAATTGGATTAAAATTAATGGACAATATCGCAAAAAGATGTCCTAGATTATTAAAATATCTTGGTTATTTTGGTATATTGATTTGTTTTATAGGGATGGGTTTTATATTTTATTATTTAATAAAGGGTACCCTTGATTTAATGTTTAAACCAGATGTTATTCCAATATTATCGCCAGTTTTACCTGGTGTAGAAGTTCCAGGGTTACCAATAGTTATGTCATTTTGGCATTGGATTATTGGAATTTTAATTGTTGCTGGAATACATGAATTTTCACATGGTTTATACGCTAGGTTGGCTAGAATTAAGATAAAGAGCTCTGGCATAGCTTTTTTGGGTCCTATTTTGGCTGCTTTTGTTGAGCCAGATGAAAAAGAAATGAAAAATATAAGCGTAAGAAAGCAATTATCTATAATGATGGGGGGTCCTTTTTCTAATTTTTTGAGTGGTGCTGTTTTTTTTCTTATCTTAATTTTAATTTTAGATCCTTTGGCTGGAAATATGGTTGAATATAATGGTGTTAAAATTATAAGTATAAATGAAGAATTACCTATTAATAGCTCTGGTTTAAAGATTGGAGATGAGATTACTTATATAGATAATTACCCTATCTTTAATCAAAAAGATTTTGTTTCTGTATTAGATACTAAAAAACCAGGAGATGTTATTGAAGTAGAAACTTTAGATGGGTTTAATGAAGTTGAATTGGTTGCTAGAGAGAGAAATCAAAGTGAGGCTCTAATGGGATTGAGTGTTACATATAGTTCTATTGATATAAAAGATGGTAAAAATAAAATCCTAGCTTATATTTTACTTTGGCTTGTTGAATTATTTTTCTGGCTTTATGTGATCAGCTTTGGTATAGGATTGTTTAATTTATTACCGCTTGGTCCATTGGATGGGGGAAGAATGTTTATGATTGTAATTAAAAACTATATTAAACAAGAGAATATTGGTAATATTATTATTAAAACAATGACATGGTTTTGTTTAGTTTTAATATTTATTAACTTATTACCTTTTATTTGGAAATTATTAAATTGGTTACTTGGTGGAATTGTATTTATATTTGGCATATAGTTTCTTTCATAGAAAAGATAATAAATATGAAATTTATTCTTTTTAAAAAACTAAGGTGTGTTAAATTATGAAGTAAGTTTTTTTGAAACATATGGGCTTTATATTGACAACTAAAATAGGAATTATTTGATGGAAGAGAGCTGTTAGGGACATAAGAAGAATGTTGATTGAAATAAGAGAAAAAGATACTATTGAAACAAATGTTTGTCCTGATTGTGAACAATTAGAAGATGCTTTGACTCTTGGTTTATAAAGATAAACAAGAAGAAGTGGTTCTAAAAAGGAATATTTTGGGTTTGTAAGGGATTTTTTAGATTGTTATTTGAAATAAATTTATATATTTCTTTTTTAATCTTTATCTATGTATATAGATACTCATGCTCATTTAGACAGTAAAAAATTTTCTAATGATTTAGATGTAGTAATTAAAAGAGCAAAAGAAAAAATGGTTGTAAGTATTTTAACATCTGGTGTGAATCATTCTTCTAACCTAAAGGCATTAGAATTAAGCAAAAAATATGATATTGTTAATGCTTCTCTTGGTTTGTATCCAATTGATGCACTTGCTAAAGAGATTGAGTCTGATGGATTGGCTAGAGATATTGAACCTATAGATGTTGATGAAGAATTAGAATTTATTAAAGAAAATAAAAATAATATTTTGGCTGTTGGGGAGGTTGGTATGGACTTTTCTTTATCTAATAAAAAAGAAGAACAAAAAATACATTTTCAAAAAATAATCAGTATGGTGGAGAAAATAAATAAACCTATCATTGTTCATACAAGAAAAGCTGAATTAGAATGTATTGATTTGTTAGAGTCTTCAAGATTAAAAAAAATTGTTTTGCATTGTTTTCAAGGAAATAAAAAATTAATTAAAAGAGCAGAGGATTTAGGCTATAACTTCTCTATCCCCCCTATTATAATGCGATTGCAGCATTTTCAAATGTTAGTTAATATGGTTTCATTAGACAAAATTTTAACTGAAACAGATGCGCCATATCTTTCTCATCTAGTTGGAGAAAGAAATGAACCTGTTAATGTTATAATTACTGTAAAAAAAATTTCTGAAATAAAAAAATTAACAGAAGAAGAAACAAAAAAAATTATTTATAACAACTATAAAAAAAATTTCGAAATAAAAACCTTTTTAAATAAAATGTAATTAATATATTTATGAATGATTATATAAATCTTCATGGGAGAGAGAGGTGATATAAAATGCCAACAAGAAAAAAAGCATCAAAGAAAAAAAGAAGATAAATTTTCTTTTTTTATATTTTTAAAAATATACCCTTTGGTCCTGGGTTGATGCATAATGTTTTATTAATATATGATGATTTTCTTTCGTTTTCATGTAAATGACCTGAAATTACTATTTTTGGGGAATATTTTAAGATTATATCTCTTAATGTTTTGTTTCCAACATGGATTTTATTAATTATATCTAAATCTGTTTTATATGGGGGAAAATGGGTGACGATAATTAATTTTTTATTTTCAAATTTATTTTCAAATTTTTTGAAATTATTAAACAAGTCATTTGCTGTTTGTGAAAATCCACCCCCACCATAACCGTAAAAACAATAATCATCTTTTATGTAGATTTGTTTATGTAATGGAATCAAATTTTCAGATTTAAAACTAAAAATGTCTGCTGCTGTTTCGTGATTACCTGGAATAATAAGTGTTGGTTTATTTAGTTTTTTTAAGACTGTCATTGAAGAATTTAAATTTCTGGCAAAAAAGCTTATATCTCCTGCACAAATCAGTATATCTGGATCATATTTCTTTGTTTTTTTGTTTATTATATCTAAATAGGTAATTTCATCATGAATATCACTAAATGCTAATATTTTCATCTAATTCTAAATAAAGTAAGATTTTTAAAAGTTATTAGTTTTTTATTTTAATGAAAATTTGTATCTTTTACACTGCTGCTTTAGGAAATGGTCATAAAAAATGTGCAGAGGTTTTAGAAAAAAAATTAAAAGATGGATATGATATTAAACTTATTGATTCGTTAAAAGAATTAAAATTAAATTATTTAATAGGAAATAGTTATTTTTTAATTTTAAAATATTTTTCAGGATTTTATGGGAATATATATTTAAATGAAAAAAAATTATTTAAAAAATATTCTATTTTAAAAGATTTTTTTTTATATCTCTGTTCTTTTAGATTTAAAAGGATCATTGAAGAAGAAAAACCCGATTTAGTAATCTGCACGCAGGCTTTTCCTTGTGCTGTGTTCTCGAGAATTAAAAAAAATTATAAGCTATTTGCGGTTATTACTGATTTTCACCTGAATTCTTCTTGGATAAATAAGAATGTAGATTATTATGCTGTATCTTGCAATGAGATTAAGAAAAAATTAGAAGAAGAGAATATTGATAAAGATAAGATAAAGGTTACTGGAATACCTGTTGATGTGTTAAATAAAACCTCTAAAAAAAAATATATTTTAATTATGGGTGGTGGTGCTGGACTAGGCGACATAGAATCTGTGGTTAATAAGTTAAAAGATAACTTTCAACTTAAGGTTGTTGCTGGAAAAAATAAAGGATTAAAGAAAAGATTAGAGGGAAAGTGTAAGGTTTATGGCTTTGTAGATGATATAGACAATATTTATGCTGAATCTTTTTTAGTTATAACAAAACCTGGCGGGTTAACTGTATCTGAATTGCTCAATATACAACTTCCTATGATATTATTGGATCCATTACCTGGTCAAGAAGAAAAGAATTTTGAGTACTTAATTAAAAATAAGATTGCATATAAACTTAATGATGATTTGATTGGATTAATAAATAAAATTATTAGCAGTAATCATGAAAAAATAAAGGACTTTTCAAGGCCTGAGGCTGCAGTAGAGGTGTTGCATCTCATTAATGACCTTTTAAAGCCCTTCAAAGAAAAATAAATTTTCTTCGTCTTCTCTATAGTCATCTATATATCCTATCATCATTGCTTCCTCTATGTCGTTAATTTGATCTTCATCTCTTAATATTTCTAAGAATGTTTTGGAATAAACTGTGTTATTTAGGCTTTGCATTTTATTTCCTCCTTTTTTATTGGTAGATTCATGATTTGTTGACTAAACAACCTTGAAATCAATTCGATTTCTTTTTTTTCTGTTTTCATATTTACCACCCCCTAAGATATTAAGAATTTTTCATATTTAAGTCTCACGAGTATTTGTCTAGTGTGTCCAGTAGAAAAAATAATAATTTTTAATCATTGCTAAATTGATCTAATTTTGTTTCAAAAAAAATTTGGGTGGTTCTTCCCTCATACCCTAGATTTAATTCTTTAAGATTGATTAGTTTTGATTTTTGTAAGTCTTTAATTTTTCTAGAAAATGTTCTATATGTCTTTTTACCGCCTATTTCTTCATATTCCTTGAATACTTCTAAGACTGTTTTTCCTGAATTTTGTTTTATTAAATCTAATATTTGTTGTGATTCTTTGTTTAATTCTTGTATTTTTTTAATTTTGAATTCAGATAGTTTTGAAATTGCTATGTTTGTGTGTTCTTCTAAGATTTTTTTAGATGATTTTGCTTCGGCTATAATTCCTGATTCTTTCATTAAAAATAACCCGGCTCTAATGTCTTGTAGTTCAAATGTTTTTTTACAGATTTTATAGAATGATTCTTGGTTTAAAACCCCTGGAAAGAATGCATATCCTTTTCTCTGTGCTAAAATTCCTGTTGTTTCTTCTTCATTATACGGCTCAAAATTTAATAAATCTGGGATTAGTCTTGATCTAATTCTGTTATCCATATCTGCCATAAATAATTCGTCATTTGTAATCAAAATGATTGTTTTTTTATGAATATCTTCTAATAAAGAATAAATTATTGATTGATCTTCTAATTTATCTACTTCATCTAACACTATAACTACTGATTTTTTGTTTAATATATTTGCTGCTACTTGTATTAAATCTTCTCCGCTCTTATTATGCGTCCAAGAATAATTAATTTGGTGGCATAATTCAGTAATTATTTTAAAGAAAGAATCTTTTTTCCAACAATTTATGTATATTTGGTAGATATTATCAGTTTCATTTTCTAAATCTCTTAAAACAGATCTTATTGCTGCTGTTTTTCCTATCCCTGGTTGACCTGTGATGATTATATTTCTTCCGTTTCTTTTTTGCAATAGTGGTTTTATACACTCTGCAATATAATGTTGTTGTGTTTCTCTGTATTTTATTTCTTTTGGCAAATAATCATAATCTAAGGCTGTTTCGTTTTGAAATAATGTTTCATTTGATTGTAATATATCTTTGAATAAGGACATAATAAATTAGGGTTCGTTTTAATTATAAAGATTATTATGAAAAAGAAAATTAATAATTGCAACAAAGAATATCTTCTATCCGTGTATGCGTATTTATATAGTATTGTCCTTCGCCTGGCCCACATGCTAATCCTAAAATTCTGGCCGATACGAGCAGTCTTCTAATATAAATTCATTTGTGCTAAATAACTTACGGTTACAATATTCATCACTAAAATAACCTACTTCTGTATTAAGTTGAGATGCTAAACACCTAGAATAACCCATTTCTTCACATATCTCTTCTCCATTCATCCTTATACTCCTAAAGTCTGGTATTCTAGATAATATATAATCCTCTGAAACAAAATAACATCCAGAATAATCAGGTAATTCTTGGGATATGTGGTTCTGTTCTCCTAAAAATCCCATCCTTCCCGTATAGCTAATACCTATTGTTCCTATCATAAGAACAATAACAATCATAACTAAACTAATGTAAAAATATTTATCTTCTATTTTATCACCTCTAAATTTTTATAAGAAAATTAAGATGAAGATATATATTGGAAAAATTCCGAAAAACATATAAATAATATAATCTTCTTAATATTATGACATCAACTATTGAAACAATACATGAAGATTTATTAGATTTAAAGAAAGATGTTACTTTTATTAAAAATATACTTTCTGAAGAATTTGAATTAAGTGATTCTGCTTTTAATGCTTTGAAAAAGGCTAGAGAAACACCAGAATCTGAATATATAGATTTATAATGACTTATAAAATTAAATTACATCCAGAAGTACATAAATTTATTGAAAAATTGGATCAGAATATAGCAGAAAGAATTAGAAAGCGTTTAAAATTATTAGAAAATGAACCTTTTAGATATTTAGAACATTATGAAAGCCAAACTTTTTTTAAATTTAGAATAGGCGAATATAGGGCTTTAATAGATGTAGATACAATGCGATTTACTATTTTTATTAGAGTATTAGATCACAGAAGTAAAATTTATAAAAGAAATTAAAGAAAAATTTATTTTTTACAACAAACAATGCTCTCTAACTTAAGCCTTCCAACATTATATCTCCATTTTCTGGTTCAGTAAATTCTGGATCTAATATTAGATCACATTCATCAGGCACTTCATATGTTTCATCACAAGAAATACTTAAACTAATGTCATCTACATCTTGTAGTTTACCTTGACAACTGCCATCCGTTGAATCAAATGCTCCTTTTCTAAATCTAATATTTGAGAGAAAACATCTATTATAATTTAAACTCGTACATATTTCATTTCCTGTTTTTCCACTATAACTAATGCCTGTTGCACTAAGTGCATTCTTATCAATAAATTCACAGTTTCCTAACATATCTGAATTTTCTTTATTCCAAAAGGCATATCCAGTAAAACCTAAACTTCCTAGAATTAAAATAGCAACAACCATAGCTAAACTAATGTAAAAATATTTATCTTCTATTTTATCACCTCTAAATTTTTATAAGAAAATTAAGATGAAGATATATATATTATGGTTAATATTTGAATCTTCTTTTATAATTTTATGATCAAACAATCCTAAACTAAGTATAATAACTATAATTTCATTACTTTTATAGAAATAATGAACATAATCTTTTTAAGATAAATAAATACTATTTGTTTATGACTGAAAGAACTATGCGTCTTTTAATTAAAGTACTAAGTAAATTAAAAAAACAAGATAAAGCTGTAATAAAATCATTTGAAAAGAGGTATAAATCTTTTAAATTACATAAAGATTATATAAATGCAATAATTTTTACTTATTTTGAATTATTAAAAAATAAAGATTCTAAAGGATTAAAAAATGATCTTAAAGAATGGATTAATAATCTAATTAAAGATTGTTTAGTTCATTATGATTTAGAAAAAGAAAGTAAACTTTTAGATAAACTTTCAGATGAAAAAGAATTGGTCTATAAGGTACAAAAAAAACTTGAAGACTTATTAAATAATTTGAAGGTTGAACGATTAAGGGAAAAATTATTGGAAAAATATGAATGGATAAAAGAGGTGAATGTTGAAGAAATATCTAGTTTATTAGAAGAAAATGCGAGTTTACAATTTTCTTTAGTTGCAGAAGAACAAAGAATTTTAACTAACCTCATAGGTTCTTTAGACGGTTCTGGGGAGTTATATTCTAAGGACATGGAAGTGAAAGTAGAACAACTTTCTGGGATTATATATCAATTAGAAAAGCTTCTTATAGAAGAAAAAAGAAAAATTATAGATCCACTTTATAGTATACTGGCTAGATGTTTGTTTAATATTAAGAAAGAAAAAATAACTAGAGAAGATGTGTTAGAAGATATTGAGGCCATGGTTGATCATTTAGATGCTATAAATTATTTGAATGCGCTTTTAAGTCTTAATGTTGATAGATCTATATTAAAATATGCACAAAGATTAGCTAAAGAGGCAGAAAAAAATGCTAGAAATGAAGTGGAATCATTAGAACAACAGGTGATTTTGGATTCATTTACTCGATTGTATAACAAAGCTTATTTTAATATTATGCTACAAAAATTCACAAAAAAGGCTATTGAAACAAATTCTCCTCTTTCATTAATTACGATTGATATTGATAATTTTAAAATAGTGAATGATCTTTATGGACATACTGTAGGTGATGATGTTATTAAAGGTTTAGTTGAAAAAATTAAACAAACTGTAAGAAGGAAACAAGATTTGCCTTGTAGATACGGCGGAGAAGAATTTTTTATTCTTTTGCCGTATGTAAATTTAGAAGGAGCAAAAAAAATTGCTGAAAATATAAAAAAAGGATTTAAAGAATTGAAATTTGAAGTTGAAAGATATGCACAGCCACCAGAAAACTCTACAATAAAAATTCTGGAAGAGAATAATAAATATTATATTGGTGTTACTATTAGTATAGGAATTGCTGAATATAATAATGAATTGCCATTGGAGTTTGTAAAGAAAGCTGATGAGTTTTTAATAAAAGCTAAAAACATAGGGAAAGATTGTATAGTCACTCAATAAGTTCTCTTTTAATTTTAATTATAGGTCGTAGATCTCTTATTGATTTTCCAGATTCATCATAAATTACTACAACGCCATTTTTATTATAATAAACGTGGGAAAATGCGGTGTCATACCTTTGAAATTCCCCTTCTGGTCGAAATTTATAACATTCCCCTTTTTCTTCAAAATAATCATCTATATCTCTAACATCCCATTTTTGGTCTTCTCTAAAAAAATGAAATTTGTTGCTTTGAAAACCACCTGGTCTAAAATAGAAATAATTTTTACTGGCATATACATAACCAATTCTGTTTTCTCCTGACACAAGACATAAATCGCGTAAATTATTCTTTTCTAATTCTCTAATAAAATTATCAACCCATATTTCTTTTATAGGTTGTAATTTTTCATCTATTGTCACAAATTATTAGTAGTTTATAGATATTTAAATAATTACGAATTATTAAGATATAGATTAGGATATATTATTTAAAAAAGAAAAGTTATTTTTTACAACAGATTACACCTTCTATACGACTACTAGCTCCAAAATATGGTTCAACATCTGGTTGATCATTTGTTTCATATATGCCAGGTTCAACGATTATTTTATCTGGGCCGACTCATGTTACAACAACCTCTTTGTCTTGAATATTACCATCACAAGTTTGAGTATTTTAAAAATAAACTATTTCTCCTCTTACACTTGAAGCAAAACTTCTTTGATAACTTAAATCATTACAAATTTGATTTCCTGTTGTTCCATAACTTGATAGGTCTATTCCTAGCAAAAATAGTGTAGTTACTCGATAAGTTCTTTTCTAATTCGAACGATTGGTTTTGTATCTATCTTTATACCACTTTCTGAATAATATATTACAATATTTCCTTTATTATAAAAAATGGTAGATAAATGTGATTGGTACATTTCTAATTTTCCCTCTATATATAATGCAGAATTTTTTATTCTTTGAACATTCCATAATCTGTCTTGGTATAATTTTCCTCTAAAAAAATGTAAAACAAATATAGCATGATCATCATAAAAAGTAGCATTACCTATCTCAAAATAATAATAATTATTATCTACAAAAACTGGATATTGGCATCCTAATTCAGAAACTCTTTTTAAATTTGAATGATTAAAATTATCAACCCATATTTCTTTTATAGGTTGTAATTTTTCATCTATTGTCACAAATTATTAGTAGTTTATAGATATTTAAATAATTGTGAATTATTAAGATATATATTATAATGTATAGTTTATTACCTCTTAAATTTTATAAGAAAATTAAGGTGAAGATATATATATATATATATATATATATAACGGTTTTAAATTTCTTCTATGTTATTTTAATATTAAAGAATTTCTAATTTTAATATATAAATAAAAATATTTAAATAGTAATTATATTTAATATTAGTAAAAAAACTACTAAAAATGCAATTAAGTAAATTAGAAAACAAAATATATGAAGGTTTAAAAAAGAATAAGATTCCTGTATTTAAATCTAAAGACCTGTGTATTTTGTTTAATATTGATAAAATAAAGGCATATAATTTAATTAAATCCTTAAAAAGAAAAGATATTATTAAGAATGTTGGAAAAGGATTTTTGGCTTTTAAAGATGTTAATGAATTTATTATAGGACAAAATTTAAATTATCCTTGTTATCTTTCTTTTTTATCAGCGTTAAATTATTATGCATATACTGATCAATTACCTAAAAAAATATACTATGTGACTACTAAATATTCCAAAGAAATTAATAATTTTAAATATATTACTTTTGCAAAAAATAAATTTTTTGGTTATATTAAATTTGGGGATTTGATTATAGCTGAAAAAGAAAAGGTATTTATAGATTCTTTACTTTATCCTAAATATTCTGGTGGGATAAAAGAAATAATTAAATGTTTTAATGTGTCTATAAAAGAATTAGATAAAAAAAAATTAATAGATTATGCTTATAAAACTAAAAATAAAGCTCTTTTGAGAAGGTTGGGTTTTATTTTAGAAATGTTGAAATTTAATGAAAATATTTTAAAAAAACTTAGAAAAAATACAGGCAATGGATATGAATTATTAGATCCTGATTTAAAGAAAAAAAATAATTTTAATAAAAAATGGATGTTAGATATTAATTGTTAAGATGATAAACATAACAGAATTGGCTAAAATAAAGGAAGATAGAAGAACTAATTTATATTATGAAGAAAAAGAATATTTACAATATATATTTTTATATGCTATTTCTAAATATGCAATAGATTTTGTATTTAAAGGTGGAACTTGTTTAAGAATTTGTTATGGTTTAGAAAGAGCATCAGAAGATTTGGATTTTAACACACCTTTAAATTTGACGGAATTAAAAAAGATAATACATGTTTGTTTAAAAAAATTTGATTTATTAAATATCTCTTATAAAATTTATTCTGAAAGAGAATATGAGGGGAATTTTCGTGTAGAAATAAGATTTAATGGGCCTCTTTTTGTAGATAAATCTACTTCTACAAATACATTAAAATTGGATTTTAATAGAAAAAAGGTAAATAATACAATTAGTAAAGTTATTCCTCAATTATTTTCTGATGTTCCATTATTTATTTTGATAATTTTAGATGAAAAAGAAATTTTTGCAGAAAAAATAAGGGCTTTAGTAAGTAGATCAGAAGCGAGAGACTTGTATGATGTTTGGATATTATTAAATAAAAAAGTTGAAATTGATAAAAAACTTATTTTAGAAAAACTAAAGGAAGAAAATAAGAGATTATCTGATTTGAAATTACCTTCTAAGGAAGAGTATACTAATAATTTAAAACAATTAGTTTCTTTTGTCCCTTCTTATGAGCAAGTCAAAAAAGAGGTTTTAGAGCTTATTAAAAAAATAAAATAAATTATCTTTTACAACAGATTACTCCATCAAATCTTAGTTTTGAAGATTTATCACTAGCAATTCCTATAAATTCATTAGAGCCTGCTTGCATACAGTTTGTGACTGGACTAAATATTAGGTCTACGCAATCCTCTAAATAATTATCCATTATAACATAAGGTTTGTTACCAGTACAAGATCCATCCATTGAACTAAAATAAGTATCAATATTTGTAATTTGTGTAGCAAAGCATCTACTATAACCAAATTCAATACACATATCATTACCCGTTCTAAGCTCAGATGAACTATCATAATCATTAGGTGAATCTATAAATTCACAGTTTCCTAATATATCTGAATTTTCTTTATTCCAAAAGGCATATCCAGTAAAACCTAAGCCGCCTAGAAATAAAATAGCAATAATAGATATTACTAAAATTATTTTATTATCCATTTTATCACCTCTTAAATTTTATAAGAAAATTAAGGTGAAGATATATATATATAACGGTTTTAAATTTCTTCTATGTTATCTTTTGTAGGTATTATCATTCTTAAAGATAATCCTAATTTTAGAATTGCAGATAAGATTGCCATATGTTCTTTTCCTGTACCAGAATAAAGATTTAGAGCAACTTCAGTATCTTTTATTTTTTCTTTTAAATTTTTTATAATTTCTTCTCTAATCTCTTTAATATCTCTATTTGTATCTATAAGAATAAATTCATGTGATTTATCTGTTGTAAATTTTTCTTTGCCAAAATCATTTGTTATTATGAATATTTTTGACCAATTTTCTTTTTTAATTACTTCTGAAGCATGTTGCCATGTTCCTTTTCCAGTTGAAATATTTATGATTAGGTCTGTCATAAAGAAATGATAAATGCTATAGTTTTTAAAATTAATGTTGTGACAATATAATTTTTGCTCAAATGTTTTTAGAAATGTGGTATAAAAAAACACAAGATATTTAAAGGGAATGCAGATTATATTAGTTAATGGGTCAAGCAGAGATAAAAGATGTGTTAGAAAAGACGAAAAAATGGATGTTAAGTAGAGAGATAGCAGAATTGGCTGGTTTATCTTTGGGTTCTGTGCAGGCTGGATTATCGCGAATGATAAAATTTGGTGAAGTTGAGAGTAGACCTGCTAGGGATGTTATTTTGGATAAAACAAGATTGAAGAGCTTATGTCCTGCCATGGCTTATAAATTAAGAGAAGATTATTATGAAGAAGAAAATTGAGATTCACCTTCTATTTCTTTAAGTTTTTTTCTTATTTTATCTGATAATTTTAATTCATTTAATAATTCTTTATATCTGTTTCTTATTGTAACTTCTGTAACTCCAGCTACATCTGCGACCTCTCTTTGTGTTCTTTTTTCATTATTAATTAATGCTGCAACATATAATGAAGCTGCTGCAATTCCTGTTGGACCTCTGCCAGATGTAAGTTCTGCTTTTCTAGCATCATTAAGTATATCTACTGCCTTAGATTGTGTTTTTGCTGATAATTTTAGGGCTGAAACAAATCTTGGAAGATAATCTACTGGGTTACTAGGAAGGATTTTTATGCCTAATTCTCTAGTTATAAATCTATATGTTCTTCCAACTTCTTTTTTATCCATTCCGGATGCTTCAGATAATTCATCTAATGTTCTTGGTACTTCGTGTCTACGACACGCTGCATATAAAGCGCCAGCAACAACAGATTCCATTGAACGACCCCTAACTAAACCCCTTTGTACAGCAGAATGATAAATTCTTGCTGCTTCTTCCTCGACAGATTTTGGGAGTTTTAAATAAGAAGAGACTCTTTTTAATTCTGCAAGAGCTAATTTTAAATTTCTTTCAATGGCTGTTGATATTCTATGCTGCCATTTTCTTAATCTAAAATATTTATTTTTGCCTTTAGCACTTAATTGATATATTTCGCCTTTTTGACCTATATCTGTACCTAATCCTTTGTCATACTTTGTAAATGTCATGGGGGCGCCTGTTCTTCTTCTTTTAGATTCTTCATCAGAAAATTCTCTCCATTCTTGGCCAAAATCGATCATTTTTTCTTCAATAACTAGACCGCAATCTCTACAAATTGCTTCTCCTTTTTCTTTTTGAAATAATAGATTAGAACCCCCACATTCTGGGCATTTTTTAATATAATCTCTCATTTTTAGCTCCATTTATGATAAACTTTATAAATGTGTGCAGTCAACTCTTTATAAATGTTTCTATTTAAAAAAATTAATCTAACTTTATGAAATTAGAATTATTCATCCTTATTTTCTTCTTTCTGGACTTTTTTAGGCTTTTTTTTGGGTTTTTCTTCTTCTATAATAACTGATTCTTCTTCTGGTTCTTCTATTTTCTTTTCTACTTGTATATATGTAGATTCATCTACTTTTGTATTTTCTATTTCTTTAATTATATCTATTTTTTGTTTTTCTTTTGGGCCTAAATATAATAGGATTAGGATTAAAACAATAATTACGCCAATAAAATATTTTGAGTAAGGATCATTTTCTTCTTCTTGTGCTAAAACTAAATAACTAAATAAAAAAATAAAAATTAGGAATAAAAATATTTTTTTCATAAATAAAATATAAATAAGAATATTATAAATATAATTGAAATCTAAAAGTTAAATTAAAATGGCATTAATTGTTGACTCTTGACCTGGTCTAGATGTAACTCTAGCTTTTCCTAGTTTTGTATCTATTATTGCCCCTTTAGTTAAAATTTTTCTTCTAATAAAATGCCTATTTGCATCATTATTTATTATGTTCTTAATTTCTGTTACTGTTGTTTTTTTTGTTTTTGGATCGTAAATATTAGCAAGATTATGGGATAATAGTTTAATTTTTTTATTTCCGCTCCTTTTTCTCTCTATTCTTGTTCTTTTTTCGCCTAATTTTGTTAAAATTGGAGAAGAACTTAGATTTGATAGTTTTTTGGTGTGTGGTTTATACCTTCCACTTGTATATTTTCTTTTGGGCCTTAAACTAGATTTTGCCATAAAAAAAAGAAATTGAAGAGATTTATATAGTTTTTGTTGTGATTCTCTTGGATTTAAATCAATTCTGAACAAAATACATAAATTAAAGTAAAGATTAAGTAACTTTTTCAATTATTTCATCTAAAAATCTAAAAAAATCTTTATTACTCTTTATTTTACTTCTTTTTAGATTAAATTTTGTATTTACAAATTTTTTTAATTTTTTTTCATTAAAATTATCACTATATATGCCTAATTTATATTTTTTGACATATAACCCATTTAAGATTTGTTCGAAATGGTTAATAATTGGAACAACAAATAATGGTTTGCCTAAAAACATTGCTTCAGATATTAAGGTAAACCCGCCGTTAGTTAGTATACCTGAACATGCTGCTAAATCTTCTATAAATTTTTTGTCATCTGTAAATTTCTTAAATGTTATGTTATTTTCTGTTTTTTCTCTATTAAAACCATAAACAATAAATTTTTTGTTAATTTTTTTTAAAATTTCAGATACCCCTTCATAATCTTTGGTGGATTGATAAACTAAAAAAAAATTTTTATCACTAGTTTTAATATTAAACAATTCCCTTCTAATAATTGGATTTGTGCCAAAAACATTTTTTTTGTATTCTAATAAACAATTTGGATATAGGAGAATAATATAAATATCAGCTTCTTTAACTAAACTCTTTAATATTATCTCTGCTTTTATTTTTTGAAAAGATTCTCTGATTGGGGTTTTGTATTTCCCATAAATTAAATAATGTTGATTATCTATAGAAATTAATGGTAATTTTAATTCTTTGGCTTTAAAACTGCTATAAGACTCCCAATCACTTATAACAATATTTGGCTTAAAACTAAGGATAATTTTATCAATCTTTTTTAAATTATTAAATGTTTTTTGATTTAATTTTTTAATGTTTTCCTGAATTGTTTTTATATTTATTATTCTATTGTTCTTAAAAAATAATTCAAAACCGCCAGTATCATAAACGTTATTTCTTTCTTTAGATAGCCTTTTATATGGTTCTCCACTACAAACTATTAATATTTTATGTTTCTTATCCAGCTCATTAATAATTTCTTTATTTCTTATATAATGGCCCATACCAATACCACAAAATCCATATAATATTCTAACCATTTAAGTTATAAATATATCATAATCTTTATAAATATTTGTTCTACCTTTAATTATATGAAAGAAGAAAAATGTATTTCTTGTAATATAAGGATATTAAACCAAAAAGGAACGGTTAAATTTAGATGTCCGCAATGCGGTCAATTTGATATTATTCGTTGTCCTTCTTGTAGAAAATCTGCTATAAAATATAAATGTCCAAACTGCTCTTTTGTGGGGCCAAATTAATATGGCAGAAATAATAATAACTTTAAAGATTATGCCTGAATCTCCTGAAATTGATTGGGAAGAATTAAAATTAAAATCTAAAAAAATTATTGAGGATGCTAATGGGGAGGTTGGTAAGGAATATCTAGAGGATATAGCTTTTGGTATAAAGGCATTATTTTTAATATTTATAAGGGATGAATCACTTGGTTCTGCTGACAATATAGCAGATGAAATTTCTAATATAGATGGGATATCGTCTGCAGAAATAACAGATATTCGCAGGGCTATTGGTTAATATTTTTTATTTTTCTTAAATAATCTTGATTTAACCCATTTAATCTATAAATAACTACTTCTGTGACTTTTAAATTTTTACATATTTTTAAATCTTCTTCTAGTTGTTTTGGCTTTAGTATTTTTTCAGTTTTATTTATACCCGTGTCTATGCAACCCAATCCAACTAAAAAATTATCCTTATACAAAATTCTACCATAATGCAATTCTTCTTTGAATCTTTCATTATTTATATAATGCAGACTTCTATAAAACATTTTTATAATTTTGTTACCGTAAACAATAGGACTGTAACTTAAACCGAAAAATTTCATTTGATTAGAGATAAATCCTTTTTCTGGCAAATACTCTGCAGAGTATTTCTCATTCTTGTACTCTTTTATAAATTTTCTGATTAAATACCTATTTTTAAAGAAAGAAAAACTCTGAGTTAAAATTAATTTTCTATTCCTTGGCAATTCAAAATCAAGCATAATTGGTTCATTATTAATATTTTTAAAGAATCTTTCTAAAATACGTGTTCTAACCCATGGGCTAAAGTAATACCCCTCTCTTATAGGTAGTATGGGCCAATAAATTACTTGTTTAACATTTTTATTTTTTATTTTGTTTTTTATTTCTGTAAATTCTTTTATAGAAATGGCAGCAATATATAACTTTGTGGGAAAATCAATTAATTTTAATTTTTCAAAACTTTCATCAGATGGAAATTCTTCGAAAAAACTAATTAACATATTATTGTATATTTATATAAATTTATAAAGATTTTTAATTAAATAGCTATTTTAATTTTAAATTAGATATATTTATTAAAATACTCTTGATTATACTTTTATGGATTTAACAGAAGATGAGATTGAACAAATAAAGGCTGCAGTACAACAACTTCCCTTAGAGGAACAAGAAACAGCATTAAGAAAAGAATTAGCTAAATTTTCTTCAGATAAAATACAACAATGTCCGTTCTGTTTGATGATAGAGGGGAAAATTCGTACAGTTGATGTTTATGAAGATGATATCTGCAAGGCTGTTTTAGAGATCAATCCAGCAAACCCAGGACATATTATACTATTTCCAAAAACACATAATAGGTCTTTAGATGAATTATCTGAAAATGAAATAAATATTTTATATAAAACGGCGCATAAGTTAGCAATTATTCTTCTAAAGCTTTCAGAAGGGATTAATATAATTATTTCAGATGGTGTTGCTTCTGGAAAAAAATTTGAGCATATAATCATTTCAATAATTCCTAGATTTAAAGATGATAATATAAATATTTATTGGCAGGGAAAACCAGAAAAATTAGAAAAATTAGAAAAATTTGCTGAAAAAATAAAGGAAAAAATTCCAAAGGAAAAAAAGAAGAAAGAGGAAATCAATGAAGATGAGCTGGAATCTTATTTAGTTAAGCCAAAACATAGAATACCTAACTAGATAAAACAGCTAATATTTTATTTGTTTCATCTTTTTCTATGATTATGGATGTTTTATATGTTTGATAACCATCTTCTTTTATTTCTAATTTCCTAATACCGGGTTCAAATTCTAATTCTAGTGGGGTTCTTCCATAATAATATCCGTTCATATATACTCTTGCTCTGTTTGGTATACTTCTAATTATAACTGAACCCATTTTAATTTCGTTTAAGGTTTCTTTAATATCTATTTGTTTATTTTCTTCAATTGAAAGCTGCATAACATATGGTTCATATCCAAATTTTTCAATACTTATTGTTCTTTTACCTGTATTAATTTTAGTAACTAAAGGGGTTGTTCCTATAAATCTACCATCAATATATACCTTAGCATTTTGTGGTGTGATTCTTATGTCTAATGTTCCTGTAGATTTGACAGTGTATCCTGTGATAGTTTGATTTAAACTTAAAGCTATAATGCTTACAATTAGTGTAACTATAACAAGTATAATAAAAAAATATTTGTTATTCATATAACCACCTCTTATATTTTGAAGAATTGATTCTTTTTAAATTTAATCAAAAAATAAAAAACTCTTTGAAGGTTAAACTAACTACCAATCCTAAAAAAAAACCTGGAATAAATGGAATGCCTTCTTTAACAATAACATATTTTATCTTATTTTTCTTTAAATTCATAATATCTTTTTTTGTTATACCTGAGCTATTTTTACTACATAAAACCTCATTATTTATCTTTATATCCTCATTTATCCAATCTCCTTCTCTTAGTTTATCAATACTAATTTTTTTGATAAAAATAATCTTCTCTAAAATTTTAGCGAAATATAAAAATATAGTGAAAAATAAGATTAGAGAACTAAAAATTATTAAATATGTAAAAAACTTATAAAAGATAATATTAATAATAAATAATAAAATAATAATACTAAAAAAATATAGTTTGTGTTTATTTTCAATTCTTTTATGGATTTCTTTAAAATTTTTAATTATTAAATATAAACCGTAGATTATTGTGTATATTCCTCCGCAGATTATTATATTAACAATTAAGATTGCTAAAAATGGAATTTTTAATTCTAAAATATTTTTTAAATCATAACTAAAAATAGCTCCTAGTCCTATTAATAGTTTAGAATCTCCTCCCCCCCACTGTTTAGTATAATACATTAGACAACCAAATAAAAAACAAATTGAGGCACCGATTAATCCATAAATAATTATCCAATAATTTTTAGTAAATAAGCTGTAAATTCCCTCTATGCCTAAACTAATTATAATTAAGCTGTAACTTAGCCAATCAGGAACTTCTTTTGTCTTAATATCAAATAACATAGCAATAAATACGTAGAATAAAGCAATTATTATTAAAAAATATATCAATTCCATATTTATCTTTAAAAACATATAATTAATAAACATTTTTCTATAATCATAACTATGGTTGTAATTATAGGGGCTGGTCCTGCTGGTTGTTATCTTGGGTATTTATTAGCAAAAGCAGGAAAGAAAGTAGATATCTTTGAAGAACATCGTCTGGTTGGTTACCCTGTACAATGTACTGGGATAGTAACTTCCTCTGTATTAAAAATAATTGATATTCCAAGGGACGTTATTTTAAATCAAATAAATAAAATTAAAATAATTGCAGATAAAGAGATAATATTTAAGTTAAAAGAACCTAATCTAATATTAAATAGAGCGAAATTTGACCAATATTTAGCAAAAAAAGCAGAAATTGCTGGAGCTAAACTTTATTTAAATCATTCTTATAAAAATAATAATAAAAAATACGTTGTGATTAATGATAAAAAAATTAAATTTGATTATTTGATTGGAGCAGATGGGCCTTTATCTGGTGTTTTAACAAACAATAATTTCGAAAAAAATAAATTAATCTATGGTATACAAGCAAGTATAAAGGGAGAATTTGAAAAAAATACAAGCTTGATATTTTTAAAATATGGGGAGTTTGCTTGGTTAGTTCCAATTTCTAAAAATATGGCCATTTTGGGTTTAGTTTCGAAAAGACCAAAAAAAGATTTTGATAAATTATTAACTTTTTTAAACCCTAAAATTCTAGAATATCATGCTGGGCCCATACCTATTTATAAAAAAAAGGTTTTACAGAAAAAAAATATATTCTTATTAGGGGACGCGGCTGCTCAAGTAAAGGCAACAACTTATGGTGGAATAATCTATGGTTTGGGGGCAGCAAGATTATTGTCTTTGGCTATTCTAAAGAATAAGGATTATAATAGATTAAGTAAAAAATTACATAAAGATCTTTATTTGTCTTTATTAATTAGAAAAATATTAAATAGATTTACAATAAAAGATTATAATTTATTAATTGGTTATTTACAAAAAAACAAAACTATTTTAGAGGAATTTGATAGAGATTATCCCTCAAAATTCTTATTTAAATTGATTTTGAAAGAGCCTAGATTATTAAGATTTGTAATTAAATTTATTTAGTCTTTTTAAATGGTTTTCTCAATTCTATTTTAGAGAATCAACTAAAATTAACTAAATACAACGGGTGGTGCAAATAAACTAATTCCTATTGCAACAATTAATTCTAGACGATTTTTACATCCTCTAATATCTTAAAATAGCGCCAACTCCACCAATGCCTTCTAATTTTTTTCCACCATCATTATCTGAATTAATGATGTGAATTTCACCTTTACTTAGTTCGACTGCCTTCATCATACGTTCTAATTCTAAAAAATTATCTTCTTGTCTTAATCTCTGAATTAATATATCTGTAACCAATAAAATTTTAACAGCTCCTGAAAGAGATTTTTCATAACTTTCCCTAAATCCATAAACTGCCTTGCCTTCTTTAGATATCTCTTTCAATAATTCTTCAACTAAGGAAATTTCAAAACTTATTCTTTCATCATTTAAAAATTTTCTAAATTCTGAACCCCTTAATACTTCATTAATCCCACTTTTTCCAGAATTATAACAATTAACAAAAAAATAATTTCCTTTAATCTTATTAATCCAAAAATTACTACCCCCTATAACAATTTTATCAATTTTATGCCTGCTTTTATATTCTTCTATTAGTTTTAAAACATCATTAAAAAAATCAGTTTTAGTGTCTGTTTTTATATATTTATTCTCTACATCTCCACTTATCTCTCCTATAATTTCAAAATTATTCTGTCTTAATAAAGCAAATGTAGCCTCTCCTCTGTCTAATATAACAATCATGATTTTTTCTTTTTTTTCTTTAGTAGCTTCAATAATATGTTTTTTTTGATATTCAAAAAATTCTTTTTTTTCCAACTCAAATATAAAATTTTCTTCAATATTAAAACTATGATATGTTCCTTTAGTAACATCTTCGCTGCTTGTTTCGATAATCTTTCCCAATACTCTTAAAGAACTATCAAATTTACTAAATTCTATCTTTTCAATACTAATAGTTAAAAAAATACTTTTTTTAATAATTTTAGTCTCACTTAATTTAATTTTTCTAGTATCGTGACCTTTTATTATGTCTCCTTTGTCAATAATTTGACTTAAATGCCATAAATCATCTAAACTTTCTATTTTAAACTTTAAAATTTTTTTTTTATAATCTAGTTTAATAATTTTCATAGATGTATAGCAATATTTAAATATTAAATAAATTTATTGTAATCGTTATGTTTAATAAAATAGGACAAAAAGAAGAATTAGCTGGAAAAGCAGTGATGATTATAATTCTAGTTATTGCTTTTCTTATAGCCTTATATATTTTGTTTTTGCCACCAGAAGAGAGAAGAGATCTGCTTAATCAAGAAGAACCAACTGGAACACCTAAAACAGGTACTACATTTATAGAATTATTTTCTGAATCACCTGGCAAACTTTATCCACTCAAGGAGTATATTACAACAAAAAATATTCCTTCTATAGATCTATATACAAAAACAACTATTCAAGCAGATACACTAAGTCAATCTTTATTTATTTCAAAATCTTTATTCTCTAATAATCCACAAACAATATATTTTTCATTAGATTCTCAAGATAAAGCTACCCTTTTTTTTTCTTTAACTGGTGAAAATTCAGGTACATTGAGAATATATATAAATAACAATCTTTTTTTTTCTGAAAAAATATCAGAAAATGATGTCAAATTAATTAATATTCCTACTAGGTTTTTAAAACAAGAAAATTCTTTATATTTTGAGGTATCATCTCCTGGTTTATTTTTTTGGAAAACAAATGAAATGCATTTAAAAGATATTGGTATAAGACAAGAAATAGAATCAATAAATATAAAAGAACAGCGTTTATTTGTTTTTACGAATCAAGAAATTAGTTCACTAAAAACTGCAAAATTATCTTTTTATCAATTTTGTGAAAAAGATATAGGTGGTCATTTAACAATACTATTGAATAATATGGAATTATTTAATGCTAATCTAAAATGTATTAATACTGCTACAAATATAGATATTCCTAAGGATATATTAAAAAATGAAAATATATTACAATTTGAAATAGATAAAGGAGAATTCTCTTTTAATCAAGTAAAAATACAAACAGATACAAAGGAACAAACGTTTCCGTATTATACATTTGAATTGAGTAGTACAGAATTTAATAAAATAGAAAATTCTACATTAAAAATAACTATGGTTGATGATGGGAAATTAAAAAGTGCCTTATTTTATTTGAACAGTGAGAAATTATCTCTAAAAACTAGAGACGTAAATTATAATTTTTATGTGCAAGATTATTTAGAATATGGAACAAACTATTTAAGAATTGAACCACTGTCACCGTTTGAAATTATTAGTTTAAAAATAACCGCAGAGGAAAACAATGACTGATGTTGAAAAGAGTCATACTACTACATTTCTTGGAAAATTATTAAAGTTTATTTTTGGTTTTGTTATATTTATTGTGTTTGTGTTGGCTATTGTTTTTTTGATTAGATTATATGGCACTGGGGGTGGGGCTGTAGCCTTAGAGCATGGAAGTGTAGCAGCAAAAGAATTTGGTTTACCTGTACTAAAACAAGTTGGTCTTTATGATGCTTATTTGGCTTTTTTTGATCCTACAAAATTATGGGAAAAAGAGATTAATTCTGATATAGAAAAGAACGAATATAGACCAGAAGCTGGTGTAAGAATTACAAAATTAGAACCACGTTCATCTTTTTTTGAGGAAGAAAAACCAATAGTTGTTGATGCTTATATTGATGCTGAGGCTATAGTTAATGATGTTGAAATTTATTTTTATTGTAAATTAGATGATTACCCTGCAATTGGAAAAACAGAGTATATTCCTGCTGAGGTTTCTTCACTAAATTCTAAAAATAATGCTGCTTTTTTGAAAAAAAATCAGGGCTTAGAAAGAATTAGAGCTACATGTAAGTTTCAAAGCGGTATGAAGATTCCAAAAGATAATACATTAGGAACACCACAGGTGGTGACATCTAAACAAGTTGAAATAATAGCTAGATTTCCTTTTACTACATTAGCCTCACATAAAACATATATGCTAAATAAAGAAGAATATGAAAGATTAATCTCAATAAATCAAAATCCATTTGAATATTTTAAGATTTCAGATCCACAATTAAATTATGATAGAACAATGAAGTCTAGAACAACAGATGGACCTCTACAATTGGGAATAAGTACTTATCAACAACAACCATTTACTGAAGATATGGCTTATACTATAGCTGTTGGAATGAAGGATAATCAGGGCTGGGGTATTGGTTCTATGAGATATTTAAATTATTTAGATTTAAAATTACCAGATCCCTATTTTATTTTAGAAAGTGATTCATCTTATCCAAATAAAAATTTAATGGATGATACTTGTGCTTTTTACTTTACCGGAGAGATAGATAATATGGGGGTTAGCGGAATAAGATACAAGGTTTATAGATTAAAAGATGAATATCTTTCAAGGGTTAATGTTGATTGTTCTAAGGATGCTTTAAAGGATGTAAAAGATTTAACTACAGAAGAATGCATTAAACTTTATGGGAGCCAACAAATATTTACATGTGATTTTCAGATACCAGAGTTGCCTGCTGAGGAAGGAATATTTGCTGACTTTTTCTTTACAGAAGCATCTTATATTTTTGAGGTAAAAAAATCTGCAGCAATAAATATTAGAAAATACCACGATGTGCCAACTACTGGCCCTTTAATAACATAACTTTTTTATATCTTTGATTTATATTTACCTTATGAAAATATTATTATTTATATTATTATTATTTTTAATGTCTTGTGCAACTAAACAACCAATAAACGAAGGAAGGGATGTTAGTTTGTCTATTATAGAATATCCTGACGGAGAGATATATCCTGAAATTGATACTTTTAAATTAAGAATAAAGATAACAAATCAAGCAAAAAATGATATACAGGGCATTCTGTGTGTCTCAGATTCGTTATCTGACAATTTTGGGGGTATTTCTTCGCATGAATGTCAAGATGTATATTTAGAAAAAGGAGAACTTATAGATGAAAAAATAATTCCAAGAAGTCAAGATTTTCTCTTTCCAGAGGCGAAAAGGGCTACATATTCTTATATTGCGCCTAACAAGGATATTTCTGAATATATATCTTTGACTACTACTTTTCAATATGAGATCGAATCAATTTCATCTACTACAATTTGTGTTTCAAATCCATATTTAGATGACCCGTATTGTAATAATAAAGAGATAATAAATAATATAAAAAGAGATAATACTCCTTTGATAGTCTCTAAAATAGAAAAATCCACAAATACTTTATCTGAAAACGAAATAAAATTAAACCTTAAATTCTATTTAGAATTGGAGGAAAATGGATATTTATTATCAAAAAATTCTTTATTTTCACAGGAAAAAACATCCTATCCTGAGATTGAATTTAGGGCTATATTAAACGAAAATGAAGAATTGACTTGCACTTCATTGGAGAATAACATTTTTAAATTCAAAGAAGATCAAAATATTATTCAATGTTCAATAATATTACCAATTAAACAAGATTTTATTCAATTAAAATTGGATACTTATCTTGGTTATGGTTTTATGTTAAGAACTGAACCAATACAAATAAAATTAAAAAAGGAGGAATATTAAATGAGAAAATATATCATTTATATAACATTTTTACTCTCTATGTTATTTATTACTGCTGCCAGTTGTGGTGGTGATAGGTCGTCTTCAGAAACAAAATTTTCGTGGATTGGTGGTACTGATGGAATTATAGCTTCTTTTATACCAGATAGTCCGCCCTTGTCTGTTTTAGGTGGTGGGGTAGATCCATTTACAATAGATGTACAACTTGAAAATAAGGGTGAATATAATATTAAACCTAATGAGGCCTTAGTTACATTACAAGGCTTTGATTACACATCTTTTTCAATTTCAGCGCCATCTCAATATATAACAGAGGGTCTGATAGGTAAAACGGAACAAGGAGATGTTATAGTAGAGGGGGATCAATCTTCAGTTTCCTATGAAGCTAATTATGTTGGTAGTTCAACATTTAGTCAGGAGTTTACAATTACAGCAAATTATTGTTATAAATATCAAACAAAAACAGCAGCTATCTTATGTTTAAAACAAATCCCTAAGGAAAGAACGAGAGAAACAGAATGTGCTATAGAAAATCAACAGCTACAATTTGGCTCTTCTTCTGCTCCGGTACAAATAACTTCTTTTTCACAAAGATCAACTGGAAAAAATGAGATATCTTTTACATTTAAAATAGAAAATAAAGGACAAGGCAATATCTATAAACCTAAGTTTGTTACAAAGGGGGAATGTAGAGATGATAAAACATATGCTGATGAGGTATTTGTAAGATTGAATTTTGAATCGGGTAATGTACCAATAAAATGTGCTGCTTTGGATAATGCAAACGAAGGGCATATAAAATTATCACAGGGCTTAAAACAAATGTCCTGTAGTATAGACACAACAAATTTACAAACATCTGCTTTTGAAAAATCTTTATCTGTTACAATAGAGTATACGTATAAAGAATCTGCGTCACAATCAATTACTATTGAAAAATCTTATGAATAAATTTATGTTCTTTTATTTTTTAAAAATCAAATACTGACTTTTGTCCTACGCTTACAAGATTAATATCAAATTCTTCATCGGGTTTAATAAGACGACCATAAACCCCTGCACCACCTGGAATATATTTAATTTTATTCTCTCTAAAAAAACCAATATACTTAGCAACATCTTTATCGATTTCATAAATTTTATTAATATCTGCGTTCAATAAAATATCAGCTTCATTTCCAAGTTTATTAACAAATTCTTGCCATAAACTTTGGACCTTTGTAGACCATGCATTCTTTATACCTTTAGTTAAAGCTATTATTTCACTTAATGGTACAACATATTTATATTCTGGTCTATGATCTGGGTGTTTACCAAAAGATAAATCTGATAATTCTTCAATTCTAAAATCAACACCCTTCTTAATAGGTTTTTTGCATTTTGAACATCTCCAGTTTAACATTTGCGCTTCCTTTGGATCATAGAAGCTTAAACAACCAGTACATCTTGTTTTATGATATTTTCCTTCTAAAGGGTTAAATCCAACATTAAGAACGCAACATCTTCCTTGCTCTCTTTTCAGTGCCTTTGCGATTTCATCAAAACTAATTTCTTTTAATCTAAATCTATTAAATTCCCTACCTAATTTATTTGGCCAGGGGCTATGAGCATCACTATTTGAGGTAAATGTCAAATTATGCAATTCAGAAATTCTATCTGCCATATTTGTGTCTGCACTTAAACCCAATTCTAAAAAATGAATATTTTTCCATTGATCACCAAAACAATCCTTGTAAGAATTAAATTTTCCATATAAACCGAAATATGGCGTAAATGCATGAGCAAACCCAACTAAACAATCTGCTTCAGTACAAATCTCAGTTAATTCTTCCCCATTAACCCAAATTTTAGGCCTACCATCAGAATCAAAATTTTTACATTTATTCTTAAGTCTTTCTTTAACTTCTTCTACTTTAGAAAAACTAGGAAAAAAGATTATTTGATGCACTCTGTTAGAATCTTCTACTTCTGTTTGTAAAATAAATTTAGTCCCATTTTCCGCTTCAAGAAGACCATCTCCAATATCTTTTAATTGCTTTTTTACAAGATTGCACCATTTACTATGCAATATATCTGAACTCCCAATAAGATGTAAACCCTTTAATGGAGCCTGTTCTGCAATGATTTTGGGTGTCATTTCTTTACTTACTGCTTTAGAATATAAACCATGCATATGCAAGTCAACATTACATTCAACATAATCATTCATTTTAAATTAATCTCCATTTCACAGATATTTTAATCTACTAAGGATTTATAAAACTTTATTAAGTCTGATTTAAGAATTATATAACTTTTAAATAGTGGATGCAATCAATGCATCTGTATGGAAGATGTTTCTGAAGCATGCACAGAAATGGTTTGTTAAAATAGTCTTGTTATCCAATCAGATTTGCCTGATTAACCGATATAACTCATAAATTCTCTCATTTTTTTCTGTTCTATTTCTTGGTTTAATTCTATTACTTTTTCAATTTTTTTAGTAATTTCTTTTTCTAATGAGTTAATTTCCTTATCTAACATTTTTATATTCAACCCAAAATTAAATTTATCATTCAATATCTTTAAAACCTCTCTAGCACCATGAATTCCGACATAATGCATACTAGCCCCTGTTTCGACTAATAAATTAATGCAACTTATTTGTTTTCTTTGTGATAAACCTACTAAAACCCCTGTGACACCTAAAACTGGTCCAGCAAAACTATCGCAATATCTTTTTAATTTGTTAAGATTATATTTTTTTACTATTTTGGTATTACTTGCGATATAATACACTTTAACATCCTTTTCGATTTGTTCTAATCCAATCCCACCTATAGTTACAATTTCTTTTCCATTATTGTCTTTTAATATATTTAATAAAAAATTAGCTAATTCATAGACACCTTCTTCGTTTACTGGTTGTGCATTTCCTGAAACAAAAAAATATTCGTTTCCTTTTATTTTTTTATAATAAACCTCTATACAGCATAATCTTCCTATGTTGTTATTATCTACGAAAATACAGGCAGGCAACTTATCTGAGATTAGTTCAAAAACTTTTATTGGTTTTAAAATTTCTATAATGAAATCAACTGCTATTTTACCTACATTTCCAATTCCAGGTAGGCCTTCGATCATTATGGGGTTTTTATATTTTATTTTTTCAAGTTCATTAAAGTCAATCATATTAAAAAAAGAGTCTTATTATTTATAAAAGTATGCCATAATTTTTTTTATAATAGTTTTTTATATTCTAACCTTTGTTTTGGATAATAATTAAATCTGAATTTACCTGGACGTGGATCTATTGTTTCTTGTTCGCAACATTTTTTTTTAAAAGTATATTCCTTACAAACTGAACAATAATATATTCTATTCATTTTTTTTTCTTTCGAATTCAAATTCACACTTATATTTTTCAAAGTCTTTAGTTATCTCATTTAAAACCTTTTTTAATGTATTTTCAGCAGATTTATAATCTTTGGCTTTCACATCAATCTTATATTTTGGAGCCCCTAAATATGTTATTCTTACGCCATCTTCTTTTTCTGCTTTTTCTAGGGTTTTTTTAATGATATTAATTCCCTCATCATCGTAACTAATTGTTTTTAATACCCCTGATATGATTACTTCAACGGGTTTAATTTTATCTTTAATAAAATTGTAAATATTCTCACCTAATTTTTCATCATCACATATATCTCTTATTAGATCCTTATTAGCAACAATATTTTGAAAAAATAAATATAAACTTCCGTATTGTTCAATTGCTTTTTTCCCTATTTTTTCGTACATAGATTTTAAATCTAAATTCAAATCTTTTCCTACAATCTCTAAAAACTTTTCTGCTTTTTCTTCTTGTTTGAATTCTGTTAGTTTTTGAACCCTTTGTGATGTGTTTACCCTTCTTAAGGATAGATCTATATGTCCTTTTTGCAAGTCTATATTTAATACCGTACAAACAATTGTCTTACCTTCTTTTACAAATTCTCTTAAATTTCTTATTCTTCCTGGAGAAATTTCAGAAATATGAATCATACCCTCTAAATTTTTATATTCAATAATATCAACAAAAACAGAATGTGGTAAAATTGTCTTTACTGTACACAGAATGATATCTCCTACTTCTGGACGACCTACTTTCCTATAATACATTTTTATTCTAAAGCCTCTAAAATTTTAGCAATAACTTTACTTTTTCCACCTGTTGGCATTGCTAAAATTTCATCACAAACTAGACATTTTATTTCTGAACTACATTTATTAAAGACATTTTGTTCATTTTTACACTTATTACATCTAACTTTAAAAAATTGAGATTTGTTTTTTCTTTGTTTCATTCTATCTCCACCTTTTTAGCTCTAATACCTTGTGTTTGTTGTGTTGCTTTTTTGCAAACTTCACAAACAAACCTTAGTGTCGTTTTTTTACTTATTTTTGCACCTACTCTTTTGAATTTAGAAACTGCTGGCTTTGAGTATCTTCCTTGATTTCCGTGCCCTCTAGATTGGCCTCTTTTTTTAGCTCTTGATTTTGAACCTTTAGTCAGAGTGCCTCTTTTTCCACTAGACTTATATTGCTCTACTTTATGAATATTAATTTTTTTACATTTGGGACAATATCTTTTTATTGTTTTTGGCAATTTCATATCTTTTCCACCTTTCCTGTATTTTCCAATATTTCAATTATTTTTAAAGGTAATTCAACTTCTTGATTTATTTCGTACGGCCCATACATATTTAAATCTTCTCCGATAAATTTCGGAATGAATTCTAAAAATTTTACTATATTTTTTTTATGTTTTTCTTCTGTTTTTATATTTTTTGGTAAATTTAAATCAGGAATTTTCTCTGCTAAAATACTGTCTAAAACCTCAATTCTGTATTTTACAAACAATTCAACTAAGTTATTAAAAAATTCTTCTTCTTCTTTTAATAAATTTCTTTTATCTTCTGTATTGGTTTGAATTCTACTATGGAACATAGCCATTTGAACAATCTTGCTTTCCCTTCTTTCATATAATTCTCTCAAGATTTTATGTATGTTTTCTATCTGTTTTCTTGTTTTTAATACACTTTGAGAGGTAAAAACACTATCTTTATTTTCTTGTGAAAGCAATATATTTTTTTTATCTTTTAGGTAATTTATTACATCTTTATAAAATTCATTATTTAAACATTGCAATTCTTTTTTAAATTTTTCTAATCTTAAGATTTCATATAATGTTTCATATGTAATTAAATTCTCTACTTTCATTTTTTTAAAGAAATTATTTCTTATTTTAAATATTTGTATTTCATGCTAATTAAAACTTATTCCCATCTGCAAATACTTAAGACTTCATTGCCAAATAATTCCCCTAATTCTCCATTTTTACAGCTATTTTCATTAAATTCTAAGACGTTATCATTACCGTGACCATACCACAATATTGGAACAGGATCTGCACTGTGTTTTCTTAATTCACAGGGTGTGCTGTGGTCGCCCGTGACTATAATCTCAACATTTTTAAGATTTTTTAAAAAAGAGAAGAACTTTTTATCTAAAATTTCTAACATTTTAGCCTTATCTTTTGGTCTATTGTCATGGCCTGGTATATCTATCTCTTTAAAATGAATATAATATACATCATAACTATTTTTTTTAATTGCCTTTTTAGCATTTTTAATAATAAATTCTAATTTATTATATAAATTCTTATATAAATCGCGTTTTAGGTCTAAAGAAGGAACTTTAAGGATATGCATGCCGCATAACCTTCCTATTCCTATTTCTAAGGGCATATTTAATACTGCACACCAATTCTTTTTTTTCTTTAAAATTGGAAGTTGATTTCCAGCCCCCCTTAATAAAATAAAATTTGCAGCTAGCAATCCTTTTTTTTCTCTAAGTTTGTTTATTTTATGGTCTTGAAGTAATTCTTTTGATTTTGTTAAAAATTCATTAATTATTCCTGCAGTACATATAGCATTTCTATTTAATGCTCTGCAATTTAAAGTGCCGCTATATTCTGAATCAACATTGCTAACTTTATTATTTAAAATTACTCCTTGATTTTTTTTTAAAACTAATACTGCTCTATGTTCTATTGTATGCTTAAATTCAAAACCAATATCTAATTTTATATTCCTATTAATGTCTTTGGCTAAGATTTCTGCTTCTTTGGTAGTGAGATTTCTACCCACTCGCCTATCTATTAATTTTCCTTTATATACTGTAGCAAAATTAGCTCTAAAGGCTAAATCTCCATTACTAAACTCTATATTCGCACCAACAGCTTCCAGGGGACCTCTTTCCGTATATATCTTGTCTAAATTGTAGCCTAATAAACTTAAAACACCTTGGTCGCTCTGTGGGACAAAATTTGGTTGTACTGTGTAAACTATCCCTGTTTTACCATTTCTTGCTAAGTAATTTAAATTATATATTCTAGCGTATTCTAGGGGTGTTTTTCCATTTAAAACTTTACAAGGCTTATCTCCTAACCCGTCTATGATACAAAATACTCTCATAAAAAAATTTAAATTTAACCTCTATATAAAGATTCTTATGTATAAAATAAAACAAAGACCAGAGGATTTTATCGTTGAAGAAATTATTGAATTGGATTCTAAACCTGGCCCTTATTTTTATATAAAACTTACTAAAAAACAATGGAATACACTTGATGTGGTTAAAATTCTACAAGAAAGATTACATCTAAAAAGGTCACAAATAGGATATGCTGGATTAAAGGATAAACAAGGAATCACAACACAATATTTTTCATTATTTAGGGTTAAAAAAGAGAAAATTTATTCTTTAAAAATAAAAGATATAACAATAGAGACGTTGCACTATGGTTCAAAACCGATTGTTTTGGGCGCATTAAAGGCAAATAAATTCAAGATTAAATTGAATGAAAAACCAATAAAAATTTCATTTATAGAAAATTATTTTGGAAAACAAAGATTTTCGAAAAATAATATAGAAATTGGCAGGGCTTTAATCAACCATGATTTTAAAAAGGCTATTACATTAATAAATAATCATGAATCAAATTCTCCTATAAATGAATTAAGAAAAATAGATAAACACCTTCTTTTATTATATATTTCAGCTTATCAATCTTATCTGTGGAATTTGGTTGTATCTGATTATTTAAAAAAACAAGATTCTATTTCATACAATAATCTAACTTTTTTAGAGAAAGAGCCTGAAAATATGCAGATTCCAATAATTTCTTTTGATATTGAATTTAAGAATAAGGAAATAGAAAAAATATATAATAAATTCTTAAAAATTGAAAAAATAACTAAAGAAAATTTTATTATTAAATCGCTTCCAGAATTAATCTCTTTGTCTAAAGAAAGAGAATTAATTGTTAAAATTAATGACTTTAAAATTAGAAAAAATGTAATAGAATTCACAATTTCAAAGGGATCTTATGCAACAGTAGTCATAGAAAAAATGAATGCTTTGACTCATACAAAAAATATATAAAGAATGAGGAAATAAAGATAATATGGATATTATGAGTCTGAATTATTTAAAAAGATTAGAAATGGCTTTTAAAAATATAGAGCAAGGTAAATTTTTAGAAGCTGTTAAACAATATCATAAAATAAAGGACTTATATGATAAATTGCCAAATAAAACTAAAGAGAACTTTAAAAAGAAAACAAATATCTTATTTAATGAATTAAGGTTATATTTACATATAAATGAGGCTAATTTATTTGCAGAAAAAGGAGATGCTGTTGGTTTAAAACAAGCATTGGAGATAGTGGATGAAATAGCTAATTATGAAGTACCACAAGATTTGCCTTCTTCTCAAATATTACTAAATTATATAAAAAAGAAAAATTTCAAATGTTTAATAAAATGCCAAAGTGTTTTAACATTAAAGGATTTTCAAAAAAGACTAACGGAGCTTGATGTCTTATTAATAAATGGAGAGAAAGAAAAAGCTAGAGAGGAATTTTCAAATTTATTGGTTTTATTAAATCGTATTCCTAATCTAAATAAACAGACGTATAATGAACTACATAATGTTTTGCAGGATGTGTATAAAAGATTATCATATCATATTTTAATAAAGAACGCATATAAGAAAAGACAAAACATAGAAATAAAAGGATCTTTGAGGCCTGAGGTTAAAGAATATAAAGAAAAAGAATTAAATATTTTAGAAAAGTTGAGACCAAAACCACCACTAAATAGAAATCATCCTCTTTATCATTTAAATGAAAAAATTGAAAAAAAAATAAAGGCTAGTGCTTTTACGCATCTTCAAAAAAATAAAGAAATATCATTATATAACGGATTTGATCAACGTTATAATGAGATTATAGAATGTATTAAACATAATGATTCTAAGAAAGCAAAACAGATTTTTAATTCATTATAGATATATTTTTAAAATTTTAGTTACTTACTAGGTTATGTTTAATACATTTAAAGAAAAATTAAAGAATACTATATCAAAACTTTCTAAAAAAATAGAAAATGAAACTTTGACAGAAGAATCTACTAAAGCAGATACTATTGATGAAATTAAAAGGGATGATTTAGTTGAAGAAATAAAAGAGCATGCAGATAAAGGGGTGGGTTTTTTCAATAAAGTAAAAGAAAAGATAATAACAAAAAAACTATCAAAAGAGCAATTTAATGAGTTATTTTGGGATTTAGAATTATTATTATTAGAAAATAATGTTGCTGTAGAGGTAGTGGAGAAAATTAAAGAAGATCTATCTAAAACAATAATAGAAAAACAATTACAAAGATCAAAAATAGAAGATCTAATTAGAGATTCATTAAGAAATTCTATAATTTCTTTATTTGATGTTGAACAGATTAATCTACTAGAAAAGATTAAAGAAAAAAGACCATATGTTATTTGTTTTGTGGGAATTAATGGAACAGGAAAAACTACTTCGATTGCTAAGGTAGCTTATTTTTTAAAACAAAAGAATATTACAACGGTAATTTCAGCTTCTGATACTTTTAGAGCAGCAGCAATTAAACAATTAGAAACCCATGGGGAAAGATTGGGTGTTAAGGTAATAAAACATGATTATGGTTCAGATCCGTCGGCTGTAGCCTTTGATAGCAGGGTTTTTGCTAAAGCAAAAAATATTGATGTTGTTTTGATTGATACAGCTGGTCGTCAACATTCAAATGTAAATCTTATGTCAGAATTAGAAAAGATTAATCGAGTAGTAAAACCAGATTTAAAGATCTTCGTTGGTGAATCTATAACTGGAAACGATGTAGTTTTACAACTAAATGAGTTTAATAAAAAAATTGGAATTGATGCTATAATTCTCTCTAAAACAGATATAGATGATAGGGGCGGTGCGATGATCTCAGCGACTTATGTAACAAAAAAACCAATTATTTTTTTAGGTTGTGGACAAAATTATGAAGATCTTAAGAAATTTAATAAAGAAGAGTTAATTAAAAACTTGTTTGAGTAACCTTTAAATAATATTTCTCTTCTTTCCTATCTCCATGACAAATATAAATTGTGAAGAATGCCATGCTGCTTGCTGTAAATATGCTTCTGTGGTAATAGATAAACCAGAAAATGATAAAGATTTTGATGAGATTAAATGGTTAATAGCCCATGAAAATGTTGTTGTATACATTGATCAAGATGACGATTGGGTAGTTGAGTTTGTAACACCCTGCAAATTCTATGATTCTAAACAGAATAAATGTATAAATTATATAGAAAGACCATTAATATGTAAACATCACGAGATAGACGAATGTGTTATGAATGGGGAAGGAAAAGTAGAAAAAATAGTCTTCAAAACTTGGGATGATATAGAAAATTATAAAAACTTAAAGAAAGAATGAATAACTCCACTGCAAGCCGGACGGGAATATCTAGTTTAAGAAAATAAAGTTTTTATATGTCTATAATTTATTCTATATATGGAAATTAAATGGCTTGGTCACAGTTCTTTTAGAATAAATTTGATTTATTTAGATCCGTATCAAATCCATGAAACAGAAAAGGCGAGTTTAATTTTAATAACACATTCTCACTATGACCATTTTTCACAAAAAGACATGAATAAAATACAAAGTAAAGATACCATAATAATTACCCCGGAAGATATTAAAATTCCATCTATTAAATTAAAACCATTCCAAGAAACGATTCAGAAAGGAATAAAAATACAAACTATACCCTCCTATAATATAAATAAAAAATTTCATCCTAAAGAAAATAATTGGTTATCTTATATTTTAGAGATAGAAAATAAAAGAATTCTTTTTTGTGGAGATACAGATCTAATTCCTGAATTTAACCAACTAAATGATATAAACATAGCTTTTTTACCTATTGGAGGCACTTACACAATGAATGTAGTGGAAGCAGTAGAAGCAGTAAAAATAATAAAACCTAAAATAACGATACCGATGCACTATGGCAAAATAGTTGGTTTCAAAGAAGACGCCTTAAAATTTAAAAAATCTTTACTTGGTTTTGAAGTAATTGTTTTAGAAGAAAATCAAATCGTGGAGTTATAATCTAGTTACAACAAAAGAAATGTATTTTGATAACATTATTTAGGTTAATCATCTAATTTACTTAAGAACAAATATTAAATGATGATTTATGTCATTAACTAATTCATAAAAATCTTTAAATTGTTCTAGTTAAATAAAAAAATATGGAAAAGGAATATATACCTGCATTAAAATTTAAATCTTTAACAAGATTTTTTGATTTGTTTTTAAAGACATTCATGAAGGAAGAAAAAATAAAAAAAAGTTTTATAAAATTAGCAAAACTTAAAGATAATTTTACAATTTTAGACTTCGGGTGTGGAACAGGGACACTTTTAAAAATAATTAATAAAAATGTTAAATCTAATCTTTATGGGGTAGATATTGATAAACACATATTAAATACAGCTAGAAACAAGTTACTTAATTCAAATATTGTATTAAAACGATATGATGGAATAAAACTTCCATTTGAAAATAATTTTTTTGACATTGTATTTTCTAGTCTTGTAATTCACCATTTACCAAAAAATAGAATCCCTACTTTTCTTGAAATTAATAGAATTTTAAAACCAAATGGAAAATTTTATATTTTGGATTTTGGGAAACAAAAAAATACCTATGGGAGATTTGTAACAGGTATAATAAAGAGATTTGAACCTATTGAAGAAAATCTTAAAGGCGAGATATCTTTATATTTGAACCAAGCTAACTTTAAAGATACTAAGGAAAATAAACACCACTATAAAACCTTATTTGGAGAATTAACAGTATATTCCGGAGAGAAATAACTATTTGTTGGTAGTTTCATCTTGTATTTCCTTTAGAAATAACAACCTTTTAATAGAATAAATACTTATAATAATTTACTTTATTTGATAGTAATTTAAAAATATGTATCTATAATTTAATAATAAAGAGGTAACATGGAAGCATCAATGCAATTTATAAAAAAAAGAGATGGAACTATTGTTTTGTTTAATAGGTGGAAGATAACAAATGCCATACTTAATGCTTCAAAATCTGTTGGTAAAGATGATAAAAAAGAAGCAGAAATATTAACAGAAAAAGTAATTACTATTTTAGAGTATAATTTTATAGATAAGATACCAACTGTTGAAGATATTCAAGACATAGTAGAAAGAGTTTTAATAAAAAGAGGACATAGTGAAATAGCTAAGGCTTTTATCCTCTATAGACAAAAAAGAATGGAATTTAGGGAATCAAATTCTTTTTTAACGCATATTAATAAGATTATATCTGGTTATATTGAAAAAAAAGATTGGAGAACAAACGAGAATAGTAATGCTGGTTATTCTATGTCTGGTCTGCAAGCACATATTAGTGGGGCTACAATAGCAGAATATACATTAAATACTGTTTATCCTCAAGATGTGAGTTTTGCTCATAGGGATGCAGATTTACATATTCATGATCTTAGCCATGGTATTTTTGCTGGATATTGCGCTGGATGGTCGCTTTATCAATTGCTGACAGATGGTTTTAATGGTATACCTGGGAAGATTGCAGCTAAACCGGCAAAACATTTTGATGCTATTCTTGGGCAAATTGTTAATTTTTTTGGTACTTTACAAAATGAATGGGCTGGTGCACAAGCTTTAAGCAGTTTTGATACATATTTAGCTCCTTTTATTAGAAAAGATAATTTAACATATACACAAGTAAAACAAAGTATGCAGGAATTTATTTTTGGTATAAATCAAACATCTAGGTGGGGTAATCAAGTTCCATTCACTAATCTTACTTTTGATTGGAGGGTTCCAGATGATTTAAAAAATGAGCATATTGTTATTGGTGGAAAAATCCAAGAAGAAAAATATGGAGATTTTCAAAACGAAATGGATCTTATTAACAAAGCATTTATTGAAATAATGATGGAAGGGGATATGAATAAAAGAATATTTACTTTCCCAATACCTACGTATAACATAACAAAAGATTTCGATTGGGATGATGAAAATGCACAATTATTATTTAAAATGACATCCATATATGGTATACCTTATTTTCAGAATTTCATTAATAGCTCTTTAAAACCTAGTGATGTTAGAAGTATGTGTTGTAGGCTTCAATTAAATTTAAATGAATTGAGGGCAAAAACTGGGGGTTTATTTGGTTCTGGGGAACAAACAGGCAGTGTGGGGGTAGTAACAATAAATTTACCAAGGATTGGGTTTTTATCTGAAACAAAAGAAGAGTTTTTTAAGAGATTAGAACGGATGATGTTTTTAGCAAAGACGTCTTTAGAGATAAAAAGAAAGGAAGTAGAGAAATGTATGGATAATGGTCTTCTGCCATATTCTAAGAGATACCTTGGAAATTTACAACACCATTTTTCTACCATAGGTTTATGTGGTATGCATGAGGCATGTTTAAATCATCTTAAAAGGGGAATAAATACTGAAGAAGGCAAAAATTTTGCTGTTGATGCTTTAGATTTTATGAGAGTAAAATTAAAAGAATATCAGGAAGAAACTGGTCATCTATACAATTTAGAGGCTACACCAGCAGAGGGTACTTCATATAGACTTGCAAAACATGATAAAGAAAAATACCCAGAGATTATAACCGCTGGTACTTTAGAAACACCATATTATACAAACAGCACACAACTCCCGGTTACATTTACAAATGATGTTTTGTTGTCTCTTGGGCACCAAGATGAACTTCAATGCAAATATACTGGTGGGACAGTGCTACATATCTTTTTGGGAGAAAAAATAAACGATTATGAATCAACTAAAAATCTAATAAAAAAAATAGCGTACAATTTTAAACTTCCATATTTTACAATAACCCCTACATTTAGTATTTGCCCTGTACATGGATATATATCTGGAAAACATTATGTATGTCCATATGATCATACGAATGCTGAATTAAATCAACATGGTATAGAAATTGATGGAGGTGAACAAATTGAAAGAAAAAGTTATTCCTTGTGAGGTATATAGTCGGGTTGTGGGCTATTTTAGGCCTGTACAGTGGTGGAATCAGGGAAAAAAACAGGAATTTAAGGATAGAATTACTTTTAAAATAGAAGAATAGATTACCAAAAGAAACTTTCAGTTTTTATATTATTTACATTGATTAAACTTTTTTTAAGAGATTTTTTCATTTTCTCTGGACAACATAGATAAAAAACTGAATTTTTGATATCTTTTACTTCTTTTTCTACTATATCCTTATCTATATAGCCGTTTTTACAAAATGTAGATTCTTCTCTACTTAATATATATCTTACTTTAAACCAATCTTTATTTATTTTATCCAACTCTTCTTTAAATATTAGATCTTCTTCTGTTTTTGCAGCATATAATAATGTAATGTTTTGTTTTGTATTACTTTGTAATTGAGACCTAATCATGCTCATAAATGGTGTAATACCAACGCCACCTGCTATAAAAACTAAATTTTTTGTTTTGTCTTCGATTGTGAATATACCGAATGGACCATCTATAAAAATTTCTTCGTTTTTTTGTAATTTATAAAGTTCTTCTGTAAACTTACCCTTGAGTTTCACAGTAAATGATAATTCTTTATCTAAATTAGAGCTTGAGATTGTAAATGGATGTCTGGCATACAATTTGTTTTTATTCAATCTTAAAAAACAAAACTGACCTGGCTTAAATGAGAATGTTTTGTTTGTTTTTATTGTAAATACATTATGTGTTTCTTTTTGTATATCTGATACTGTAAATTTATATTTTTTTTGTTTAATTTTATATGTTGTTCTATATATAATACCAATACAAAGCATAGCAAATAAAAATGCGTATATTATTTTCAAATTTTGAATATCAGATCCTATTGTTAGTATGTGATATAAACTTAAACCAAAGAGTATATAGGTTAAAATGTGTATATATTGCCATTTTGAATAAGAAATTCTTTTATATAATAAAGATGCTATCATTATACAAATAAAAAGATAAAGCGATAATATACCTATAGCTAGGGGTGTTGTTGTAAAATCTGGGAGAATATATTTTACTATAGATTTTGTTGATATGATAAAAAATATGGGATGTAAAATAACAAATATTGATGTTACCAGTGAGAATTTTCTTTGAAATATTATAATTTTATCAATACCAAAGAATTTATCAAAAAATCTTGCTGTGTCCCCTGAAAATATAAGGGTTGATAGAAATAAGAATCCTATTAGTCCACTTAATTTTCCTAAAATATAAAAAAATGAAGAAATATTAAATTGCGGTAATATTATATAAAATATTGAGATTAAAAAATATAGAAAAATAGATACCAATATTATTTTTAGTATTTTTTCTTTCATATTATTAAGTATTTTATAAATTTTAAAAAATCAAATATGGTTGGAAGTATAAAATTTTTATATTGCCAATTAAAAAATAATGGACCTATTGACCAAAAAAGATAAAATAAACCAAATATAATTAAAAATATTCCGCTAAATATTTCTAATTTTCTTTTCCATCTATAAAATTTTTCTTTAAGATGTTTCATCCCAAAGCCTATTAGAATGCTTAATATTATAAAAACAATATTTGCTCCTAATCCGAATGCTACTGTTATTAACACTGTTTCTCCTATGTTTTTTCCTATAGCAAATGGTAATAAAAGGAAGGTAAATACTGGAATGCATGGGGTTATTGTGGATATGAAACCAAAGGAAACAGAGGCAAGAAGTGGATTATTGGCTGTTCTTAATTTAGTTATATTTGTTTTACAATTTTTTTCTTTTATGTTAATTTCTTTTTTAACTAATATTAAAATACCAAAAATTATTGTGAATAAACCAAATATAAAAATTATCCATATAGATATTTTAGGAAGGATATTATTAAAAAAATCTAAAAATGTAGCCCCTAATATAGCTGCTATTATGCCTAAAAAGGTATATCCTGCATAACGACCTATAGCAAATCCAATTGATATTCTAAACCCTTTATTTTCTCCGTGACTAAATAATATTGGTAAATATATTGGAAGACATGATGCTAGACATAATGCTAAAGAACTACTTAATCCATAGGTAAATGCTGAAGATATATTGATTAATTCCACCATTTTTATGCTGCATATATGTTTTCATTTTCTATTTTCAAATTAACTAATGTTAATCCATTTAAATTAAAATTTTGTCCATCTGCTTGACCTAAATATGCACCTGTGCTTGGATTAAATGTTGCCTGATGCCATGGACATTGAATTTTATCATCTTTTAAACTAGATTCATCCAATTGTAAACCTTTGTGGGGGCATTTATTTATATATGCTTTTATCTCATTATTAAAATTTACAAGAATGATTTCTTCACCATTGTAACTGGCTTTTTTTATTGAATTTAAAGGAACATCAGATAGTTTTGCTATTAAATTTGTATTTTCTGTAGTTTCTGTTGTTTCAATGGTTTGTATTGTTGGATTTTCAGTGATTTGTGAATCTGAACAAGCAGTTAAAATAAATAGGATTAAGATTATAAATATTTTTTTCATTACTTTGCCTGCTTTGTACCCTTTTTAAATTTTATGAATTTAATGTTTAATAACTGTGTTTTTTGTTTTATAATATTCTATAAGTACTGGTATAAATGAGATTACAATAACTAAGATTATAACTAGATGAATATTTTGTTCTATGTTTGGAATTAATTTTCCCAAAAAATAACCAACTAGTAACATCCCTGTAACCCAAAATGTTCCACCAAAAATATTAAAAAATAAGAATCTTTTATAATTCATTTTGGCTATTCCTGCTATTACTGGAGCAAATGTTCTTATTATTGGTACAAACCTTGCTAAAACTATTGTTTTTCCACCATATTTTTCATAAAATTCTTGTGTTTTACATAAATATTTTTTTTTAAAAAATCTGGAGTCTTCTTTCTGAAATAATCTTTGCCCGGCTTTTTTTCCGATAAAATACCCTGTTGAATCTCCTAGAATTGCTGCTGTACATAATGAAATAATTAAAAAAAATATATTTAAGTCTCCTTTTGATGCAAATAATCCTGCTGTAACAAGTAATGAATCTCCTGGAAGAAAAAAACCAACCATTAGCCCTGTTTCTGCAAATATGATTAAGAATAAACCAAAATAACCTACACTAGAAATTAGGCTTGGTAATGAATATAATAGAATAAATAATTCTTTTACCTTATCTAACATGTCTTTTGTTATTTATTACCTTATAAAAATCTTTTGTTATAGATATTTGAAAAAAATTAATAGATTTAATATAATTAAAATTAAAAATAATATATTTTCCATAAAAGAATTTGTCCTTATAAAGCCATTAATTTTTATCTTTGTAATAGGAAATAAAGGCATTATACCCTCTTTGGTTAAAGCATCTATTAAAAGGTGGGCTAAATAACCTAAGAATATTGCTAAAGGGTATAATGAAGAAAAAACGATACTTAATAATAAAAAGATTAAAGAAGGAAAGATAGAATGAAAGAATCTTCTATGCCCAAAGATATTCTCTATTAGTCTACTTATTATTGGTATTGAAATCTTCGATTTTGAAGAATCTATATCTGGAAGTAAAGAAGAAATAACTAATATTGTTGAAAAAATTAATGGGTGTTCTAAATTGAGATATTTTATTAAGAAAGCTGAAATTAACATTCCGAATACTATGTGTGTTCTAAATAACATGTGTTTAAATATTAATTGAAGATTCCATTTCTTTTAAAAGTTCTTTTGGATTTTGTTCTTGTATCTCAGTAATTGTAAATTCTGTTCTATCGAACATTTCGTTTCTTTTTGTGCGTCCCTTTAAAATATACTGTTTGCCCATTGTTTGTGACTTCACTATATTAAAATCTTCTGGGTTTTGACCCAAAATTTTTTCTGCTTGATCTCTAAAACAAACAGCTCTTATATTTGCTGTACCATCATCAATAAACATGTTTAATATTGGGATTTGTTTTGGTGAAATACTGCCGTGATTTGAACATTCATAATGATCTTCTAAAAAATTTACTTTTTTATTGCAGACTGGGCAGGCTTGGTAGAATCTTGGTTCAAATAATTGAACTATTGTACCTAATATTTCTGCATTCTCATTATCTTTAAGATCTTTAATTTGTTTTTTTTCCATTCTAGATATTTTTATCTCTTCAATTGAAATCCCAGGGGGATTTATTTCTAGGGATGATTTTGAGCCTAAATGCAACTCCTTAAAGCCATTGTTTTCCTTAGAATATGCATTTTTAATTGATACTATATCTAATTCCTTTAAATTTTGAATTTTGTTTATTAGATTTTCATCCCATATGGTTAATCTAAGAGAGCCGGTTTCATCTGCAATTATAATATTAGCTACTTTACCTGCTCTTGTTGATGTAGAAAAACTCCTTATTTCAAATATATTTGTTACCTTTCCTATAGTGTTTACAGAATTTAAACCTGGAATAATTTCATTAATTTTTAGATCTTTATTTTGTATTTCAAAGAGATTAACACCCAGTTCATTTGCTATTATATGTGCGGCACCCTCTTTTGATATTAAATCTTGAAGTTCTATTATTTTTTCTTGTATTTTTGTTTCTATCTCTTGTTTTGATATATTTTTTGTAGAAGAAATTTTTTCTATGATTGTATCATAACTTAAACGAAACATAAATTGATTTTTTTATTCTTTTATAAAAAGATTTTTATTCATTAAGGAGTGGATTATATTTTTTTTGAAGTTCTTTTTTTAAATCTATTTCTAGCCTTAAATTATTTAATTCAAAATATAACAGGTTATTTTTAAAAAAATAGGTTGTTTTTGGGTATTTTTCTTTTATTTTTGCTTCACATTTTGTCTGTGGTTGATTTATGCAGTTTTCAGAAAATATTAAATATAAATCATAATATATATTAAAATCTGGTGTTTTGTAGCTTATTTCTGGGAAATATGTATAAAAAATTGTTAGATTTGTTAATGAATTATTTAATATTATTGAATCAAATATAATTTTTTCCTCTGTTATTTCTTTTATTTTTAATTTCTCTGATTCTAAAAGTTTTCTATTAAAATAATATTTTTCTAAGAAAATATTAAAACTTGCTGTATATAATTTTATTTTTTTATCAAATTCTTCTTTAAATTCTTTTTCTGGGTTTAATTCTTGACATGTATTCCATATAATATATGTTTCTTCTAAATTATCTATACTGCATTTTTGGGCTGCATATCCTCCATTGGTTTCTATTTGTTCTTCTATGTCTTCTATTGTTTGTTTTATTGCTTCATTTAAGAATAAATTTATTTTTAATTCATCTGTATATGTTTTTTCTATATTGCTAGAGGATTCTCCAATATTTACCTCTAATCTTTCTTTATTTTGGGATATTATGAAGGCTAGTGATGTAAGAAATATTAATGTTAGAATTATTATTAACGGTGTAAACATACCTTTTTTATTTAACATTGAAATACCTCATATAATTCTATAATTAAAATTTTATTGGGATCTTCTGTTGGTAAGAATATTTCTTGCTGGTTAGCTTTGCCTTCTGATCCTATTAGATTTTCTCCATATATAGTTAATAGCTGTTTTTCTTGTGTTATTATATTATATACTGATAAAGCTAAATTATAATGGAGAGTTGCGTGTTTTGGAATTCTTTTTATTGGTTCATTTTTGCATGTTCCTAATTTAAATGCATATGTTTTTGGAATTTTTTTAAATAATTCTAGTGATATTTTTTGTGCTTTTTCTTTTATTTCTGGGTGATTTTCTGCTTTTAATAACAATTCTTTATATACAATATTATGGTTATTTTCTTCTTGAAGGTTTATTATTTCATTGAAATCAGACTTCGATTCTGAGTGTGTTTGCCCACGACAATCTACTGTTTTTAATGGATAAAATATTTTTGTTATCATATAATCTTCTGTGATTTCTTTATATGTGTTTTTTAGGTAAGTTCTGCCTTCTTTACAGTTTTTACTATTTAATTCTGTTAAAATTGGATTTATATCTAAATCATCTAAATAATCTGGATATGAGTATTCTAAATCAACAAGGCATTGACCTATCTTTTTAAAATCTAGACCTTCTTTTATTTCTTCATAACCATAAACGTAAATATTCCATATGTTAGAATTGTCTTGATTTAAGATACATGAAACCCCTATTGAATCGGCTGTATATGAGATATCTTTGATTGAAAAGATTAGTTCTTTTGACTCTATTGATTCGTCTATAGAAATTTTTGTGTTTAATAATGATGTTAATGTAAAGATTTGTTCTTTGGTTATTGATATATTGTCTTTTATGTTTAATGTTTCGAAAGAAAAGAAATATATACCGAATATTATAAATATTATAATTAACAAGATTATAGATGGAATAAAGGTTATAGTCAATTCTATTGATGCTTTTCTATGCATTTGGTAATATCACCTCTATTTTTAGGATGCCTGTTTCTATCTCATTATTCATTTTATAATTAACTAGCTGTTCTTTCGTGTAACAAATTGAATCCTGCATTGTTGTACATACATCAAATTTTGATTTTTGTATTAAATCCATTAAAATTAATGCATTTTTTTCATTTTGATTTTTAATTATATTATTATTTAGATCTTTTAAAGTGAGCTGAAAACCAATTTTTTCTTTTTTTATACAATTTTTAATATTATTTTCTGTGAATTTTTCTATGTTTATTATTCCTGGTTCATCTACTAAACAAGAGTATAGTAATTGAAATGTAAGAATCTCTGTTTGTAATTCAGGTATATTTAGATCCTGGCTTCTATATTTTATTATTATTGCTGAAAGGAATATTATTATTGCAGTTAAAACTGCTAATTGTAATAACCAGGTAGGAAATTCTGAGCCTTCTAATAAACCTTTTTTATTCATTTTGTAGGATTAATTTACCTTTATTTATAGTTATTCTATGGCTTTTTTGTTGAGGAAAATCAGTGCAAGGGAATTTTTGAGGAACTATTTCTTTTTCTGTTTGTATTAGAAAATAGCAGGGGTTTTGCTCTCTTTTTATTGCAAACTCTTCAGGGATAATATATTCTATTTGTAATTTTGATTGTGATAGAACAAATAAATCATTTGTTAAAGTTAGGTCTCTAATTAATGCTCTTTCTTTTATAAATGTAGAATCTGTTATTTTATAATATGTAAATATCAAAAAACTAACAAATATTGCTATTAAAATAAAAAATCTTATATATTTATATAATAGTAAATCTCCTTTATTATTCATATTTACAATCACCTTTTTGTGTTTGTATTATCTGTTCTATTGGATAAGAATCTATTGTTAACTCTTCTGTTAAATAATATTCTGAAATTCCTTTGTTTTTTAAAAAATCACGGCCTTGTTCTGCGTTTTTATCTTTCAATGCTTTTAAAAGATCCTCTTTCGATGCTTTTAATGATTCTGTTTCTTCAATTTTTTCTATACTTGTTGTTTTTCTTTCCGGGATATTTATTCCTTTTTCTGGAATAATAATAGCTGGAGATGGATTGTATTGTTGATAATAGGCTTCAAACAACCATTGGCCTGTTAAGCTAGCCTCTAGAATATATTTTACACCTATGTGCTGATTATTGCCAATATTTGTCTTTATAACCTTTGTAATTTTTTGTTCTCCTTGTTTTAATTTTAAACAATTTTCTGGGTTAATTAGAAAATCTGTAGGAGATTTTTGATATTTGAAATAAAATAGGTTTTCTCTTTGTTTTATCTCTGTTGAATAATCTTTTGTATATAAAATTGGAATAAAATCTTTATAATTATTTATCCATTCTTCTTTGAAAAAAAATGTTAATCCTAATCCGGATATTGTGTCAAATGGAAGATTTAAATTAGGATCTTTTTCAGGGTAAATTTTGTTTATTTTAAAGCAAATCTCTGGTTGTTGGTTTAAAAAATCGCTTCTTTTTTTAATACCCTTACAATTACCTTCTACGATCTCTGCTGTTAATTCATCTTCTATTTTTTCAGTTGTAGATATTTCTAAACTAGAAAAGATAATATCTTTAAGTTCTGCTGGTTTAAATCTTGAGATTACTATTACTTGTTCTTTTATTTCTGAACCTTCTGTGGTGATGGATAATTGATCATTGGTTCTTTTTAATGTTAAGAATATATTAGCGCCATATTCTTCTGTAGAAAATTGTTTTGTATTTATTGTTTTTATATTTTGAAATTTATAACATTGCTTATTATCACAGTAATTATCTTTTATTTTACAAAGGCATAAAAATGGGTGTTCTAGATCTATTATCTGTTCTTTTGGTTCTATTATACTACCTTGCGCATAAGTAAATGAAACTAAATTACAATTCTCATTATTAAATGGTAATTCTATTTCAGATAAAACATTTTTATCTATATTTTCTAGATTTTTTTTTAAGAGATCCCATGATGGCTGATTAGTACATTTATCAAAAATTAATGGTGCTACTATATTAGAACCAATATAATATAAAAAAATAACTATAAATACACCAATTACGAGTTCAATTGCTGTTCTAAGAATAGATATATCTCCTTTTTTTACCATTGTAATTTTGAGCGAGATGCGTTAACTTGTGTTGCAGTATCTTTGAAATAATTAATTAAATTACCTCCTTCTTTTATATAAAATATTACTATAATTATTAAAACAATAATTACAATAATTGCTATAATTACTGTTCCTAGTGTAAGTTCTATTCCTTTTTTATTAGTTTTCATAGTAAAAGAAAAAAATTATTGGTTACAATTTTCACTTACGCCTGCGCAGCTTACTCCGACATTATTTATGCCTTTATTATCTGTTGGTGATCCTTGTGCATTATACTGGTCGTTTGTATGTATATTTGGACCGCAATAATATTTTAAAAATTCTCCTTGATTATCACCCCTACTAATTTTTTCTGCTATTCCATCGCCATCAACATCAATTTTGAAAGATTGTACACAATAAGCTGATGTTTTCTTTTCATCTACACTTGTGAATAGTTTAGCATCTTGACACCAATTCTCACAAGATATTTTTGCTTGTGCAAGATCAGTACCTGATGCTCCTCTAAATACATTTTTTATTTTTGTAATTGTTGTACTTGTACCATAAACGAAAAATGCTATTATCACGACTAAAACAACTACAACCAAAATACCAATTATAACAGTATTCATAGACAGGCTTTGAGCTTTTTTATTATTCATTGATAACACCCCTTTAATTTTTTAATAATGAGACAATTTACTATAAATAGTTTGTGGTTTTCCAAAAATCTACTGGTTTACCTGGAACTTCATGACAGTTTATACAACGTGCTTCATATGTTTCAGAACCACCTATTTTTATTATTGGGTTGTTATACTACACTGGTTCTCCATTAAGTAATCTCTGGCTTTTTGTGGCTGGACCTTGATATTGCATACATACAGCCTCTTTTTTTGTAACATAATCAGCTAACATTGTTAGGCAAGCAATTGTTTTGAATGGTACACCTCTAAAATCTTCAGATAAACCTGCTACAATAATTCTTTTATCTCTTCTTAACACTTCAATTAAATCAATAACCTATAATCCATAAAATTGAGCTTCATCAAATCCAATAACTTGTGGATTTAATTCTTGAATTGATTTTTTTATATACTGTTCTGTTTTTGGGTTGTTTGATATGCTTAATGCTTTTAGTTGTCTACCGTCGTGAGAAACAATATTATCTTCTAAATATCTATTATCTATCTGTGGTTTAATTATAATGGGATTTTTTTAGCTATCCTTGCTAATCTTAATCTTCTTATTAATTCCTCTGTTTTTCCTGAAACATTGGTCCGCAAATCACTTCTAAGTATCCTTTTCCATTGTACTCTTTCATTAAATTCAATTTTTTATAATATTTTATAAATATTATTATAATGCAATTGTTTGTTCTGCTAATTTTTTTGTTTTTTGAAGATCTAATTGTTTAGCTTCTAAACTGTCTAATTTGTACAAACAAACCCTGTTTTCTGGATATGCTACAAATTTTATTTTTGCTTGTTTTTCTACACTAAATTCTTGTAAATCTGTTGTTTGTGATGAGTAAATATTATTTTCATCAAAGGTTTGTAATTCACAAAATTTTAGGTTTAAATTAGAGGTTTTTTTAGGAAGATTATTTTCATAAAGAGTAAATTGAGAATTAGAATATTTAATTTCAAAATCTGGAAATCTTTTTGGTTCATAATCTCCACAATATGTGGGTGTTTCTATATCTTTTATGTTAGATGTTTTTTCTTGGATTATATTAAAAAATAAATAATTTGTTCCTACTTTTCTATTTGGGAAATTTGTCGTTTGTTTTGAGGGTGAATCTGGAAGTTTTATTAATTTTTTTTCATCTATTTGTTTTTGTAAATTGGTTATTGCATCATTAAAAGACATTGAATTCAATAAATTTAATAGGGTATTAACAAACTCTTGACTTTTTGATGATAAAGATACTGGATTTGTTATGTCTCTTACTGTGACTTGTGTGATTTCATTGTTTGTTATAGAAATTGCATATGTTTGTAGTAATTGCCATCCTTTAATGGTGTTATAATTTATACCTATGCCTTCATCTTTTTCTTCATTAAAAATGTCTTTTGAAAAAAATAAGGCTTTTAAATCATTAATATACTGATCTTTTCTATTTTCTTGATATTTAATAAGATAATCTATTGAACTACCTTCTTTTAAAGGAAGATTATAAGATCCTGATAATGGATTTCCAAATTTTTTTAAATTATTGTAACCTTGTTCACATTTCATTTTTTTAACATTTTCAAATTCTTTATTTATTTCTGTGTCTTGTGTTGTTATCTCTATAGAGATTATTTCTTCTCCAAAGTAGTCTGATTCTTCTTGTGTAAGTGTTTGTTTATTCTGAATTTTTGTTTGAATGTTTATTGTATCTGAAAATGAAGGGCTATTTTCTGAAATGTGTATTAATGGATAGGCTGCAAAATCAGCTATTGGTTCTGTAATATATTTAAGATCTAAATAATTATTTTCAAAATAGTTTAAACCATCTTGACAAGATTTTCCTTGCAAAATTGATTCAATGTAATCTTGTGACCAATCTCCTTTTTCTAAATATAATTCTGATTCTGTCATTCCTCTATATATCTGGTTTTGTTTGATATTCCATGTGTTTAATCCATCTTCAGTTAAGATACATTGGATTCCTGCTACATATTTTTTTTCTGACGCATCATACCATGGGGAATCTGAAGAATAAATAAATAAATCTGCTTTCGCTTTATTCTTTTCTTCTATAGTTCCTGCTTTAATATTTGATTCTATGGTTATTATATCAGTAATGCTTGGGGTGAATTTTGATGGAATAATTTTAGTTTTTGGTTCTGCTTCGGCAAAAGATTCGTAATTTTTAATTAAATTATATCCCTCTTTACATGTTTTTTCATTTAATTCATTAAACTCAGAGATTGGTCTATTAGAAGTTTCTAGAATATAATAAGAATTAGCTTCTTCAAAAATACTAGGTTCTTCAAAAATTAAAGTTGGTCTGTAATAATTTACTAATTTCCATTTTGATTGCCCTAAAATATTAAGACTACACTGTACACCTAATGCTTTTGTTTCGTCAATTTTATACCTTATTTCTTCAGAATCTACAACAATATTTTGATCTATGAGATATCTTATTTCTTCAGATTGTAGTTCCTTTCCTTTTTTTGTTTTATAAGTGTTGATATATAACCATTCATTTGTTTGATCTTCATAGAGCTTACATTGGACTCCAAATTGTTTATCTCCTTTGAAAGAATATCTTAATTCTTCTGATAAAATAAAACGATTTAATTGTTTATTATTTAAGATTGAATCTTCTATAATAATTATGTTTCCTATTGCAGGATTTGTTGTTGATACATAGAGTCTGGGTAGTGTTTCTGAGGCTTGTAGTTCTTTGTTTTTAGAAAGTTTATTGTATCCTTCTTGGCAAGATAATGTTTTTAATTCTTGTAATATGTTTGGGTATAATTCTTTATTTGTTTGTATTATTTTTTTTCCACCCCAAACATCTTCGTATTTATAGTAATTTACTAATTTCCACTCGTTAGCTCCATTAGAATAAAGGACACATTGTATACCTAAACCACCTTTAGAATCTATTTCAAACCTTAGTTCTTCTGATTCTATAAAAGATGGTATCATAAATCTAATCTCTTCTGAATCCAAGCTTTGAGATTTAGGAAAACAATTTTGTATGGTGTTTATTAAATTACCAAATTCTAATAGTGGTGGAGTAAGTTTTGTAGAAATCTCACATTTTTGTCTATTTTTAAGCTCATAATTATTTGAATTAAAAAAAATCATATCTTGGTTGGATTTGTATATAAAATATGGAGATGATATTTTTTCTTTTTTACCTTCAAAATAAGCTACATCTTTATTTTCATAGTTAGTTAAATAAATAGGAGAACTTTTTTGCTTACTATATTTAATATCTTTATCAAAATCATACTGAATATTCCCTACTAACCCAAATAAATTGGCTAAATATAGATTATCATCATTTATTGTAGGGGGTTTATATGTTGTTTGTTTTGAATCTAATATTCCTGTGATTGGTGTTTTTTCTTCTTGTGTTAGGGATATTGAATCTTCTCCAACTAATTTTGTATTTTCTTTAATTGAACCATGATACAGATAAAATTCTGTTTGATCTACTGAATTTCTTAATTCTATTAAATAATCCTCTGGAATATTTAGGTTTATATAACAAATACAATCATCAGTTGGGGATAATTTGCATAATTTATAATTATCATAAAATGTAGTAAGAATTAATGATTCATTTTTTATATTTAATTCGCTTTTTCCCATTAATTCATCTAAATAGCTAAGTAAGGATGAAGCAGAAGATCTTATAGATGGGAATATTCCTATAAATAAACTAACTAGAACTATTGCTAATATTATAAATGAAATTATTTTTGCCCAAGGTGTTTCTGATGCCATTTTTAAAACCTGAAAATGTATTTAAGATTGCCAATATATGTCATTATTTTTTGTTTGGTTAGATATATTATTATAATTAATAAAATTAAAAGGGCTGCTCCTAAGATAAGTTTAGCTATTATACTTAATTCTATGTCTCCTTTTTTTAGCCACATAATTCCATTACCTCTTCTTTTGTTCCAATGAATATTATTGGTGTCCACTCATTATTTTCTACAAATATATCTCTAACCCATGTCCAAGTAATTGCGCTTGCTTTAAGTAAACTATTCATATTCTTCCAATTTAAATAATTTCCACCAATAAAATAAACATATATATTTTCTTTCAATTCTATTTCTTTGTTTTTATTGGGTTGAACTGGCTTATTTTTATAGATAGATTGATATAATGATTGACCATTTTTAATTGGATATAAATCAAGATATTTATAAAAATCCTTTATTTTTTCAGATTTTATTTCTTCTGAGGATGTTATGCTTGCACATGGGAAACAAAATAAATCTGTATTTGAAAAAAGAGCCTTAAACTCTGTTTCTCCAAAAAAGAAGGCGTCCCAACAATCATATACCTCATCAGCTAGTTTTTGATTAAATCCTGTTGTTTTCTGATTTTCCTGGATTTTTAGATCGTCTGCGTTAATAGAGATTGGTTTTTCATGCAACATTGAAATTGGAGGAACTTCACTAAATTCTGTTATGTCTAATGTTCCTTGTTTTACTGCAGAATTCATAAGAATCCACTCTTGAATGGCTCTTTTATTTGTATCTTGACTTATAGTAGTAAATAAATAACTAAAAATACCAATTAAGGTCATTACTGTTATAACTAATAAAATTAATTTTATTATTGTTGATGTTACTATCCCTTTTTTATTCATGGTATTATTTTTAGTATATTATATATTATTAAGATTAATAATGCAAGTACAAGTAATGTTAATATAATTTTAGCTAATTCTTTTACCTCCATCCCTTTTTTGTTCATATTGTATTAATTTTTTAATTATTTATAAATTTAAGCTATGCCTGAAGAGATGTTTTTTGCTAGGAGTGTAAATAATACTGTTGTTATACCTGCAATTAATATATATAACAAGCCACTGCGGATTAACATAGAACCAATACTGTGTTCTTTTTTTATTTTATCTGGACCTTCTTCTATTGTACTATATAAAATTATTAAGATATAGGATATTTGTACAACATAAAGGCCTACAACCATTTGAAAGAAAAATCCTGGAATTACACCAGCTACATTGAATAAAGATGTAATTGTTGACAAAGAAGATGCTGCCATTTCTTGTGTTTCTCCACCCTCCATAGCTAATGCTTGGATGTTTGTATTTAGCTGAACAATAATATTCACAACCATTGATGAGATTCCTACAACTATCCCTGCTATAGCTGGTGTTAAAAAATTAATTTGTGATTTCATAGATGATGTGATTTCTGCTAATAGGTCTTTTAATCTTTGGTTTACTCTATAGATTCTTTCTACGTAATTCGATATAGAAATCATTGAACGCGCTGCTATCTCTGGTGATTTCTGTGAAGATTCTAAAAGAACCTCCATTGAACTTTCTATTAATGGAGAGGGATATTTGTTTATTGCACCTATGTCTTTATCAAAAATTGCTTCTCTTATGCTAACACCTAATGTTCTTATATTTGTATCAACATCTCTAAAAAATTCTCCTGTTGGTGTGTTGTGCATTGTTTTAGATACGTCTGAGAATGCTATCTCTACAGGAATACCATCACCTATTCTATTACCGAGCTGGAATAATGATGCACTAAATTCTTTTTCTAATCTTTTTGTTTCTTCTCTTTGTTCAATTAAACCTTTTGTTTTTAATTTATAATAAAGACCAAAAGAATATGCTATACTGAGTGGTATAAAAAAACTAAGAATCAAAGCACCTAAACCAAATGGACCATATGTTGCTGATTCTACCCCTTGTATTGTTGTAACAGATATATAATTTAAGACTGGACCTATTAATGGCAACTCTATTTCAAAGGCTGGATCTAATGCATGCATTATAATTGGCAAAAAACCAATAAATAAGAAGAATAGTGCTATAAAAAAACATAATAAAAATGGGTCTGAACGCTCTTCTAGTTGCTGAGATAACACCTTTGACTCCCCATATCCTGTTGGGCGTTTAATTAACATAGAATACCCGTAAGCAAATACTAAAACTGGAAGAATAAGATTATATAATAAAGCAATATGATACCATTTTACCAAGCCACCTAAAAAAGAGCCTACTAAAGGAAATATTACTAGCCCTAATATAGGTAAAATTACACCTAACATGTGGAGCATTGTAATCGGATTTTTCAGGGTTTGTGCAAAGTCTAACATTTTTTCATATGTGCCCTCTAAAATAACATTCAATGCTTTGTCTAGTAGATCTAATCTTCTAGATTCTGTTGGTTCATATAACGAAGACTCTATTAAGTGAAAAGAAGTAACAAAGTCTAAGTTATGATTTCTCCAAAATTCTAAATACTCTTCTATAGATTCTTTTATTGTTGAAAATTTTCCTGTTTCTATGTTCCAAAATATTCTTATTAAATCTAATGATAATGGTGGTTCAATGTGTTGTGCTGAAAATTTTATTGCGTGTTCTAAATTTGATGTGTGACGCATATACATAACAATATAAAGAATACAAAGAACCATTTGATTAGAGGCTTGTAATCTCCACCTTGCTGCAAGGTAAATTGGGTATTTTAATAATAATCTTAATAAAATTATACCTGAAATAATAAATAATAATGGCCAAAAGAATGAAATTTCTTCTAAACTGCCATATAAAGCATATTGCAATCCTCCGATTAACAAACCAAAAAGTACAAATAAAAATGCTGTAAGGGTTGATAGGGATGCTGCTCCTGATGGGGTAATATTTAAATGTGCTGCCTTTATGGCCTCTATTAATTTTATTTCATCCTTTACTGAGGGTTTTAAAGACAATAAAGAGTCTGCAGTATTACAAAGATCCTCGTATGTTGTTGTTTTTTTAGATAACCATTCTTCTCTAAATTTTTCATATTGCTGAGAAAATTCTTTAATATCTTCTGATGTTACATCTCCAACACTCTCAATATCTATGTGTTCTGATAATTTTGAACGATATTTTCTTAAAATGTCTTCTACCTCTTTTTCAGCCATTTTAATATGGTTTGTAATTTTCCTTTATATGTCTTTTTAATGATTCTTCCCATTCAAAAAATATTCTTTTTGAGTTTAATTCTCCTGTTTTGTTTTTTATTTTTTCACTTATTCTATGTAGTTCATCATTCATAAAAATTACAGAATATGCTTCTATTAAATCTGGAATGTTGGTATTTATTGAATAATTAACCATTGTTTCTTTTATTTTTGCTCTTAGTTCTATGTTTTCCCATATGGCATCCCAGTTACCAGCCCACTCTCTGATTTGTGCTCCAATTGCTTTTAAAATAAATGTGTCTCCATTAATTAATTCGTCTGTTGGCTGTAGCATATCTGTTTTTGCATCGTATTTCATTAGATCTACAAAACCTTGTTCTCTCAATGGGTCTTCTTCCCATTCTTTTCTTATTTCTGTGATTTGTACAATTCTTCTTTTACTAGAAAGGCCATCTGCTGATCTTATTGGATTTGCAATAACTATCAAGTCAGTTGCTTTAAATGATGTTTTTGGAACTTTGAGATCATTAACTACCCTATCAAAGACGCCATATGGTGAATCTCCGTGAATAGTTCCTGCTACTACGTTTGCTAAGGCGCCCACTCTCATTGCTTCGTATAGTGCCAAGGCTTCTGTGCTCCTAATCTCCCCTACAATTAATGAAGAATCTCCTAATCTTAATGATGTTCTTATTCCTTCCTCTGCTGGGATTTCTGATCCAGACTTTGCTAGTGCGCTTCTTACCTTCATTTGTTGAATATTATACCCTAGTTGCCTTAACTGTTCTGTTGGAAGTTCTAGGGTGTCTTCAACTGAAATTATTCTTGTTTTTCTAGAAATTTCTACTAGAACAGAGCCTAAAAGGGATGTTTTTCCTGATCCTCTCGTACCTGCTACGATAATAGAACGCGCACCATCTATTATAAAACTTAAAAGACCTGCTGCTAATGGGGTGAGCATTTTGTTTTTGATAAATAAACATAATGTCCATGGTTTATCTCTGTGTCTTCTTATTGAGAATGCTATCCCTGTTGGATTAAGTGGTTTTGTAATAATAGCTATTCTAGCCCTTGCATGGGGCAAGATGAGTTCAGTATCTAATATTGGATTTGCTTCATCTAATGGGCGTGCAGATATTAATCTAAATTTAGAGGCCCAAGATTCTACATCTTCTGGTGAGGGAATTAGATTTGTTACACATTCGCTATATATCCCATGTACTATAAATATTGGTGTGGATCCAGCTGGGCTATTAACAGAAATATCTTGAATATTTTCATCTAATAATAGGGTTTCTATGAAACCAAAACCAACTGTTATCCTAACTAAAATGTTTGTTAATTCATTTATTTCTTGAAAATCTAGATTAAGATTTTTATGTGAAGCAAGTTCTATAATCAAATCCCTACCTATATTAAAAAAATTTTCTCTCATTTTTTCTGGTTCTATAAATTCTTCTGTCTTTGGTTTATGTTCAGAAAGAACCTTTCTTGCTAGCTCTATAAGTCCATATTTTTCTTCTGTGAGTTGAAATTCTGGAACAATTAGGTGATAAAGCGGTTTTATTGTTTCTTTGATATTAAAAATCTGTATATTTGTATTTGTATCTAGTTCGTAAGCATCTATTTCTTCTCCCTCTATCGGGGGGTTTGTAAATAAACGTGTATAGAGAAAATTTGGTGATGATAGTGGTGAAAGAATTTTTTGATATAGGGAGCGATCATTTATTGAATACCCTTCTAATTCTGATTCAATCCTTTTAATTAATAATGTATTTCCTAAAAGATTAAATAATTCAGTTAAAAAGTCTAAATAGGCCTTTGCATGCTGCTCATATTCTTGTTCTGTGTGCTCTATATTTATTTTTTCATCCCTTAAGATTCTTTTTGTTTCTACGTAGGCTCCTATGGGGTCTGTTTTTAAAAGATTTAGGATTATGTACTGGAGTGATTGCAGTCTTTGATTGAAATATTCATGATCTCCATAATAACCTAGTGCTGCTTGAACTAATATCTTTTTTTGTTTTAAAAACATATTATATATTTGAGCTATTTCACTTAACATTTTTGTTTGGAGGGGGCTATACTCATATTTTTGTCTTTGATGAAAGACTATCCTTGTTATGTTTTGGATTTGAGCAAGAACATCTATGGTTTTAGCCATTATTAATGGATCAGATTCTATGGATGGAATAATAGGATAATTAAAATAATTTACATGCATAACCTTATTATTCCCTTCGTTTACAACCTCATGTTCTCCTGGTTTAGTTGCTTTTTTAAATAGAACCATAAGTGATTCATTGAAATTTAACTAATAAAGTTTATGATGTTTATTCTTTTAATTAATGCTTGGGTGTTTGGTTTAAATGATATTAAATATAATAACTTTTATTAGTATGTTTTGTCTTTTCTTTTTGTGGTAGAAGAAGCTCAGGAACAAGAGATGTATATTGATTTAATTTCTAGAATTAGAACAATAGAAGGCAAATATAATTTATTAAGAGATAGGACATTGGTTATAAATCAAAATATGGTGTTGCAACATAAAAAATTATTGAGTAATATAAATATGATGGATGATGATATAAAACAATTAAAATCAGAAATATTTCAGATTACTGAAACATTAAAACATGCTTTAAAGGATATAAATCAATACGCAACTAAGGGTGATGTAAGGGTTTTAGAAAAATATATTACTTTCTGGAATCCTTTAAAATTTGTAACTGAAGAAGAGGTTATTAATTTATTAGAAGAACATAAAAAGAAGGTAAAATAGATGGTAGAAGAGCAAAATTATAATAATATAAAAGCTGGTGTTTCTGGGGTAATAGAGGCTCCTTCACCATCTCAAACAAGTGAAACTCCTGTTTCAGTAGAAAGTGCACCTATGACTACTGAAATGAATGGTGGTTTTTCTGGGGGTGGAAATGAAGAATATTATAATGAAGAGAATGTTGCTCAAAATATAAATATAGATACTGATAGAATACATGAGATTGTTGAGGCTGTAGTAAATGAAAAATGGGACAATTTAATGGGAAATTTGGGAAATTTGACCTTGTGGAAGGAAAGGGTTGAAAGTAATATTACCGCTATGAAACAAGAACTAGTTAGAATAAATGATAAATTTGAGAATATGCAGAATGCTATGGTTGGAAGGGTTAAGATTTATGATGATAATATTCGAGGAATACATGATGAAATGAAGGCTCTAGAAAAGGTATTTGAGAAGATATTGGATCCTTTGGTAATGAATATTAGAGAACTAGGAAAAATAACTGAAGAGATAAAAAGACACCATAGATAATTTTATTTTACTTTATCTACTAAAAATCTTACTACAACACTTGCAATTATAAGAAGAAATAATGCGCTTAACATTCTTGGGTGTGTTAATGTTTTAACTGTTTCAGATGTTGGTGTTGTTTCCCCATCTTCTCCTGTTGAATATGGGGATAGGGTTGCATCAAAAACTTGTGTAATTGCAATAAAAACTATAACTAACATTATTATATATACTGGTGAAGATCCCACCATCTCCCATATTTCTCTATATGCTGTTTCTGGTTTTTCTCCGTACCCAAAAAAAATAAATGTACCAAATACCATAATTAAAACAATTACTACGAAAAACAACCATGGAATGGATGCTGCAATTACTTTAGATAGATTACCTATAAAAATAGATAATAACCCTATACAAAATGCTGCTACAAGATTAAGTTTTGTTACATTTTCTCCAAATATTTTAGATTTTTGTAAAAATGCATAGGCTGCTACAAATATAAATAAAAACACGACAACTGGCAAAAAATATGCTAATGCTGATGTATCCATTATTGATGCCATTATTAGTCCTTTAATCCTTGGTTAAACATGTTATCTATTTTTGTTAAAAGACCTCCCTTATTAGGTTCATTTTGCGTTCCTTTTCTTTTACCTGTTATTATTATTGTAATAATTATCAATAAAAAAACAAGAATACCTATTCCTAACAATGTTTCTTGGTCTTGTTCTGAAATGCCCCAACTAGTTATATAAGTACTGAAACCAATATCTGGGGATAAAGCAATTATTATTGCTATTATTGATATTATTGCTGCAAATGTAAATAAGGTGCCTTGCAGCCCTTTATATTCCTTACCAGCTAACATTGCTATAACCAGTAATGCCATTAAAAATATTATTATAATTAAAGATACTCGTGGTAAAAAATTATTTATTGTTGCTACTATACCTTGTTGTACTATTAATAAAAAACCAACAACAAATGCTACTACTGCATTAATATTTGATTTGTCTGTACCTAAAATTTTTGTTTTTTCTAATATTGCAAATATGATTGCAAATATCAATATGAAAGGTAATAGGTAATCGTATACACCAATGTTTTGTAGGGTTTGTATTATATCACCTATATTAAAATTTATTGCCATTATTTTGCTCCTGTTGTTGACTTTCCTGTTCCAACAACTATTAATATAGCTATTATTACTACAACTAAGACTATTAAAGACGTGACAATTGCACCTGAGAAATTATTTAGAGTATAATTAAATGCATAACTTAGCCATGATTCTCCTGTACTTGTTGGTATTGAATTTAAGAATATCAAGATTACTAAAATTAAGAGCACTATCATAAATATAATCTTGGTCCATGAATATTCTTTGAAAAACTCTAATTCCCCTGTTTTAAAAAATGTACCTATTAATAATAAAAAAGAGATTAAGATTATTATTAAAAATACAATGTTTGGAAGGGCAGTATTAATAGCGTTAACTACTTTATTGGCTGTTACAACTAAAAGGCCTAAGACAAAAGCTACCATTGCATTGAGATTTTTTTTACTTGTAGTCTTATCTCCAGAGCCCTCTACACCTAAGATCCTTGATTTTTCTAGTAAAGCAAAAGAGATTGTAAATATTAATAGAAATGGTAAGACTATATCAAATAAACCAAATTCTTTAAAAAAATCAATTGCATTGCCTAATACTGTTTCTGCCATTCTACCTCTTTTATATATCAAAGAAATTTTATATTAATAAAGGTTTTTGTTTGGTCCTTTTGGGACCTCCTCTTTTATATATGTTATATCTCCTTTTTTGTTTCTTATCACATTTAGATTTTCTAAATGTTGGAAATATATCTGACATTTCAGGCGTTTTCTTCTATTGCTTCATCAAAACTAGGTAATGCTGATCTTGATATTATCATTATATTACCAATAGATTTTACTAATTGGTGTGGAATTGTTACACCTCTTGCACCGCTTAATACTTTGGTTAATTGAGAATGTTTTGTAGATTTTACTCTCCAACCAAAAACCTTGTTATTAAGAATTATTGATTCTTCTATGTCCCCATAATAATTGCCTTCATCTGTATAAACGGGCATGCCTATTAAACTTGTAACTTTTAGTGTTCTTACCATTTTTTACCTCCCTTTCCTTAATAGGAACTTATTTAAATTTAAATAGTTTTCTATGTTTTATGGAAATATATAAGAATTTAATTGTTATTGGTACTTCCCATATCTCTAAAAATAGTTTGGATGAGGTAGAATTAATTATTCTTGAAAAAAAGCCAGATATTGTTGCTTTAGAGCTCGATAAAGAAAGATTTTTGGCTCTATTAAACAAAGATAATGTTGAAAAAAAGAAGAAATGGGGAGAATTAAAAAAAATAGGTATAAAGGGGTTTATTTTTGCTTTGATGGTTGAATGGATAGAAAAAAAACTTGGTGACAAGGTTGGTGTTAGGCCTGGCGAGGATATGCTAAAGGCAGCTGATATTGCTAAAAAGGAAAGAATTAAGATTGCATTAATAGATCAAAAAATAGCTTTAACCTTGCAAAGATTAAATGAGACTATAACATGGAGAGAAAAGGGCAGATTTTTTATAGATATATTAAAAGCTATTCTTGGTTTTGGAGAAAAAATAGAATTTGATCTAAATAAGGTTCCTTCTGAAGAATTAATAGAAAAAATGTTATTGTATGTAAAAAAAAGATATCCTTCAATTTATACGGTCTTGGTTCTTGAAAGAAATCTACATATGGCTAAAAAATTAAATGAGTTAATGAAAAATTTTAATTTGATTGTTGTTGTTGTTGGTGCTGGACATGTAGATGGGTTAATAAAAGAGATTAAAGAGCTGTAAGTTTAGTTAATGTTTTTTTATATTCTTCTGTTAGTTGTTTGGTATTTTCTAAAAAAAATGCAATTTGTCTAGTAAACTCTAATTTTGGCTGCTCTAGATCTTGCAAGGCGTTAGAAATTTCTTTTAGATGATATAATTGATTTGAAGAAAATTTTGCAAATTCTAAGATATCTATTTGTTCTTGCTCAAAATATTTTTTTTCTTGTTTTAAGGAATATAAAAATCCATCAAATAGTTTTTCAATGGTTTCAAAAGAAGAAACATATTTTTTTATATTTGGCATGATTCTTTTTACAAAATAACTATAAGCTTTATTTACAAAGTTTTTTGTGTTTGTTTCAAATTCTAAAATTGTTTTTTTTGTTTCTGGATCTTTAATCTGTTTTAATGAAGAGGTTAATTGGTCTAAACTGTTCAATAATAATCTAAAATCATGAATTAGTTTATCACTTGTGTTTATTCCTATTTTGATAGATTTACCTTCTGTTACAAAATCAATTTTTAATTTTGTAATTATTGAAAATCCTGTTTCATTATATCTTTTTAAAGCATTTAATGCTTCACCAGATAATGCTGCATTATTAGTAACGGCTTTATTTAGGATTTCTGTTTTATCAGTATATAAAGATTGAAATTGTCTTAATAAATTTGATTGTTTTGCTACGGTTGCTGTACCTATAATTTTTTCTAAATTTGTTAAATCTTCATTTATCTCATTTATAACGGACAATTCTCTTTGAGAACTTACATTTATAATCTTGCCTGCTTCTTCTAGCTCTGTTTCTCTTTCTTCTAATTTCTCTGTTTCTCTTTCTGTTACTTCTAATTCTGTTTCTAGCTCTGTTTCTCTTTCTTCTAATTTAATTCTTTCTGGATTTGGGTGTGTTCTTCCGTTAGAGTCTATTACTTTTTCAGGTAATCTTGATTTTTCTTCTTTTAGATCATTTAATTTTCCCTTTAATTCTTTGCTTCTGACCTTATTTTCAAGTTTTTCTTTTTTTCTTTCTAACCTGGTTTTTCCATCTGAAGAAATTAAATTACCTAGTCTATTTAATAAGCTACCTGTCCCTTTGCCTGCTGCAATAACACTTTTTTCTGTTGCTCCGATTGTTCTTTCAATAATTCCATATTTATGTGCTAAATAAAAAACCAAAACTAAGCCAAATCCGAGTAGAGCTATAGTGAGTATATATGCCATAAATAAAATATGTTTTTTTGATTTTTAAAAGTTGCTATTAAAAATTGTAGGAAGATTTAAAAAAGAATAAATTAATAGAAATATATGTTTAATAAAAAAGAGATATTTAGCTTAATTATAGCTTTAATAATATTAACTTTTGTTTTTGGATTTAATGATAAATCTGAAGTTTTTGTTTTTACAAATTGGTTAAGCCATTTTTTGTATGTTTTTTTTGTAGTGTTAATTGTTTTGTTTGTTAAGGAATTGGGTCATAAAGTCTTTGCTTTATGGAGAGATTGTGATGTTAAATTTGAAATTTGGTCTATAAAAAGTTTGTGGTTTAGTAAGGCTTCAGAATTTAAAAATAGGTTTAGAATAGGTTTATGGTTGCCTATTTTTGGTACTATTTTAACAAATGGTTGGTTGCCTTTAACTTTTGTAGGAGAACATAAAATAAAGGGAAACAAATTATTAAGAACTGGGGGGGTTTGGGTTAAAGTAAGTGATTATGAACGAAATTTGATCTGTTTTGGTGGTTTTGTTTTTTTGGGCTTATTTCTAATAATTTTAAATGTTTTATCTAGAAAAATAGGTATGGATATTGATTTGTTTGTGAGGGTTATTTTTTTTGTAATGTTATTTAATTATTTACCCTTCCATAGATTAGATGGTGCGTATATCTTCTTTGGGGGAAGGTTTGTTTATATTTTTGGTTTGGTATTTTTAATTTTGTGTTATCTCCTATTTTTTGTATCTTTTTGGTTGTTTGTTATACTTGGCGGGTTGATTGGTTTAATTTTAATTGGGATAATATTTTATAATTGGACAAAATGAGCTGGAAAGAACTAAAGTATTGGACAAAGGGAGCAATAATTGGTTTTTTATTTAGTGTTTATATCTATTTAGCTAAGCTTTTAACAAATTATTATAATACTGGGCTTTGGCATGACTTAAATCCGAAAGTAGATAGTGGTTTTTTTTTGTATTATTCTTTGCCTGATTTAAAATATTCTTTATTTCATTTGATATTCTCTATATTCGTTGGTAGTTTTTTTGGTTGGATTTATGGAATCTTTAAAGAAAAATATAGACTTTTTAGATTTAAAAGAAAATGGGGAATAAATAGATATTAATGGATTTTGTCTAAACTTTGATTTACTAAAAAATCTGCTGCTTTTTGATGGATGTTTTCTCTGGAAACAGTATGATATATTACTTTTTTAAAATTTTTTTCGTTGGTTTTTACTTCTTGTAATAAAGATATTAGGTGGGTAGCTTTCACTTTATATATTCCTTTGATTTGTTTAATAACCAATTCTGAGTCCATGTTAATTTCTACTTCTTTAGAATATTTTATTGCTAATTTAAGTGCTTTGATAAGTGATTTATACTCTGCAATATTATTTGTTGCAATTCCTATGTATTCTTTGTATTCTTCTAGTTTTTTATGATTTTTATCCCAGAGAACTATTCCTATGGCTGCTTTTCCAGGATTTCCTCTAGAACCGCCATCACAGTTAATGTAAATCATAATTATAATTTTAATTATTAGATTAAATAAGTTTTGGTTTTATTTCATTCTTTTTCTCTTTTCAGCTGCATCTAAATAGTTTTCTCCAGAGGATATTGGTTTTCCTATTTTCTTTTCTGCTTCTATTTTAGCATTACCTACAACTTCTCCGCTTTCTTTTGCTGCTTTAGAAGAAAATAAAGGTTAATTTAATAATTCTGTAAATTTAAGATAGTTTTTTAAAAAAATTTTTAAAAAGTTTGGGTCAAAATGCTCTGGCTTTGTTCTACCATCTCCTTTACTCATTATTTCGTATACTTTCTCTGCTGGAATTGCCTTTCTATATGGTCTTTCTGAGATTAATGCATCAAAAACATCTAATATTGAAACGATTCTTGCTTCTTCAGGAATTTCTGTTCCACCTAATTTATTAGGATAACCTGTACCATCAAATCTCTCATGATGGAATTCTGCAATTCTTTGGGCGCTTGTTAAAAGTTCGTGTGAACCATATCTTGCAATACAATATTCAAGTATTTTTCGTGCATAGTTTGGATGCTCTTGAATAACTGCAAATTCTTCATTTGTTAAACTTGAGGGTTTGTATAATAACCTTTGATCTACATAGACCTTTCCTAAATCGTGTAACAATGAAGCATTTTTTATTTCTCCAGGATTTCTACCAAGTAATTCATAAAATTGTATTGAAAAAATACTCACTTTTCTAGAATGATCTTTTTCGCCTGGCTCTGGAAATGAATCACTTAATCTATGGATAAGACTAATTGCTTGCTTTCTCTCTAATCTTCTGTTTAAGGTTTGGATTTCTGTAGATAATATTAAGCCTCTATTTTGCAGAATTAAATTGGGAAGATTGATGAGTGTATTCATCTAAAATTAATATGGCTAGAAAGTATTTAAACTTTATTGGAATTTTCTGAAAGTTTGAGTTGATCTATATTTTAATATACTCCTTCACTAAGCACGTTTATTTCTTTATCTCCTCTATAATATTTAAGATTACATTTCGGCAGATGGCTATATGATTCTGCACTTGCTTCGACAATTAAAGTTACTTGTAAACTACTAAATATTTTAAGTTTTAATTAAATTTCTTCAAACTTTTTCTCAATATCCTCTAAGTTTAAATGTATTGCATTTATCTCTTTCATCCTAGACAATGCTCTTTCTGTAAAACCCTTTTTTGAAATAAATAAGAATTTATATTCTCCTGTGAAATTTATAAGCTTTGCTTTTCTCATTAAATCATCAACAACATTTATGTCTAGTAGGTCTTTAGTCCATTTGACTTCACCTACTAATATTTTTTTAGCTTTGTAATTGTATGCAACAATATCTACTTCTTCTCCTGTTCTATTCCACCAATTACCAATATTCTCAAAATCTAAGAGATAGTCATTAAATTCTTTATTCATATGGGCTATGAGTAATTCTTTACATATTTTTTCAAATACTCTTCCAATATAGGCATTAAAATTTTCTTTTATATTTTCTTCTACAATTTTAATATTTCCTAGATTCAATGCTGTTTGATTTGGAAAAATAAATTTATACCAAAAGTTAAAGAAATTATCTTTTAAACAATATCTTCCAAGACGTTCTTTACCTAATACAGGATCACTTCTTCCAAGTAGTTCAAGTAATTCGTCAAGTTTTTTAATATATGCTGGAAGAGTATTTGTATCTATACCTGTAAGGTCTTGTATTTCTTTAAGGTTTTCTTTACCTGTAGAGGTTGCTTGCAGAATTGAATTATATTTAGCATGGGTTCTTACGTTTTCATATTCTAATAGATTTTTTGGTTCTTCGAATAATTCAGCACCTTTTTTTAATAATAATTCAAATATTCTCTTATAAATATCTCCTTGTATTTTTTTTACTTTTTCTAGATAATATGGCGTTCCTCCAAATACTGCATAAGTTATTATTTTTTCTTCTTCATTTAATTCTTTAAACATTAATCTAAAATCAGAGTATTTGAAAGGAGATATTTTTATTTTTGTTGCTCTCCCATATAATGCACCTGCTTTACTGTTAGTTATTTTTTGTATCATGCCTATTGATGAACCTACTAGGATCAATAAGATTTTTTTATTTTTTAATTTTAGATCCCAATAATTCTGCAGTTGCGTTATGAATTGAGATGAAACCTCTAGGAATCTCTGAAACTCATCAATTACTAAAACAAAGCTATTATCTGATTTTGATGCAATAAACTCTAGAAAATCATTAAAATCTACAAACTTTCTTGTTTCTCTTAATTGTTCTTGAACTGTTTTTGAAAGAGAGTCTAATATTCCTTGTTTTTCAACTAAATCTACATAAAAATACATTTTATTCCCAGAAATTGATTTGATGAATTGTCTTATTAGTTCTGTTTTTCCTACCCTTCTTCGACCATAAATTACAAACATTTTTCCAGTTTGCAAATTATTAAACTCTTCCTTTAACAAGCCAAGTTCCTGTTTTCTGTCATAAAAAGTTATGTTTTCCATTATATTAACATGTTAATGTTATAATATTAACAAAATAATGTTATATATAAATGTTTTTAATTTTAGAAAGGGTTAAAGATTATCTCTTGCTCCTTTTTTCTTTGCTTTTCTTTTGGCTCTAACTTAATTACAAAAAAATATTTAAAAATATCCACATAAATAATTTAATTTTATTAGTTTTTAGATTTAGTCAATTCTTGAATATTTTAGGCTTAGGAAAGTTATAAATAAATTCTAAAAAATGAATATATTAGTGCCCATAATAAATTTGTTTATGACAAATTTTAATTCACTTCTGAAGCTCAATAAGGCAAAATAGATATTGTTTTGTAATAATTATTGAGTGGTCATTTTTAAAATTAATTATGCTTAGATAATTTAAGAAATAATTAAATAAATTAGTAGATTAAAATATTTAATAAATTCTAATACTCTTCTAGAAAAGAATCTAGAGGGGATTGAACTTGCTTAAGTTGTGCCTTTGAAACCTTTGTGTAAAATTGAGTAGTTTGTAGATTTGAATGGGCCAATAACTCTTGAATAATTCGAATATCTGTACCAGATTCAAACAAATGTGTGGCAAAAGAATGCCTTAATAAATGACAGTATACATGCTTCTTAATTTGGGCCTTTTTGGCTATTCTAACTATTAAATCCTGGATTGCTCGAGTAGTAACTGGTCTATTTTTCTCCCTATTAGGAAAGATAAAATCTGAATTACTTACTAGTTTTTTGTATTCTTCTAAATCTTTTATTAAAACCTCAGAAAGTATAAAGAAACGGTCTTTTCCACCCTTTCCCCTCTTAAGCAAACCTGATTTTTCTAGTAAATTTACATCTGAAAATCTTAGTTTTGCTACCTCAGAAACCCTTAAACCTGAGGAATACATAAATTCGATTAAAAGCTTGTTTCTAATGGATCCTGCATGTTTTAACATAGACAGAATTTCTTCTTTTGTTAAGATATCTGGTATTTTTCTTTGTTTTTTTGGAGTTTTAATTTGAATCATAATATTTTTTTTAAAAAAATCGTGATAGGTAAATTTTAAGGCTGATTTTGCTAGGGATACTGAGCTTAAATCATAGTTTTTTTCTGATATAAGGTATGCTAAAAATTCTTTAATTTCGTCTTCGGTAGCTTGGTCAATATCTTTTTTTAAAAATTCGTAAAATTTAGATAAAAAAAATCTATACATTCTGATGGTCTGTGCACTTTTTCCTTGGATTTTTAGTTCAGTTTCTACTTTTTTTTTAATTTCTTGGATTTCCATGGATTATACGCAGTAAAACCTTCGTATAAGGTACATTATACGAAGGTTTTTAGTAATTTTGTTTTATATCATAATTTTAACTATTTAATTAAATATTTTGCTAAAATGCCTAAGCTGATTATAATTACTAAAAATATAATTATAAACCATACCCAAAATGATTTAAAATTGATTTTAATTATTGGGGACCATAGGGAAGGATCTAGATTTTTTTCCAAAGATTTTATTTTGTTTTTAATATCAAATTTTTTTTGTTTTTTTTGTTTTATTTTTTCAATTGTATTTTTCATAATTTATTTTAATTTTATTATTTTTTAAAGGTTGTGTGTGGTTGTCTAATGGGTTATTTTTCTCTTTTTTTGTTTGAATTTTTATAAAATTATAAATTTTAATAAAAATAATTGAGTTATAATAAAACAGTTATAAATTAAAAATATTTAGATATTTATTGTTTTGAAATATTTTAAGAAATGATTAAATCTTTTAAGCTTATTAATTTGAATCTTAGAATTTGTTGTCCATTGTGTTCTACTGTTTCTAAAAATATTGATTCTGGATGGACTCATAATTGGTCTTTTGGATATTTTTCAGATTTATAAAGCGCTTTGTAAAGAACTAATTTTTTTCTAGTTTCTGAATGTAATACTATGCCTATGACTTCACATCTTTTATCTTTAAAATGTTCGTAAATCCATGGTTTTCATTTGGTATTCATTTTTAATTTATTATGCGTTTCTTTTAATTAATTCTAAGCATTTTAAAGCATCTTTATAATATTTTTCGCCTACAATTTCAGGATGTTTCTTACCTAACTTAATCAAATATTGAGTAGCAGTAAGGCTTAATTCGGTAATATTTAAGATTTCACTCATTTTTTCATTTCTCCTTTGTTTTTTTAATTTTGATTTGATTTTTTAATGTTTTTTTTGGTAAAAATTCTTTTGTTTTTTCTGTAATTGTTATAAAAATTTCACGACCTTTTCTTGTTTTTTTAATAAACCCGAGGTCTTGCAAATTTTCAGTATAAATTGAGATCATAGATTTAACATCATTGTATGTTTTATTTGGATAAAGTTCTTCTGTTAGCATCTTCATTGGAATCCATTCTAGTCCTGATTCTTGTAAAATAATGGATAATGTATAAAGGAAGTTTTTCTTTGTATCGGTTAAAGAATTCCAGAGAGATTTATTAATATTTTCTGGTTTGGAAAACTCTGTTAATGTTGGTATTGTTTCTTTGACTAAGGATTCTGGTTTAATTTTTTTTTCTTCTGAAATTAATTCATAAAGTTGAGAAATTTTTTCTTCAATGTTGCTTATTTTTTTATCATATTCTTTGAATCTTTCATAGTGTTTATTGTGGTGCTGTTCAAGTTCTTTTATCCAATCATGAAATTTTGTCATATCTGATTTTATGTGGTGAAATGATGTTCTTACTGATTCATTTAAACTACTGATTTTAGAATCCATGTGAGGATGCTCATGCTCTCTTTTTCTTTTAAAAATACTAAACATGATAATATTAAAATCATTTTAATATTTATAGTTTTTCATAAATTTTGCACTTGACAAATATACACAAGATATTTAAATTAAAATTACTAAGATTTATTAAACTAATTAAAAAAACATTTAGTATGATTAAAATATTTTAGAAATGATTAGACTAATTAACTGTTTAGTTAACTGTTAACTAAACAGTTAACTAAGTTAACTAAATGTTTAATAAATTGTTTAATGCTTAAATTTAGCTGTTTAATGCACAAATTCTTAGGAATTCTTTGGTAATTGATTTAATAGTTTAGTTAACAGTTAAGCAACAGTTAACTGAATTCAGTTAACGTTAACTGTACATCGGAAACAAAAAATGTATATTTTACCTGAATGTTTTCTATTCTGGTAAGAATGGGTTTCGGTATCCTTGAATATGGGGGTTACCCCTTGATTTCTTATGGAACTTTCTGTTTAAATATGAAAGTGAGAGTTCGTTAAAATAATGGCTTTGGAGTTAGTTTAAGGCTTGTTTTCTATAAAAAGTGATAGTTTGGTAAAAATAGATTTAATTTTTAATAAAAAATATGAAATTTATTGAAAAGTGATAATTAACTCTCGAATAAAGTCTTTTGATAGGGATCTTCGAATCCATAAAAACGAGTAATTAGCTTACTTTTGAGGCCTAAAGATTTAAATTCTGGGATAATAAAAAAAACTGTTTTTTGATTATTTAACTTTTGTTTTGAAAGTGGAAGACCTTTCTTGATAATGGTGCTTATATAACCTCTAATACAAGATTCTGAGAGTTTAATTTGCTGTGAAACTGTAGCATAAGTGGCTTCTATTTTATCATCTTCTAGTTGGTAGATTGTTAAAAAAACTCTTAATTCTTGCTTGGAAATGTTTCTAAAAATATCATTTATGTTGGTTTTAAAGGATTTAATTGTTTCTAGTTTTTGCTCTTGAATTGCTTCTTGTTTTGTTATTTTTTTAAAGAAATTTTCCGAAATTATTCCTTTTGATAGCTTAAAATCAGAATTTTCTTCTTTTTTTTTAGTGATTGGTGATTGATTAACGGGTGATTGATTGGTGATTGATTGATTATCTGGCCTAATTGTGCTTGATTGGTCTAAAAAAGTATTATTTGGGGTTTCCGACGTGTGCTTAAGTGCTTGATTGCTTGTTGATTGATTGATTGCTTGTTGATTGATTGATTGATTAACCCCATTTTTTCCAGTGGAACTTTCAAGAATAGGTGTTTTAGCAGGATTTCTTGTGGAATCTTGATTAAAGTGCTTAAAATCCTCAATTCTGGCTGAAATTTGCTGAATTAAGAGGTTTTGTTGATTGATTAGGTTTTTGATTGATTGGATTTCTGACTCTAAGTGCGAAATGTGTTCTTTTACCTTAGAAAAGGAGTTTTTGAGGTTATTCTCTAGGTTTGAAGATACCATAATTTAGAAATGAGAGTTCGTAAATATAAGGATTTGTATAAAAAATTAGAGTGATTGATTGAATGTGTGTTTAAACGGTGCTTGGTGATTGATTGATTGATTAATGAGTACTTAAAGAATCTGCGTATAATATGATAAAAAATATATTATACGCAGATTTTTTAGGAAAATGAGTGTTGGTGTGCTTTTCGAGATAAGACCTATAAACCTTGTAAACTAGTGACCGATTGAGTGCTTAATGAGTGCTTAATGATTAAGCACTATTGCGTATAATCCTTGAAAATATGTTTTATATCTTGATTTTTCAGCGTATAATGTAAAAAAAATAATATTATACGCTGATTAACGGTTAACTAAACTATTGAAAAATGATGGATAGAAAGTTAAAAACAGAAGAGAAATGCTTTCGGAATGTCAAAATATGGGGGTTGTTTTTTTTAAAGGGATAAAAATTTAGATTGCATATAATGTAAAAAAAGTAAGAATATACGCAATTTATCATACTGTGGATTATATGTGAAAGATTTAGTTTTTGTTTGGTTTTACTCTTGGTAATTGAATGTGTGGGGGTAAATTAACTTCTTGTGAAAGATTTAGTGCTTTGACGTTGCACTTAAATAGTATGGTATTAAGAATTTGAGACATGATATCTGTTGGAATGCTTTTGTCTTTTTCCCAAGAAGATAAATATTCTTTTATTTTTTCAGGAGAATCCATGTAAACAACGTGACCTTCTAATAAGGTATCACCTGCAGTACCATAATTTACTGAAAATTCAAAAATAAATTTTAATATCTCTTCTGATGGGCCAATAGTAAGCTGCTCTTGTTCAACGTGAGTTATGTTTAGATTAGAATTTATTTTATCATTATTAAATTTATCTTTTCTTTCTATATTCATCTTTGTGAAATTAAAACCTACTATGGGCATAATGTTTTGTTAAATTGATTGCTATTTAAAGATTTCTACATTTCTTCTAAAACATCTATTCCTAGTAAAAATAAGGATTGTTTTAGGACTATTCTAAATGATTTGATTAATTGTAATCTAAATGATTCTTCTTTTGTGTTTAAAACTTGGCAAACATGGTAAAACTCATTAAACGTTTGGGCTATAGATAGTGAATAATTAGCTATCATATTTGGACTAAATTTATTTTCTGCTAATTTAATTGTTTCTTGAAAATTCAATAATTGTTTAATTAACTTTAATTCTATATCATCTGGGGGATATAGACTTATTTTATTATATTGCTTGCTTTTTCTTAATATAGCTGATGCTCTAGCATAACTATACAATATATATGGGCCTGATTCACCTTCAAAATTAAATGCTTCCTCTTTATTAAACGTAATTAATTTATTAGTATCTTGTTTCAATATAGCATATTTTATGGCTGCTAGGGATATTACTTTGGCTCTAGTTTCAATTTCTTTTTCTTTTAAGACTGGAAATCTTTTTTTAATTTCATATTTTGAATATGAAACCATTTCTTTTATGAATTCAGAGTATAATATATTATCTCCAGTTCTAGATGACATTTTTCCGGTTGGCAATCTGATTAAATTGAAATGTATGAATGTAAAATTATGTTTGAAATTCATTAATTCTAGGGTTTTTGCCAATTGTTGAAAATGTAGTTTCTGTTCTGAACCTACTACGTTAATAGAATGGTTGATTTTATATTTTTTAAACTTTTTTTCTATTAATGCTATATCTTTAGATGGATATAAAACAGTGCCATCTTTCCTTAAAAGAACCCATACACCCAAATTATATGTTTTTAAGTCTATAATTATAGCACCTTCACTTTCTTGGGCTATTCCTTTTTTAAGAAGATTTAGTGATATTGATTTGGCCTTTTTTTCTACTTCTGATTCAAAAAAATAAATATCAAATTTTGTGTTTAGCTCTTTATATATATCTTCTAAAGCATCTAAACTGAGTTTTCTTGTGCGTTTCCATAATGTGATTAATTTTTTGTCTTTTCCTTCATAAATGGCTTTATTAATTCTATTTACTTCTTCTTGGTTTTTTTCATCTTTAGCTAGTCTTTTAACTGCTTCAACATAAATAGAGGCTATCCAAAACTCATCTTTTTTTAATTTCTCCTTAGGATGATATTTCTTATAACACCATATCCATTTAGCTACGTGCATTCCTGTATCACCTTGATAATTGGCCCTGATTACTTTTTTTCCTTGAAATTCTAGAATTCTAGAGATTGATTCTCCTATGCTTGTGCCCCTAATATGACCTATATGGAAGGCCTTATGGGTATTTGCTTGAGAGAATTCAACCATTATTTTCTCTTTAGATTTTTTATTTTTGATTTTTTTAATTTTTAATATTTCTTTTACTAAAACTTTTTGGTCTATAAAAAAATTGATATATGGGCCTTTTATCTCTACTTTTTTTATATATTTAGGTAAATTGATTTTTTTTAATAAATCTTGTGGTGACAGCTTTAATTTATATGATTGAATAGCTAAATCTCCGAATTTATCGTTGGGGGGAATTTCTAATAATATATCTAATTTTAATTGCTCTTTAAGCTCTTTTTCCAACTGATCTTTGAAATTCATTAATGTGTTTTATATTAATAATTAATAAATGTATTTGTATTAAAATATGCTATCTAAGAACATATTTGCGATTTATAAGTTATAACGAAGAATTAAAATAAATTAAAATAGTGCCCATAATTATGAGTTTTATAAGATTAAAACAGAGAGTAAATTCTAATGGCAATGAATATTTATATGCTTACTTGGTTAAGAATGAATGGAAGAAACGAAAGAAAAAAGTAAAACAGATAGGAAATAGATATATGGGTAGGGTTTATAGAATAGATATATTAAGAAGTATGTGTTTTAATGATTTTGTTGGTGATGATAATTATTTTGAAAAAAAAGAGGTTGTTGAAATATTTAAGGATTTGATTCTTTTGGAGCTATGGAAGTTTGGTTTTAGTAGGATTAAAAATAATAAATGGTGTAATGGTTTTTTTACAATTGATTTAAAATATAATACTGTGTTTGGCAAAAGGGGAGAGGGGGTTGTTTTATTATTTAACGAGGGATTTTTATGTGACTGGAGTTTGAATAGATTAAGTAACTTCCGTTCTACTAGGGATTTGGGTGAAATGGGGGTGAATATGGGCAAATTACTAAAATTGTGTGGTGTTGATTTGGAACCTGAGATTTTTGTTAAATTATATGGGAAGATTAGTGGTGAAGAGGTTTAATACTTCTATATAGTAGTTATAAATAGAAAGGTTTAAATAATTTGTTTTGAGGAATAATTTATGATACCTCCAGAAAATCTAGCTAATTTTGAAAATGGTGATAGGAAGAAACCATTTTTAACTCTTAGATTTTTTTCAAGTTCTTGAACGGAATAGCCAGAACTTTGTAAATCATTAAATACATCTCTTTTGTATTGATCTGATTCATGAATGTTTGAAAAGGTGATTACACTATTGGTTAAAGAATGTTCTAAAAACCAATTTACTCCTGAAATTACAGGTCTACTGTGTCTAAAGTTATCTTTATACATTATTAATTCTTCCAAACAACTTCTTATAACAGGGGATTTGAAATTTAACACCTCTGGGGAGGATTCAAAACCATTATTTGGTTTAAAGATTTATAATTTGAGAACTAAGGAATATATTAATTTAGAAAGATATCCTGGAAGTTTAAGAGATTACGAAAAATTTCAAAATGAAGAAGGTAATCTTGTTGTTGATGACTCTGGATGGCAGTTAAACATACCGTTTTATAATAAAGAAAGATTGATAGAATTAGCAAACCTTTTTTTAGAAAGAAGTGATAAGGCAAAGAAAACTCATTGGAAAGATGCTTATGAAACCCCAATAATCGTTATTGGAGAAAAAGCTTTAGAGTGTAAAGATGAACTTATTGGATATAAACCCCTTTCAAGATTTATTTTTGAAAATTTATTTATTATTTAATGCTGTTCTTAGTATTGTGAAATAGTCTTTTGTCATAAAAAAAATCAATAAAAATATTTAAATTAATTGGTACTGTTTTGTTAAATTCAACCAATCACATGCCTTCTTCTGTTAAATTAAAACATTCTAGACAGAATTTATCTTCAATAACTTCTGTTTCAATAAATTCTTTACAATTATTGGTATCATCTACAATACTTTTATTTGTACATATATATTTTCAGTAGTACACACTAAGGTTAATATTAAAAATAATACAAAAAAAATAGGATTTCATAAATATTTAATACTCATTATGTATACTGTTTTTTAAATTCCATTGATTGTTTTTATATTATTTAGAAGTTTTTTATGTTTTGACCAATCTAAGGCACTCTCTAGAACCTCTGTTATTGTTTTTACTGGAATAATTTTAAGATCTAAAACTATGAAGTTGATCTAAATATTTTTTTCTTCCTTCGCCCTCAAGTATAGTTTTTAATCTATTCAACTCCTGTAATGTGTAAAACTCTATATATCTTTCTCCAATTCCTGAATTTGATAAACCTCTTTTTGCTTGTTCTTCTGAAACAACCCTATAACTACCACCAAGATTATTTTGCTTTAAGACTATTCCTGATTTGTTATGAATCTCGTTCTCAACTCTTTTAATTCTAGAGATAATTCTATCTAATTCTTCTGTTGTTCTTACTAATTCCAAGTCTCCTACAAAAACATCTAAGGCCATACTTTATTAAGAATAAAAAAGTATTTATAATTTACTATTGTGGCTTTTTGTCAACATATTCTTTTATGAATGCATTGTTACCTAAACATTTTTCTTCTATAAATCCAAGATCAATTAATTCTTTATATTGTGGCAATTGAATTAATTTTTTTAAATTTTCATTGATAACAAAACTTACTTCATTTGAATTTTTATTTAAAACAAATCTTGTAATTGAATTGAATTGAGGTAACTCATTTGAATAACCTAAAACTGATTCACCTAAGAGTAATACTGGGGTTTCATAAGCATCTTTCCAATGAGTTTTCTTTGCCTTATCACTTCTTTACTAGAAAAAAGCATATCTAATTGCCAACCTTGGTTCTCTCCAATTAAATAACCAAAACTATTACTATATTCTTCTTTCTCTCCCAAACATACTTTAAATCTTTTTAAATCTATAA
>Ga0209343_10000065_pt1 | contig 127941 bp, 117 predicted proteins | sample RifCSPlowO2_02_FD_184026 | JGI IMG/M metagenome (GOLD analysis project Ga0209343, IMG submission 184026) | Groundwater microbial communities from Rifle, Colorado - Rifle CSP2_plank lowO2_0.2 (SPAdes) (version 2) | ecosystem: Environmental > Aquatic > Deep subsurface > Groundwater | place... | reverse complement strand
ACCACCTTTGTCATTAAATAAATAATTAAAAAACTAAATTCCACCTTTTAATAAAGGTTCATTAATAAAAAATGACTGCAAAAAATAATAAATAACAAATTAACTACAAAAGGTATGTGGCACTAAAAAGATGCTAAGAAATATTTGATGAAAATTATTGGAGGCTTCTATCAAAATGACAATTCAATCAAAATTAAGAACGAGAAGGTAATGCTACATCCATCACGAATTTTTTGAGTGAAAAAACAGGAAGGGCCTGGCCCGATTTAATTTGGCAATCCATCTTTGCTAAACTACGAAAAATATCTTTAAGCTGATTTACAGAAAAAGACTTGGCTTGCATAAGATAATTCTTGGCAAAAAAAGGATGAACTCCCAACACGCCAGCCATTTGCCCTTCTCCAAAACGTTCTTCCAAACATTCTCTAGCCTTTAACAAAAGCCGAAAATGACGCTGAAGCATCACTAAAAGATAAACTGGATTTTCTCCTTGAGAAAGAATGTGATCTAAAAGATGGGCCGAGTGGGCAAAATCTCTTTTCCCAATTTGATCACTCAATTCAAAAATTTTCTCACTTCCAAAAGATCCAACGATGGCTTCAACATCTTTAAACTCAATATTTGTTCGTGGATGACAATAAAGCATCAAGGTTTCCAGTGAAGAAATAAGCGCTGCCAGTTGATTGCCAAAAATGTCTACCAGGACCTCAGCTGCCTCTAAAGAAAGGGTGATGTTGAGGTGCTTGGCTTCCATTAAAATCCAAGAAACCATTTGATTAGCATAAGGAGGTTTAAGTTCAATAATCCATCCTTGCTCTTTGGCATAAATCCAGGCTTTCAGTCGTTTATCAATTTTAGGTGTTATAAAAACAAGAATAGTTTGGGGATTTGGATTTTTAAAATATTCTAAAAAAATATCGAGTTCTTCTTTTTTTAACTTATCGATATCGCTCACGATGATCCATTTTAATTCAGAAAAAAGAGAAAGATCATGACAGGCATTAACCATGGTCGAAACTTCAACTTCTTTTGCTGAAAAAAGTTTTTTATCATAATTTTGAGGAAGCTTGGCTTTTATTTTTTTGAGTTCTCGGGAAATAAGATAGGAATCTTCACCGATAAGAATATAAACAGGCTTAAAAGACATGCCTTAAATCTTTCATATCCCTTCTTTAGTGTCCATTTCTTTGTGTTTTTCGCCATCAAAGGAATAAATACGAAGTTGGGAACCCAATTGAGTTTCAATCAGAACAGGGCGTTTCCAAATGTCATACATGTTTTTTAAAACATCTTTGGCATAGTCTAAATCTAAATCAATCCCATGATGTACATGCTTTAAAAGAAGTTCGGCTCGATTATCATAATTGGCATCCACCACCTCTATAAAAGGTTGCCCAAAGTTAGTAAGATGAAATAAAAGTTTTTCTTTAATAATCTTAAATTCACGAGAAGCAATTTCATAGTGATTAGAAGCACGATTAAATTCAAACGAAAATAATTTGTGACGGGCACAAAATTCTGGAGTTAAAAAACTTTCAATAAAAGTAACATCATTATAAATTTTTCGTACTTCAAAAATTTTCTCACGACCTAACCCCAGTTTTTTATCCCATTTTGCTTTTTCTACCATATCCTCGCATTCATCATATTCTTTTCCAAAACGGCCTTTATTCCATCGCTCTTCAATATCTCTAAAAATTTCGAGTCCAATTTTATAGGGATTAAGACGACCAGAAGTCATAGCTACTGTTCCCGAATGATGATCGGCAAAATCAATGATCTCAGAATCATTTAAAATCTTTTCAGTCATGATTTTGCTGTGCCAGTAAGAAGCCCAACCTTCGTTCATGATTTTAGTTTGTGCTTGAGGGGCATAGTAATACCCTTCGTCCCGAATGATGTGTAAAATATCGTATTCCCAACGAGAAAGCGGAGCGTACTCCAAAAGAAACCCCATCACATCTTTTTGAGGATGCAGTGGAATTTTAGTTTTTTGTTTATCTTCTTTTTCCTGTTTTTGTCTCTGCATTTCAATGAAATGCTCAGGATTAATGAAACCTTCGAGATATTCTTTATCTACTTTAAGGCGATGAACATCTTGTTTTAATTCCTCTTCTTCTTCCTCTACAACCTTATTTTTTCTTTCTGAAAAAGGTAGCTGATAATCAATGAGGTTATCAATAGAAAGACATACGTCTATAAAACGCTCAACCTTCTCATAGCCTAGTTTATCAACATAGCGCGTTACTCGCACACGATGATTAGCCATTTGATCCATCATGTTTTTTGGAGTAGGGCCAAAAAAAATATTATTTTTGAAAAAATCGCAATGACCAAAAACATGGGCCATCACCATTTTTTGATCTACCATGTTGTTGGAATGTAAAAGATAAGCATAACAAGGATCGTTATTGATCACCATCTCATAAATTTTAGAAAGACCATAAGCATAGCTTTTAGAAAGTTGTTCATACTCCATCCCAAAGCGCCAATGTGGATAACGATTAGGAAAACCACCATAGGCTGCAATTTCATTAACCTGCTTCCAATCAAGAATTTCAAAAATAGTCTTAAAAAAATCTAAGCCATAGCTTCTTGCATGATTTGCAATAGTGGCCTTCCATTGTTCTAGTTCTGGTGTTAGCATTATTTTCCTTTTCCCAAAAAAGTTTTTATCGAATCAATAATTTTATCCCTGTTCTCAATCTTGGAGGTAATCAGTTTTTCGTGAGTTGCACCAAAACGCTCGGTTAAATCTTTTAAAAATTGGCCACTGCCATATTCGCTTTCTACTTGGCCATAGCAAAAAGCATTACAAAAAGTAAAAAAATCCTTCTGTAACAATTCCAAACATTCTTGGGTATCGCTTCCAGACCAATTATCTCCATCCGAAAAATGAAAGGGATAAATATTCCATTGATCGGGATCATAATCTTCTTTGATCATTTTAAGCGCTAATTTATAAGCAGATGAAATGATGGTACCACCCGATTCGCGCGTATGAAAAAAAGTTTCAGCATCTACTTCTCTGGCAACGGCATCGTGAATAATGTAGCGTGTTTCCAGCCCCTTGTATTGCAACTTAAGCCAAGCATCAATCCAAAAAGATTCAATGCGGACAATTTCTTTTTGGTCTTGTCCCATAGAACCTGAAACATCCATCATGTAAATAATAACCGCCTTGGTTTGAGGCTGATGCACTATTTTTAAACTGCGATAACGCCTATCTTCTGCAAAAGGAGTAACAATGGGATTTTCGGGATTATACACACCAGAAACAATCTGGCGTTTTAAAGCTTGTTTGTAAGTGCGCCTAAAATGACGTAAAGATTGGGGACCCGCTTGGCGAATCCCTCGATAAACATTTTTTTCTGAGTTGATTTTTTCACATTTTTTGGGCAAAATTTTGGGAAGCTCTAGCTCTTCTCCCAAAAGCTCGGCCATTTCTTCCAGCGTGATATCTACTTCGACAATATGGTATCCTTCAGCATTGCCTGCTGTGCCCACACCATCCTCTTCTCCAAGAGGAGTGCCTGTATCTCCATCTCCTTGTCCAACACCACCAGATTGTTTATCTGTATAACGAAAACGAGGAATATCAATTTGTGGGATAGGAATACTTACCAGCTTCTTACCTTGCTTACCAATGAGTTCGCCGCTGGTAATATACTTGCGAAGCTCTTTTTTAACATGGCCGCGGATAATTTGCTTAAAACGACCATAATCTTGTTCAATTTTTAAAACCATGAGAACTCCATCTTGATCTCATCAGTTTTTCTCTTTAATGTCTCCTCTAGCAAAAATGGAGGCAACATAGTTTAATACATCAGTTGCACTCTCATCATTATAACCATAGTTTTTAATAAGCCTGGCCTTAACAACGTCTATCTTTTCTTGAGTTTGTGCATCTACCGTGTTGCTTACTAACGAACTCAACTTGATAGAATCTTTTTGATCCTCAAAAAGTTTTAATTCTAAGGCTTTGTATAATCTCTCGTTAGTTTTATAATCAAATTTCTTACCTTCCAGAGAAAGAGCACCAATATAGTTCATGATTTCACGTCTAAAATCTTCTTTGCGGGAATCAGGAATATCAATTTTTTCCTCGATAGAACGCATGAGACGTTCATCGGGTTCCTCATCTTGACCAGTAAATTTATTTTTAACTTTTTCTCTTTGTGTATAAGCTTTTACATTGTCAATATAGTTACTGCACAGTCTAGACAAGGCATCTTCATCAGCAGTAATGGCTCTTTGAACTTCATTTTTTACAATATTTTCGTATTCTTCTTTGACCACAGCAAAAATTTCACGATATTTTTTACGAATATCTTCGGTTGCAATCAGAGAGTGATGTTTTAAACCACTTTCTAGTTCGTTTAAAACCATAAAGGGGTTAATTGAAGTTCCCAAAGAACTCACCAGGGCATTAGAAATTTTATCTTGCACATACCGTGGTGAAATACCCTCTAACCCTTCTCTTACACCCTCTTTACGCAGCTCCTTTACATTGTCCTCAGTAAAACCAGGCATGGTTTTACCATCATACAATTTTAATTTCTGCAGCAAAGTAAGACTGGCTTTTTTGGGCTCTTCTAAACGCGTTAATACAGCCCACATAGCAGCTACTTCAACAGTATGAGGAGCAATGTGTTTTCCTTTAACCTTTTCGTTAGTAAAATCTTTTTCGTAAATTCTCTTTTCTTGGCTAATACGTGTAATATAAGGAATATCAATTTTGATGGTTCTATCCCTAAGAGCTTCCATGTACTCATTACTTTGTAATTTGCGATATTCTGGTTCGTTCGTATGCCCAATAATCACTTCATCAATATGAGTTTGTGCAAATTTTTTGGGCTTTACCTTATGTTCTTGTGAAGCTCCCAATAAATCATAAAGAAAGGCTACATCGAGCTTAAGCATTTCGACAAATTCGATAATGCCACGATTGGCAATATTAAATTCTCCATCAAAATTAAAAGCCCTCGGATCAGACTCCGAACCATATTCTGCAATTTTTCTGTAATTAATATCTCCTGTAAGTTCGGTGGAATCTTGGTTTTTTTCATCACGTGGCTGAAAGGTCCCCACTCCAATACGATCTTTCTCAGACATCACCATGCGATACACTTCAATATGGCTAATTACTTTTTCCCAATTACCTTCGTAAATATTAAAAAGTTCATTATAAATAAATCGACTAATGGGAGATAAATCTCCATCCAAAATAATTCTTTCAGATTCTGAAAGATTTTTGTTCACAGTATCTAAAAGTTTTTCTCTGACATGAGGAGGAATTAAATAAAGAGGTTCAGCATGAATGGGATCTTTGATCAAATCTGCACTTCCAAATAATCGATCAATGGCCTTATTGCCTGTTTCTCCCTTTGTCCAACGAAAACTATAAAGAGCTCCTTCGGGCTTGCGAGAGTAATCTTCTACGCCTTTTTTTAAAAGACGCACAATGGTTGACTTAGAAGAACCCACAGGTCCATGTAATAAAATAACACGTTTTTCTGGCCCATAACGTAGGGCAGCAGCCTTAATCACATTGACTAATTTCATCAGGTGCAAATCAATGCCATAAACTGCATCTTTACCATCATCATAAGGATCTCCAAAAAATTGATACTTGGTGATATTCTTTTTGTATTCCTTGTACTCTTCGGTACCAAAGCTCAGAACCATATCGTAGAGCCTCTGGTAAGCCGATCTACTCACCTTTGGATTTTGAATGAAAATTTGAAGATAGTCTTGAAGGGATCCTACCCAATTGAGGTCCCTAAAATGACGAACCTCTTCGGAATCATTAATCATTTCAACTAGTTGTTTTGTTGAAATCATACGTCCCCCCCTTTTTCTTTTTAAAAAAATTAAAATGTCATGTGAAACTAATCCGCTATCTTCATTTTACCAAAATTGCGCCCATTCGAGCAATGTTTAATCCAAAGTTATGACGCATCAGGCTATTTGTTGTTCTCTGTTATAAGCAGCTTCTCGTCCTTGGTACGCAAGGTTTCTCTCACAACAGCTCTAATCAGCTTATTGCGATTAGCTTTCCCGAGAAGAGTTTTTAAATCTTGGAAAAGGCTGGGATCATTGATAAAGGCCCCAATGGTTCCATGACCTGAATTTATTTTTTCGCTAATTTGTTCAAATTGATCTGAGATCCCTTTCAAATCAGCCATCAAATCTTTATCGTAAATAATTCCATGAGCAACTCCCTCTCCTGCGCGTATTGTTTTTAAAATTTCATTCACATGATCTACAGTGTGTGTAGTGTTATTCAGCAAATTTTCACCTTTCTCAATTAATTCGGTAATGCCTGAAGGCGAACTTGAAAGCAGCACATCATCACTTTGTAAAGCAGGGAATTCCATAGAACCTACACTCACAAAAACCATTTTATCTCCCAAAAGCCCTTGTGTTACAATAGAAGCCTCAGAATCTTTTCGAATACGTTCTTGATAATCGGTACTAATACGAAGTAAAACTTTTACTTCTGTTTGTTCTAATCCTTCACCAAATAAAATTTGATTTACTGTCCCTACATGAATACCTGCTAATTGCACAGGTGCTCCCACTCTCAAACCACTGATATTTTTAAACCAAGAAACAAGAGTATACTGCTGGTCAAAAAGCCTTTTCTCGCTTCCCAACATAAAAATTATCATCATCAACAAAGCAAGGCCTACAATCACAAAGGCGCCCACTTGAAGTTGAGTTACATGTTTGGTTGGTCTCATAAATTCCCCCTAAAGGCTTAAATCCACCTGCCCTTGAATAAAACTTTGAATCTCTGGATTTCTAGAAGTTTTAAGCTCATTAACTGTTCCTAAAAATGCAATTTTGCGTCCGCTTAAAAGCCCAATACGATTTGAAATTTTAAAAGCCGATTCCATATCGTGAGTAACTACCACAGAGGTTACTTTTAATACCTTTTGCAAATTTCTAATTAATTCGTTGATACGATTAGTATTGGAAGGATCCAGGCCTGTTGTGGGTTCATCATACAAAATAACTTCTGGATCTGTTGCAATAGCTCTGGCTAAAGCCACCCGCTTTTTCATGCCTCCCGAAAGATCAGACGGATAAATCTCTTCACTGCCTTCCAAAGCGACTAATTTTAATTTTTCTTTCACAATTTTTTCTATCTTTTCTAGGGGATAATCAAAATGCTCCCGTACTGGATAGGCCACGTTTTCAAAAACTGTTAAAGAATCAAAAAGCGAAGCTCCTTGGAAAACCATACCAATTTTAGAGCGCATGGCTACCAAGGCTTCCTCACTCATATCAATCACATTGTGCCCCTTAAAAAACACATTTCCTTTTTCTGGCAAGAGAAGCCCCAGTAAAATTTTAAGTGCAACACTCTTTCCTGTCCCGCTGCCACCAATAATGGTAAAAGTTTCACCTTCATTAATTTGCAAATTAAAATCTTCGAGTACACGATTATTCCCAAAAGCTTTCCACACATTTTGAAATTCGACAATGGTTCCCATAATTAAAACAACAAAAAAACTTTCGTTAAAAAATAATCAGAAACAAATACTGCTACAGAGCAAATAACTACAGACAGTGTGGTAGAATTACCAACTCCTTCGGTTCCTCTGGAAGTTTTTAACCCCTGGTAGCAAGAAATAATACCAATTAAAAATCCAAAGAAAAAAGTTTTACCAATACCACTCACTACATCTTCGATTTCGACCGTACGTTTTACTTGATCTAAGTAAAAAGAAGTAGAAACACCTGACTCAATAACAGAAACCACCATTCCACCCAAAATACCTAAAACATCAGCTATCAAAGTTAAAATGGGAGTAACAAGGGTAGTCACTAAAACACGAGGAATAACTAATTTCACAATTGGATTAGCTCCCATGGCTTCAATAGCTAAAACTTGTTCTGTCACTGTCATCGATCCTAATTCGGCTGCAATACCAGAACCACCACGAGCAGCAACCATTAGAGCGGTAAGCACAGGACCCAACTCACGCACAATAGCAATACCCACCACTTGCCCCGTGTAAAGTTCTAAACCAAAACGCCTTAAACCCACAACAAATTGCAGGGCTAAAACCATTCCTGTAAAAATTCCTACGAGATTTGTCAGCGGAAGTGATCTTACTCCCAATTGATAAGCTTGTTCGATGACCAAGCTTAATTTAATGCCTCCGCGAAAAATAGCCATAAAGGTCTTCTGAGCCAAAATAGCCATACCGCCAATATAATCTGAATAATCAATAACCCTTTGACCTAAGTTAAAGGCTAGTTTTTTCAATTTATCTTTTTCTGGAATTTCAGTGTATTCCATATTACTCAATCGATGGGAGGGCCGGCTAAATAGTGAAAACCCTCGTACATCCTTTTAAAATCATCTAAATCCCTCTCAAAATCTTCTGGAGTAGCCATATAAACAAAATCAAAAACACATGCGTTCATTTTTAAAACAACCACCTCCATACGTATAGGAGCTCCATCCACTGTGCCAGTGGCCTGTGCCTTCACAGCTGCGCGTCCTTCTAATTTTAAATCTTGATGCTTAATAGTTTGAGTTTTAGCCATGCCATAAAAAAGTTGATCAGCTAAACTAGTAAGTGGTGCATCATCAAAGCTTCCCTTACAAAAAGAATCGACTGAAAGAGTAGCCGAACGCGCTTGATGTGCAAAAACAATGGCCCGGAAACGAAGGGATTTTTTTTCCCATTCCCCTGACGGAACACCAATACGAAATTTTCCACCTTCTGTATAAACAAAGCCCTGATTATATTTTAAAACACTACCCCGATTATCAACTCCGCCAAAACAGTGAGAAAAAATTAAAAAACAAAAGAGAATTAAAGGAATGCGGATTAAAATAGACAAGAAATCCCCCTTCGTCTAAGGATAACTGAAATTATCAAAGGGCACAACGAAAATGATGAATGATTTCCCTCGACTACACTCGGGACATATCCCTCGCTTAATTCTTGCATCAGCTTCCCCCAGGAGAAAGGATATTCTTGCCAATGCCGGCTATGTCTTTCAAATAGCTCTTGCTGACATTGATGAAACCCCGCATGTTAATGAAAATCCCAAAAAATTAGCCTTAAGATTAGCCCTAGATAAGGCTCTTTTTGTTTCCAAAAAATTAAAAAATACCCTCGTTATTGGAGCTGACACCTTGGTTGTGCTAGAAAATAAAATCTTTGGAAAACCTACGACTCAAAAAGAAGCCTGTGCATTTTTAGAAGCTCTCTCTGGAAAAACTCATACTGTGATTTCTGCCTATGCTTTGATCTTGGCACCCACCCAAATTATTTCGCACGATTATGATAAGGCAAGTGTCAGCTTTCATCAGCTAACAAAACTCCAAATTAAAAAATATGTTAAAACTGGCGAACCCATGGACAAAGCGGGAGCCTATGCCTATCAAGGAAAGGGGCTTAAGTTCATTAAAGAGATCAAAGGTGCACCCGAAACCATCATTGGTTTACCCGTAGCAAAATTAAAACCCCACCTTGAAAAATGGATGAAAAAAGATCACAATAGTTAGATGCGCACCAAGGAATTTTTTCGAAAACTCCATCATAAAAAATCAAACCGAAGGGTCATTTATGGCTTATTTAATGTGCTTCTCCCTTTTGTTGGAACCTACGCCCAGCATGTGGCTGTTTTCAAAGTAAAAAAAACCCATTTAACCCTTGCTATTCCTCATTTGGGGAAGTCCTTTGAGAATTGTAAGGTAGTACAAATTAGCGATTTGCACATGGGCCCTACCAACTGCAATATGGCCTACTTTAACCGCTGTGTGGATTTAATTAATCATGAAAAACCTGACCTCATTGTGATGACAGGAGACTACCTTCAATGGACTGAAAAATTTCTAAATCCCCTGGCTCATCTCTTAACACGTTTAAAAAGTAAATTTGGAACCTATGCCTCGTTTGGAAACCATGATTATGGGGTATGTCATGACAAAGCTCCACCTACTGATCCCATTCATCATAAAAATATTCAAAACACTTTTGAAAAATATGGAATTAAAGTTCTACACAATACCCACGATGTTATTAAACAGAGAGAAGACCATTTAGCCCTTGTGGGAATTGGAGATTATTGGACCACTCACTTTCATCCAAAAGAAGCTTTTGAAGGATTACTTCATTGCCCCCGTATTGTACTTTCACACAATCCCGATAGTTTTTTTGAAATAAAAGATTATCCTTTCGATTTGATGCTGGCAGGGCATGTTCATGGAGGGCAAATTAGTTTTCCAATTGTAGGACCCTTGGTTGTTCCCATCAAACATAAACGCTACAAACAAGGATTGCATCGGGTAGCAAATCGTTGGCTTTATACCAATCGAGGTCTTGGATTTACCTTCAAGGCACGCTTTAACTCTCCGCCAGAAATTACCGTTTTAACATTAAAATCGGCATAACTTCAAAATGGGTCCTGTCACTGGGGAGACCTTTTTGATGCTCGCCCACGTGACGGCTGCGCGTCAAAAAGGTCTCCCCGTGCCACCCATTAAGCAATTGGGGCGGCGTTGCGAATTTCGATGCTTGTGCCTTCGGCAAATTGCTTGAAGTTTTCGTTAAAAAGACGCGCTAATTCGCAAGCCTTGGCATCGTAGCCTGCTTTATCTTTCCAAGTATTTTTAGCTTCTAGAATTTCTGAGGAAGAAACTCCTGGGCAGTTCAAAGGAGTTTCAAATCCAAAAATGGCATCTTTCTTAAAACTCATACGATTTAAATCGCCACTTAAAATAGCCTTAATAATAGAACGTGAATCTTTAATGGCAAAACGTTCACCCACTCCATAGGAGCCGCCACTCCAGCCCGTATTCACTAACCAACACGTTACTTGATGCTTGGCAATTTTTTCACCCAATAACTTGGCGTATACCCCTGGGTGCAAAGCCATGAAGGGAGCCCCAAAACAAGCACTAAAGGTAGCCTGAGGTTCTTTAATACCGCGCTCGGTTCCTGCTACCTTGGCTGTGTAACCAGAAAGAAAGTGATACATTGCCTGTGCGGGAGTAAGCCTAGCCACAGGCGGCAACACACCAAAGGCATCACAAGTAAGCATAATAACATTTTGAGGATGACCCCCGAGACCGTTTTCCACCACATTTGGGATAAAATCGATGGGATATGAAGCACGAGTATTTTCAGTTTTTTCTGCGCTGTCTAAATCAACCGTACGTTCTTTTTCATCGTACACCACATTTTCTAAAACAGTTCCAAAGCGACGTGTGGTTGCATAAATTTCAGGTTCGGCTTTAGGGTTTAGTTTGATCGCCTTGGCATAACATCCACCTTCAAAGTTAAAAACCCCATTGTCACTCCAACCATGTTCATCATCACCAATTAAAAAACGCTCGGGATCAGCTGAGAGAGTAGTTTTTCCTGTACCAGACAAACCAAAAAAAACAGCTGTGTCTTTCTTTGTACCCATATTGGCAGAGCAATGCATAGAAAGCACACCCTTCTGAGGCAAAATATAGTTTAAGAGAGTAAAAATGGATTTTTTAATTTCACCCGCATAGTGAGTTCCCCCAATGATAATAATCTTCTTAGAAAAATTGGGAATAATAAAAGCCTCGGAACAAGTTCCATCGCTTGCAGGTTCTGCTTTTAAGGTAGGAACTGCAATCAGCGTATATTCGGGCACATGTTGTTCTAAAATCTTTTGATCTTTAATACGAACAAACATATTTTGAGCAAAAAGGCTCTGCCAAGCAAACTCGGTAATAACGCGAATGGGAAGACAAAAATCGGGATCGGCTCCTGCATAACAATCTTGTACAAAAACTTCCTTACCTTTTAAATGCTCTAAAACTTTCTTATACAGAACATCAAATTGAGAGGGCTCAATAGAAATATTTACCTTGCCCCACCAAATTTTATTTTCGGATGCACCATCTTTCACAATAAATTTATCATTGGGAGAACGCCCTGTGTACTTTCCTGTGTCGCACAAAAGAGGACCACATGCTGCAAGTTTTGCCTCTCCCCTTTTAATGGCTTCTTCATAAAGGCTGGGAACCGAAAGATTCCAATACACCTTTTTAACGCCTAAAATACCCTGTTTTTCTAATGAAAAAAACTTGATAACCTCTTGATTTAACATTGATTTTTACTCCTTACAGGGAAAAGATTTTTCATCCCTATTCGTTTTGGTTTAAGAATCTGCGGGCTATCATGCTTTTTTATGATTGAAAAGAGCTTTTTACGGGAATATTATGGAAATTTATGAAATCATTTAAAATAATTTTTCTGTTGGGTTTTTTGATTCTTTTAAGTTCATCCCTGCTTGCAGAAGAAAAAATACGCAAAGGTCTTTTTCTTTCCCAATTTCATGTAGAATTAGAACCCAAAGATAAAATAACCATCACTTTTACTGACGATGGAATGATTACAGGCATTCCTTCCATTTACAACAAAGTGTATACGCATAATTGCACGGGGCACTGGGCTTTTCATAAAAGAAATCAGGATATATCAATTAATCGTTTCAAAGGTTGTGAGCCCCTAGAGGGTCGATATCGTGTTAAAGTTAACTCCACGGGCTTGGGGTTACGGGATGGATTTAAAACTGTCTTCCTTAAATTTCTCAATCGTTAAAAGACGCATTTGGGATGCTGCTCAAAAAGCAGGCTGCTCCCCTGATGCCATTACACTTTTGGCTGTCTCCAAGGGACAATCCTGTGAAAAAATTCGTGAAATTTATTATCAGGGACAATTTGATTTTGGGGAAAATTATGTGCAAGAGCTTGTAACGAAAATAAAAGAATTTAACTCCCCCCAACCCCCTCTTAATTTAAGAGGGGGCAAGGGGGAGTTACAGATTAAATGGCACTTTATTGGTCATCTTCAGAGAAGAAAAGTAAAAGATGTTGTGGGTCAGGTGGAATACATTCATTCGTTAGACTCTCTCCCGTTAGCTCAAGCCATCAATGGACAAGCTGAGAAATTAGGAATAAAACAAAAGTGTCTCATTCAAGTAAATATAGCAGAAGAAAAAACAAAATCAGGATTAAGTCCATCAGAAGTTCATCCTTTTTTAGAAAAACTAGCTCCCCTTATGCATTTAGAAATCATGGGATTGATGGCCTTGCCGCCTTATTTTGAAGATCCAGAAAAGGTAAGACCTTACTTTCAATATTTAAGAAAATTAAAAGAGCAATTGAATCTCCCTCTTCTTTCCATGGGAATGAGTTCTGATTTTGAAATAGCCATCGAAGAAGGGGCCAACATCATCCGTATTGGTACAGCTTTATTTGGAGAAAGAAGTCTTCTGACAAACAACGCAAATGAATAGAAATCCTTTTCTCTTTTCATATGCCCCACCTTCGTTTATAACCCTAGTGAATGAAAACTTTAGGAATTATAGGAACGGGCAACATGGCCGAAGCCATTGTGGGTGGCATTCTTGCAAAAAAGATTTTCAAACCTCAAAATATCATTGGTTTTGATATCGATTTACAAAAATTAAATTCCTTCACAAAAAAATTTCGTATCCAAAAGGCCAAAACACCTCTTGAAATTACAAAAGCCAATATCATTCTTTTGGCCGTTAAACCTCAAAACATGGGTGAGGCTCTCCAAACTCTTTCTCCCCTTGTTTCAAAAAAAAATTTGGTTTTAACCATTGCAGCAGGCCTGCCTTTAAAATTTTTTAGAAAAAAATTAGGAAATAATCCTCGTATTATTCGTCTCATGCCCAACACCCCTGCCTTGGTGGGCTTGGGGGCCACGGCTTTTATAGCAACACCCAATTGCACCAAAAAAGACATACAAAAAACTCAAAAAATTTTTTCAGCCATTGGCATGGTGATAAAAATTAAAAATGAAAAACAAATGGATGCCATTACTGCCCTGTCTGGAAGCGGCCCAGCCTATGTTTACTTGTTTGTAAAATCTTTGATAGAAGGTGGGCAACAATTGGGGCTTTCTTCTGAATTAACTCGCACTTTAAGTTTACAAACAGTGAAAGGCGCTCTCGAACTTTTGTCTCAATCAAAAGAAAATCCCAAAACTTTAATTGGCCGGGTAGCCTCTAAAGGAGGGACAACTGAGGCGGGATTAAAAATCTTGACCAAAAAAGGGTTTGAATCCATGATTTTTGCTTGTCTCAAAGCAGCCCAAAAAAGGGCTTTTGAATTATCTAAAATGGGAGAAAATTTATGACCTTTTTTGCTAACTTACTTCTGGCTGTTTCAAAAGTGATCAGCATGGTGGTAGGAATTTACACCTTCATTGTAGCTGGTGCCGTGATTATTTCGTGGATTTCACCAGATCCCTACAATCCCATTGTGCGTTTTATTCGGTCGGTAACCGAACCCCTCTTTGAACGTGTTCGTTCTTTGCTTCCTGCAGCTTTAAAACGCCAAGCCATCGACTTTACCCCTATGATTGTCATCGTCCTCCTGGTTTTCTTTGAAACCCTGGTTAGCGGTACCCTTTCAGATATTGGCATTAAGCTCAAATATGGGGCTATTGATCAACTTCCTTAAGGAAAGTAAGTGTCATTTTTTTGTCATACCCCATCAACACACCCAGTAAAAAACCCCAGGTATTCCTTGATAATTTTCTCATAGACCCCTAGAATAGGGGTGTCTACACCCCACCTTAAAGGCGGGCCTTAAAGAGGGCATGTTTTAAATATGGCAGATCGTATCGATAAAATAAATCGGGTTGATTATGAGCGGGTTGAGGCCTCTGTAGAATCTCAAAAAGATAGAAGTCGGGATGAAAACCAGGAGGATAGAGATAAGGATGAGTTTGCCAAGGCCAAGGAAAAAACAGATTGGAAACTTCTTTTAGATAATGCACCCCAATGGAAACGAAATATTCAATTGGCAAGAGAAGAAGTGGAGAAAATTATTTTTCAAAAAATTAGTTTAAAAACAGAGCCCTCACTTCTGCGAATTGATGTGGTTTTAAAAGATGGGGAGATCATTAGTCCAGCCTTTATGGCCATTTCACGATTGGTGGGTTTGAAAATTAAAAATTTAAACAGTGGCGATTTAGTGCCCCCGCATCTTCTTTTTCATAATCATGTTTTGCGAATTACTATTCCTAGCAATCCAGACTATTTGGATCAAAAAAGAAGTAGTGGAACGATACAACCAGCCCAAGCAATTCAAGAAAAAGAACCGTCTCCTAAAGAAACCTCCTACTGGCAACTCTTTGATCCTCAAACAGGGCGCATAAAACTAGAGGTAAGTTTAATTTATGGGATTTCTGGAATTGTGATTATTTTAATCATCATTGGATTATCCCTGCTTTTTAACCAAACTTAATATGACTTTTGAACCAAAACCATTTGGGAAATATTTCCTTGTAGAAAAAATAGCCGTGGGCGGTATGGCCGAAATTTACAAGGCTAAAACCTTTGGAGTGGATGGTTTCGAAAAACTTTTGGCTATCAAAAAAATCCTTCCCCATTATTCAGCTGATAAAGAATTTATCGCCATGCTAACCGATGAAGCCAAGCTTGTTGTGAGGCTTTCTCATACCAACATTGTTCAAATTTACGACTTAGGTAAGGTAGGAGATGATTATTACATTTCTATGGAATACATTGAGGGGGTTAATTTACGCGAAGTAATTACCAGAGCCAAGGAAGCTCATGAAACAATCCCCCTGCCTATTTGTTTTTATATTGCCTCTGAAATGTGCAAGGGGCTTGATTACGCCCATGGCAAACGTGATGATAACGGCGAACCCCTCCACATTGTTCATCGTGATATTAGCCCTCAAAATATTCTACTTTCCTTTGAAGGTGAAACTAAAATTGTAGATTTTGGTATTGCCAAGGCAGCCATGAATATTTCCCACACCACTGCTGGCATTCTTAAAGGCAAAATCACCTACATGTCCCCAGAGCAAGCCGTAGGTAAGCCCGTTGATGGAAGAACCGATGTATTTTCAACCGCCCTTCTTCTTTACGAAATGATTACAGGAGAAAGATTTTTCAACGGTGAAACCCAATTGGAGGTTTTAAATAAAATACGGGAAACCAAAATTACAACTACTAGCTTTGATTCTCGTATTCCCGATGAAGTAAAACCAATTTTAGCTAAAGCTCTTACTTATAATCCTAATGAGCGCTATGAAACGGCGGGAGATTTTCAAATTGCACTCACTAAACTTTTATATTCTCGCTATGTAGATTTTTCTCCCAAAAAACTGGCTTCCTTAATTAAAAAATGGTTTTCGGAAGAGTTAAGAAAGAAAAAAGCTCTTCTTTCTGAAGAAGCTTCCTATAAATCTCTCATGCAATCCATAGGGTCAGAACCCGGATTTGAGACAAGTCTTGTTAAATCAAACGAGCCAGATACAGGGGATGTTGTTCTTTCAGATACTGCAAAACCTGGTGATAATTTAAAGCCAGAAATGTTTGTTCCTAAAAAAGGAAAAAAGCCCCCCACTCCTAAAAAGAACTATAAAAGGGATGATGAATTAACAATCACCTCGGCTTCTAAAATTAAAAAAATTGAATCCCCAGGGGAAAAAAGTAAAAGCCGTGTTCTCTTGGCTTTAGGCATTCTGGTGGTTCTTGGAATTGGAATTTTTACCCTCACCTCACCAAAGAAACAAGAGATTGGTGAAACTGCAAATATACAAATTACTTCTGTTCCTGATGGAGCCAGTATTTATTTGAATGGAGAAGACACAGGAGAAATAACTCCTGCTGCTTTAGAAAAAAACAAGGCTCCTGCAGATTATCTTTTACGTATCGAGCTTGATGGCTATGAACCCTTTGAACAAAAAGTAAGTTTAAAACCAGGAGAACCATCCATTGTTCATGCTAAATTAAATCCCAATACAGCTGGATCTCTTGTGATTAGCTCGAAACCCGAAGGAGCTAAGATTTCTATTGATGGAAAAAATGCTGGTATCTCTCCATTAACAGTTAAGGGTTTAGATATAAACAAACCTCATAAACTGCTTGTAGAAAAAGAAGGTTATGAACCTTTTGAAAAAGATGTAGAACTTAATGACATTGATGCCACTCAAGTTTTTGCTGAACTCATTGAAAAAACACCTTTAGGGAGTTTGAATATTAAATCAAACCCTGGCGGAGCCATCATCCTCATTAATGACAAAAGTACAGGGCTTACAACTCCAGCTCAAATTACAGATTTAACTTTGGGACAAACTTACAAAATTGTTCTTCAGAAGGATAAATTTGAAAAATTTGGACAAGAAGTCGTGCTTGATAAAAAAGAACCTTACCTCATCGAGGCCAATCTTATTCCTCAAATGGTTACAGCTCCTATTGTGTTAAAAGAAGAAAAATTTAAAGAAGAAGTTATTGTTGAAAAAGAAGTTGAAAAGAAAATTGAAGAAAAAAAGGAAAAACCTAAAGAAGTCAGATCAGAAACACCAAAAGAAATTAAACCTCCTCCTCCGCCGCCAGCAAGTAATTCTTATTATGCGGGCTCTGGCGTTGTACGCATTGATTCAAGCCCCAGGGGGGCTAGTGTTCTTTTTAATGGATCCAAAGCAGGAGTAACTCCTGTACTCATTCCAAATGTTGAAGGGGGCAGGTCTCACACTGTTACTTTAAGTTTTCCTGGATATCGGAGTTGGACAAGAACTTTTACACTGAGTCAAAGCCGAATGGAAATGACGGCACAAATGGAGAGGTAAACTATGGACGAAAAAGATTTTGGCAATAAAACCGAGCTTTTGCCTGCTGATGAAACCCGTGGTGTTATTTCACTACGTAAATGTCAGTTAGTGATTATTGAAGGCCCCGGTGAAAAAATTAAACATGAATTGGGAAAAACTAAAATTCTCCGTATTGGTAAAAAAGAAGATAATGATATTGTTATTAAAGACAACACCGTTTCAAGAAATCACTTTGAAATTGAAACCACAGTAGATTCTTATCTTTTGCGTGATCTTAATTCTACCAATGGCACCTACATCAATGGCATTCGTGTTAAAGAAGCCTTTCTTTCCCCTGGCGATATCATCACCATGGGTAAAACAAAAATTGAATATGTGGCTTTTGATGAAAAAGTACACATGGAACCTTCTAGAAATACTTCCTTTGGCTTCATGGTAGGCAAAAGTAAAAAGATGCGCCAAATTTTTGGAATTTTAGAACGCATCTCGCCAACCCTTGCTACTGTTATCATTGAAGGAGACACCGGCACGGGCAAAGAATTGGTTGCACGTGCTATCCATGATAATTCTCAAAGAAAAGACAAACCCTTTATTGTTTTTGATTGTTCAGCTGTGGCCCCTAACCTGATTGAGTCGGAACTTTTTGGACACATGAAGGGCTCTTTTACAGGAGCTGTTAAAGACCGCAAAGGAGCTTTTGAGATGGCTACCGGTGGAACCATTTTTTTAGATGAAATTGGTGAACTTAATTTGGATTTACAACCCAAGCTTTTACGCGCCTTAGAGCAAAGAGAAGTCAGGAAGGTAGGCTCTACTCAGCCCGTTCAATTAGATGTAAGGGTTTTATGTGCCACCAATCGTGATTTAAGAAAAGAAGTTGAAGAAGGTCGCTTTAGAGAAGATTTGTACTATCGCCTTTCGGTTGTTAAGATTCAACTTCCTCCTTTACGCGAAAGAAACGAAGACGTGCCCCTGATTATCGAAAAAATTCTTTCAACGGCCAGGTACAATCAAAAACCAGACGGGAGTTTTATTGCCACACGTGTAGAAGATGATGCTTTAAAAATGTTACAACGCTATCAATGGCCAGGCAATGTGCGTGAACTCAATAATATTTTAGAGCGTGCTGTTTCTTTCTCACAAAATGGATCAGTTGATGCGCAGGCCTTACGTGTTTTATTTAATGAAGCCCATAATGAAGAAGACCACACAGTAAAAACAGGAGCTGTTGCTGATAACAGCCTACCATTTAAAGAAGCCAAACAAAAGATCGTTGAAAACTTTGAGAAAGAATATCTACAAGATCTTTTAAAACGTAATAAAAATAATGTATCAAAAGCTTCCAGAGAAGCAAAAATTGATCGTAAACACTTGCGTAATTTGCTGATTAAGTACGAAATTATCGACTCGAATTCTCCAGATGAAGAGGAAAATTAAAATTTTTTCCTTTGTCATTCCCGTGAAAACGGGAATCCATCTTTATTTGTCCCCCTTTGTAAGGGGGACTACAGGGGGTAGAGTCTTACTAAACTCTCTACCTCCCCTAACCCCTCCTTACAAAGGAGGGGAACCAAGATGGATCCCGCCTTCGCGGGGATGACAATGTGTCCCTACATTATTTTTTCCTAGATTTAAACACTTCCATAGGTTTAACCATTCGTTTTGGTGGAAGGCTTTGTTGTTGTCCTTGCATTTCTTTAAGCTCTTTATCCCTGGCAAGAGAGCGCTTAATGGCTATGACCAAGGCTCTGGCGCGATTAGAAAAACGATTATCTCCTTTTACATCCAAAAGAATAGCTTCTCTAAAATCTTCTGCTGCTTTGCGATAACTTTTTTTACGAAGAAAAATCTCACCCCGGTTAGCAAAGGCATTTGCATTTTTAGGAGATAGTTTTAAAACTTCTGTATACTGAAAAACAGCATCAACATATTTTTTAAGTTTTTGATAAGCCCCTGCCAGGGCTAAATGATGAAAATAATTATGATGATCTAAAAAACAAAGAACTTCAAAAATCTTTCTCGCTTCATCATAACGCCCATGCTTTAATTTTACATAACCCATCTCAGCCACCTGCTTAATTTTTTTTCGATTCATGCCCGTTAAAGTGGCAAAAGTAATTTTTCTTTGGGCAAAAGCATGCATTAATTCGGTAACGAATTTTCTTCTTAAAGGGTCTGGTGAGAGAAGTTTATTTTTACCCTTTTCGTTAGTGCCTTCTTGTGACTCCATAATTTCCCCTTCAAGGACAAATTTTATGCAGAAAGATTACGTGTAACGGCAGCCAAACCTTCATCCCGGGTTTTAACCAGTTGTGAAAACATTTCGATGGTATTATTCCAAGATCCTTCGAGATCTTGAATTAATCCTACATACAACTCACGATACATTGAAACCTGCTCGGTTTGAGCTGCAAATTCTTCTGCTGAAATTTCTCCTGACCTTAAGGCTTCGCTTAATTGGGTAATTTGCATATCCATTTCCCCCAACCCTTCCATTAAATGCGCTTCAGTTGTTTTAATGCCCTCTTCAGTTCCAATGAGATAATCATACATTCCATTAAGACCAAGAGCCTCAGCCATGGCTCTAGCTTGTTCATCAACATATTCAGTTGAACCAGTGGTGGCTACAGCAGAAGAAGAAATACTGTTCAAAAGTTGCTGGGCGCTTGCCTCATCTCCTGCATCTTGTGCGGTAAAAGCCAGAATTTCTGGTGAATCCATCAAAATTTGCTGGATGGCTTGATAATCTTCCTCTCCCATTTTTGAATAAAGGGCATCAATATTACCGGCCTGGATTTCTGCATCTAAACTTTGAACAAGTTCGGGATCAAGAATAGACATAAGCCTTACGTAAGCTAACTGCCAGTAAGCTTGGAAAACAGGATCCTGAAACAAAGCAGGATCAACGGTTTGCACCCCATCTAAGGAAGACAGATAAAGATTAGGGTCAATACCCTGGCTTGTACAATAATCCGTGATGTATTCACGAATAGCTTCTTTTTCTGCAATGCCTGATTCTGAATAACTAATCGTTGTCATTGCTTACCTCATATTCTCCATCAAAACCTTGCTTCTCTTGGCCCAGGGGGTTTTAAAACCAGGATCCAGTTGAAGTGCATATTGAAAATCTACTTTGGCCTCGGGAAATTTTTTTAACTTAAGGTAACATTCCCCTCGATTGACAGTGCACGAAATTTCACAATCATTGAGATACAAAGCTGTTGAATATTCTTCCACGGCTGCTTCGTATTGTTTTCTTTTTTGATAAATGGAACCCAAGAGAGCCCTGTAGTACCAGTTTTTATGATCAATAACAGCTAGACCTTTTAAAAGAATTTCGGCACGTGCTGTATTACCAGAACGATATTGAGCATAGGCAGCCTTGGTTAAAAGTTTTAAAAAAGTTTTTGGATACCCCTTAATCTCAGCCCAGGTAACCTCTCCTTTTACAAATCTTTTAAAGTTACTCCAATCTTCACGGATTTTTTCTTTTGGAATTTTTTCCAAAAGAGTGAGAGCCTTTTTTTTCAAATCAGGTCTTTTATCAAAAATTTTGGGGAGAATAATTTTTTTGGCTTTGTTCATTTTCCTCCCTCAGATTAAACAATATTGCTGATAATGGTCCCTGTAGTCTGATTGCTTGTTCGAGAAAGTTCGGAGGCGAGTCTCATCATCTCATCCACCACATCTTGAGCTGTTTGAATAAACTCTGTCATGGTTTGTAAGGTGGTAGCTACAACACTCAGTTGTTGAGAAATAGCCTGGGCATCATATTGGGCAGCAACATCTTCAGGATCAATATCTTGTAGTTTATCCATCAAGTCTTCCATTTCATCAGAAGAATCATCAATAACGTCCAAGGCTGCATCTTGCAAATCACGTGACTGGGGATTTAAGGCATAGGCTGTATAAAGCAAAAGAGCCACTCCTGGATTTCCCATGGAAATAAAAAGGGACATCACATCGCTTAAATCACTGGTGTTAAAAAGATCAAAAACCTCGTTAGCCACATCGGCACTTTCTTCTTCACTCATTTCTAGCTCTTGAGAAAGAAAGGTTTCGATTTCAGACAAACCAGAAGAAGTGGAATCGCTTGATTCTTCTGCAGCAGTGGTTGTAGCTTGAGGACCATAGGCAATAAAATCGTTGATGGCATTTAAAAGAGCCGCATCACTGGAATGAATATCTCCTAATTGTTGAAGCGAAGTAACAACATCCTCATCCCAAAGCCAGGAGTAATCTTCAGGATTAGAAATAAAAGCCTCGGGGCTCATCATGTATTCTGGAAGAGTACCCGTGCCTTCTAAATAAGCGGTGATTAAATCTTCAACATCATAACCAGCAGAAGTATCGTTATTTTGAATAGCTGTAGCTATGGCATCATAGTCTACGGTGCCAGTATCGGTGGTGTAATAAAGTTGGACAGCAGCAACCTCATCGGTTGAGGTACGATCGGTAATAGCAGTCATGACTTTTCCACTCCTTTGTAAACCCCTTGAAATTAGAAGGGGAATAAATAATTTTATCCCATTTTTGCAGGTTTAGCAAATGCCATGTCATTTTTTACCCCCTTTTTATATATTTATATAATAAAATCATATAGTTATAATTAATTTATTGAGCTAAAAGTTTAGATAAATGACTCACGTGTTGAATCATTACTTTAAGGATGTGATTTATTTGTCCCATGAGCACAAGAAGGGAAACATAGATCATCAGAGGACCAGCATAGCCCTTTAAGGCAAATCCTAACTCAAAAACATTGATTTGAGGTGCCATTTTGTTGGCTATTCCAAGTACCATGTCTAAAAGTAAGATAGCGATAAGAACAGGAGCTGCTAATTGCATGGCAATGATTAAAACATCTCCTGATAAACGAACTAAAAATTGCAAGTAGGGAGAAAATCCTGGAGCTAAATGTGGCAGCTCTAAAAGAGGCAGTGTTTGAAAACTTAAAAAGAAAGCTTCTAAAAAATCACGGTGCCCTCCTACAGAAATAAAAAGAGCAATGGCTAACCAAAAATTATAAAGACCAAAAATAGAAACTTGCCCTAACTGGGGAACAAAAACCTGGGCATTGGCTCCCCCTCGTTGAGAATCCACCACCCTTCCCGCAGCTTCTAAGGCATAAAACACCATCAGGGTTACAATCCCAACACTGAGTCCAAAAAAAATCTCCTTAAAAAAAAGGGCTAAAATAATACCATTATTGGCAGGAAACGAATCCTTGATGGGCGGAACAATCAGTGGATATAAAAAAAGAGAAAAAGCAATGGCCATGGCCATTCTTACTCGTCCAGGAACAGCACGCGTGCCTAAAAAGGGTGTTAGAAGAAGCATGACAAAAATGCGTGTAAAAATTAAACCCCAACAAATAAGAACAAAATAAAAATCAATATTAAGGCCTAGTTGTTCTGAGATTTTACTCACAATTTACTTCATGTATTCGGGAAATGCTTCGAACAAGGTTTTAGTGTACGTAATAAGCTGAGCCATTCCAATAGGGCCTACAAAAGCAACAACAGTAATCACAGCCACTAATTTGGGTACAAAGGTGAGAGTTTGTTCCTGCACTTGAGTTGTAGCCTGCAGAAGACTCACCAACAAACCCACCGCCATCGCAGCAAGAACAGGCGGAGCCGAAAGAATCAGAACTAAAAAAAGAGATTCACGTCCTACGGCTAATGCAAAAGATTCCATAAACCCTCCAAGTCTGTTGCACAAACTTAACTACATGTAGCCCAAGATGAGCCCTTTACTAATTAAGTACCATCCGTCCACCATCACAAATAAAAGAAGCTTAAATGGAAGAGAAACTGTAATGGGCGAAACCATGAACATACCCATAGCCAAAAGAATATTAGAAACCACCATATCGATAACCAAAAAAGGCAAGAAAAGAACAAATCCAATCTTAAAAGAATCAGCAAGTTCACTCACAATAAAAGCTGGAATAATAATTAAAAAATGATCTTCAGCAACTTCGTAAGTGCGATCTCCACGAAGTTGTTTCGCTAAATTAAAAAATAAAGAACGATCCTTAGTGGCAGCATGTTTCATTAAAAATGCACGCATAGGCTCTTTGCCCGCATCTACAGCACGTTTAACTCCATCAAGAGAAGTTTGTGAAAGAAGAGGCTGATTTGATGAACCTGGTTCACGAATAACCTTCTCTACCTTGGTATACACGTCTTGCCCAACTGGCATCATGATATAAATGGTGAGAATTAAAGCCATGCCTGTTACCACTTGATTAGGCGGAATTTGTTGGGTACCTAAAGCCGAACGAATCATAGACAAAACAACCGCAATTTTAATGAAAGAAGAAGTCATGATGAGAAGAAAAGGAGCCAGTGAAAGAACCACCAGCACAGCCATAATTACAATGGGTTTAGCCACAGGCCCATCATCAATACCCATTGGCATTTGAGCCAATAGAGGGTAAGCTAATAGTGTTAGCATCATGAGGATTTCCCTCCACTGTCTTCAATATCTTCTGCAGTTAAATCCATTAATTTAGTAATTCCCTGCTCGGTTACTGAAATTAAAGCATGCTTATTTCCTACACGAATCACAAAAAGATTTTTTCTGGGCTCTAAGGCTATGCGATCTAAAATTTCAATATTTCCAACCGATTTAACACGGCTCGCGTGCATGCGCGGCACCAGGTAGCGAATAGAAACAAAAGCTAATGCAATCACAAAAACCATGGCCAACATGGTTTTTAAAAAGAGCCATCCAAAAGAAAGTTCTGGTGTCATATTATCCAATGAGTTGTTTAATTTGAATTCCTAATTTACCTTCAATTAAAACCAATTCACCTCGTGCTACTAATTTTCCATTGGCCACTAAATCAATGGCATCCTGGGGGGCTTTTTTAAGTTCGATAAATTCACCTTGCTGGACAGAAACTAATTCTCTTAAGGTCATGGTTCTTTTTCCTAAAACAGCAACCAATTGCACAGGTATATCTTCTGCTAATTGTTTTACTCCACGATCAAATTGCTGGGCATCCATTTCTGGAAAATCTTTTGGCTGTGGGGGCATGGGAGGCCTAGCTTTGACTTGCGCTTGTGCTTGAGGTGCACCTTGCGATACAGGTGGCTTAGGTTTAGGAGTGACCTTAGGTTGTGTCAAGGGTTCAAGACCTAACTCTTTTAAGAGATCATCATCGAGTGGATTATCCGCATCCGCCATTTATCCCCCTATTCACTAAACACACCTTCTAGCGATACTTTCAGCACAGGCTTATCACTTGTTAGTCTTACATCAAAACCACCTTGGGTTCCATCCCCAATTCTTAATTTCAACAAGCCAGATAAATGTTTTCCATCATAGTCGGGATAACTTTCATCTAAAAGAACAATATCCCCTCTCTCCAATTGTGATAAATCTGAGTGAGACAGCTCTGCCCTTCCAACCTCTAGCCAACTCACACAACGAAAATGCTCAAAACCAGCAAAGCGTTTGGAAGCTTTTTGGTTTTCATGAGTCATGGTTTGACTCCAAAATATTTCGTTTTTTAAAGCCATGTCTTTTAACATTTCCTTAGGAACCAAAATGCGAAAAGGTCCAACTGTTTGGTTTAAAGCCACCTTAAAATTAAAAACAACTAACGCCTCTTCTTTAGGCAAAAGAGAAAGAATTTCTTTTCTTTGTACAATAAGCCGACTTAAAACAAGAGCTCGGTTTTTATTTTCAAAGACCTGGGGAGTTAAACTTGCAACCTTAACCAAAAAATATTTGAGCATCCCTTGCTCTAAGGATGTTAATTCGTGATTGACTTGTCTTTTGTTCTCCCCCCCTAGGAGTTTATCGATGATTGCAAAAGCAAGATGAGAAGCAAACTCGATCATAACTGGTTTGGTATAGGGAGTCAAGGTGGCCACTGCCAAAATAGGATATGCAGGAACAATAGCTCCATATTGTTCAAAGCTGGTCTTGGAAAAATCTTCATAGCCAACATCAAAAGAGGGACCTACAATCTTACGAATAAAATTGATAAACTGCTCTAAGAGAAGATCGTTAGCTTCATCAAAAGCATTGGCTATGTATTTATGAATAGCCACATCTTCAAAAGTGTATTTTTTTAAGAGATCGAACGGATAGGGTTGGATGCCGGGTTTGCTCATTCCACTATAAAACATCAGACTATTTCAACTTTGTAAATGGGAATATTTTTTTCTTTCAGTCGTAAATAAATTTTGGGCCGGTTAAAAAGAAAAAGGTTCTTTACATCACGGGCCGGACAAACAAATTTAATCACAATACCCTCACTTGTTTGAGAAGCTAAAATTTTCATTCCTGAAAAAGTTTCGTCGGTTAAAGTGATTTCCATTTCGGTTAATCCATCCTTGGTAAAAAGACGCACAGATTCTACAATTTCATCTAAAACCCGATCTGGAAGTTTTTGATTTGAGGCTTGAGATTGGGAGCTTTCTGCACTTGATACACCAGCTACAGCCATTGGAGCCACCTTCTGATTAAAATGAAGCGCTGTTTTGCTGATTGTTTTTTCACCTTCCTTCTTCTCACCAAAAGATCCTGAAAAAGATTGGTTACCACCACCAAAACCCTGATCTTTATTACGGTCTCCTCCAGAGTTTTGAGATCCACCACCTCCAGCACTCCCTCCTTCAGAACCGCCATCCTGGCCACCACCCTGGCCGCCGCTGCCCCCTTCACCCCCACCATGATGAGAAGATTTGGTTGCATCAATGCGCGCATGACCATCTTCGGCCGTAGCAGTAGCACCACGGGCGTGAGTTTGTTCTTTTACCGAATCTTTTTTATCCTCGTCTTTTTTGTTAGCTTCTTGTTGCTCACGATCTTTAGTGCTTTCTTTATTTCTAAAAGTTTCAATAATTTTAGACATTAATCCTGGCTGGTCTTTAACTTCGGCTTTTCCTCTCTGATCTCCTTCTTTATCTTTTCTATTCTTACTATCAATCTGGCTCAGTTCTTTTTGTTTTATTTTATTTGCAAACTGCGCCTGAAAAGCAGCATCCGGCTTTTGTTTGGCCAGTTCACGATTACGATCTGCCTTTTTATCATCGGCTTTCTTGGCATCTTCTTTTGCTATATCGATATTATCAACCGGCATATTAAGACCTCATGCGGTTTAATTGATAAACCGTATTTCCCAACTCGTTCATCAACTTGTTTTCTTTGGCATCAAGTGTTTTCTTTTCTTTCTTTGTCCAAAGCTCCTTATGTTTTTCCATCACATTCAATTCCTGGGCTGCATCCAGATAATCTCTTCTGGCCCTTTTTAATTTTTCTTCGGCATGCACTACATTTTCAGTTTGATCCTTAATTTCATCTTCTACCTTTTTTTGATCGTCTTGTAGTTTAATCATAAAACCTAAATGAAACTGACTTTCTTTAATTCGTGCCTGACCTGTAGCTACTTTTTGATTCATATCATTTCTCGCGTGCTCTCTTTGACGAATAACCTCCTTTTTTAAATCAGTGAGTTTTTTTAACTTTTCTTTCTCATCATCTAATTTTTTAATAGCCTTAGAGAGAGCTATTTCAGTTTGGCGTTTACGCCTTTCTTTAAGTTGTAAAAGAGGTTCTAATCTGTATCGATTTTTCTTGGGCATAATTTAATTTATGAAAAAATGGCTTTAAGACTCTCTACTGCATCATCATAGTCTACATTTTCTCCAACTTCTTGTTTTAGAAAATTATTAACCTCCTCAATTTTTTCGATGGCATAATCTACAGCAGGATTAGAGCCTGATTCATAAGCGCCAATTAAAATTAAATCTTTTTCTTTTTCATAGTTGGCCACAACTTCTTTGAGTTTACGTGAGGCCTCAAGATGATCTTTCTCTACAATATTGCTCATTACACGAGACACCGATTCGGAAACATCAATGGCTGGATATTGCCCCCTAGCAGCCAAATCTCTGGAAAGAATAACATGCCCATCTAAAATAGAACGCACTTCATCTGCTACAGGCTCGTTCATATCGTCTCCTTCAACCAGTACCGTATAAAAGGCAGTAATTGAACCCTTGTCAGAATTACCACTTCTCTCTAACAGTTTAGGAAGGGTTGAAAAAACAGAAGGAGTAAATCCTTGTCGGGCTGGAGGTTCACCAACCGCTAAGCCAATCTCGCGCAGAGCTCGCGCAAAACGAGTAATCGAATCCATCATGAGAATCACTTTTTTACCCTGATCTCTAAAATATTCAGCAATAGCTGTTGCTACATAAGCTGCTTTAGCACGCACAAGAGAAGGTTGATCAGAAGTTGAAACAACAATCACCGAACGTTTAATACCTTCCTCACCTAAATCTTGCTCTAAGAAATCACGTACTTCACGACCTCGCTCACCCACTAAACAAATCACATTGATGTCAGCCTCGGTATTTCTTGCAATCATTCCCATCAAGGTAGATTTTCCAACTCCAGCAGCAGCAAACAAACCAATTCTTTGTCCCTCACCAACAGTTAAAAGCGAATCCATACTTCGAATCCCAACAGAAATAGGTTGCAAGATACGCCTTCTTTTGAGGGCATCGGGCGGGGAAGCATGAACAGGATAAGTTCCCTCACACTGCAGAGGGCCTTTTTTATCAACATCGAGAGGATCACCAAGACCATCAAGAATACGACCTAAAAGATTAAAACCAACAGGCACCATGAGGCAATTTCCTGTGGAAATCACATCATTGCCTGGCCCAATGCCTTCCAACTCACCTAAAGGCATAAGTAAAACATCATTGTCCTTAAAACCAACCACTTCAGCCTTAATGGGTTGTTTGCGATAAATAGACTCAATAAAACAAAGTTCTCCAACACGCACATTGGGCACAACAGCCCGAACCACAAGGCCTGTTAGCTCTTTCACCTTACCCTTCACACGATAAAGCGAAAGGTTAGAAACTTGACTACGATATTTTTGGAAGTCGATCACTGGGGCTAACATATTTCTCCTAAACCTAAAGCTTTACGAATGGCCTTAAGTTGATTTTCAAGCTGGGCATCAATGGTGCCTACTTCGGATTCTACAATACACCCCTTAGGTTTCACTTTCTCATCGGACCTGATTTGAATAGAAGAAGAATGATCAAGCACCGAAAGTAAATCGGCATGGTTAGCTTTAACTACTTCGTAATCAATAGGATTAACTAAAATAACAATTTTTTGGCCTTGAGAAGCTTTAAGGGTTTGCTTAACTAAACCAACAATAGCAGCATCCCTACTTGAAAGATCTTCTCCAATCACTTTTTCTGCAATGTCATAAACCAAACGAATAACATCCTTTTCAATTGTTGCCGCGAAATCTTCCTGGATTTTTTTAGCCTGCACCATCATTTCAGAAACAAGGGCCATGCCTTCTTCATGTCCTTCTTTAAAACCTTTTTTTCTTGTTTTTTCTAACTCTTCGCCCACTCGTGATAATAATTTTTCAGCCTCTTTTTTAATGCGCATAGCTTCTTTTTTAGCATCATCTAAAATGGCACGACCATACGTGGTTGCATCTCTTTCTTCCTTCCTTAAAACATTACGAGACAAAGCTGGAACCATCACATCGCCAGAATCCTTCAAATCAACTTGTTTTTGAAGATCAAGGGTGTCTTCAATTTCACTTCGTTTAACAATCTTACTCATAAAAGTATTTTATCTTAAAACTCCCTGAATTAACAGGGTATTTCTAAACTTCTTGCCCTACCAACCCCAAGACTATATTGAGAATTTCTTCTCGATAACGGGCAACAGTTTTTTCTGTATTGATGGGTTGATTTCTATCGATATATTTTTGAAATTGACCAGCCACCTCTTTTGAAAAACGCCTTTTGATAAGCAAAATAGCTTGCGAATCTTGTGGCAGCAATGACTTAGAAAAAATAAAAAATCCAGCATCCATCACTAAGCCTTCGGTTGATCTGCGATTTAAATCTAACGAAAGAAAATGCGATTGGGCTTGTTTTAAACGGATTTGAGGTACTTTTCTTTTTTGCTCTACATGCCTTTTCAAAATAGTAGCTTCTTTTTTCTCAAGCCTGGCCAAAATAAAATCAATGCCCTTCTCGTTTAAACTAACAATAGCCATGGCTAGTTCAGCATAGCCTAATTCACGAAACATCATTTCGAGTTTAAAACGTGCAAGATGAGGAATGGATTCAAAAGAATGACCTATAGGGCCACTCCAAGTGTCACTTACACGAAATCGATTTTCGAAATCAGACCTCATGGTTAAAAATAATTCTTCATCCATATGAGATAATTGCGACAAGCGTGGAAGATTTTTCAGTACATCTGGTGGCAAACGATCTAAAATGGAATGCACATGTTCACTTGGCAAGTATTTAAGCACAATAGCAATCACACGAGGGGGTTCTTTTACTAAAGCTTCTAAAATCCAATCGGGATGAATTTCTGCCAAAGGAGATTTGGCTATTTCTTCTTTGAGCTGTTTCATTTCTGAAATAATGGTTTTGTTTCTCTCTGCCTTAGACAAAGTTAACAGTTCCTTGAAAGCAGGCTCTAAAATGTTTTGTTCTTGAGTGTGAAGAAAACGAAGAAGAGTAAGCGCCCCATCACCATCTAATAAAAGTGACACTAAGGCAAAAGACCTTTGAGTATCCGATAATTCCAAAAATTTCATATTAAGACACTGTTGAGAAATGTCTCCCCTCTGTCATCCCCGCGAAGGCGGGGATCCAGTTCCTCTCTGTCATTCCCATGAAGATGGGAATCCATCTTAAATTCAAAGATGGATCCCTGCTTTCGCAGGGATGACAATTGATGCAGGAATGACAGAATTGATGGAAAACTATATTTTTCAACAGACCCATTAAAACACTGTTGAAAACAGTGCCCTCAAAGATTATTTTTCAGCCCACTTGGGTTTGTACAATGGTTTGAATACCACGCGAAATTGCATCCGTAAATCGCGAAAAACCTTCCGCCATAATGGTGGTATTAGCAACACCTGCTTGGAGGGCTAAAAGCTGTCTGGGATTAACCTTAAGCCCAGGAGTGGTGAGAGTTTCAATGGCTGAATCAAGACTTAAGAGATCTTTGTTCATTTCTTTAAACATGTCGAAGTACTGGCTATCTTTACCACCCGTTTTTTGAATTTCAGAACCTTCGGTCTGAACTTTAATATTTTCAGCAGACACAACATTCATATCCCCTTGAGTGCTGCCATAGTCTTCCTTCATTTTATCCATCATGCGATCAGCAAGAGTTTGATCAAAAGTTGTTTGAAAAGAAGGGTTAGTACTTGGAGTTAAAGTACCAGGTTTTAAATCAGGCGAGGGCGTAGTAGACTTAATTGTCTGAGCTGCAATCTGATTTAATTTTGAAATTAAGGGATCTACCATTTAATCTGTCCTCACAACCTCCTCTGGAGAGAGGTCATCTCCCATGGGTTTTTTCATGCCCTTGGGATTTAAACAAGTAAGCTTCTTAAAAAGCATTTCTAAGGCCCGTGCATGTAAGCGAGAAGTCCACGATTTAGAAAGACTGAGCTTAGTTCCAATTTCTTGTAAGGTTTTATTTTGGAAATAATACATTTTGACGAGTTTTCTTTCTTTGTCAGGCAAGGCCTCAATGGCATCGCGCATTTTTTCTTTTACCTTTTGAAACTCAGCTTTGTGTTCAATATCTTTTTTGGCATTTTTATCCTCCACCTCAAAATCTTCCATACTATCCAGAGACATCACATACATGGAGGCCAACGAATTAAAGGTATCATAGAGACCCTCAACTTCACTTTTAACAGCATTTGTTGCACCCATAATGCGTTCGGTAATACTTTGAAAATAGGCACTGGCAGCTTGATCTAATTTGATTTTGGCGTAGAGAGATCTGGGAACCCAGCCTGTTTTTCTTAATCCATCATAAATGGCACCCTTAATACGATAATAGGCAAAGGTTTTAAAATCGACGTTAAACCGTGCATCAAAACGTTTAGCAGCTTCTAAAAGTCCTAACCTGGCATTGCACAAAATATCATCATAATCAGCATCTGAAGAAAGAGCACGAGCTACCTTGCTGGCAATAGAAGCCGCAAAAGGTAAATATTTCTCGATTAAAGAATCGGAATCAGGTGTTGGCGCAGCAGATCCTGCAGGTGGAACCGATACTTTACCCTTTTGATTTTTTGTTTTTTCTTCAGTCACAGTGTGCATAAACTCCCCTTTTTTGATTTCCACTTACCCTTCAAGTGTGCAGCTTTTGTGCCAAGATCAAAAAAAGGCAGGCTCCTTAGAACTTATTATTTTATGTTTAAAATCAACTAGTTATCTATTTTTTTCTCCTTTGCATCAATTGTACTTCCTTATTTGGGGGTCATTCTCCTCAAAAAAGGAGGTATAGAGTCTCCATTTCGAACCCTAAAAATTGATAATGGCCTCTTGCTGAGCACGGGTTCTATTGGTTACCACTTGCCCAATGCCGGGCTCCATTTCGTTAGGAACCATAAAATCTGTAGGCATAGCTCCAGCACTCACTGAATCTTTTTCAAACAATCCAGGCATGGAAATTGGACCTGTTTGTTGATTGGCTTGCGCAGCGAGTTGATCTTTTACCGATGCTTTATAAAGTTGATCCTGAGCAAAACGGGTTGAGCCATAGGCAGCCATGCTAATGGGAAGACCTATTCCAGGAAGGAGAGCCCCCGTTAAAGCTCCCGTCAAAGGACCACCTAAATTACCCCAAAATTTTGCCAGACCACGTCCAAATTTTTGCCAAGGACTTAAGGGGTCAGCTTCAGGGCGAGTGTAGGCATCGGCTCTTCCGTAATCAACTCGCATCATCGATGGCATAATAGGTACTACCATAAAAAACCTCGTCTTAAATTAAGCTCTCTGCCCTTTTGGAGCTCCTTCTAAAATTTGATCTACTTGAGGAGCACCTGCAGGAAAAGCTTGGTTGCTTGATGCCTCTGTACCCTTTTTATTTGCTGCATTCTTTTGCTGACGTGAACGACCCAGCATGAGAACAATAAGAACCAAACCCGCCGACAAAATAACAAACACCACCAAGAAAATAATGGCTACCGTTTTAAACTTTTTAGCCGACTTAGCATCCATGGTAAGCCCACCAATAGAAACCATATCTTCTGCTTCCATGGCTTCTATTTCCTGATCATTCGTAGGCTTTTCTTCTGCCATCATTTCTGCTTCAAAGGGAGCTTCCACACGACTAATAATAACCGCTACATCCCTCATATCCATACTTGGAACAGTGTTAGCTACAAACTGCTGCACCTTAGATTCGGTAATAAATTCTGTTTGGTTAGATTTGGCAGCAACTTGCACAACAACTGAGGCAGATGGCCTAGCTTGTGCTACACTATCATCTGCAAATTCATCTTTATCGGGCATGTTTAAAACAACATCGGCATTAACCACACCTGGAATGGCACGAAGTGAATTAATGATTTCACCCTTTAAAGCCAACATTTCACGGCACTTTTCTGTTTTTGGGGTAGGAATCATACCTGCATCTTTGCAAATACCCGACAAACCCAATTCTCTTTGTTTAGGTAAATTATGATCAACTAAGATTTCTCTGGCTCTTGGCTCATCAGAGCCCCTCACAAAAACTGACCACGAAACTGTTTGTTGTTTTTCGATAGCTTGCTTTCTGGCTTTAATCCCATTTCGAGATAACACCACCATAATCTCATTAGTGTTTCGTTGATCCAACTCTTGCAGCAGCACAACCTCGTCCTTACAAGCTATAAAGGTTGTTACTACCAACACAAAAATGAGTTGAAGTTTTGTCATTAATTTTCCCTTATCTGAGAGCAGCTTTTTGCGAAGCCTCAGCTCGAAATTTAACAGGATCATATCCTTCCAACACCAAGTTCTTAAGCGACTTGGCAAAATCACCTGCCGTGCCTGCTGTATCAAGCTCGCACGCCTTATCCAAGGCTTTAAGAGCTTCATCTTTTTTGCCATAAAATAAAAGAGCCTCTCCTAAATGAGCATAAGCAAAAGCACTTTTTTCGTTAATTTTTAAAGCATCCTTTAAAGACCTAATGGCAGGAAGATACTTTTTTTCAGCAAAGAGCACATTAGCAAGTGCCACATGAGGCACCTCGTGATCTGGTTTTAAGGCAATAATACCTTCAAAAACAGCCCGAGCTTCTTTTAACTTGGTCATTGCCAAGTAGATGTAGCCTGCCTCCAACATCAAAACAATATCGTCTCGCGGAACCTCGATCATACTTACTCCTTTTTTTACCCTTCATCAGCTTGACCTGATGTTACGGACTATGGATGCAACCATAGAATCTCTTGAGTTCATCAAGTTAGAAGCCGTGGTAAACATCCGGTTTTGTTTTCCCATTTCATCCTGAATCATGAGCATTGAAATACTAGAAGCTTGTGAATCAGCTAATTGCTGTTGGGCCATACCAAGCATGTCTTGGGTTCCCGAACCTGTTGAGGTAGGAACACCAGAACTGCTACTGCCATAATAATTGGTAGTTGCCCCTGAATAAACACCCGCCGTAGTTCCATAACCTGTGCCACCACCATACCCAGCCGTAGCATTTACTGCCGAACCAACAATGGTTGCGCCATCGGTATTTCCAGCGGTTGCCATTGACGAAGTAGCCACAGGACCAGCCAAGGCCGAACCATAACTGACCTTCGAATAAAAATCGGTTCCTGTTGCAGCCTTTTGGGTGCTCGTTAAAGCATAACCACTTGAGTCTACCGAGTTGGTACCAATATTTGTTGGAGTTGCCATATTTTCTCTCCTATCTTTCGAGCCCATGATTGGGCTTACATTGAAATTATCGTCATCTTGAAACCCTTAAGTTTCGTTTTTTCTCATTTTTTTACTGTCGCCTTCTTAGGATCCATTGAAGACTGCTTTGGAGTGGCCTTAGATATGAGATCATACTTGGTTTTCACAAGATCCCTGATTAAATCAACAGTTAAATCATAAGCCTTTAAGGCTGCCCGTACCTTTTTTTGCTTGGCTAAGCCCCCTATTTTATTTTTAATCATTCTTTCCAAGGCTTCATAAGCTTGAGAGATACTTTGGTTCACCTTGACGAAATCCTCGCTTTCAATCAATTTTTCGATAAAGGGATACCCTAAAAGAGGCTTTTTCACTTCGTCTTTTTTTGCTGGTTTTGTAGCCATACTTCCCCCAATTGCTAATTAAATCAAATAGTTATATTTATACCGCCCCTCGTTTTAAAGGAGGGAATGGGCCTAAATAACCCATATCTTTAAAATTATAAGGTATTTTTCAAAAATTGGAAACCCTTCTTATCAGAGGGCTTTTTTGAGAAAAGAAGCCCCCGCTTATAGCAGGAGAGCTTCATTTAAAGTTTTTCTGGGGTTAAAGTGACCTGAACAGATACAAACTCAGTGAGTTTGAGATTTTTTTTCACTTGTTGAGTTTGATACCCTTGTTTTTGAATTTCTATTAAATAATTTCCAAGAGAAAGTTCTGAAAGAATCATGGGCGTTTTTTGAGAAACTGCACGACTGTTAATAAACACAGTAGCTGCGGATGGTTCTGTGGTAATAAAAATCACCGATTTGAGTGGTGAGAGTTGTTTAAAAAGGGATCGGGCCTCGCCTGCCAGGGGTTCTGTTTCTTTTGTATTAAGCATCACTTCAATTAAAACTGATAAAGCCTCGTTCTTTTTACCAAGAGCATTGTTGACTCGGGCTAAACCCAATTGAGCTCTGTAATAAAATTCCAGGTTTATTTTAGCTTGTTCAAAATAAACAGAAGCTTGATCGAAATTATTCATCATGTAGTAACTATCTCCCAAAAAAAGATGGATTTGTGATTTTTCTTTATCGGAAGGATCAAGCTTTAATCCTTCAATGAGTTGATTAATAGCCTCATTATACTGGGCTGCTAATCTTAATTCTTTGGCCTTATTAATAAACTCTCCCACACGCGAAGTTTTCATGGTTATCTTGGTTTCAAACGGAGTATTCATTCTCATTTCAAGAGGAGCTTTATAATCAAAAAAACCTTCACTCACTAATTTAAGTTCGTGCACACCTAACGGCATTTCTCCCTCATAAGGAGTTTCTCCTAATTTTTGTTCATCGAGATATAAAATAGCTCGATTAGGCTCGCTGGTAATTTTTGCAGGAAAATGTTGCAAATCCCGATCAAGGATACTCAGTTCTACTGCTTTTCTTTCTTCATTTACATCAAACTCACGTTTATAACGAATTTCATCTACAAAAGTTTGTGAATCACCAATCTGAGTTTTTTCTCGTAGCTCGATAATGTAGTGACCAAAGGGAACAAAAATAGGTTTGCCATAGATGATATCGGCAAGCTTTACTGGGTTAGCCTTAAATTGATCGTAGGCATAGTAACCTTCCAAATAAAAATGAACATGACGTGGAAGTTTATTAATTTTAATCATTCCAATCTCGCCCTTGATTGGAAAACTAAAAACCTCTTTTAAAGGATCGGCTACAAAGGGAACCTTAACCTGGTAAGAATCGCGTAAATCCCTTAATTCAAATTCAGCAACAAGGGTGTAGCTTTGGGAGGCAACTAAATCAACGTGGGACTTAAGAGGTGTGTTGCCTAAAACCCGATCTTCAAATAAAACACGGGCTGGCAGAGGTTCGGAAGTAATATCTAAAAAGGCAGGAAAGGTTTTTCCACTAACGGATTTTACAACCGTTTGAGGTGAAACTTCACTTGGCAAAGCGTGCTCTTGTACTTGCCCCGCTTGTGCTTCCTTACCTTGGATCTGCCCATCTTGGGCAACCACAGGAACTTCTGCAGCCGGAACGGGCAATGCAGGCAAAACTTTTTCCTGAGGTACTTCTACTTTGGGAGCTTCTTCCTGGGGGGCTTCTTCTGGAATTATTTCTTCAGGAATGTTTTCATCATCTACAAGGGCTACTTCGGATGTTTCTTTTTCCTTCTTCTCATCACCAGAAACCAAGTAGTAAATAAGACCCGTTAATCCGCTCACAAGACAAATTGCAATAAAAAGATAACGCAATCCAACCCCAACTTTTTCTTCTCCTCCCTTTTTTTGTTCAAATAAAACGAGAGAATGCTCAGAATCCTCTGGGGGCAACACCTCTGTAGGTAAACCCTTGTCTTGAATCCCATTAACAGAAGGCTCTACTGTATGAGGGTCTTCAGATTGCTGGCTTGTGGTTTCAAGGATTTGGGCATCGTGGGCATTGGCTTCTTCGTCAGTGTAGGGGCGTTCGACATAGCGAAAAGAATAAATCCCCACCTTAATTTGATCGAGATGAACTAATTTTTGTTCTTGCTGGTTCCTGATTATTTTGCCGTGAACCATGGTTCCATTACGGCTTCCAAAATCAGAAATAATCACTCCCCCTTCATCCACCATAATACGAGCATGCAAACGGGAAACAGAAGTATCCTCTAAGCGCAAATGAGCTTTTTGACGGGAACGGCCAATCAGGGTTTCGCCTCTTGGAAGTGCAAAAATTAAACCCTCGTGTGGACCAGTAATGGGTTCTAAGCGAGGATATTCTTCGGAAGATTTTTGAGCAGGCGCCAAAACAGCTTCTGGATTTTCTTCTCCTTCTTGATTATCTTGATCGGCCATAGATAAAACCCTTTACCACCACCTGAAATTGACTTCAACTTCCCTTTCTGTTTATAATAAGCACTTGAAACTTTTCAATTTTCCCATATTTTTAAAAGCAATCACACCCCTTATTCTGAGTTGTTTGCTTTTTGTACCAAAAACCTTGGCACAAATTCCCTGTACCCATGAGCCAAATTATCAAGCTATGAATCAAGAAATGATGAACTATTTTCAACATTCCATCTCGTCACAAAATGTTCGCATTGCAATTTTTCCCTTTCAAGACCAAACAAATTCTAATCCAGATCCCACTCTCTCCCAAGGTTTTGCTGTGGCTTTAATTGATATTCTTTCCAAAGTGCAACGCATGGGAGTTTATCCAAGCATGTTAACACTTGAGTCAAGTATAGCGTCTGGAATTCCTTCACAAAACTATTTTGTAGAATCATCCATGGCCCCATTAGCCCAATCTTTGGGGGCTACCCATGCCATTATTGGAATGTTTCAAAAAACAGGTCCAACCGGACTTCGGTATTTTATAAAAATTATTGATGTGAAAGAAAGCCGCCTTTTATCTCCTCCCCAAGAGTTTGCTTCTGAAATGACTGACCGTTTTTTAGATGTGATGGGAGATACAGCTAAAAGCATTTTAAAAACTTTAAACAGTTCTAAAATTAAAGTCCCCTCTTTTGAGAAATATTTGGAACAAAATCCCTCTTATGAAGCGTTTCGCTACTACGTGAAGGGAATTGAAAAAAGCCTGCTCTACAACCCTGCTGATTTAGCCATAGCCAGAGCCTGGTTTGAAAAAGCCACAGCTGCCTCTTACACTTATACCACGGCCTATATGGAACGTATCCGTGTACTGATGATGCTCGCATTAATCGATCGCCTTCAAGGAAAAGATATTTCACTTTTAGTTTCCGAAGCACAAAAATTATTACAGATGAGCAAAACCCAGGCTTTTAAATCTGGTGGCTCTTCCAAAAAAAATACACTAGATTGGCCCATCTCTGGGCTTCGTTTGTTCTTGGGTTATGAGTTTTATGTTACAGGAGTTGGTCGCTTTAATACTGGACAACATGAGGAAGCCAGTAGTTACTTAAGTGAAGCCAGACGCCTGGTACCAGAAGATGCGCTAGCCCGAGCCTTCCTGGCCAAAACAGGGGGGAGGGCCAGTGAAGAAATGATGAGAGCTACAAACATTACCAATTGTTTGCCATGATAAAAAAAAATCAAAATATCATTTTATTTTTTTTCATTTTTTTTCATTGTTTAACCTTAAGTACAGAAGTTTTTGCTGCAAAAAAAGCACGCAAACCAGCTGATCGTTCTATCATGCATAATAACTTGGGAGTTACTGCCCTGTACGAAGGAAATATCGAACGAGCTATTTTTGAATTTAAAACCTCAACTGAGCTTTCACCCAATTATGTTGAAGCCTGGAACAACCTGGGGCTTGCTTACAAATACAAGGGCAAGATGGAACTGGCAATTAACGCTCTTCAAAAAGCCATCTCACTCGATAAAAAATATCCCTCTCCCTACAATCATTTAGGAGCTGTCTACTACGATTTAGGCCGCTTTAATGATGCCATTGCAGAGTTTGATAAAGCCATTCGCAATAATAAAAAATTTAGTGACGCTTATTACAACAAGGGGATTACTTACGCTGCCATGGCCAGAAAAGGCAATAAAGAACACTTTCAAAATGCCGTAAAAACCCTTTCTCAGGCCACTTCCATTAATCCCGAGCACCCTTATGCGCATCATCAGTTGGCAAAAATTTATCAAGAACTCGGACAATTTGAACAAGCCATTATTCGTTATAAACTAGCCTTGGAAATTAATCCCAAACTTTCAGATGCTTGGGTTAATCTTTCTAATCTCTACAATCAAACAGGCGAAACCCTCAAAGCGCAACAAGCTTTAAATAATGCAATTGTAGGAGAAGAGTCGGGTTCACCTGAGGCCCATATGAGCATGGGGCTTTCTTACTTGAAGGAAAATAATTATCAAATGGCCTTGAAAGAATTTGATACCGTTATCCGTAAATCTCCCACAAATGAAATGGCTTATTTCAATGCGGGCTACACCCACTATCAGTTAGGGATTGAAGCTAAAAACAAGGGACAGGGAGAAAAAGCAAAAAGCTCCTTGGGTCAAGCCATTAAAGCTTACGAATCGGCCCTCACTTTAAAACCCAACTTTGATGATGCTGCTTACAATGTGGCTTATACTTATCAAGTCTTGGGTGATGCACAACAATCCATCGAATGGTATTTAAAAACAATCGAACTTAATCCCAAACATGCTCGTTCCCTTTACTCTCTGGCCGATCTTTATCAAACCCAAGGAGACGAAAATAATGCGATTAAATATTATTGTCGTCTTCTCACGGCACCCCTTGGAGATTTGCAAGTAGATATCAATCATATTCGTGAAATCACCAAAGCCAAAGGCGGATGCAAGCAATGATTTCCATCAAAATTAAAAATCGGGACAAAAATACCGAAAGAAAAATGAAATCGAACGGGGATTCCATCCTCATTGGCCGCTCGCACCAGTGTGATATCCGTTTAGATGAAACAGCAGTGTCCAGACGTCATGCTGAAATTGTCCGGATTAAAAACGACTACTTTCTGGTTGATCTTAAAAGTGGCAATGGCACACTGCTCAATCAAAAAAAAATTAATTTCGAAGAAAAAATCTTACTTAAATCCAATGATGTGATCCGTATCGAAAATTTTGAGCTGATCCCAGTTATTCTTACCGAAACCGATCATTCCTTTCAAGACGAACTCACCGATTCGGGAATTATTGAAGTTAAAATGATTAAAAAAGTACTTTCTGCCCTGGAAAGTACAGCAAGCCCTTATTTAGAAGTGTTAGACGAAGGAGTATCAACTAAAAAAATCATCAACTTTGATGAACAAATGGAAGAACTCGTGATGGGCCGCGATCCCGATTGTCATTTAACCTTAAATCATAATTCTATCAGCCGTAAGCACTCCATGCTTACTCGCAAATGGGGAAAAATTATTATTCAGGATTTAAAAAGTAAAAACGGCACTTATGTAAACGCAGAAAGAGTATCTGAAATTCCTTTGAAGGATGGGGATCAAATTGCAGTGGGAGCTGTAAAACTGTTATATCGAAATCCTGAAGAAGAAGATTTAACCGATCTTGCAAAACAGTTAACAAGCGCTCCTCCAAAACAAAAAAAATCGCAAGCAGAAGTCATCTCAACCGAAGCACAAATGTCACTCGGAAAATCCACTTCTTCTCCCAGAGTTTCCAAACCATCAGCCACAACCCTCATTGTAAAATTTGGAGAGTTTTCTCACACCCTACTTTCTTTTATGGGACAAATTTTTAAAAGTCAAAAAACACGAGATTTTTTTAAAACTTTTTCTCAATGGGAACTAATTGCCATTGGAGCGGGCGGTTTCATTTTTCTCTTAGCTATTCTTATTCTTTTGATTTTGATCTGATGAACTTCAAAAATCACCAACACATGGTTTCTGATCCCAACCGTACTCCCCTCATTCAAAAAGCCATCGAAAAATGTGTAAAACCCGGCATGAGGGTTTTCGACTTGGGATGCGGCACAGGAATTTTAACTCTGACGGCTTTAAAAAAAGGGGCTACCGTCTATGCCTGCGAAGTAGATCCAAAGGCTTTAAGTTTTGCCAAAAAAAACATTGCCAAAGCAGGTTTTTCTGATCGTATTGTTTTTTTTGATCAACTTTCTTCACACATTCAACTCCCAGAAAAAGTAGATGTTATTTTATGTGAACTCATTGGAAGCTTGGCCTTTAACGAAAATATTCTTCCTTTTATCAACGATGCCAGAACACGTTTTTTAAAAACAGGAGGTATCATTATTCCCCAGAGTATTTCTCTTTATGTAGCCCCCCTTCATCTTGAAATAGAAAAAATTTCTCAGAAAAAAAAATCTTTCCACCAGTTTCCATTTATGATTACTAAAATAAAACCTAAATCTCTTCTTTCAAAAGAAATTAATTTAATCGATGTTGATTTTTTAAAATCTGATTTTGCAGGCATTGATTGTGAACAAAAATTTACAATCAGTAAAAAAAATATTCTCACGGGATTTGGGGGATGGATTAAAGTAACCTGGCGGGATGGGTTTGTTACAAACACTGCACCTACAAGCCCTTTAACACATTGGAAACAAGCCTACTTGCCTTTAGCACAATCCCAGAATATAAATCCTGGTGACCAGATTTTGTTTCGTTTGCGCATTGGGCCCAGGCAAGATGATAGTGAATTTACGCTAGAACCCATCATTGAATGGGGATATAAATGATGAAAAAAATTTTAATCCTGCTTGTTTTATTTTTAGTAAGCGGGAAGGTGCAGGCAGAAAAGTGGCAATATTTAAGAAACGGGATTGCTTACCAAATTGTTTCCTTCACAAAAACACCCCAAGAAACTTTTAAGCTTCATATTTTTAAAATCGACCCAAAACAATATCGTTTTAAACCCGTTCTTTCTCCTTCTGGGACAAGACAATCTGTTAAATCGTTTGCTGAAAAGTATAACGCCTTGATTGCTGTTAATTCTAATTTTTTTGATATCGAACATAAACCCTTGGGATTAGTGATTCAGAATGGCAAAACTCTTAACCCATTCAAAAAAATTTCATGGTGGGGTGTTTTTTATATTAAAAAAAATCACCCCTTTATTGTTCATTCTAGTGATTACCATCCAGATGATCATATCGAAAGCGCCATAGAAGCAGGCCCCAGGCTTGTTATTAATGGGGTAATTGCACCTCTCAAGGAAGAAATAAGCGCCAAAACAGCCATTGGAATTGACGCTGATGAGCAAGTTATTTTAGTGGTAACGGAGCATCCTATCAATATTCGTGAATTGGCTTCCTTCATGGCAAAACCAAAATCACAAGGGGGACTGGGATGTATTAATGCTCTCAATTTTGATGGAGGCAGCTCGACTCAACTGTTTGCACGCTTCTCACTTTTTGAACTGAATTTATCTGGCATGAGCGGTGTTCCCGCTGCACTTACCGTAATAAAAAAATAACAGGGCGGGTTTGGAACCCGCCCCTACAAAATCATAATGCCGTCTTCAAATATTACTTGTTCATGGAAATAAGGAAATCCTGGTTTGTGGCGGTTCCTTGAAGTTTATCGAGGGTAAATTCCATGGAGTCGATAACACTTAACGGATGAATGAGTTTTCGCAGGATCCATACACGGGTTAATACATCATCGGGCTGGAGTAATTCTTCTTTGCGTGTTCCCGATTTATTGATGTCCATGCAAGGGAAAATACGTTTTTCCATCAATTTACGATCGAGGTGAATTTCGGAATTACCCGTTCCCTTAAATTCTTCAAAAATAACTTCATCCATACGAGAACCGGTATCAATTAAAGCAGTCCCAATGATGGTTAACGAACCACCCCCCTCGATATTTCTGGCAGCACCAAAAAATCTTTTGGGTTTATGAAGGGCATTAGAATCCACACCACCAGAAAGAATTTTTCCAGATGGAGGAACCACCGTATTATAAGCTCTGGCCAAGCGTGTAATACTATCCAAAAGAATAACAACATCTTTTTTGTGTTCAACCAGTCTTTTGGCTTTCTCTAAAACCATTTCAGCCACCTGAACGTGACGAGTAGCTGGTTCATCAAAGGTAGAACTAATCACCTCACCTTTAACCGAACGTTCCATATCGGTAACTTCTTCGGGACGTTCATCAATTAAAAGCACAATAAGAAAAACTTCAGGATGATTTGTAGTTAAGGCATTGGCAAAATTTTGCAGCATCATGGTTTTACCCGTACGAGGCGGAGCCACAATCAAACAACGTTGTCCCTTACCAATGGGTGAAATTAAATCGATAATACGTGTGGTAAAGTTGCTTTTGCTGTATTCGAGCTTAAATTTTTCGTTGGGATAAAGTGGAGTTAGGTTGTCAAAAAGAATTTTATCTCTGGCAGCTTCACTGTCTTCAAAATTAACTTCTTCTACTTTTAAAAGTGCAAAATAACGCTCGGAATCTTTTGGAGGACGAATTTGCCCCGAAACTGTATCTCCTGTGCGCAAGTTAAATCTCCTGATTTGAGAAGGCGAAACATAAATATCATCTGGTCCTGGAAGATAATTAAAATCAGTTGAGCGAAGAAAACCAAAACCATCAGGCAAAACTTCTAGTACACCCTCACCATAGATGGCTCCTTGTTGATCGGTTTGCGCCTTTAAAAGTGAAAAGATTAATTCTTGGCGCGTCATGCCCGCAGCATTTTCGATGTTAAAATCTTTGGCTAAACTAATGAGATCTGAAATTTTAATTTCTTTCAAATCTTTTAAATACATCACACCGCCATTGAAAAAATTGGAGATGGCGGACTTGCTTTCCTTAGAACGCTCGGCCCTTGTTGCTTCACGCTCTTCTTCATTTTGAACCTGAATTTTTTCGATTTCTTTTTGTTCTGAAATTCTGGGCTCTGGGGGATTGGCTAAACTTGGTTGGCCAGTATCGGAGCGCCCTTGGGGAAGCCTTCGGCCCCCGCGAGAGCGACGAGGAGGTTCATACTCACGAATACCGTTTGGTTTATCTGAACTACGACTTGTTGGATTATCCATTTGATTCAAACCTTAAAGTGATGATTGATACTAGCGGAATTATCGATACAGATTTAATTATGCCCTAAAAAGAGCCCTTTCGTCAAGAGCAATCAAACGGGAAGCTGGTGGAGTGTTTCTTTCGTCCCTGCGGAACTCCTCGCCCTTCGACTTTGCTCAGGGCTCGTCAAACAGTCCTCGCTCCTCAAGAAACACTCCACCAGCTTCCTTCACCATGCCACCACTTCAATTAAAAGTTTCTTAAAAAATTTCTTAGAAAATTTCATCTTCCTTAAAAAAATAAGCTACTTCTCTTTTCGCTGTATCTAAGGCATCCGAGCCATGCACTGTATTGCGTTCGATATTTTCAGCAAGATCAGCACGAATGGTGCCTTTTTCTGCCTTTGAAGGATCGGTAGCCCCCATTAACTCTCTCCAACGGGTAATGGCATTATCTCCAGAAAGCACAAACACCACAATATTTCCAGCCATCATGGATTCTACCAAAGAACCAAAAAAGGGACGGGCTTTATGTACTGCATAAAAACCTTCGGCCTTGGCGCGATCAAGTTTTAACATGCGAGCTGCAGCAATTTTAAGCTCTGCTTTTTCAACACGGGAAAAAATATTCCCAATCAGGTTTCTGCGCACTCCATCGGGTTTAATAATACCTAAAGTAAGTTCTTTCATAAAAGCTCTACCTTTCTAATTTCCGTGAAAATAAAATGTGTCTTTCGCAAAAGTCGCGACTTTTAAAGACAGCGGTCTTAAAAGTCGCTTTGCTTCGCCAACTTGTTTTTTTATTTTCGCTCAGACAAGTCGGCTGCAGAGCTTTTGCTTTCAGACACATTTTATTTTCACGGAAATTCAATAAATTTTCTTTAAAACTTCTCCCAACTCAGATGGAGATCTGGCCAACTTCACACCAGCTTCTTCCAAGGCTTTTATTTTATCAGCGGCGCTTCCCCGCCCGCCTGCAATGATGGCGCCCGCATGGCCCATGCGGCGCCCCGGCGGGGCTGTTAAACCAGCAATAAAACCCACAACGGGCTTAGTTACGTTTTTCTTGATAAATCTGGCTGCTTCTTCTTCAGCGGTTCCACCAATTTCACCAATCATGATGATGGCTTCACATCCAGCATCTTCTTGGAAAAGTTGTAGGCAATCGATAAAATTAGTTCCGTTCACAGGATCGCCACCAATGCCAATGCAAGTGGATTGTCCCAGTCCCATGCGAGTTACCTGATCTACAGCTTCATACGTAAGGGTTCCACTTCGAGATACAATGCCTACCTTCCCTGGCCGATGAATATGTCCTGGCATAATCCCAATTTTACATTCCCCAGGAGTAATAATACCCGGGCAATTAGGGCCAATCAGCCGCGTTTTTTTGCCTTCTAAAACCCGCTTTACTTTCACCATATCAAGCACAGGAATGCCTTCGGTAATGCACACCACTAAAGCCAACTCGGCATCAATGGCTTCCAAAATAGCATCGCCTGCAAAAGCAGGTGGCACATAGATTACCGAGGCATTGGCCCCGGTTTCTTTTTTGGCTTCCAAAACAGTATTAAAAATGGGAATGCCTTCAAAATCCTGGCCACCCTTACCGGGAGTAACACCAGCCACCATTTGGGTTCCATATTCCCTGCAAGCTTTGGTATGAAATTGTCCCGTGGCTCCGGTAATACCTTGGGTAATCACTTTGGTATGTTTGTTAACTAAAACTGACATAAAAAAAATTTATACGGTTGTGCGTCAAAAAGGTCTCCCCGTGCCACCCTTTTTAATTAATTACCTTACATCAACGCTCCTACAACTTTTTCCGCAGCATCAGCCATCGTATCAGCTGGAATAATTTTTAATCCCGATCCCGCTAAAATCTTTTTTCCCAAATCAACATTGGTACCTTGAAGCCTCACCACAAGTGGAATTTTTAAACCCATCTCACGAGCAGCAGCCACCACCCCTTCGGCAATTACATCACACTTCATAATGCCGCCAAAAATATTTACTAAAATTGCTTTTACTTTTGGATCTGTGAGAATAATTTTAAAAGCTGTAGAAACCTTCTCCTGATTGGCTCCCCCGCCTACATCTAAAAAATTGGCAGGTTCGCCTCCATAAAGTTTAATGATATCCATGGTAGCCATGGCAAGACCTGCTCCATTTACCATGCAACCAATATTGCCATCTAAGCTAATGTAGGAAAGATCGTGTTTTTTAGCTTCAATTTCTCCGAGATTTTCTTCGTCTAAATCACGAAGGGCTTCGTATTCTTTGTGACGAAAAAGAGCATTGTCTTCAAAGTTAAGCTTGGCATCTACAGCTAAAAGTTCGCCTTCTTCAGTTAAAACCAGGGGATTAATTTCAACCAAGGCGCAATCGGCTTCTACAAAGGCCTTAGCCAAGCCTCCAGCAAACTTAACGAGCTTGGAAGTAGCTTCGGCATTTAAACCAAGAGCAAAGCCAAGATGGCGGCCTTGGTACGGCATAAAACCACAGGCAGGATCGATGGCTACTTTAATGATTTTTTCAGGATGCTTGGCGGCCACCTCTTCAATTTCAACTCCCCCTTCAGTTGAAGCCATCAGCGTTACCCGAGAGGTTGCACGATCTAACACAGCTCCCAGGTAGTATTCTTTTTTAATTTTAATTCCCTGCTCAATAAGAATTTTTTTAATTTTTTTACCTTCAGCTCCACTTTGATGCGTGACTAAAATATTTTCTAAAAGTTTTGTGGCAAAATCCATTAATTCAGCTTCTGTTTTAACAACTTTTACTCCACCTTGCATCACTACTTCTCGTTCTTGACCCAGTAAATTCCCCTCGGTATTTTTTTTGTAAACGGTACCCTTTCCTCTTCCACCCGCATGAATTTGTGACTTAACCACCACTGGAAAACCCAATTCTTGGGCTATTTTTAAAGCTTCATCAACGGAAGTAGCCACGCGCCCCTTGGGGATGGGAACACCATACTTGCTTAAGATTTCCTTGGCTTGATATTCGTGGATATTCATGTCACAACTTACAAAAACCCCGGAAGGGAATTCCTTTCCGGTCCTGCGGAACTCCTCGCCCGAAGGCTCGTCAGACAGTCCTCGGACCGTCCAGGAACTCCCTTTCAGGGTTTACAGCAGTGTGGGGTGTATAATGGAGGGGGGTACAAGTGTCAAGAATCATATTTTTTAAAAAAACAAATTATGGACTTAATTCCTGAAATGTCGTACATTTAAGGAGTATGTTCCAAAGAGAAATAGATCTTCCTAAAAAACATTCTTTCTTCCTTTTTGGGCCCAGGGGAGTTGGTAAATCAACCTTGCTGCAAACCTTTCTCCCACACGAACAAACTCATATCATTGATCTGTTAAACTTTGAACTTGAAACACAGCTTATTCAAAAGCCAGGGGAGCTAGGCCAAATACTTAAAGCTCTTCCATCATCCAAACAATGGGTATTAATTGATGAAATACAAAAAATTCCCTCCTTACTTAATGAAGTTCATCGTTCCATAGAAAAAAATTCACACCGTTTTTTTGCTCTCACAGGCTCTAGTGCCAGAAAATTAAAAAGAGGCCAAGCTAACCTTTTGGCTGGCCGTGCTTTCACTTACCAGCTACATCCTTTGACCATTCATGAATTATCAAAACAATTTGACTTACAAACTGCTCTTTCTTATGGAACCCTTCCAAAGATTTATCATTTAGAAAATAATGAAAACCGAAAAGATTTTTTAAGCTCCTATGCACAAACTTACCTGAAGGAAGAAATTTTAGCAGAAGGATTAGTAAGAAATCTCCCCGCCTTTCGGCGTTTCTTACCTCTTGCTGCCCAAGAAAATGGGAATATTATTTCATGGTCAAATTTAGCCTCTGATTTGGGATTAGATTCTAAAACAATTCGATCGTATTTTGAAATCTTGGAAGACACTCTGGTTGGTTTTTTGCTACCAGCCTATTCTAAATCTATTAGAAAACGACAAAAATCTCATCCAAAATTTTATTTGTTTGACCCAGGTGTAAAACGTGCATTAGCGGGTGAACTTTCTTTTGAACTGGTTCCTAGAACTTCTGAGTATGGCCTAGCCTTCGAACATTTTTTTATTCTAGAAATAATGCGTCTGGCCAATTACAAAAAATGGGAATGTTCTTTTGCCTATTTTGCAACACACGACATTGAAATTGATTTGGTTATTGAAAAATTTCATCATCCCCCCGTTTTTATAGAAATTAAATCATCCAATAAAATAAAAGGTTCCATGCTTTCTCCCCTTATTTCAATTGTTAGAGAAATTAAGGGAGCAAAAGGATTTTGTCTTTGTCAGGAAAAAACCAGAAGAAAGGTAGAAAATATTTTAGTACTCCCCTGGCAAGAAACTAGATCAGCGTTGGAAGAAGTTTTTGGAGTTTAAGATGTAACATATTTGATTATTAGTAATGATATCTTAATTGGGCAATTAAAATTTGTCCCTTAACCACCTTATAAACCAAACGATGCTCATGATCGATTCTTCTAGACCAATAACCAGACAGGGCATGCTTTAAGGGTTCTGGTTTTCCAATTCCAGAGTAGGGACTTTTTTGAATATCCTGGATTAATTGTTGAATTCGTTTGATCTTATCTTTATCTTTTTTTTGCCAATAAAGATAATCTTTCCAAGCCAACTTCGAAAAAACAAGATTCATATTTTTTTCTTTTTGCCTTTTCCAGATTCAAGCTCTTCGACCGATTCTAGAAGTATTTTTGCATTTTTAGGGCTTCTTAAAAGATAAGCTGTTTCTTCAAGAGCTTCAAAATCATCTACAGAAAGCAAAATAGCTGCACCACCTTTTTGACGTGTAATAAGCAGAGGCTTATGATCCTTGCATACTTTATCAAGTGCTTTTGCAAACTGAGCTCTTGCCTGGCTATAAGTTAAACTTTCCATTTTTATTCTCCTTGTACATTACATTGTACAATATAAGATTTTTTTGTCAAGATGGGAAAAAGGGCACCCGCACTCGACCGCCGTAGCCAAGGCTACTTTGGCGAAGGAGGCAGGGATGCTCCTACATAGATTATCTTTGTGTAGGGGAGCGGTTTGCAGCCAGGGTGGCCTTAAGGGCGGGAAGTACAGCCTTATCTTTTAAGCGACCAACCGTTTCTTTGCTTAAAATAACTTTTTCTAAAGGTAAAACTTTTAATTTGATTCCTTGTAGATTTACCTCGAGAGCATTTTTATATTCTTCATCAAATGTTCCAAGACCACTCACTTCCAAAACTAAATCAAGTGTTTGAAAATCTTCGCCTCCAAAACGTGCAGGCATTTGGAATTGAATGAGGGTTGGAATGAAAATGCCCCCACATTTTTCAATGGATTTTGCAATTTTTACATCTTCAATATCTTTAAACCACAAATCTACGTCTTGCGTTACAACAGGGGCATCTTGCAAGACAGCTGCAGATAATCCCACAATTAAGAAAGGTACTTTTTGTTCTGTTAGTTCTTTGAGAAAAGCTAATTCTTTTTCACTGAGCATTGTTTATTTTTTTAAAACTTGCCCTAATGGCCTGACCACGCATCAGGGCTAATTGTAATTTTTCGAAAGGTGATTTTTTTTGTGCAAAAAAAGTCTGCACTAAAGTTTCTCGATCCAAATTAGGTTTGGTTTTTAAAATTTCATCTGCAAGTTGATAAAATCCAATTAATTCTTGAATATATTTTTTTTTCTTTTCAGGTAACATAGCTTAAATTTATAATATCAGACTTTAAAAAAAAAATAAACACTTATAGGGGAATCGAGGTGTAGCCTAATTTCCGCTACTTTACGGTTATCAAGGGTGGCTACAATTTCGCCCTGTTTATTGAGACGTGGGGTAGATTCCTGGCAGAGGGCCACGAAATGATTGTAATCGCTTCACGCGTGATAATTTTGGTTTTAAAAGATACATGGTAGCCAGGTAATTAAAATTTTCCTTAATGCGTTTGGTAGCTACAAAGGATTGGGATCTGGCCTTTCCGCCGAGAGAGGCAATTTCTTTTTTGCGCTTTGAAGAAAGGCGTTTGGCTCGCACTTTTCCACCAAGCCGGCCTAGTTCTTTTGCCATTGTATGGATCTTCATAGCTTGATTATACTTAGCGCTAAGCATAATTTCAAGACAAAATTATTGTCATTTTCACACCAATTGTCATTCCCGTGCCACCAACAAAGGGTTCATTATCGATTAGGATGTTATGACTTTGATCATGCCTTGCTCGGCTAATCGATAAAAATAACGATCAAAACTTAAGATTGGAAAATGATAAGCCTGGCTTAAATAAGCAATGGTGAGATCGGTGTAGCTTCCTTTTAATCGCTTACGGTAAAGATCCCAAGCAAACTGAGTAAATTGTGGAAGTTCTTCGTTGCTTATTCTCAATTTTTCTAAAGGCGATAAAAGTTCTTTAAGTTCTTGGTATTGTCTTTTGGTTAAAGCACCCATTAAAATTTCATGCTCGATAATGTCTGTTATAACAAGCAATTGGTTATCCAAACTAGAAAGGAAATAGGAGCGAAGAGAGGAAGAAAGATGATCCTTAAAAAAATCGATCCACACAGAAGTATCCACAATCAATTTAATCACGATATTTTTTAAGTGAAGACTTTGTCCATTTGAGAGGAAATTTTCCTTCAGCAGCTATGAGATGCTCTATTTTTTTACGATGGATGTAGTTGTTTAAGGCAATGACAATAGCCTCTTTTTTAGAGCGAGCATGAGCCAACCTTTTTACTTTAAGAAGTTCTTTTTCTGGAAGATCATAATTAGCTTTTGCCATATGTACAATATTATTATTTTTTATGTACATTGTCAAGATAGGAAAAGAGGGCAACCACACTCGGCCGCCGTAGCCAAGGCTACTTTGGCGAAGGAGGCAGGGATGCCCCTACAATTGCTAATATCGTTCACAATAACAAACAAAATTTTATGATTTATCGGAGGCGTTCAGGAAAAAAATCTTAAGCAACAGCTTCGTCGACAAGATCCAATACCACATGGACATGATGACTCATAGCATGAATGAACTCCTCTACTTTGGTAATACTGGGAATAGCCCTGGCCTGTTCATATTGGGCATAAGCGTGCTTGGATACACCCAGTCGATCAGCAACCTTTTGAAGGCTTAAGCCATATTTTGCACGTTGATTTTTTAGCATCAAAGCAATGAGATATCGATCATCGTCAGGCTGTTTTGTGCGGAGTATAAATGTATTTCCAGGAAGGAGATTCACTAGAACCGAAAATCCCTTACGATCAACCAAAAGTTCTATGGCCTCTTTCATCATGGCTAAAGCATCCTTTTTAGACTTACCCTGAGTATAAACATCAAGGGTTGGAACACACACCGGCCAGTACTTACCTTCTTTGAACAACTTACCTTCAAATTTAATACACATCACAAACCTCTATTTCTTTTTTGCCAGATTCCTCTCGGCTTTTTGTATAATTCTTTCACTGCTTGGCACAAACTGACGGCATGCTGAAGAGCAGCCATTTTCCTAAATTTGTTATTGAGGAGAGTCAAGGTCTTTATGATTAGGCTCGGTTCAATTAATTCATCTTAATTCCCCTCCTTTGTTGCATTTCGGGAATATATTCTTTATTCGCCATAATGGGTTTTGGCTCGCTCAATAAAAACAATTTTTCTCTTACTATCAATCTGATACACAATTCTATCTTTGTAGGATAAACGAAAAGAATAACTTCCTAAAAGCTCACCTACTAGTTTTTTCCCTTCATAAGGGTTTTGTTGCAAAACATCTTGAACAATTTGAATGAATTTTTTTTGAAGTTTAGGAGGTAATTCTTTAAAATCTTTAGCAGCCTGCTTGGCAAGTCTTACTTGATAGGGCATGTTACTTACCAATTAATTCTTCAAAAGCAATAGTATGGCCTTTTTTGATTTCTGCTTTTGCTTTCTTAATTTTTTTACGAGCATTGGGAGCAGAAAGAATTTCTAAGGTTTCTAGAAGAGCTTCATAATCACCTTCTGAAATTAAAACAACATCCCCACTTTTATGTTGAATGCGAATAGGGGCATGACCCTTAATGGTTTTTTTAATCAGATCATAAAAATCAGAACGCGCCTCTGTGGCTGTTATATTGGTCATAACCAAACCGTACGCTAAAACGTACGTTTTGTCAAGATGGGAAAAAAGGGTCTGATTCAATGACTTTTGCCAATTCTTTTCTGGTTGTGCCGAGGGCGAACAGTGAATGAATCAGCAGATCGACGGACACGGAGGGATCACCATTTTCCATTTTCGCAACACGCGATTGACTGGATTTGATGTGCTTTGCTAAATCGATTTGCGAAAATTTCTTGTGCATTCTTTTTGTTTTTAGATAACTGGACAGCATTAATTTGAACCGCACGAATTCCGATTCTTCTTTCGACAAATCTAGAAAATCATCAGCCGAACCGATTTTCCAACCAGCAGTTTTCAATTTTTCTTTTTTGTTGTTTTTCATATTCATCTCCTTGTTACAGAATCATAAAGTTTAATTCTTCTTTGGCATGTATCTATAACGGCTTTTAGCATCTGATTCGTTTTCTTCTCAAAAACCTCCAAAATAATGATGGCATCCGGATCAGTCCTGTAAACAATTCGCCAAGTTTTATTTTCATCATTGATTCGCAATTCATGACATCGCGGCGCAATGGATGGCATGGGTCGCGAATGCGGCATGGAAAGTTTTTCACCTTGCTGAAGTTGCCGCAGCAAGAAACCCGCTTCCAATCTTGCCTCTTTGCTAAAAGGCGGTGTTTTGACTTCACCATGTAACCAGACCAGTGGTTTTTCCATCAAGCCCATGTGCTATTATATGTCAGTTCTGACATATTGGCAATAGGATTTTTTAAAAAAAATTAAAAGGGCAACCACACTCGGCCGCCGTAGCCAAGGCTACTTTGGCGAAGGAGGCAGGGTTGCCCTCTTAATTGGGCATGCACAAGGCCTGCCCATACAACAAAAATCGTCATTGATGACAATTTCCAATATTTTATGCTTTATCGGCTTGGCGTTTGTGGCGAATTTTCCATTGTAAATGATTAACGAGAATCAAAATGTTTTCTAAGATTTAAAGCTCCATGAAAAATGCCTAAAACATTTATGTCTTTGTCTTGATTAATCTGATAAATAATTCGGTAATGACCGTATAAAACAACACGAATGTTTTTCTTGGGAAAATTATTAAGACGGTAACCCATTTCCGGAAAATCCTGCAACAGGCTAACCTTCTGGATAATTTGTTTTGCAATATTTTGAGCTACTTGGGGTTTATCTTTGGCAATATAAGTTTGAATTTCTTTGAGCCAATCAAATGCTTCTTGAGACCATTTTATTTTTCCCACGATTCAATTTCCCCGACAACTTCTTCATGAGAAAGTACTCGCCCTGCTTCAACATCCTTTAACCCACGTCTAATCATTCGGTGAAATAAAAGTTCCCTTAAAATTTCTTCATCGGTCATATCATCCGGTTGTTCCTGAATAATTCGAATTAATCTCTCTTTGGCTGTTTCTTCCATAGTACTAACCTCCAACTACATTTTTATTCTACCCAATTTTTTCATTTTTTCAATCCCCAATTAAGATAGTACACCACGTCAAAACTCTATTTTTAAACCCCAGTTATTTCAATATGTTAAACACGTAAATATATTAAAACGGTTCTTTCACTGCTTGGCGCAGGCTAACGGCATGCTGAAGAGCAGCCATTTTCCTAAATTTGTTATTGAGGAGAGTCAAGGTCTTTATGATTAGGATTTATCGGCTTGGCGTTTGCGGCGTTCTTCGAGTTCGCGTAATTGGGCGAGGGTAAATTCGGTTGAGGCTTGCGTTTGAGCAGCTTGATTACCACCTTCTTGGCCTTCGCTGGCCACTTGGGCTGCATAATTGATGACCTGATTTTCTGGGGCGTATTTACCAGCAACTGTTTCTTCAGAAGCTTCTTCACGACGTGTAACAAATTCGGGGATATCCTCCGCCGTTCTTTCCCGGGAATAATCCACATACTCTCCTTGAGTTTCTAAAGCAGCTTGCATAAGTTCATCAACTTTCGATAATTGCCCCTCCCTCAGATCTTTGAAAAATGTCATCCAACCATCCACTGCTCCACGGCCCTCATCCACATAGCCTAGCCATTTTTGTCCGCGTTCTACTCCACCTTCAACTTTAGATAAGCCAGAAGCTTCCGCTAAAGAATCGGGCATGTTAACATCAGTTCTATTTTCCTCAGGATCTTTTCGTCTGAGAGCCTGACGCATATCCGCATAAGCCCTTCTTTGAGATCCTTTGTTATCAACAGACGCAGCTCCTAAACTATCCAAGGCCCTTGTAGCTAACTTTCTATCTCTCTCATCCCCATTGGCTTTCATCCTCTCTAACTTAGCTATGTAATCTTCCATTTGTGTTTCATCACCAGAAGGAGTCCATTCGGGAATATCCATTTCACTTCCCGTCCCTGAGGAACTAGAAGAAGTAGAAACAACTGATTTCATAAAATCTCTTTCTGAACCTGGATTTTTTGCCCTTGCATTAGAAACCCGATTATTAAAAACTTGAAGGGCTGCAGAAGAACTTCCCATACCCCTTTGGCTTGCATATCGACTTACTTCTCTATCAAAACGTGTTTTTGCTTTTGCAGCATCAACATCTGCTTCTGTAGCATAAGCAGCAATCATAGCTGAAGCGGCTGCTCCACTATTTCTTAAATCAACAACTGCAGAAGACCCCGGAACTTGCATTCGAGTATAAGGATCAAACTTACCCTCACGAGTTGCAGTAGTTCCTGCTGTTACAAATTCCTGATGTTTAGTTGTTTTGTCATTAAGAAAAGCTACTGGATCTTGACCCGCCTCATTATAACTAGCCATCCAATAAAGAGTAGCCGCTTGATCAGAAGTTAAACGATCGGTGCCTGCAATGTGTTTTGTTCTAGCTGCAATTGGATCACTAAAGCCAGTGGCATCACCCGTACCATCCCACGCTGCTCCTGTATAAGCTGCATAGGCTGCGGGGGTTCCTTGAACAATAACAGATGGAGGGGCAGAACCATCTACTGCATCAACTCCTTCTGAATCACCTGCTCCACTAGCCCCACCAGCATCAGCCACCTTCACCAAAGTATAAGTACTTCCAATTCCAAGAAAACCATCCTGAATTTCTACAGTGTATTGGCTACCATCATCCAAGGTAATGGGATTTTCACTTCCATGGCCTTCAAGTAATGCGCCTGCACTCACAGAAGCAGCATCGCCTCCATTAGCTTCATGCTCTGCCATGGCTTTTTCTAAAACTTGTTGCTTTAAACCTCGATCAGCTTTTGTAGCCCTACCTTCTCCTTCTCGAACTTTTAAGGGAGTGGATTTAGCTAAAGCGCCAACACGTGTTGTAGCTTCAGCACTTAAAACTGCGGAATCTCCTTCACTTTCTGTCTCATCTGTTCTGGGTGTCCCTTCATCAGGAAGAGGACCTTCTGGAGGTGGTGCTTCGTCAGGAGCTTCAGACTCACTTTCTGGGGGAGGAGGTTCTGGAGCGGCTCTTCGACCTCTGGGTGCTGCTCCTGCTCCACTGCCACGTCCGCCATCGAAAAGCCTTTTCAATCCACCAGCAGCTTGTTGGGCCTCTTCACTGTCTTCAGCAACACCCACAGCAATACCAGCAAGTTCGGTTGGATTAAGGGTACCTGCTTTAACCTTACTCCAATCATCATCAGAAAGGGTTCCTTGTTCCCAAATACCACCACTTGCATCTGTAAAAGATGTTCCTTCAACCATAAACCATTTTCCTTATCCGAGACGAGTGTTTGATAAATCTCGTCTGTGTAAATCGCGTCCTTCTAAAATTCCAGCTTCTTCCCTAGCTGCAGGACCAGTGGAAGCATTGGAATTCCAATAAGGATTTATAAAACCATAAATATTTTTTTGCTCTGGCTTCCCAAGAATTGCAAAACGAGCATCTGCCAAGGCTTGGCCCTCTGGTGTGCTTGGATCTGTTGCATAAATTTCTTCGGCCCTAGCACTTACTGCCCCTTCTGTTAAAGGACGAGACAAACCTCCAGTAAAATAAATAACACCCGCAGGAGCTTGGTTGGCGCCTATCAACGCCTCATACCCCTGACGTTGCGCATGCCGATAAGTTTCTTGTCTTAAAGCTAAAACTGTTCTTGCTCCTTCGGCTGGTCCCTTTTGCCCACTCGCTTCAAAATCTGCCAGTTCAGCTTCTGTTTCTAACATTCCCGCTCTGGCTTCTTTAATTTTCACTTGATCACGTGTAGCCAGATAACGCTTGGCTCTTTCTTCACGCACTTCAGGGGCCACCTGGGCTGTAACCGTTGCTTGGGCTACTCTCACCCCCGGATCGGGGACATTGGGATCGGGAGTGTTTCTGGCTACCAAATCCTGTGGAGTAGGATTATTAGGATCGGCGCCACTAGCATCAGCAACAACCTGAGGTGAAGCGGGTTGCCTTGTTTGTGTTCCTGGTTGTGTGCCTGGTGTTTGTGAACCTGGCGTTTGCGAACTAGGAGACGGAGTTCCCGGCCTCGTTAAATTACCTCTCGCTGTAAACACCATGCCATCGGGCCCTACACGTAATTCCCCTCCTTGTTTTGCAACACGCTGGCGTAGGGCTTCTGCTTCTTCTGGAGTAGCTGGTTTTGGTGTAGGAGCTGCTGTAAGTTTTTTATAAGTTTGTGCATTTCCAGACATGGCGGCATCTTGTTGATTAGCTCTCGCATTATTCAAGCGCTGGGCGGCACTTCTTAAATCGGAAGCCTGGGAAGTGTATTTTGTATACTGGGGGCTATTGGCAGGAAAGGTAGCTGCCTTTTTTTCTAATGTTTTAGCACGAGCTAATAACTCTCCCTCCTGAGACATGGAAAGATCTACATAGCGTTGATATTTTTCTTCTCCTTCAGCACCTTGTTCTGCATCGGCTCTGGCTCTTGCCATTTCATCAGCCATGGTATCGGCTTGTTGAATGGGGTTTTGAACAAACTTTTGTTCTACAGCATCATCCCCTTCGGCTAAATTTTGATCAAGCTGGGCTTCAAGTGCGCCTTCGTCTACATCAGCTTGAGGAAGAGGAGTAGAAGGATTTTTAACTTGCCCATCGGTTGGATTTTCAGCACCATACTGTTCGGAAGCCGCTAAAATATCGGCACCAATATCTCCCAGGCCACTCTCGGGTGCTGCTGGTTCTCCTGTAGGAGTCGCGGGAGGGGGAGCTTCTTCGGGTGCTGGTTCTGCTGGAGGGGCTTCTCCACCACTTCCTGCTTGCAGCCTGGGATCAGCCATTGGATCAGCACTTGAAGCTCTGCCATCTACAGAAGGCCTACTTCCTTCAGGCGCTGCCTCTGGTGCCGCCTCTGGAGGCGGAGCTAATGGATTTGCAGGATCAAACTTAACAGCCATGAAAATACTCCATTTGTCATCCATGCACACTTTGTCATCCCTGCGAAAGCAGGGATCCAGTCTTAAAATTCAAAGATGGATTCCCACCTTCGTGGGAATGACAGATTTCAACACCCCTCTTACCCTTGGGGTGCTTTTCTATTATACGCAAAAAGAAGGCCAAAAACCATGCGATTTGCTCCCTTTTAATCAATATAAATTATTGATTTTATTTGTTTTTATTTTTTGACTAAAAGGGGGTGGGGTGGAAAACGTCAAAAAAACAAACATTTGAGGTATTTTCTCCCAAAATGAGAGGGGAAAAAGGTTGACCCCCCTCCCTGGAGGGGAGGGTGAAATTGTCATTCCCGTGTTTGTAAACTTACCCCCGCGTAGACGGGGGGCGGGAATAACAGTTTAACACCCCCTTGGAACACACGTTTAAAAAATAAAAGATTGAAAAATTTATATGAATTTTATATAATAATTTATATGAATTCTATTATTACTACCATTACTCTGCTTCCTGTTTTGGATAAAAAAATTCGGGAGCTTGCCAAAAAAAAAGGGCAAACCAAAACTAGCCTCATTCAAGAAGCCATCTCCAATTACCTAGAACGTATTGAAATTTTGGAGATTGAAAAAAAACTACAAGCCAAGGGACGCCAACTAGGGCTTACCAGTGAGGAAGATGTGGTTCACATGGTAAAACAATTTCGCAAAGAACGCTGTTGAAAAATGTAGTTTTCCATCAATTCTGTCATTCCTGCGTCATTTGTCATCCCGGCGGAGGCCGGGATCCATTTGTCTGTCATCCCTGCGCAGGCAGGGATCCATCTTTGAATTTAAGACTGGATCCCCGCCTTCGCGGGGATGACAATGGGTGCAGGGATGATAGAGGGGAGACATTTTTCGACAGTCACTTAAATGAAAATCGTTTTTGACACAAACATTTACATCTCAGGCCTGCTTTTCAAGGGAGGTATACCTTCGAGACTCCTTGAAATGGCTAGTCAAAAATTATTTGAACTCTTTTTTTCTCCTGCCATTTTGGAAGAATTGCGCCATGTGTTTCTTGATAAATTTGAACTCACATTGAATGAAACAGAAAAATTAGTAAGTTTCATCACTAACCAAGGCACCATCATCTATCCCGAACAAAAAATAACCCTCATCAAACGATGCCCACCAGACAACCGCATTTTAGAGTGTGCCCTTGCGGCCCAAGCCTTCTACCTTGTTACGGGTGATAAAAAAGATATGCTCCCCTTAAAACATCCCTTTTCTTTTAAAATTATTTCTCCTGCTCATTTTTATCCGATTGTTTTAAAATAATACTACCTAAAGGTAAGCTAATACACTTAGCGCTGGTACTTGAGAACTTCAAGAGCCTTTAAAATATGGGTCTGATCATAGAGTTTTCCCGCAGCGTAGCGAAAAAGAACGCTTGAAATCAGGGTTTGATAGGGAATACCGCTTTCTTTGGCGTCGTGACGCAATCGATTCAGAACGCTGGCTGCCAGGCGAATGTTGATTCTTTTTTCCTTAACCTGCCGTCTAGCCATTTTGGCATAGCGCCGGGTGGTTTGCTTGCCCAGACTTTGCCATTCTCCCTTTTCAAAACTTCCTAAAATTTTTGTTTCCGATTTTGTCATTTTATCCTTCATTGGACCTCCTTATATCTTTTGCGATATTTGCGGCTAGGAATAATGGTTTTTAGAAAAATTTCATTCTCCGATTCCTTGAACGGTACGACGTAAATATATTCCCCGCATTCAACAACAAAAATCTTTTGACCACGGTATCGCAATTTATTGGGGTGTTCCAATGTATCCAAAAGGCCACCGCCGGCCATGGCATCGAGGATTTCTTCAAAACCAATATTTCTTGCTCGTCTGAGTTGTTCATCTTTTTTGTCACTCCAACGGATAAGCTTCACTTTTAAAGTTTATGCTATTAGGCACACATTGTCAATATTGTATAAGGATTTAAACCTTAAGAAAATCACAAAACTTCTGGAAAGGGATAATTCGAGTGCGGAACTTTTTGATTTCGACATCCTTGCTTCCTAAGTGGACTTGATAAAATTGAGAGATTGGAAGACGTTCACTAAAATAAGAAATATGAGGAGAGAGAGCTTTTTCTCCTGTCTTACATTCAACGGCAAATTCAATCTTGCGATTTTTGATCACAAGAAAATCAATTTCCCTTTGATACACATCTCGAAGAAATCTGAGTTCCATTTTATCACCCTGTGTATCTTCTAAAAAATGGCAGTACTTCAAAAGCTGTGAGGCCACAAGATTTTCAAATCTTTTCCCAAAATCTTCACATTGGGACCAATCCCATAGGTAAAGTTTTTTTTCTTTTTTTGCCGTTCTTAGTCTTGCAACACCATAAGGTTGAATCCGAAAACAAAAGTACAAGTTTTCTAAAATGCTCACCCATCTTTCTGCTGTTTCAAAAGCCACTGCTAAATCTTCTTTTAAATTATGAATGGATAAAGGAGATCCCACACGTTCGGGAAGGGCATCCATTAAAAGCTGAATCTGACTCACCTCGCGCACCTGTTCCAAACTGATTAAATCTTCTTGGATCACGCGCGAAAGTCTTTCTTTTTGCCAGCGTTTCCAATGCCGGTGACTAGCCTTAAGGAAAGGTTCGGGAAACCCGCCATATTCAAGCAGATGTTTGAGATCTCCCTTTGATAAATTTGATTTAAGTTCAAAAAAAGAAAAGGGATGCAAACGGTAGTAATGATATCGCCCCTGAAGAGAATCCCCCCCTCGCCTATAGTAATCAAGCCTGGCTGAACCAGTTACTAAAAATTGCCGCTCTGTCTTATGGGTATCATAGAAACCTTTAATGAGATTACGCCACCCCTTGTATTTATGAATTTCATCCAAAACAAGAAGGCCTGTGCCCGATGGAAGTTCTCCTTGAACAATTGTTTTACGCACTTTGGGATTATCCCAATTCAGATAGGAGGGATGCTTTTCATTCCCTTTTAAAAGGTGAAAAGAAAGAGAGGTCTTTCCCACTTGCCGCGGGCCACCTAAAAAGATCATTTTTTCGGAAAGATCTTCTCTGATAAAAGACTCTAAATAACGTTTCATAATCCTCTATTAAAATAGACTTAAGTCTAAAAAAGTATGTACTTTTTTAGAGTATAGTCTAAAAAAGTATAGAACTCAAGGGGGTTTTTATAATTTTTTATAATCCAAAAAATTGATTGGCATTTTGAGTTGTAATTTGGGCCACATTTTCAAGGGAAGTGTTCCAAATTTGTGAAATACACCTCGCTACTTCTACCACAAAGGCGGGTTGATTTTTTTTGCCACGATAAGGAACAGGAGCTAAAAAAGGAGAGTCAGTTTCAATCAAGATGCGATCTTTGGGAACCCAAGTTAAAATATCTCGAAGATCTTGTGCATTTTTAAAAGTAATAATTCCACTAAACGAAATAAAACATCCTAAATCGAGATATTTTTTGGCCAACTCTTTTGTTCCTGTAAAACAATGAATCAATACGGGCACAGCGCGCTGTGCCCCTACTTTTAAATGATTGTAGGTTACCAAATCTGCATCGCGATCGTGAATAACCAAGGGTTTTTTAACTTCAAGCGCTAAATCAATAAAATCATCAAAAACTTTTTCTTGAATTTCACGAGGAGAATGAAGGTAATGAAAATCTAAACCCACCTCTCCCACAGCCACAACCTTGGGATGAAGAAACCATTTACGCATTTGCTCTAAAACTTCTGGAGTTACTAATTTTGCATCATGAGGATGAATACCCACAGCAGCCCATACATGCGAAAATTTTTCAGCAATTTTTAAGGCTTCACTGTTACCTTCAACACCCTCCCCCGCACCAATAGTTACCATGCGGGTTACAGCTGCCTTTTGGGCAGACAAAATCATTTCGTCCAGGGTGTAATCCTGGCCAGAAAAACTTAAGTGGCAGTGACTGTCGAAAAACATAATTTTATATTGCGTAGGGGCTTACTTCTAAACCTGCCCCTACATTTCCCCTTCATTAAACAATTCATCTACAAATCTCTCTGCATTAAAAGGAATTAAATCTTCCGTCTTCTCCCCTACTCCCATATATAAAAGCGGTAATTTGGTCTTGGCAACAAGGGATAAAATAATTCCACCTTTGGCGGTGCTATCATATTTTGTCAAAACCAAACCCGAAATGGGGGCTGCTTGTGAAAAAAGTTCCACCTGTGAGAGCGCATTTTGGCCCGTGGTGGCATCTAAAACAAGAAAAATTCCATCGGCATTTCTTCCTAAAACCTTGGCAGCTATGCGCGTCATTTTTGAGAGTTCTTGCATCAAATTTGTTTTGGTTTGAAGCCTGCCAGCTGTATCAATTAACACAACATCAACTTGGCTAGTAAGAGCTTGTGTTATTCCCTCGTATACCACACTCGCAGGATCGGCCCCCATTTTTGAAGAAACCAATTCTGCCCCAATGCGTTTGGCCCAAATTTCTAATTGCTCACCACTGGCAGCCCTAAAAGTATCCGCAGCAATACAACATACTTTCTTTCCTTTTTGAACGAACTGCGCCCCCAGCTTACCAATGGTGGTGGTTTTGCCAACGCCGTTCACACCAATAAAAAAATAAACGAGGGGAGATCCTTGAATATTCCCCTCTCCCCTTGGGGGAGAGGGTGCAGGGTGAGGGGTGTTTAAATTTTCACCCTCCCCCTTCACCCCCTCCCCTCCAGGGAGGGGGGATTTTATTTTTGTCATTCCCCCGTCATTGTCATCCCCGCGTAGGCGGGGATCCATCTTAACAATCTTCAAACAAGCCTTCTTTAACGCAGCATACGCACTTTCGGCATCCACAACATTTTTATCATGCGTTAATTCATTCAAAAGTTTCTTCGTCGCATCAACTCCAACATCTGCAACTAACAAAAGTTCTTCTAACTCGTCTTTGATTTCAGAAAATGTTTTTTTGGATCTAAAAAGAAAACTTTTGATGGGGGTGAGAAAATTGTTCACTTATAAAGATGGATCCCCGCCTTCGCGGGGATGACATTTATGTTTAATAAATTACCTTGTTAAGCGGATACTCTACAATACCCGAAGCACCCGCCTCTTTTAATTGCGGTACAATATCGCGAACAATTTTTTCATCTACAATTACTTCAACACTTTGCCAACCCGCATCACTTAAAGAACCAAGGGTTGGAGTTTGAAGAGCGGGCAAAACATTTAAAAGCTTTTTCAAATTTTTACTTTCTACATTCATTTTCAATCCCACTTTTTCTTCGGCAGTAATGGCTCCTTGCAAAAGCATCACAATGTTTTCAATTTTTTTACGTTTAAAAGAATCTTCCCACGATTGTTTATTGGCAATAAATAAAGTGTTGGATTCAAGCAAAGTATCAACCACGCGTAAATTATTGGCATGGAGAGAAGAACCTGTTTCGGTAAGTTCCACAATGGCATCTGCTAAAAGAGGTGGTTTTACTTCTGTGGCACCCCAAGAAAATTCCACCGTGGCGTTTACCCCATTTTGTTTTAAATATTTTTTGGTATACCCCACCAGCTCGGTTGCAATGCGTTTTCCTTCTAAATCTTTTACCTTTTGAATTTTCGAATCATTGGGTACAGCTAAAACCCAACGCACAGGCTTTAGGCCCGCCTTGGCATAACGAAGTTCTGCAACTTCTACAACCTTGGCTCCCTGCTCTAAAACCCAATCGCGTCCCGTTAAACCAGCATCAAGCACACCATCTTCCACATAACGCGCCATTTCTTGCGCCCGAATGAGCATGGGTGAAATTTGGGGATCATCCACCATTGGAAAATAAGAACGTGATGATGCAGTAATTTGAAAACCCGCCTTTTTAAACATGCGATAGGTGGATTCTTCCAAACTTCCTTTAGGTAAACCTAATTTGAGAATGTCTTTGCTCATGGGCCAAGGTATGTAGCATCTGTGGGCGCTTGAATCAATGATTTTCAAAGGTATCACTATTATCCCCTCCCCCTTGAGGGGGGAGGGTTAGGGAGAGGGTGTATCCCCGCAGGTATTGAAGGATAATTCAAAATTTTCACCCTCCCCCTCTATCCCCCTCCCCTCAAGGGAGGGGGGAATAAAAATTATCCTCACCCACTGTAACTGTAATAAAATTAAATTCATTTGCATTCTTTGTCTAGATCGCTAAAATTGATCGCTCTGATAATTGTATAAACACAGGGCAGGTTTAGAACCTGCCCCTACGGATGGGGGTTTTTAATGAAAAAATATTTGTTGGGCTTTATTTTACTTTCTACCATTGTTGCCTGTGCACCTTCCGGCAAACTCAATATGAGTGGTGGTAAAGAAATTGCTAGAGTTAATGATACTGTGCTTGGTCAAAGTTACTTGGATACCTTGGTTAGACTTAATCCCAAGGTTGAAGTTCAACTTAAAAATCCTGCTACAAAAAATAAAATTGTCGAAAATTTAATAGAACAAGAACTACTTTATCAAGAAAGTGTAAAACGTGGCATTAATAAAGATCCACAGGTGCTTGAAAAATCGGCCCTCTATCGTCGCGTGATTATTGCCCAAGCCCTTTTAGAAAACGAACTCGAAAAAAGAATTAAAGACGAATACGAAAAGAAAAAAGATACCGACTACATGAAAGTGGCCGTTTCACAAATTCAATTTGATTTTCAACCCGAAGCAATCATGCCAAAAAAACATCCTCAAGTACCTGCAAAAACAGAAGAAAAACCTGTGACAGAACAACAAAAACAAGCAGCTTTGGCAAAAGCCAATCTTGTTCTTGCCAAACTAAAAGCAGGCGAAGATTTTGTTAAATTAGCCACTGAAATATCAGACGATAAAATGTCTAAACGCAAAGGCGGAGATATCGGAAAAATTAGCCGTGGAGATAAGCGCTTAGAAAGAATGGGTTTAGAATCACTTGCTGAAAAAGCCTTTGCTTTGAAAAAAGACGAAATTTCCGAACCCATCGAAAGTAAAAAAGGATATCACATCATTAAAGTAACCTCAGAAGCTGCACCCATTCCTTATGAGGAAGCCGAAAAATTACTTCGCTTTGAACTCCAAAAAATAGTGAAAGACGATTTAATAGCCAAACTAAAAGGCACTGCAGAAATTAAGTTTGCTGAAAAACCAAAAGAAGCACCTGTGAACATGCAAACACCACAAGATGTCCATGTTCCCCCTCCTCATGGAGCTGTGCATGCTGGCCAGCCACCAGCCCCAACAGCGGCAGCGCCGGTACCAGCTCCTACCCCAACCGAAACTCCTGCATACAAGGGAAATTACAATAAACTTGAGGATAAAAAATAAACAACAAGGCTTTCTCTAAACCTCAATTAAAATCTCACCTTTTTCCTCCTTGATTTGATAAACTTTTATTTTTTCATCTCCCTCACTTCCCATACCTGTATGAAGATTAAATTTATGAGCATGGTAGGGACAGATAACAATATTCTGGTCACAAACCCCTTCAGCAAGGGAGCCTTGGCGATGAGGGCACTTATTTTGAACGGCAAAAAGACCGCCGTCTCGTGGCCGAAAAATGGCGATTTCTTTTCCTTCAACAATAAAGCAGATCCCTTGACCAAGGGGAATTTTATCAATTGAACCTAGATTAACCATTATTTACCACCTCCTTTAAAACTTTCACTAACTCAGATCCTTTGAATTGTTGTGGATACACTGGCAACTCTGCTTCCTGTTTCCAGGGATCTCTATAGACATCAGAAGCCTTTTGAATGTCAGCATCCAACCTGTTACAAATACCAAGTTCATCTTGAACAAGAATTGATTGAAGTCGATTGATACCAATTCGTTCCACAAATCCATAAGTACGCTCCATATATTTGGCATGTTCTCTATAGTACTGGATAAACCGCCCCACATACTTTAAAACTTCCTCGTGAGTATCAACAATAACAAGTAAATCTCCTTTACGTACGCATCCTCCTGCAGCTCCTCCAATATAAATTTCCCATTTTCCTCCTTCAACCGTAACAATTCCTACATCTTTCACATAAGCTTCAGAACAATTACGAGGGCAACCCGCTACAGCCATTTTGATTTTGTGGGGAGACTCTATCCCCTGAAACCTTCTTTCAATTTCTTGGGCCAACCGAATAGAATCTCCTAATCCATAACGACAAAAATCAGTCCCAACACAACTTTTTACTGTACGAACTGCTTTAGTGTAGGCATGGCCACTAGGGATGCCTAGATCTTTCCAGATGTGGGGAAGGTTTTCTTTCTTAACTCCCAAAAGATCAATTCGTTGCCCCCCTGTAATTTTTACCATTGGTACATTGTATTTTTGAGCCACTGTTCCAATACGAATCAGTTCATCTGCTGTTGTTACTCCACCATAAATGCGAGGAACTACTGAAAAAGTACCATCTCTTTGAATATTGGCATGAACACGATCGTTAATAAAACGGGCATCCCGTTCATCCTCATATTCTTGGTTCCAAATAGAATGAAGAAGAGAAGCCAAACCAACTTTGCTGGGAGCATGTTCTGGACCATCACCCAATATTTTAAAAGTATCACTTACTGACTTAATCTTTTTTTCTTTAATCACCGCAATCAGCTGAGATTTTTCTAAAGGAATATCCGGCACATAGTAGTGTTCACTTGGATCATAACCAACTTCACCCGCATAACCTTCAATCAGTTGAGCAATCAGCCCCTTACAGGATCCACATCCCAAACCTGCTTTATTACAAGCCCCCACCTTGGACACACTGCTACATCCCTGATTTAAAATAGCATCGTGAATTTGCCCCTTAGAAACCCCATTGCAGTTACAAATTTGGGCACTATCGGGCATGTCCATCACATTGCTGAGTGAAGAAACATCTTTAGAACCAAATAAAAGTTCGGTTCTCTTAACCGGCAGGAAACCACCTTCTTTAAACAGACGCATCAGATAATCCCCCGCCTCAACAGCACCTAAAAGAATAGCCCCAACAAGTTGATCATCACGAATAATTAATTTTTGGTAAATACCTCTTTTGGGTTCCCGGTAAACAATAACTTCATCTCTCTCATCTCGAGGATTTTTTTCTCCCAAACTTACCAACTCAACCCCCATCACCTTCAGTTTTGTTCCTAGTTTGGAACCAGTATAGGTTGCCCGAGGATTGGTTTTTGTAATGACATCAGCTAAAACGCCAGCTTGTTCCCAAATAGGAGCAACCAAACCATAGAGTTGACCCCTATGTTCCACACATTCCCCTACGGCAAAAATGTTTGAGTCATTGGTCTGCATTTGATCATTACAAAGAATACCTCGTTTTATATCTAAGCCAGAGTTTTCGGCAATATCGGTAAGAGGCCTAATACCAGCACTTACCACCACCATATCGGTTTCTAATGTTGACCCATCTTTAAAAACAAGGTTTGTAATTTTTCCTTCAGTAGTTTTAATTTCTTCTGTTACCATGCTACACAACACTTTAATTCCCATCGCCTCGATAGTTGACTTTAAAAGTCTCCCACTTTCTTCATCCAACTGCGCCCCCATCAGCTGGGATGCTGCCTCAATTACTGTAACCTGGACATCGTGTGTCATCAGGCCCCTGGCCGCCTCCAAACCCAACAATCCACCACCAATCACAACTGCTTTATGGCAACTTTTGGCATAGGCTTCAATATGGGCACATTCATCCAGGGTACGAAAAGCAAAAGTACCTGGCACTCCATAATTAGCAATCAGGGGAATAAAAGGGGCAGAACCTGTGGCAATAATGATTTTATCATACGGAACAGAAACAAGATTTTCATCAGGAAGTCCTGTTGCCGCTCTGTCATAGGGAACTCTCCCTTTTTTTACAGGCATACCAAGCACCATCTTTTTTTGACGATCTATCTTAATTGCTTTCAATCCAGTATGAAGAGTAATGGCATTTTCTTGATACCACACAAGGGGATTCATGATGGTGTCCACGGCCTTTTGAGTACCATTAAGAACGTTGGATAAAAAAATCCGGTTATAGTTGCCATAAGGCTCTGCCCCAAATAAAGTAATAGAAAAAAAATCTCGGTTTCTTTTAAGAATTTCTTCTATCACCCTGGCCCCTGCCATACCGTTACCAATAACAACTAATTTTTGTTTTTGATGAGTCATAAAATCACTCCTGCCCTTTCAATCCTTACTGCTGCTTGTTTATAATTGGGTTCACGTGAAATCGGATCAAATGCCGCTACAGTTAAAATGTTGGCACAGGCTTCAACGTAGTGGAACGGGATAAACAAATGCCCTGGTTTAAGTTCCCTGGCATCCTGGGGATTTATTTCTACCCACATGGCTGCCGGTAACACAAGGTCTGCTAACTCTGCAGCATGGGAACAGAAAGCAAAGATTATGCCACTATGTATCAAAAAAAAATTATTTCAAATCAAGGGAGTAAACAAAATGTGGTTTATTAGAAATGAAAATTCATGCTCAAGATAGAGGCAATTGCTTAAAAAAAAGACACATACAAATTCCATTGATTTGCCTTGCATCCCTGGTTATATCATTTTTATGTCCAACAAGCCGCTCTCCTACGCCGACTCGGGTGTAAATATTGACGAAGGAAACGCCCTCGTTGATCAAATTGAAAACTTAGTAAAACCTACCCTAAGGCCTGAAGTGATGGCCGCAGTTGGAGGTTATGCCGGCCTCTTTGCTCTTGATACCAAAAAATACAAAAACCCTGTGCTTGTTTCTTGCACCGATGGAGTTGGTACCAAGTTAAAACTGGCTTTTGAAATGAATCGTTTTGATACCATTGGTCAGGATTTAGCAGCCATGTGTGTTAATGATCTTGTTTGTTGCGCGGCCGAGCCCCTCTTTTTTCTGGATTATTATGCCACCGGAAAACTGGATTCTAAAATTGCAGCCCCCTTTTTAAAAGGCTTAAGCAAGGCTTTGTCTGAAATCAATTGCACTTTAATTGGTGGTGAAACCGCCGAAATGCCAGGCTTCTACAAACCAGGTGAATTTGATGTGGCGGGTTTTTCAGTAGGAGTGGTCGAAAAAAATAAAATCATTGATGGAAAAAATATTAAAGAGGAAGATTTACTGATTGGAATTGCTAGCTCGGGTTTTCATAGCAACGGATATTCCTTGGTGAGAAAAATTGTTGAAACTTCCAAATTAAAACTTACTGAAGATGCTCTTCGATTAGGAAAACCCTTGGGTGAAATTTTGTTGGAACCAACACGTATCTATGTAAAACCAATTTTAAAACTCCTTTCAACCTTAGAGCTAAAAGGGATTGCCCACATTACAGGTGGCGGGCTTATTGAAAATTTACCTCGAATCTTTGGAGAAAAATTTTCAGCAAAGCTCACTGTTTCTCAAATTAACCCTCCCCGTCTTTTTCGTGAATTCCAAAAATTAGGAAAGGTTGCAGAACATGAGATGTGGCGGGTGTTTAACATGGGTATTGGAATGGCCATTGTCCTTGCACCCTCTGATGCTCCTAAAACCTTAGAAATTTTGACGCAACAAGGTTATCCTTCCTGCGTTATAGGAAAAATGGTAGCCAGGAAAAAAATAAATGAAGAGGTAATTTTAATCTAAGAACGTGTAGGGGCCCGCCTGAGGTGGGCCCTGGAATTGATGGTTGATTTGTGGGCGGGTTTGGAACCCGCCCCTACGTAGGGGCGGCCCCCTGTGGCCGCCCATGAAAAGGGCAACCACGGGGGGTTGCCCCTACAAAAAATACCCAATATTTATGCACAATATTCTCCCCATCGGTGTTTTAGTTTCTGGCAGCGGTACAAACCTGCAATCATTGATTGATGCCTGCCAAAAAAAACAAATCCAGGCTGAAATTAAGGTGGTTATTTCTAACAAGCCAGATGTTTTAGCTCTTCAAAGAGCCAAGAATGCAAATATTCCAGCCTTTGTGGTTGAATACCCCACGCAAACAGATCGTAACCTTATTGAAAAAAATATAACGCAAATTTTAAAAAATCATGGTGTTACTTTAGTTGTATTAGCTGGTTTTATGAAAGTACTTGGAAAAACTTTTTTAGAAAAATTTCCAGGACGCGTCATTAATATTCATCCCTCATTACTTCCCGTCTTCCCTGGTATGAATGCCCAAAAACAAGCCTTTGAAGCAGGCGTTAAAGAAAGTGGAGCTACTGTCCATTTTGTAGATGAGGGATGTGATACAGGCCCCATTATTTTACAAGAAAAAGTGCCAATTTTAAAAACAGATACCTTGGAAGATTTACGTCTGCGTATTTTAGAAAAAGAACATATCATTTTACCAAAAGCGGTTGACCTTTTAGCAAAAAACAAAGTAAAACTCATCAATCACAAGGTCCATTGGGAGGAATCATGAAAAAAACCCTTATTATTTTCCTTACTCTTTTAATTCTTATGCCTTGGTATGCCGAGGCCAGAAGCGCCAAAAATAAAACCGTTGGAGTTTATGGCATGGGCAATATTCAATTACTGGGAACCGAACCAGAGTATGCTCCAGGGCCAGGAGGTGGAGCTTACTTTGATTACCGCTTTAACCATCGTTTTTCTTTAACTGTTGATGCGTGGGTTACTACCCATAATGGAGATGATAGCTCTAATGGTGACGATGATATTGTATTATTAGGCATTCCCACTGCTACTTTAAAGCTTTACTTTATCGATGACGAATCTTCTAAATGGGATCCCTATGCGGGTATTGGCTTGGGTGTTTTTGCCCTTACAGAGGGAAGTACTGCCAATGGAACCAATGGGGTAGGCCTAGGAGCCCAAATTGATGTGGGTTTTGATTATCATTTCACTGATATTATTGCTCTTGGATTTTCAGGTATTTTCCGCTCTGCAGGAATTATTCATAACCTGGATGGGGGCAATAATAGCGCTACTGCCATTATCCCCTTTTCCCTGGTGGCCCGTTTAGGGTTTCATTTTTAATAAAAAACGGGTCAATAATCCCCTCTCCCCTTGGGAGAGAGGGTGAGGGGTGATTTAAAATTTTCACCCTCTCCCTAACCCTCCCCCCTCAAGGGGGAGGGGATAGACCCCCGCGCCACCCATTTTTTCTTTTTTCATCATTATCTCTTTACTGACCCTGAGCTTTTCATGTTAGGATATCTTTGATGCTTGAGCGTTATTGTGATACCTTGGTTATAGGAACCGAGCTTCCAGGCTTAATTACAGCTGCCTTTCTTGCCAGACGTGGCCTTTCTGTTCATCTTCTCGATTTAGATCCCTTTGCAGGCGCTTCCCATACTCCCGATCCCTTTTGTGTAGCGCATCTTCATTCAAAATTACTGCGCTCTATTTTAGGAAGGCTTAACGTACCCGAACCCAACATCAATCTGCTCAAAGAAACCGATTCACCCCTTCAGGTTATTTTTCCTAAAAAACGCATCGATATTTCCCCTAATCCCATTATTTTTTACGAAGAACTGGAAAGAGAATTTCCCAAACACATTGATCAGTTGAAAATTTTTTATGAAAACCTGGCACATATTAAACATCAGGTAGATACCCAGCAACTTTATTCACACCTCTTACCTAAAACCTTCATGGCAAAAAGAAAGCTTAAGAAATTTCTCCAGGTTCATGATCTCAATAAAAAAGCGACAGATCTGGGTTTTAAGGATACGCCTCCCGACTTATCAGCTTTTTTAAAAGCTCAACTTAAACTTTTAACTTATACCCACAACGAAGATCCCTTTGTGTTTCAGGTTGCAGAACTTTTAAATCCTAATGAAGGAGAAATTCTTTCAGTGCAAGCAGGACATCAACATTTAAAACAAATCTTTTTAGATCGCATTGCACACCATGATGGTGTGTTGCGCTCCAATGTTAAAATTGATCATCTGCTTTTTCGAAATGGGCTTTTCCATGGGGCTAAACTTGCTGGAAACGATGGAAATATTCTTTCACGCTACATTATTTGGAATACCCAACTTAAACCACTTCTTCCCTACCTGCCTAAACTCATGCGATTTTGGTGGCTTAAAAAAGCAATACGTGAAGTTAAACCCAAGGCGCATTGGTTTACCACCCAGTTTGAAATTGATTACACATTAATCCCACTTCCTATGAAAGAAAATATTCTTTATGTACACAATCCCAATAGTGAACTTTCTGGAACTAATTTTCTTTATATTCAACTTTATAAAAGAGCTGCGCAAGAGAGCCAAAAAACAGTCATCTCGGTAAGCTATCTTCTTGCTCCTGGTTATTTGGATGAAAAACTAAAAATCTTCGAAGGTTTTCATGCTAAAATTAAAGAAATACTGGAATTTTTAATTCCCTTTTCTCAAAAAAGTTTGGAACTTGTTTTTCCTCTTCCCCATAAAGCATCAGAAGAAGAAACTCTTTTTCCTCTTCGTGAAGATGATTTTGAAGTTTTTAAACAAAATGCTGCTACCCATCCTGTTTATGAAGTAAAAACAAAAACTTTTGCAGATCTTTTCCCTATTTCTTACAAAACTCCCTCCCCTAACTTTTTCCTCACTTCTCCCGAAATTCTAGGCGGTTTGGGTTATGAAGGAAAATACATGATGGGTCTTAAAGTAACTGATCTTATTTGGTCGGAAGTTGAACGCGAGAAAAAACGCGCCATGAAAGTAGAACAACGAATTGCGTAGGAGGGCCAAGGGGGAGTGTTTCTTGAGGAGCGAGGACTGTCTGACGAGCCTTTGTGGCTGCGAGTTCCGCAGGGACGAAAGAAATACTCCCCCTTGGCCATTCTCAGATTTTCTTTAACAAAAAAGCCGGAAATGTTTCCACCTCCGACTTCTTGTTTGTCCATCCTCGGGAAGAGAGGAAGTTAAGTAATCAAAAAAATTAAAGCTCCGCACCAAAGTTGATATAAACTCGGCCCTTATCAATGTTTGGGTTAGTACGAGAATATCCTTTTGCACTTACAACGACATCATCAAGCCCATCCCCATTCATATCCTGGCCGCCGCTCACAGATTTGCCTGCATAATCTCTTTCTAATTCACCAACCATGGTGGCATTAGCATCTGAGAGATTAATACTCGAACCAGAAATTGAGCTTCCTAAGAAAATATAGATTTTGCCTGCTTCGATGGCATTATCATCGTTTAAATAAGATCCAAAAATAAGATCATCCAAACCATCACCGTCTAAATCGCCCGCAGAAGAAATTCCATAACCTGCATTATCATCAGCAGATTCACCTACAAAGGTGGTTGTTGCAGACATCAAGCCTGAATAACTAGCACCTTCAATCAAGTAAATAGCACCCGCATTGGAGCCACCATTATCGTTTGATGGAGCACCAATTAACATATCGGCCATGCCATCTCCATTTACATCACCAGCAGCTGCTACTCTTAAACCGGCACTATCGCTGGCAGATTGTCCTACAAAGTAGGGACGGGTGGAAAGGGTTAATGAACCACTTAAACTTGAGGATCCATAAATTAAGTAAACCCGGCCTGCATTGCTTGCAGTAGTGTCGTTTCCGGGAGCACCCACTAAGAAATCATCGTAACCATCGGCATCTACATCACCAACACCAGCTACAGATTTACCAAGGTAATCTTGTTGATCGGCTCCAACCATCGTGGCATCAGCAGAAGAAAGAGAAACCGAACCAGACATCGAGGCATCTCCATTACATGCGCTTCCCTTGCCTAAAAACAAGTAAGCTTTTCCGGCGCTGGAATCGCTTCCATTATCATAACCATAAGAGGCAATAACAAAATCATCACAACCATCGGCATTAACGTCCCCCGCACCAGCAATAGAATCTTCTTCGCCTAAATAATCGCTTTTATTTTCACCTGTAAAGGTAGCTGAAGCAGAAGAGAGTACAAGTAAACCATCACCAGAACTCGCTTCTGCAGTGAGACTAGAACCATACACCAAGTAAACCCGGCCTGCGTCTGTATTGGAACCATCATCATAACCAGGAGCACCAACTAAAATATCATCCTTGCCATCACCGTTTACGTCACCCGCACCAGCAATAGTTGTTCCGGCCTGACCATAAACACTTCCGGAAGAATAAGATCCAGCTCCGGCCAATTCTACATTGGGGCCATTAGAATCATCACGATCAGCTGTTAAGGTGGCAGAAGGACTGGACGAACCAAAGTAAATATAAACCGCACCCGCACTGGTTCCGCGGTCATCGTTATAGGGAGCGCTTGCTGCCATATCGGCATAACCATCACCATTTACATCCCCAATAAAGGCCACTTTAAATCCAAGGCTGTCGTACATGTTTTTACCAGTACCAACAGAGGTAGAATCACCTAAATCCATTCCTAAATCAGCAACTCCATCGCAATCGTTATCGGCTAGATCAAAAATTTCTGCTGCATCAGGATTTACAGCGGCATTGGTATCATCACAATCAGAACCACCATCAGCTACCGCGTCAAAGCCATCATCGTCATCATCAGTATCTTCATTATCACCCAAGCCATCCCCATCACTATCTGCAGATTCATCGGGATCGGTTGGGAAAGCATCTGAGTTATCGCCTACACCATCTCCATCGGTATCTACAGTTTCATCAGGATCTTCAGGAAAGGCATCCGAATTATCACCAATTCCATCCCCATCGGTATCAGTTGTTTCGGTTGCATCATCGGGAAAGGCATCGGTATTATCGCCTACACCATCTCCATCGGTATCGGTTGTTTCGGTAGCATCATCGGGAAAGGCATCACACACATCGCCTGCGCCATCACTATCGGTATCGGTTTGAGCTTCATTGCCAAGATCAGCACAGTTATCGCAGGTATCACCCAGGCCATCGGCATCGGTATCGGTTTGATCGGCATTTAAATCACTGACGCAATTATCGGAATTATCACCAACACCATCACCATCGGTATCATTGGTTTCGGCTGGATCTGTTGGAAATTCGTCTACATCATCTGTAACACCATCTCCATCGGTATCTTGACTACCACTTCCACCTTCATCACCACCACCCGTATCACCACCGTTTTCATCTCCAGTGCCGTCTCCAGTACCATCGTCACCGCTTCCATCATCAGCTGGTGGCACTTCATCAACAGAACCATCGGCGCTGCCATTATGTTCGTCTCGGGCTTGACTTGTACAGGCGTTAACACCCAACACAAGAAAACCTAAAAACAACCAGGTAAAAATTTTAAAGCGAGTTTGGGACATCATAAATTCTCCTACCCCCTTACCCTTTTTAGTAACGGCCAGAATTCCTGCGATCAGTTAAGGCATAGTTCATCTCATCAGTTGCCAAGAGATCGTCATAGTGTTCGCCACCACGACCACTGATAGGTGATACATCGGTTCCTTCACCACCATTGTCATATTCTGTAGAGGCCGAACTATCTCCTGCATAAAGAAGAGGGCTACTAGCATCGGGAGTAAAGGCATCGGGTGTTGCTTCTAATGCACCATCATCGGCAATGCTCAAAGTTACTCCATCGTTTTGCCAAACAGGAGCCTCAGTGAAAAGATTACCCGTTGAAGATTCTGGAACTTGATCATCTGTCATTCCAAAGGTGTAGAAGTTAGAAAAATCAATTGTGGCACGATTTTGTGGATCAGAATCCGACAAACCAGAAATGATATCTCCTTCAACCAACATGTGGCTGATCTGCCAGTTATGAAGTGAAATCACTCCCTCATCAACACCATTATCTAAAGTAACAGCATTTGTAAAAGGGGTGATACTGTCGGCCGCTGTGATTTCTTCGCTTATAGGAAGTGAAGCTTCAAAATAATCTGTAATGCTGCGATTTTGAGCCAATTCTACATTGGAAGAATCGAAAGTATTACCTTCAACAGAAGTAACGCGCACAGGGGCTACACTTCCAGCAAAGTTATCTACAAATTCTGCAGAAACAAGGCTTGAAGTATCCAAGTAATCACTATCTAAATTATTAAGCAATTCAAGATCAAGAAGACCATACTCAGCATAGCTGGCATTGTTGGCTACCTTAATCCCCCAACCTTCGTAGTAGTGGGCGCTAATATCTAAAAGGCTGCCTGAGGTTACGTTGCCATCTATGTTAACAGAATGGAGCACCACAGCATTGGCACCATTTGCTGCAACAACACTGGGAGCAAAATCATAGGAATCTACAAGATTCACATTTTCCAACCAGAGAGTGGAACCTTCACCTGCAAAAGCTGCTTCACCACGAGAAAGTTCGATATAGCTGGGATCCTCTGGGTTTGTGCTTACTACTTTAAGGCTGGCACCTGTTCCATGAACAGAAACAGCTCCACGTTCTTCATCATCAGAAAGATCTGCATGCCCTTCTGGTCTGGCAAAATCATGGATGGAAACATCTTCTAAAGTGAGATCGTACTCCATGTCTCCAGGAACTAAAACATCCTCTAACACGTCATCATCGGTGCCATCACGACGCACCACAACGGCTGCATGATGCACATAGCCATCATCACCACTTGTACGACCATCAAAATTTAAACCTTGAACGGAAATTCTTTCGGAATTGTAAACATCTAAAACAACTCCATCCTCAGTGCCACTTTCTAAAACAATGGAGGCACTTGAATAGGGAGCTAAAGTCACATCAGCTTTATCATCAACGCTGATATTGACATGATAACTACCAGTTGTGCCGATGGCATAAGTAGTTTCATCTTCAGTCTCTGTTGCAATGGGATCGGGTAAAAAGTAAACATGATCTCCACTGGTTAAAACGCCATTTAATTCGGAGGGGGAAACAACAGGACCAGTTAATTCATACAACCCGGCTGCTGCATCGGGATTATTGGTAACAAAAATATCTTGGGGGGTTGCATCATCATCTCCAGTACCACCAGTACCTGCGGTATCATCAGCAGAATCCTCTGCAAATTCACCACAACCTGAAATTGCTACAATCGCAGCACCCGCAGCAACATAACCAAGCCATAGTAAAGGTAAAACCATATATCCTCCCCAACGAAAAAGCTTTTTAAAAAGCTTGTATTTCTTCTTGGTCGTCCAACGGTAGATAACCAAGATTTTTTATATACTCAACGTTCAATGATAATTATCGGGTGAAAAAAAGAATGGTTGCTAAAATTTTGACACTGGCAATTTTTGAGGATAGGTAGGGGCAATTCTATGTAATCGCCCCAATAATAAACAGGGCGAAAACATAGTTTCGCCCCTACGTAAATAACATAAATACTTAATATTATTCAATAATTTATGCTTATTGTTCTTCAGTTTTAATAAGGCCTGAGGTTGCTTCTGTTTTCCAATCTTCCCAGGTATCTGAAGCAACTTCTACCCCTGTACTGGCAATTTCACGGGCTTCTTGAATAACATCATCAGCCATGTCTGACAGTTCATCAAATAAGGGCTCGATGCCTTTTTCTTGAACGCGGCTAGCCGTTTCACCAATACCCACAACGGCTCCCTGGACTTGACTTTTCATTTCATGCAAGCCCTCTTTAATTTCGTTGGTTGCCACCTTAAGTTTGGATTTGATACTGGCTTTTCTGGCTTTGATTTTAGTTTTTACCTTGGAGACTCTAGCTTTGAGCTTGCCAGTCACTTTCTTTTTCCCCTTGGTTTTACGAGTTGATTTTTTAGCCTTTTTACGAACTATTTTCTTTTTAGCTGTTTTGCGAGCTGATTTTACTTTTTTCTTTTTCTTCTTAGCCATAATTCACCTCCCTGAGGGTTTAAGGGATTCTTCAAAATTTTAAGATTTAAGGCAAGAGAAATTAGGACTTAAACGGGTCTTTTATCAAAATATCCTGACCCCGTTCTGGCCCAACCGAGAGCAAAATAATAGAAATCCCTAAAAATGCTTCAATGCGACGAATGTAATTGTGAAGGGTTTTGGGTAAACTTTTAAGTGTTTTAACCTGTGAAATATCTTCATTCCAACCCGGCATCTCTTCATAAATAGGTTTACACTGATTAAGAGCCTCTAAATTACAGGGAAGATCATGAATTTTTTCATTATTTACCTGATAATGAGTACAAAGCTTAATGGCCCCAAAACCACTTAAAACATCAAGTTTTGTAAGGATTAAGCCCGTTAAACCATTAACCCTCACCGCATGCTTTAATACCACTAAATCAAGCCAACCACAGCGTCTTACCCTCCCTGTGGTTGATCCAACCTCATGCCCCTGCTTTTGCAGGCGTTCTCCATCAGCATCAAAAAGTTCTGTTGGAAAAGGACCCATTCCTACCCTGGTTGTATAGGCCTTAGAAATTCCCACAACCCCATCAATTAAGGTTGGGCCAATACCAACCCCAGTTAATGCCCCACCAGCTACGGTATTGGAGGAAGTAACAAAGGGATAGGTTCCATGATCTACATCTAAACTTGTGCCTTGAGCCCCCTCAAATAAAACATTTTTTCCATCACTGATAAGTTGATTAACCAAGATGGAAGTATTGCGCATATATTTTTTAACCTGAGAATATTTTTGAAGAGTGGAATGAAAAATATCATCCACTTGAAAAGGTTTTGTTTCAAATAATTTTACAAAGCGTTCATTACGTCTTATAATTAAAGCTGAAAGTTTTTCTTTAAATGTTTTTTCATCCTCTAAATCACAAAAACGAAAACCCTTTCTGGCCATTTTGTCTTCATAAGCAGGACCAATCCCGCGACCTGTGGTTCCAATTTTATTTTTTCCTTTGCGTTGTTCCCGAAGAAGATCCAACTCTTTATGGTAGGGCATAATAAGATGCGCTTGTGGACTAATAACCAATTGAGCATCGTCTTGAAGATAGCCTCTTTGTTTTAATCCTCGAATTTCTTCGATTAAAACTTCAAGATCAACCACCACTCCATTGCCAATAATACAAGTAACTTGAGAAGAAAGAATTCCAGAGGGAATTAAATGAAGGATGGTTTTCTCACCGTTTACTACCAAGGTATGGCCGGCATTGTTGCCACCCTGAAAACGAACAACAGCATCTATGCGTTCGGTGAAGAGGTCGACGATTTTACCTTTACCTTCGTCGCCCCATTGAGTTCCTACGATTATTATTGAAGACATTATAGTTTTACGAGATCCACTGAAATGATTCCTGGTACCTTGGCCAACTCGGCAATAATTTGAGGGGTTATTTCCCCTTCTACGCCATAAAAAGCAGTGGCCTCTTTGGTTTTAGGATTTAAACCCAATTGCATACGGGAAATATTAATTTTATTTTTAGCGAGTAAGGTACCAAAGTTTCCAACAACTCCTGGTTGATCGATATTATTTACCACTAAAATTTTACCTTCGGGTACAGCTTCTAAGTAATAATCGTTAAACCGAACAATACGGGGATGGGTTTTCCCAAAAATAGTTCCTGCGATCACCTGGGTTTTGCCTTTGTATTTTACTGTTACTGTCATCAACGAGGAAAAATTTTCATTACCACTTGATTTAGTTTCGATAACCTTAATACCCCTTTGTTTGGCAAGCACACGAGCATTCACATAATTCACTGCAACATCTTCCATCACAGGCTCTAACAGTCCCCTCAAAATATCAATGGTGAGTGGAGCTATAGGAAGTTCTGAAATATCCCCTGCATATTCAACAATCACTTCTTCTGGAGCTCCTTTTGCCAGTTGACCTTGCAAGCTTCCAATTTTTTCGGCCAACAACAAATAAGGTTTAAGCCTTTTTAACATTTCCCCAGAAACAGAAGGAACATTGATGGCATTTTGAATGGTGCCATCACTTAAAAAAGCTGCAATTTGCCTGGCTACATCAACAGCCACATTTTCTTGAGCTTCATCAGTAGAAGCTCCCAAGTGAGGAGTGCAAATGACTTGATCAAGTTTTAATAAGGGATGAGCTGGATCAACTGGTTCTTTTTCAAAAACATCCAAGGCGGCCCCTGCTACAATACCAGACTCAATGGCATGAACTAAATCTTTTTCGTTTACAATACCACCACGGGCACAGTTAATAATAAAAACACCTTTTTTCATTTTAGCAAAAGCTTCGGCATTAATGAGGTTGTTTGTTCGCTCATTTTTAGGAACATGGATGGTAATGTAATCGGCTTGTTTGAAAAGATCATTTAATTCCAGCTTCTTGCCACCCAATTTTGAAACAAATTCATCAGTAACAAAGGGATCGTAAACAATCACATTCATTCTTAATCCACGAGCTCTATCGGCTACAATTTGTCCAATATTGCCACAACCAATGATGCCTAAAGTTTTTCTATAGAGTTCGGATCCCATGAAACGATTTTTTTCCCATTTCCCCCCTTTAATGGAGGCGGTTGCTTGGGGAATTTGTCGGGTAAGGGCACACATCATCGAAATAGCATGTTCGGCGGTTGTTACTGTATTGCCATGAGGAGTATTCATCACAATAATGCCGCGCCTACTTGCTTCTTCTAAATCCACATTATCAACCCCAATACCTGCGCGACCAATAACTTTGAGTTTGGGAGCATGAGATAACAGTTCGGCATTGAGTTTGGTTTCGCTGCGAATAGCAATGGCATCAGCATCTTTTAAGGCTTCTTTAAGAGCGGGAATGTCTTTTCCTAACCCGGGACGAAAATCCACAGTAACACCAGGAACCTGTTTTAAAATTGCTACTCCAGCTTCAGATAATTTGTCGGAAACAAGAACTTTCATAATTTTTTATACCCACCGCTTTTTGCTACATCAAAATTTCCATCATTTTGGCAACACCTTTACCTTTTTCGAACTTGTATCCTAGTTTCGTAAGGGCCATTTCGATGGCCGACCAAACAGTAATCATATCCATGGCATCATAGTAGCCCAAGTGTCCGATACGGAAAATTTTACCCTTGGCATCATCCTGCCCATTGGCAATAGTCATGTTGAAATCAATTCGCAAGGTTTTTACAATTTGCCCTGTATCTATTCCAGAGGGGCCATAAATGGCAGTAACGGCTGCTGAAGGAGATTCGGGTGCATACAGCTTAAGCCCAATGGCAACTGCTGCACTACGCACAGCTTGGGCCATTTTTTCATGACGTTTAAAAATGTTTTCTAAACCTTCTTTTTTAAGATTTTGCAAAACAAGACGAAGCCCTGCTACAAGTGAAATAGCCGGGGTGTAGGCTGTTGTATTGAGAAGAATATTTTTCTTTTCGCTTTTAAAGTTAAAATAAAATTTTGGGAGATCACTTTTTTCAACCATGCCCCAAGCCTTTTGACTAAGAGCCGCAAAAGCCAAGCCCGGAGGGAGTTGAAAAGCTTTTTGAGAACCCGAAACTAAAATATCAATACCCCAACTATCCATGGGCAGGTTAACCACACCCACAGCAGTAATGCCGTCGACTACCAGTGCCGTATTGGGATAGCCCTTCACGATATCAGCAATTTGTTTTACTGGATGAGCAACTCCTGTAGAAGTTTCTGAGGCCTGCATATAAACAGCACGATAATCTTGACTCTGCAATTTTTGAGCAACAAGATCGGCATTAACAGCCTTGCCCCATTCTACTTTGATCACATCATGTTCAATTCCATGGGCTTTTAAAATTTTCCACCAACGCTCACCAAATTTTCCACCATCAATTACAAGAGCGTGATCTTTTTTAGAAAGAAGATTGGTAACACTCCCTTCCATAGCTCCTGTACCACTGGCGGCCAGGATTAAAACTTCTTCCTTGGTTTGAAAAATCCATTTCAATCCTTCACGAACTTCTTCGATAATTTTTTCGGCAGCGGGGGTTCTGTGATGCAAGATGGGCTTGGCCATCTCGGTTAAAACATCCTCAGGAACGGGAGTAGGACCGGGAGCATACAATCGGTATTTCATAGCGAATAAAACTCCTTCTGAGTCCGCCAAAGGCGGACGAAGAACCTCAATTTGATCAATTAGATCCTTCGTCACCCTTATCAGGGTTCCTCAGGATGACATTTCAATTAAAAACAAATTGACTATACCAAGCAAAATGCCCGCTTTATCCAGATTCTTCAAGGATAAAGCGGGATTGCCTTATGTAGCGGGGCCAGGATTTGAACCTGGGACCTTCGGGTTATGCATACCATCTACAGCTTTCGCTGCTCTCGCTTAAAAAGCGAGATTTGTGGTCTGGACTTTCTCTTCACCATACTTTTTTTCAAAAGCTTAGGTGCCTGCCATTAAGTCTCTACACCTTTCCCAACCAATCATTGAGTTGGAACTTGGCTCGGGATTACCCTTCCAACGGCTTCCCCGAGTTTGACAGGAGTTCGTACAAAAGTTTCCTTCTGTACAGCCCATTGCGAAATTAATTCCCAAGCATCCCGAAAAGAGGAAGAATTTGGTTTTCGTTGACGCTTGTCAGTTTCGACAAAGTGAATTTCACTGCCGTAACTGATAAACACTTTAACTGGCATTACATAAAAAACATTAAGTTCTTTAATGTAGGCCAGCGCAAAGTCAAAGTCGCACTCATTGTAAACCTCACGAACCATCTGACGACGATTCGTTTTGGTTCGGCGGTTATCAACAACATAATTGCCTGATCCCTCATGGAACCAAGCCGATTTGACTTGAACCTTTATAAGAGTTCCCTGGATATCAAAAACCAGATCATAGGACATTCTATCCCCAACTGGTTTAAGAACACCCCAGCCTCTCTTTAAGGCCTCAAGCACGGCCGCCTGCTCAGCAATATCGCCTTTGAGCTTTGTGTTCATTCGTTAACTTCGCGGTATCGAGCCCGACGAGCTACCTGGCTGCTCTACCCCGCAGTCGTGGGTGGTGTATAAGGTTTTGAACTCGGTGTGTCAAGAAGGGAGTCGGGGCTTTTTACAAGAGCCCTTTGGCAATGTATTGCTTCATCAAGGTTTGATAAGGAATATGGAGTTCGTTGGCTTGTTCTTTAAGCCTTAAAAGCAAGTAACTAGGCAAACGAATAGAAATAGCATGAGAAGTTGGTTTCAAGTTTGGAAAAGAAACCGAGCTAAAATCGGATGAACTAAAATATTCTGTTAAATCAATTTGAGACCAATGCTTGAGTTCTTGTTTTTTACTTTTAAATTGGGGTAATTTAATTTTCTTCTTCATAAAGACAAACCTCCTTTTTATTCAAATCACGTGCTGAAATCACACGTATTTTTGGGCCACTGATCGTAAAAACAATGAAAAGCCTTCTTTCCTTTTTTGTTTTACCAAGAAGCAAACATCGCTCTTCTTGGCCAGAATGGATGACATCATTTAAAATCTTTTTTTTGTGATCAAAAAAAACTTCCTCACATTCCTCATTGGTTACCTTATGCTTCAGGGTATTTTTTTCTTTATTCCCTTGATCCCATTCAAAAATGAGTGGTTCTTTAAGAACAATCATGTATATACTGTATTATACATATTTTTTAAGAATGGTCAATATTAATAATTCTAGTTTTCTTTTTTAACCAAATAAAAAGTTTCACGATAGATATTCATTCGGGGACCAATAGCAATAATATCAAGAGTTTTATTACCCGATACCCGGTAGATAATTCTGAATTTTCCAACACGAAAACTCCATAAGCCTTCCAATTCTTCCTTCAACGCCTTACCAATTGTGGGGTTTTCAAGAATCATTTCCAATGCAGCTCTTATTTTTCTTTTAATATCAGGATGGAGTTTTTGGATTAAATTCCTTACTGCATGAGGAAGATTGAGTTTGTATTTGTTTAAAACCACTGAGGGATTATTTTAAGAAAATTTCATCAAGAGTATACAGTTTTGATTTTTTCTTTTTAAGAGCTGCCAAACCCGCCTTGATTTCCTTCATCATGGAGACATCTGAACGAATTTCCAGGGTTTCTTGCCAACTTTCGTATTCATCTGGATTAACAAGAACTGCAGCTGGCCTTCCATTTTTTGTGATAACAACAACATTATCGGTTTTTTTAACTGAATCAACTAAACCACTTAATTTCATTTTGGCTTCCGATAAAGATAATGTTTTCATAAAAAGACCTTAATTATGGTTGACTAGAATTATAGTCTACCTTTTCAACTGTGTCAATCTATGAAAGGAATCGGAATAATTAAGTTAGTGATTGTAGAAATACTCCCACAGAACAAGAATTTTTTTGACGCCACGCGTTATGGCCTTAGAGGAATAAGTAGCTCCTGTGACATTGGTGATATCTCCGTCAAGTTTTAAGGGATCGTAGGTGGACTTTTTCTCAAACTGTTTCAGAAAGGGTTTTTCTTTAACTTCACTCCCATAAGATTCGCGATAGGCTAAAATTTCAACCATCAACACTTCCCCCTTGGGATTTAAAGTCACTAAGTACGTAATGGGTTCGGTTTTACCAAGCTCGTTATCAACCAAGGCATAACCTATAATTTTTTTACCCTGCTTAATAACCTGAAAGGGCCAATCTAGTTTTAAAATTTTAATGCCTGCTTCTTTTGCTAGCCTTGCCTTGTCTTCGGGTTTGATGGATTTTTTTTCTGGGATTATTTCACCAACAGGAAATACCTGGCGAATGGCTTCGAGAGGTTTGAGGTAGATTTCTTCGGCATGCAAATTGAAAGATGAAAAAAAGAGGACCAAAACGATCAAAATAAAGCCCGAAGGAGATTTCTTTCGGGCTCTGCGGAACTTGCAGCCCCAAAGGCTCGTCAAACAGTCCTCAATCCCTCCAGAAACCTCCTTCGGGCTTTTACATGTTTGTCTCATTTTTTTCATCATCAACTTTTATGCTGGGATAGGGACTTATTCAATAAAAAACGAATATTAGTATTTTCCTCTTGAATATATTTTACTCATGAGTAAAATATACATATGGGTAAAATAATCAGATATCTTTCTAAGCCGGTTACCAGGGATTTACGCAAAAAAATGGTTTTCATTTCAGGGCCCAGGCAAGTGGGTAAAACCACATTTGCCCTTTCCTTTCTTAAGGGGACACAAGCCGGGCATCTGGCTTATCTTAGTTGGGATAATGTCCATGATCGGGACAAAATTAAAACAGCTGAACTTCCTAGCAAACAACCTGTTGTTATTTTTGATGAGGTTCATAAATTTGCCCGCTGGCGTAGCCTTGTTAAGGGACTTTATGATAAATACCATAACTCAACTCGATTTATTGTTACTGGCTCGGCCAGACTTGATTACTTTAGTAAAGGGGGTGATTCCCTTTTTGGACGATATTATCATTATCGACTCCACCCCTTTTCCCTTGCAGAAATTTCAAAAAATCCAACTCTTGATCATGCCTTTCATTTACTCCAGTTTGGAGGCTTCCCTGAGCCCTATCTTTCTGCTTCTGAAATTACTCTCAAAAGGTGGCAAAAGGAGAGAAAACAAAAAATCATCTATGATGACTTGCGAGATCTTACGTTGGTTAAAGAAACCTCTCTTCTCGATCTTTTGGTTGATGCCTTGCCTGCAAGAATTGGATCGCCATTATCGATCAAAAATTTAGCTGAAGATCTTCAAGTAAATCATAAAACCATGGAGCGATGGCTATCGATTTTAGAGCGTCTTTATATCAGTTTTCGTATTGCCCCTTTTGGATCTCCAAAAATCAGGGCTGTTAAAAAAGAACAAAAGCTTTATCTTTGGGACTGGTCAGCTTGTGAAAATGAAGGAGCACGGTTTGAAAATATGGTTGCCTGCCAGCTTCTAAAATATTGCCATTTTCAAGAAGATGTTTTTGGTGATTCCATGGAACTGCGCTATTTACGAGATACCGATAAACGAGAAGTTGATTTTGTTGTTCTAAAAAATAAAAAAGCAGTTTTTGCTGTTGAATGCCGATTAAGCGATACAAACCTTAGCCCTCATATCCACTATTTTTCTGCCCGAACAGATATTCCAAAATTTTATCAGGTTCATTTGAAAGAAAAAGATTTTGGAAATGAAACTACAATTGGACGCAGCCTTCCTTTAACTCATTTTGTCAAAGAACTAGGATTACCATAGACCCACCCGCTTAGGTAAGAACTAAAAGTAAACTCCAGCGAGTAATCTCACTTCAATAGCTTCATGTTCAACCAGATTTCTTCCACCATTTTTGATATCAACAATTTGTGGAAGTACCGTTAAAGTACCCCAACCTTTTCCTTTTTCGTAATGAAGATTAGGCCCAATAAAAAGCACAGAATGTTCATAATCTTCATACTCTACAAATTCGCTATGAACACGACCTTCAATTCCAACAGACCAGTTGGGACTAAGCTTGTAAGCCAAACCCAGGGTTTGTTCCAATGCAAGTTCGGTAATCGTACCGCTTGTTTCAAACTCCCATTCGTGTTCAGCAATGAGGTTTAAAGCCAAAATCCATTTATCTCCAAAATTATGTTGGAGAATAATTTTTTCTTCAGCTTCAAATTCTTCACCCTGATAACCAAGTTCCCCATAAAGAAGAAGCCCAATGGGATGTAAATTAGGGCTAGAAACCATGTACTTCCATTCGGAAGAAAGTCCCCTAAACTTAAAACTCTGAGCACCCGCGTTACGGGTTTCCCGAAAGTTAAGGTAAACGGCCGTTGTAAGCCTATCAGTAAGACCGGTTTCAATTTCCTCACGAAGGTCAAAGGCATAAAAATTACCCCCGGCTCGATGTCCTCTAAAGGTTAGCCACTGTTCAAATTCCCATTTTCCTTTTTCTAAAACTCCATCGGCCTCGTAGCTATAACCAAAATGCCTGGAATCGGCTAAAACCGTTTGTGGTAAAACAACCAAGGCCAATAAGACAATCCATATAAACTTCATTATTTTAATCCTCATTTCTAGTTAAATTATTATCCATCTACTCCGTCATCCCTGCGAAAGCAGGGATCCATCTTAACTCCCCCTCCCCCCTCTTAACATTAAGAGGGGGTGTAGGATGGTTTCCCGCCTACGCGGGAATGACATAAAATTATTGAAATTGAAAATCATTTTCAAAATCATTTATGAAGTACGTTTTAGGGGATGGGGTAAAAATAGTCAAGGATAAATTAACCCCCGGGAAAAATAAAAAGGGCCGCCATTTCTGGCGACCCTTTACTCTACCACCCCAATGGTAGAGAGTTCGGCTTACTACCCTCCGAGCCGACTTAGTTTTGGAAAACTTATGCCTCGGGTTCTACTGTCCCTTCTCCTACAATCTCATCATAATTCCACGCTAAATAACCCACGGAACCAATTAAAAAAACAGCCCCTACAATATCACCAAAGGGCAAAACTGGACTATCAGCCATGGCCATTCCACCTGATACAAGAGCTCTTCCTGCTAACCATCTCAGTGCCACTGCTGTACCAGTTACAGCTACTATTGGTACTGCATTGTCTGCAACTACTTCGGACGTTGTTGTTAAAACTTGTCTGGCTGTTTCGACGGCCGTTGTAATTGGCACAACAAGATTAACTGGTTCAAACTTAACTACATTGGGAGCGGATGGGCCACCACTAGGACCATTACCCACACGATTACCACCAGGCGCAACTGGAGGAGCACCAGGAGGAGGTCTTGGTCCACCACGAAATAAATGTTTTATTCTTTCTGAAATGGCTGGATAAATATCAACAAAAACTGCTGCAGCAGCAAAGATTGCAAGAGTTGCTAATGCATACTCTTTTGCTGTATCACTAAACACTTTGGATTCAACCACCCCTAAAGCCTCATCAATTTTTTCGATATCTCCCTTGGGAATGGCATTCACTCTTCCTTTTAAATTAACATCATCACTTCCTTCATTTCCAAAATCTTTATGAATGCGTTTAATTTCATCAATGATGGCACGAAATTCTTCTACATCTTCGGGTTTGGTAAAATCAAAGGGGGTTTGAAGATCCATCACGCCTGTAGGATTTACTGTTACTCCATTTTCGAGAGGGAGACTCCACTGATTATCATAGGCATAACGTTCCCCTGGTTCTACACTCACAGCAGCCCTTGCTACTCTTTCACTCATGGGCCAAACTTGATTGGGGCGAACAGATGTTGCAGCGGGATCTTGTTCAGAACTTGTTAAATCTGTAAAAATAGAACGACGAATCACAGCAGGACCGGTTTCACTTAAACGACAAGCCTGATCTGTGGGTTGAATATATCCACCTATTCTTAATTGACCGTCGGAAGGCGCATTAACGTTAAAAACTTCGGGTAAAAATTCGGGATTAATGTCTGTTCTAGAAGCAAGGCCTCGTTCAGTTAAAAAATAAAGAGTGTCGTCTTTTCCCCAGGTTTTATCGAGAGATTCGGGTGTGATTCCGATAGTTGCACAAAGTGATAATTCAGCCATTGTTACCTTCCTCGGGTTTTTTTCTGTACTTTCGCCCCTCTTAGGAAGTTATCGGCAGAAAAAAAGAAAAGTTGTGGGAAAATAAAAAGAGATGAACTTTTAACGATCTAAAAACCGACCCAGAGCCAGCTTAATTAAGGCCTGATAGGGCACATCTTGTTGGCTCGCCTTGGCTTTAATTTGATTTAAAAGCCTTGTTGGCAAACGAATAGAAACCACTTGAGTAGGAGGAATTGGGGGAAGCATAAAACCAAGATCATCTAGTTTCTTTTTTTGAGAAAGGTTGATCCATGCCGTTGTATCATGGCTGTCATAATCGGTAATTTCTTTTTTTCTAGCTCTTTTCATAAACTCTTCTTTCTTTTTTTGACGCATTGCGTGCTGTAATCACTCTTATTTTTCCAGAACGTACCGTAAAACCAACCATCAAAATCCTTCCTTCCATACTCTTAGCGTACATAATAAACCTTTTTTCGGAAGGAGTAGAATGCATTTGATCATCAAAAATCATTAAATGGGAATCATAAAAACAACTTTCTGCCTCCAAAATTGAAACCCCATGCTTGGCTTCATTTTTTTGGATATTCCACTGATCCCAATCAAACTTAATTATACGCATAGATTAAAAAAATACAAGGCCTTTCTTGTAATGTCAAGCACTACAAAGTTAGGAGGCAGAAAAAAATAAAAGTTGTGGGAAAATATTTAAAGACGAGCATGACGTGCTGCATCACGCATGGCTTCAGATCCACTGCGGCGACGTCTGGCTTCTTCTTCAACACGGCGGGCATGCTCTGCAGTCACTGTAGCTCTTTCAATTACAGCTACCCGTGAGGCTCTAACCCCTCTTTCGAAACCATCAACTAAACGCGCATAATCGGCAGGTTGAACAGTAACAGCTTCTTCGGCTTGGGCTTGGCCGCAAATCATATCAAATAAAGCTTGTTCGGAAGTTAAGTTGTAACTAGACATGCGGGCTTCTACTTCTCTGGCAACACCTTCATCCATTCTTTCGAGGAGCTGTGCAATACTACTTGTGGCTCTTCCTTCACTTAAATCATCACGGAAATAATTGGCTAATACTGGATCTACAGTATTTAAGGCTTGATACACTTCAGCAGTACGCACCGTATCAAATATCATGGCCTCCATCGGAGTGGGTACAAAAGTTGAGACTGGAGCTGGAGGAGGAACTGCTGTTGCTGCAGGCACACTTGAACGCAAACCACCGCCCAATGTTTTCCCTAAACCAGAACCTAAAGTAGACCTTCCCCCTAAGGTAGGGGCGGAGCGAACCACGCCCGCTGGGCGTGGGGCCTCTGGGGCAGCCATGCCAGAGGCAGGCGCAGCTGGTCTACCCGCTGCATCGGCTGCTGGAGGCCTGGGAAGCTCACGTCCCATGCGATCGTAAGTTTGACGAACCACTTCGGCTTGAGTGATTACTTGATCCCATCTTCCTTCTTCTACAGGCATGCCTAGGGCATTGGCAGAAGTTGAACCCACGCTTCTCGCTCTTTGAACAAGAGCTTGAAGACTTCCACGAATACGACGCAAGCGCGCTACACGCTCGGCTCTAGTTTCTCCGGGCTGAAGATCGTAGGCCCTGTAATTTCTGCGTAAATCTTCCTCAATAAATCCTTCATTGTGAAGCACAGTATGGTGGGCTTCAATTTCACCAATCAAGTCGTAGGCAATGGCATCACTTTGTAAATTATTTAAAATAGTGCGGGCAATACCGTCAGTTACAACAACCGTAATCCTTCCATCTGCAGCCTCTGTATACCAATCACGAGGGAGTTCTTGCATCTCATAGAGATAATGAATGTAAGACACAACAGATTTAGCTACTGTAGTTACACGATCAATGGGTGAACCAGGTAAGGCACTTGAAGAACGCACAATACCTTCCAATACAGCATTGGAGGGAGAGACAACAGTTAGGTTTCTAATAGCACTTGTTGGCACCCAGCTAGGAGCACCCAAATTACTCACAGGAGCTGGTGGGTTTCCTAACCAACGTGGACGGGCTCTCCAAATAGTGCGACCTGCAGTATAAAATGTAGTACCCGTATCTATCGTCCACCTATAAGTTCCCACTGTCCAATCGATGGGATGGCGTAAGGGATATAAAGTTCCACTCCTTACATTCCAATCTACTTTTCGTACCCACCATGGCCTTGCATCAGGAAAAACAGGTTGCACTCTGGCAGTTCTAACAGCTGAATCGCTGGTCCCATCAATGGCCCGTCTAGCTGCATTAATCAATTGCGGCATGCCTAAGCGCCCTAAACGGATGGGCTCTAAACGACGAGAAAGCTGACCCGCATCGGCTTCGTCAGTAGCAATTTTATTGTAATCGGCATTGGTCATGGTGCAAGAACCTGTTACACGACCATCACCAATATAGGGTTTTAATTGATCCACCACCTTGCGCTGGGGAGATTTATCTCTCATGCTACTTACAGAGGCTGCATCTCCAATTTCTTCAAAGTTAACTCGAACAATATTGCTTCTCGTCCGTTCGGCTTCCAGCAAGTCAACCAAACGCATAGCTCTCTCTTCGGGCTCACCCACGTATTTGGCATCACGAATCAAAGTGGCAATTTGAACGCTGATGTAACTATTGTAAGCCAAAGATTCGGGGCATAAACTCCAAATGTATCCTCTGGCTTCTACCTGGGTCTGGGTTAATCTTTGGTTTAGCCCCAAGCTTCCTTGCTCTCGCAAATCGCGCTCTAATTCCATGATACGACGCCTAAGCCACATGTGACGTGCAATTTCTTTTACCATGACTGTTTTACCCGAACCACCCTCACCAACAAAAGCAGCAAAGGATTTACCATCGGTACGTTCCCAAATCATGAAGGTTTGGCGCACTTCATTTTCGCGCCCTTCCAACGGAATCCGTGTTTCTACATCCTTAAAGGGATCTTCACCCCATTGTTTCACAAAATCATCCAAAGACATTTTTGCCAGTTGAGCCCTTCTGGCCTTTTTAACAGCCTCTTCTTTGGCCGCCTCAAGTCCCGCGCCAATGGCTGTTCTTAAAATCATTGTTAACACAATAGCACCCACAACATGTGAAAGGGATAGGGCCCCAATAAGCTGCATTACCTCGCTCGCTCCCATGGATAAACCATGCGCCTGTAATTCAGTTGGAGTTAATGAATCCACCCCTTGTTCTTCAGCATATTTTTGAAACTTAAAATAAAGTTCTCGCCTACGGCTAGGATCCATATCGTTTAAAACTTCATAGGCGGCTGCTAGCATAGGGTCTGCATTAGCGGGCAAAGCTTGTGGTGGATCACTACGAAGCATAAAAATTGCATCTCTAATTCCCTTCAACATGGCAGGTAAAGTGTTGGGATCAATTTTAAAACGCAGCGTTTTAGCCCCTGTTGTATCCATCTCTTGCACACAACCATCATAGGCCATAGGGTTAATATTGTAGATGGCAAAAAGATCATTTACCTCATTAATTTCATGAGGATTAAAAGCAAAATCAAGGGTGTAGTAACCCTTTGCAGAATCAGCTAGGGAGCTACAAGCATCTTCAATTTTAGGGATGGCTAAAATAGTGGCATTAAAAGGAACGGCTTCCTCTACAGGCTGTCCATTAGCACCCATGACAGATGTTTTAATATCAATAAATCTTCTCTTAAAATCCTCTAATTGATAAGATCCATAAGCCCCTGTTTGAGAGGTAATAAAAGCTTTTACTGCAGCTTCTTCTGCAGGCGTTCCGGGAATATGCTGACCAGCTGGTACTGTATACAAACCTAAATTATCAAGAGTAACCGCCTGAGCCGTTATATTTCCTGTAGCATCATTAATAAGTAAAATTGAAAGTTTGTAGGTTTCGGCCATTCGAGGAATATTAACACTCGCAAAAATTTGGCCGGCAGCCCCTTCGGCATCAGCCTTGCTAAAATAAAAAGAATCTTGGATAGTATCTAAATTTCCATCTCTATCAGCATAATAAACCTGATGGGTTTGAATGGCGTCAGGATTGGAAGGATCTTTTAAAAAACCATTCCTATCAAGCATTCCTACCCCACTTAAAAAAGCTCTTTGGCCAGGAGATAAAATCTGGGCAACCGCTTTATTTTGTCTTGATAGCTGCCTGACGGCAGCTAATCGGGTTTGAGGAATAAAAACTTGATTTTCGTAATTGGAAGGATTGTTATCGGCATCAATCACAACACCCGGGATTATTTTTTCGTTCTCTAATTGCTCACTCATAAAACGAGTGGCATGATCGTTTAAAAGATCAACTTTAAATTCTTGGAAAGCAGTAGGAGTGATGGTAAAATCTGTTCCTTCTGTTAAACCATCCAAAAGGCCACAGTTACGAAAACGTGCAAGATCGCCATGAATTATGGAAGTTACCATCCCAAAACCCTCTCATGCCCCCTAAAAAATTCTCTAAAAAATTTAAAAGTTCTGTCATTCTGAATCCGCCAAAGGCGGATGAAGAATCTCAATGCAATCAATGAGATCCTTCGTCGCCCTTTTCAGGGCTCCTCAGGATGACATTTTAAAAAATTACGCCTAAAAAACTTCTGCATTGAAGTTATCGGCAGAAAAAAAGGAAAGTTGTGGGAATTAAAAAAACATGATGCGGTGTGTTAAATGTGTGGGGGCGGGGTCATCCCGCCCCTACATTATTAATTTCATTAAACTTAACACCTGCAAATCAACCTCGTATTTTCCTTGATGATGCAAAGCCAAACCCAAAAGATGATCTTGGCTTGGACGTAAAATTTGAAATTGAAATTCATCTGATTTGTAAGGAGGGGTTTTGGGGGATTTTTCCCAAATTTCTGGATTTAAGCGAACAGTAATATCACCATTTGGTTTCAACGAAAAAACAGCATGAGCAAAAGTATAAAGCACAGGAATACCTGAAGCTTTGGTAAGAGATTCTTTGAGAACAGCGTACTGATAAAAACGAAACATGCGATCTTCCCCTTTGCGGGATTCTACATCTTTTACTTCCTCCTCGGGCCCACCCACCATGGCCAAGCGACCCTCATCAACACGGGGTTCTTTGAGATATTCTACGTCAATGCCATGGGACACATCACCTAGGGAACAAACAACCATTTTTTTGGTGTGACTCAGGCTAACAATAGAAGATGGATCCCCGCCTTCGCGGGAATGACGAATATGTTTTTCATCCCCATCCGTAGGGGCAAACCCATGTGTTTGCCCGTTTAATGGGGTGACACATGGGTCACCCCCTACATTTAAGAGAGAAGTGTCATCCCCGCGAAGGCGGGGATCCATCTTCATTCTTGGACGCTTTCCTTCTTCCATTTCCAAATCCGGTGAAATTTTGACGCGCGCTAGGGCATGAGAGGCAAGGTATTGAGCACGAAATCCAGGATGAGTTGCTTCGTCAAAACGTTTTTGTTCAGAGGGAATTAAAGCTTCGTACAAAAACTTTTTTTCTTTTTCAGAAAAATGGTCAATGGATTCAGGAATGGGAAGCGACCAGATGGTAATTTTTTTGGTTTCATTCATGTTGAATATTTTTTTGGACGGGTTTGGAACCCGCCCCTACACCAACAACATCTGCTAAGCCGACTAATTGTCCTGCAGATGGATCCCCGCCGGAGTTTACCCTCACGAAGGTGGGGGCGGGGATGACAAAAATTATCCCGCGGCCTTTAAGGCTGCTGCAACCACTGGAGATGCACTTCCTCGTCTCATGGCACCTGCTCGTGTTGCCATTGCTTCCATACGAGCACTAGGACCGGCATGTTCTATCACACCTACATCTTCTAGCACTTGATCGACAGCACTTGCAGGGTCTTCGGCATCCAAGGCCATAGCTAATTGCTGCCAATGAATATTTTCTAAACCAAGCCCTTCCATTTCATCACGGCCATAACCATGTTCTTCCAAACGAGCAAGAAGGGTTGCGCGATCCATCTCTCCAGTAGGGGCGTGATTTATCACGCCCTGTTCAGAGGGCGCAATAAATTGCGCCCCTACATGAGAGACACCTTGAACCAAGCCACTACGCAAACCAGCAACATCTGCTAAGCTAACAAGTTCTCCAGTTGCTCTAGCCGCTACTTCTCCAGGTGCAGATGGAGAACCTGGATCGCCACGTCGCTCTTCGGGCTCCTCGCGATGACCAGGGCTCGGGCCATCTCCACCATCAGGGCCACTATCTCTTCCGGGCTCTGGAGGAGGTGGAGCTTCGCGTCCATGGATTAAACGTTCAAACGTACTCTCTAATTCTTCACCCACACGTACTGTCCCCACATTTTGTGAAGCCAAGAAAATACCACCTTGCCTTCGCGTAGCATCATTAGCAGACTGGGCATTGGCAAAGGCATTAGTGACAGCTGTTCTCATCAAAGGCTTTGCAATGGCCTCTGTTAAAGTTTTATCTTTAATTTTCTCACGATAGAATTTTAATTGAGTGTCTAATTTTAAAGCTCCTGGAGTATCCATTAAACGAAGTTTGCGGCCTTCGGCATCTTCAATCACACGAACAGCTACGGAACTACCTAAAGATGGATCCCCGCCTTCGCGGGGATGACTGAGGGTAAGGGGATCACTCAGAATAGTTTTTCCACCATACTGACTTTCTTTTGAATAAAGAATGGCATCATCCAAGGCTACACCGCTAGCGCCCCAATGAAATGCGCCTTTTACATCTTCGTGGGTGGTATAGGCACCCGAAGCAATGACTGGAATTTTTGCATCATACAAAGCTTCACGAGCTTTTCGAACAATCAGTTCGGGATCGGCATTCATGTCGCGATTTTGTTCAACGGCTTGAAGAATTTTATTAAAATTATGCCCCAAAGCTTTTTTAACAAAAGCAAAGGTGGCTCTAATTTCTGGATCCTCGGGATGGGCACGCAAGTTTTCGATAGCTCGCGCCAATACGTTTTGAGCTGCCTTCATTTGAGGAACATAACGAGCCGTTAAAACACCAATGGCCTGTCCGTCTTCACCAAAGAAGGTAACTTTCATGCGCATATCACTCGTTAAGCCATCCCACTCTGGAACCTCAGCCACTAAGGTAATTGCTTCATTGGCTTCCGGTGCACGCAAAGGAGTGTACAAATTATCTGCAGTGAATCCCCAAATTTTAAAAGCCATCATGCCTGTCCAGCCTGTTAATTCATCAGCAGCCAGCATCATGGAATGATAACGGCTTTGACCTTCAATGGGTGTTACCCTTCCCCAAAGAGCTTTTTTTCCATCATCATAATTAAATCTAAAATGTAAGCCCGTGCCATGCTCATGCCCGGCTGCTACACAATTAGGTAAACATCCAAATTGAGCATTACTTGCAAGTTCGGCTGGATTAATTGTGCTGGCTTTATCTTTGCTTTTAACTTTGGAAGCATCTTGGAAAGTAGCATTGGAAAGAGTTTTTTCTTCACGAGTGGCAGGCTTACCTCCTTCGGCTGGCTTATCAACAAGCTCCATCATTCTCATTTCAATGCGACCATCTGGTTTTTTCTCTACATAAATTCGAACATTGGCATTGGAAGGCGCATTCGCAATATAGCCCACGTTTCGATGCAATTTATTAATATCAACTCTTTCGCCACCCTTCACCATGGCTTCTAAAACAGATTCAAAAATGGAATCAAGCATGCCTCCATGGGTGATACCCGTGTATCCCGCATAAGTTTCTGGAAGTTTAAAATCGACTTCGGATTTATTGGAGTAAAGTCTAAAAGAAGGAAAATCCGTTGTTTTGAATTGTAAATTAATGGGGCGAAGGGGCACAGTAGGCATCACATCCCACCTAGGATCTCTTAAGTCAGATAAATCACCAAATTTATTTTCTCCGGCCTGGTTTATATTTCCAGAAGAAATACTTCTCTCAACCACCACAGCATCAAACTTAGCCTTGGTAGTTTTTTGATTAGGTTTACCTTCGTGTTCAACCACCTTCATTTCAGTGAGTTTAATAACCTCGGCTGCTGTATCCACCGTTTGAAAAACAGCAATGCCTACTTTATTTAAAGCAATGACTTGTTCTGTCTTAGGCAATCCCCCTCTAAACATCACGCCGCGCACTTGCTTTTCTGCAACCACTTTAAGTTGGGCTTCAAAGTTAGAGGCAGAAACATCTAAACTCACCACAAGAGGCGCTGTATTACCTACAGCGGCATACACAGCATCAATTCTGGCCTCTAGGGTATCAGGGACCCCATTAACACCATTACCACCTTCAGTTGCTGCTTTTCTTGCAGCTCTTTCTCGTAAAACTTTTTCTGCTGCTGTTTCAGTGGCTTTTAAATTTCCTGCATCCAGGGTTCCAATGCCACCGGCATCAATAACAGCAATGGCCAAACTAGGTGTATTGACCTCTGGTGAAAAGCCACGTTGAAGCACAGGATAAGAAACACCCTTAAAGGCCTCGGGCATGGGCAACTGGGCTATCCCCTCTGCGTCATGTTTAATGCCTCTCTCTAAGGTTCTTTTTTCTTTGATGTCACCAATATGCTCAAAAGTATATTTGAGATAATCACCAGGTAAAATATCCGTCAGTAAAAGGGCCGTGTCTTCACGAGACATTTTGCCTTCAAACTCCCTGATATCTTTACCGTTGGCCACCCAGGCTGCTTTTTCAGCTCCTAGTCTTGCTTCTAAACGAGCTTGAACTTCTTGAATTCTTCTGGCCACCTCGGGATAAACAGACACTTCGTGCTTATCTACAAAAACATAAATATTTTGATCATAGAGACCCCTTTCAAACTCACCTTTTAGAGCTCCCAAGAGAGCACGCACAGAAAGTTCATTCATAGATACAAATTTTGTTACCGCAGGATCAACTCCTGGTAAGACAAGAGCTCCACTTTGAATATCTTCAAAAATGCGTTTTTCAATCAAGCCCGCCAAGGTTCCACCAGGAATTGCATGTAATGCAAAAGATAAAAAAGCAGGAAAACTTAAAACACGACGTAAACCTGTTTTAGGATCAGAAAGCCTGGGGCTTGCCAATTCTTTTTTGGTGGTCATCTTGGCGCGACCCAGAGAACCCTTGGTTTCCCAGGTAGCCCCGCCGTACACTCCACCCAACATTCCATCCGATTCAGAACCACGCCAATCAAACCAAAAAGTTTCTGAAGCTCCAAAATGTTTGCCCCTGGCTCCTTTTAACCAACCTTGTTCATTGAATAAATCAAGCAAACGGGGATGGCTTCTGCCCATGGGAATAATGGTTGCTATTTCTTCTTCTTTTTCAGAGGCAAAATTAGGAATTTTTTTCATTTCTAATTCGCCATAGGAATTCATGCTAGGAACAGAAAGTTCGGGCTGGTAATGCGCCCTAGCAGGCAAGCCAAAGGCTACAGAGTCAAAGAAGTTTACCCCCGGGAGTAGATTTTGTTTAATCAAAGCATCAACAGTTAAACCTTTAATGTTATCCCATTGAAGCTCGGTGTCAAATTCTGTATTAACAGCGGCAAGCCAGCCCCTAGGGTCTGTAAATCCCAGTTCTTCTAACTTGGTTGTACCTTTCACCAGCACAGGGCGATTTAAAATACGAGAAGCTTTTCTAGTTAACCATCCACGAATTTCAGCAACGGTAGGCTCAAAAGCTTTTCCAACAGCTTCAACCACTTCTTTGGGAAGAGGAGTTGGAGTACCGGTTGCTGCCGGGTGGCCCACATCAAAGGGTACGGCATTTACATTAAGCAATTGTAAGTTAACTCCATGAGTCTCCGCCAAGGCCTTCAAAACAGCAGGATTAAAGGCAGAAGCTTTTTCAACAAGTTCTTCGGGTTTAGCGGGATCAACGGGATTTGGATCACGATGCACACCCACTACTTCTTTAACCGCTCCTGATTTAATCAGCGCGATTAAGGTGCGCATACCCATGCCATCAGACATGCCGTAAAACACCATGGGACGACGATGCCAGTTTTTTTGACGAGCCAGGTGGCCCATTTCGTTTACTTCTCTTTGTCCAATGGAGTCATAAATTTCTTTTACACGGGCTTGGGCCTCGGCATATTTAATGGCATTGTGCTGAGAGCGAATAATTTCTGCATTGGCGCGTTTGTTAGTGGCGCTAGCTTGATCTGCTGTAACTTCCAAGCGTTTTACCTTCTTGTTTTCGAAATCAACCGTATACACTCTGGGGTTTACAAAATTATTCTGGGCTAAATCGGTATCCACTTCCAGCTCTACACCCTCATTTAAGGGGAATTGGTAAACCCAACTTTCGATATTGTTCCAATCCAGTTTTCTGCCTTCCAAAACAAGTGCACGAGCAATGGCATGGGAACGCAAGGTTACTTCATATTGATCACGATAGAGAGAAACGGGGGTTTCTTGATAAGTAGCCCGATTAAAAAACATTTTACGCAAGCCCTGACGTTCGGCTCTTTTTTGAACTCTTTCTTTCGCTACTCCCTCAATGAGTTTAGCCACATAATCCACTGCAGATTCTTCGGTCTCAAAACCCAGTTTTCCCATCACTTCAATGATGGCTGTATTTTTAGCATTAAAACCAGCAGCCTCACGAAGCACCACCCATGTTACATCGTCATCGTAGAGATCCCTTAAATTCTCGGCATGCTTATGGTGGTAAACAGTCACATTTTCTCCACCCTGTGCATGAATATTATCCAAACCAGGATCACCCGGAATACCCAAGAAACGCATCACAAGTGGAGATAAAGCTGAATCGGAACCGGAAGAACCACCCAAGAGATGTCCCATATGGGCCTTGGTTTTAACAATGTGGGCAAACTGGGTGGGATCTAAAATGGAAGAAAGGAAAAGACGTATGGATTCTTCCTCGTATAAATCTCCCATGGGCGTAGAAGTCTTGTGCGCCATTACAACCAGGCGTACATTTTCTTTAAGCTTACGGGTATTATCCACAAGAAAATCCACCAAATTTTTTCCCGTACGACCTTCTCCAACAGCTTTATTCCATTCTTCTTCAGTCAGTTTGGGGCCAAAACGTTCGACTAACTTATTGTAGAGAGCTTTTTGTTCGGTAAGTTTTAAACCCCACGTACTGATGGCTGTATCGGCATTAAATTCTGCTTTTGCACGCCCTGCAGCACGCTTCCCCCTTTGAACTGCAACCATTAATTCTTGTACAATACCCGTCATTTCCTCTGGGGTATGCAACACTTCAGTTAATTTTTCTTTGGCTTGATCCCAGGCATCAAAAAGAGCCGAGCGTTGACCAATACCGTAACCTTCTCTGGCTCCCTTGTAGGCTTGTTTATCTCCATCGGTGCGGCTTTCTGCCCCTGCAATCATGGAGTAAACAGGATCTCCTGTTTTGATGGCATTAGAAAGTGGGGTAATCCCCTGACCACCACCACCCGCACCCAACACAAAACCAAAGCGTTCCATATCATCGGGACGGGAAGCCATTTTAATGGCAATATCGCGACCACGACGAACAGAATCTCTTATTGTGGCTCCAATGGCATCAAAACCAAAAATGGCGTTGAAGGTAATGGCGTAATCAACTCCACCGGCAATCCAAATTTTTGCAAAAACTTCATCCCAGTTAACATCCATTCCACTTTCTTCTCTGCGTGTTGCAGCCCAATACTCACTAAACAAATGTTTCACAGCCATCACAATGTTCATGTTTCCTGTAGAACAAGCAGCTACAACGGCTAGCGCCATCCCTTCAGCACCTAATTGTTCGGTAGCTACCTGACCTGTTGTTGAATCGGGAAGAAGAGCTGCCATTAAGTAGTTGGCCACGCTATCTTCTATTTGCATGGGTTTTAAGGTCATTTCATTGAAAGGCTCTAAGTCACCCAAGCCTGTACCAATGCCGACAAAAACATTTTTAGGACCAAAAACTTCATCCAACTCTTTAGGAGAGCGCCCTGCAGCCGACATCAAAATTTGGGATGTAAACATCTTGGCCATAAAGGAAGCTTTGGCCCCAGTACGAAGCTCGCTAGCGGGCACACCCATGCCTTCCCAGTCAAAACTGGTTTGACCCGGAAGATCGCCCGCAATGGTTTTAGGCAATTGAATTGTAAATTTCATGAAGTAGGTTTGGCCACCCTTGGCTAAAGCATACAGAGAGCCATCAGGACGCCTATGAATAGCCAAACCAGCATTTTCTAGTTTTGTACGAGTAGCTGCAGGTAAATTAATTCCCTTAGCAGTATTTTCAATTTCGATTTCCTTGTCATTATCTCCAAAAGCAACTTGGCGAAGCACTTCAAATTCTTTGAAGCGACCAACTTCCTGAATACCACTATTGGCCAAAAGATGCGCTTCAACAGCATTTTGCCATGTTTTAAATTTTTCCAAAACAGCATCATCTAAACCAATGGAAGCGGCTAGTTTTTTATAATCTCCCCACTGGGAAACATCCACACCCATGGCCTTGGCCAAATTGTAAAAATCATAATTACCAAGCCAGCTATAACCCTCGTGCCCTTTAAATAAACCAGCCGCCAACATATTACGATAGTTGGCTAGGGCATCTGTTCCCAAGGGACCAACCATGCCATACCCACGCACCACAGGAGTTTCATCTTCAAAAAGGATATCGGTTTTAGGCTTGTAAGCATAGCGACTGCTTGTTTCTCCCTTAATGGCAATGTTGATGTTATTGAGATCAACAATGGTTCCATCTAAGGGAATAAGGCTGGGATCTACTGCTGCTTTCTTTTCTTCTGCTTTTCTAGCTTTAGCTTCGGTATGTTTTATATCTTCTGTTTCTTTAACGCGCGCTTCTATCTCACCAAATTTTCCTGTTCTTAAGGCAGACGTAAAACCATAGGTATCATCATATTCCCAAAGACCTTGAACCCGCTTGCGGGTATCTCCCTCTGGGGGTCTCAATTTACGTTTCCCAAATTTAGCAGCCAGCGCCCCCGATAAACCAACTGTTGACAGCTCATCACCTGTAAGGGTTTTAATTTTAATTCCTTCTGCTAGTGATTCAGTTTCTAGAGGTTGCGAATAATAATCTTTGCCCGACATTAAAGTTTCTGATCTGCCATCTGATTTTCCCCAACCCGTTGTTCTAGCTACTTCCACTAAAATGGGCTTTTCTTCTTCGTCTCTAATCCCATTGGCATAGGCCTCTGCTGCGGTTTGACCTGGAGGCAGAGCATTTTTAGTTAAGTGATAACTTTTGGAACCTGGTAGGGCCGCAGGATTTAATTCTCCCTCAAGCTCACCCAAGTTTGCTGCATTATTGGGAGTGTAGAGATTAACAAAAACAACTTTCTCCCCTGTTTTGTATTTTTGATGGAGTTTAGCCAGACTAATGGCCATCCAACGCGTAGAAAGAGCCATCACCAAAAGAGAATCGAGTGGAGTACCACGATCGGCTAGAGAGCCATAGTCTTCACGTCCAGCTCCATTGATGTAGAGAGTAGGGAGATGAGGCATTTGAGGTTCTACTTCTAATTCACCCTTTCTGTATTTTTCTTTATCTTCCTTGTATTGTTTTAAGTCTGCAACATACTTCATTTCGATGTAATAAAGCAGGGCATCTTCATCAAAGCGGTTTCCGGGTTGCATATTGGGCACCACATCCATACTGGCTCCATCCGCTGCCTCGCTGTAAATATCGTAGTAAAGATCGCTGGCTACTCTGCCTTTGCGCTCGGCACTTCGGCCAGCATAATCTGTCATCATCACGTTACCACCCAATTGCATCCACTTGGAGGCATAGCCGGCTGTGATGGTTGAAGCTTGATGAATTAAGGCCACATGCCCACGCAAATCGTAACCATCCTCAAGTAAAAACTGGAGATCTTTCCCTGTTTTTTTATCGGCCATGGTGGGATCGGCTAATCTTTTCGCAGCTTCGATAGTGCCATCAGTATCTGGAACAAATTGTGATTTTTTAGCACCTCCATAGGTGGGAACATGATTACCCGAAACGATATCGATCACCTTCCCGGTATAAATAATTCCCTCATCCAAACGATGTGCAGCTAATGTGTAGAGATGTTCCAAGGTATCAATACGTCCTTGGCGACGGGCCTTTTCTGCTGTATCCGCAGTTGCATCCCGTTTTTTGGTTTCGGCATTGATGAAACCACGCAACCAACCCAAGCGAATACTATCGATTCCATTTGCAATTTGACGCATTTCTCTTTCTTCTTGGTCCAAAAGACTTGCACGTAATGCGTCAGAAGCATCTTCGGGCATACGGGTTTCAAAAGCAGCGCTTCGCACATAACCCACAAAACGCATGAGGCGGGCTATGCCTCCATTTTGGGTTACATGATTAAAACCATACACACCCATGCCAGCACGCACGGAAGTTAAAACACCTGTCACATCTTCGGCCGTCATATCCCCGCGTAAAATTTTACGAGGATCAATGGTTTCTGTTCCCCCCTCGGTACCTCGGTAGTAAATACTATCGGCATAATGGGGTTGCATGAGGCTATCCATAAAGAAGTCGGAGGTGGAAACACGAACAGCCCCTAAACGACGTTCTGCTTCGGCTAAACGAGAAGCTTGTTCTGAATCATAAGTTGTGGGTGCGCCTTTAGCATCAAGACCCACACGGGTATCTGTGGCTTCTACTCCTCTAGCTGAAGGGGTTGCTAAAACAGCAACAGCTGCACCTCGAGCCCCTGTTGCACCTGGCGAAGCTGGTGGTGGAGAATCTCCAGCAGCCGCAGGGGCGCTGCTCGCTGCGCCCACAGAAGCCAATGCTGTTTGAATGGCTTGTTGAATAAGCTTGTCTTCGTTAGAGAGAGTTGTAGTTGTTGCAACCGCTGCTGCTCCAAGCTTCACTCCTTTTTTATCTAAAAGTTTTGCAAAATCGTTAACGCTTTTTACTTTTTCCAGGTCTCCATCCGAAATGGTAATAGAATACTTGGCTTGATAGGCACTTCTAACTTCATTGATTTTATTTGTATCAAAACCAAGATCATCCGCAAAACGAGTACTGGCTTCAATAGTTTCTGATACGCTCACTAAGCTTAATTGCTTCATGGTGAGGCCAATATCATCTACTAAAGACCCTCCCCCTGCACCCCCTCCCTGAGGGAGGGGGGAAGTTTGTGCACTTCCGGTTTGAGCAGTAATTGCTGCTAATCTAGCCTCTAAACCCGACCTGGCCGAAGCTCCTAAACCTTGAAGTTGTGTTGCTAGTTGTGTTGCTAAAGCATCTAAATGAGTCCCGGCATCAATGGCTGCTCGATTAGCGGCTACAAAGGTAGAAAGGGTGGAATCAACAGATGAGACCCCTCCCCCTGCACCCTCTCCCTGAGGGAGGGGGGAAGTATTGGTCATAACAGAATTGGTAAGGGCTTGGGTAATGGCTTTTTGTTCTACCTCTTCAGCAGGAGGAAGGGTAGCAGTAGCAGCAGAAGCTACAGCAACAGTTGCAGCAAGTTTGACTCCCTTTTTTTCTAAAAGAGCAGCAAACTGATTAACTGTGGATATTTTTTCAATCTCAGAATCGGCAATGGCAATGCCATGTCTACTTTGATAGGCATTTCTTAACTCGTTTATTTTGTTGGTATCATAACCCAAATCATCTTTAAAACGCGTACCCCCTTCTACAGCTTCTGACGCACCAATCTGACCTAATTGTTTCATGGTTACAATAACATCATCTACTAAAGACCCTCCCCCTGCACCCCCTCCCTGAGGGAGGGGGGAAGTTTGTGCATTTCCAGCTTTACCAAGCAATTCACTTTGACGCGCTTTTAACGCATCTGCTGCACCCGCACCTAATGCAACTAATTGTCCAGATAATTGAGTAGCCAACGCATCTAAATTTTGACGCGCTTCAATAGCAGGTTTATTGGCCCCCACAAAGGCATCAACAATGGCTTTTACTTCAGCAGGAGTTACTTGCTTGAGAGCAGAGGTACTCGAAGGTGCTACTGTAGCAATAGCTTGAGGCTGGGCTGCCACTTCATCTGCTGCTCCTCTTCGAAGATCTTCTAATGTTTCTACCTTGATTTCACCAACCGTAATATCGGGGCGGTTGACTTCAACAACGGCTGTTTCGGCACTGGCAGTTAATGCCCCAATTTCCTTGGTATTAAAAGCCTTTAAAGAGTTGGCATAAATAATTTCAATGCGTTCATCAGGTTTAATAATTCCTTTTGCTTTCAAATATTTTACTTCTTCTTCAATAAAGGGTTTTAAGGTGCCCGCTGATTGATGATGAGAAGGCCCAATTTCAATAAAGCGTCTTACCCCTTCTTCTAACATTTTTCGAACATTAGCCCGCCAACGCACACTACGAGCCAATTGGCCGGCCATAATTTCACCCAAAAGTTGTTTTCTTCTCTCGTTAGTTGGAGGAGAAAAATCATCCTCGGCAATCCCTTTTTCTCTTCCTATTTCACGTAAAGATTTTCCTTCAACATCCAAGTAAACATCCACAGCTTGATCTAATTTAGCAGGATCAAAAGGAATACCATGCTGACGCATGTAAACCAAGAAATCCGCCGAAGCCATTTCCATCAAGGAGGTATGAAAAGCATTGGCAATGGGACGAATATTGAGTGTGTATCCAAATTGATCAAACAATCCCCACACACTTTCGGCTAAACGATAATACTGGGGATTTGTTGTGGGATTTTTATCAAACAAAGCCTTGTGTCCACCAATCATCCACTGTTTAGGAGAGTTATCATTGGAAAATTCAACAACAAAGGGTGGCTCAATCTCCATCTCTACACATTGCCCCCTCACATACTCTTGCATTGCTGTCATTTGCGCTTCACTTAAAGGCTCAACCTCATCTCCCTTGGGAAACACAGCAACAAGAGCTTGCGGTCTTTCTGTATCAATGTATCGCACCTGGGAAGAACCACGCTCGTAAACAGCTTTCATGGCATCATCAGGACTTAACATTCCAGAAGCAACTAGGGTAATCCACATGCCCAAACTATGACCTGCATAAGCGGCATCACGAGGAATCAAACCCTTTGCCTGTAGCTCTTCAAACAAAATCAAAGAGTAGGCCATGATCATGGGTTGAACTTTGGAGGTATCATCTTCAGTTTTATCAGTCTTCCCCGCTTTGCTGTTCATGGATTTAACCAGATCAACAATGGGCTCTTTTCCATCAGGAGATAATCCAATGGAATTCACTGCAGCTTTCAACGCCTCTCTTTTGTCTGCATCAATGTAGATTCCTAAAGAATCAATGGCATCTAAAAGGGGTTGATGTCTTTGGGCTGCATCGGCCTCTAAAAGGGCTTTATACAAAACAGGCATAACCCTGGCCTGACCAGCAATTTTAGCTTCTGCCCTGGTTGGCGCTGTATACTTGTAATGTTTTAATTCCCGTACAAGGGCGGCTTGAATCTTTCTGGCCGAAGCTGAAATTTTGGGCATGTACTCTTGAAACTGAGCCAGCCTGGCTCTTCTTGCCGGATCAGAAATGAGATGATTGCCCATATCCAGGTATTGAGAGCCCTGGCCTGTAAAAACAACGGCTGTTTTAACTCCCTTGCCTACCAAATCGTAACTCATCACAGCTGTGCCTTGTGCATTTTTTACTACCACATGGTAGGAATCTACACCTTCGGCGGTTGCTGTACGGGTTACCTCTGGAAAAAGTTTATCCCCCATCCCCACAAAGCCCGTGTATTTAAGGTTGGCTACTCCTAGGGCATCACGCATGAGTCCCGCTCTTTGCATTTCGTTTAAAACAAATTCGTTCACATGAGCAAAGGTAGCCATGCCCTGCATGATGCGCCCTTGCGCAATTCCACCCGCAACAGCTGCTAAATCAGAAACATGGATGGGATTTAAATCGACAACATATTTTTCAGCTAAATCTACTGGAATGGTTAACGAACCTTTAAACACCAAACGACTTTGAGGAAGATAGGCCAAACGTTCTGAAAGATACTTGGAAGCCACCACTCCCAATTTTTTGTACTCGGCCTTTAATAAATCTCCCAAACGTTTTTGTTCAGCTTCTACTTTAGCTTTGGCATCAGCATCACCTTCTTCTGCTTTTTTAATTAATTTTGCTAAAGTCTCAATAGCTGTAGCATGCTTACCCATAAAGGCAGCATAGGCAGCTTGTGCCTTGGCTCCATCAAAATAAGGAATGCGTTTGGGGCTTGGCCTTTCTTTTAAGTCTTCATTCCATTCATCAATGTCAGTTTTTAAATCTTTTTGATACCCTTCAATAGCTAGGCGTTCAATAGTTTGAGCCGGGCTTGCCACATTGTTATAAACTGTTCTTCCTTCTAAAAGATTAATGGCGGCATCGGGAGCTTTAAATATAACGCGCTCTGGCCCTGTACGCATGCGGGATACCAAGGAAGAATCGATCACACGTACTAATTCTTCAGTTGCACCTTTTATACGATACACTTCAGCACGCACCACTATACGCCGACCTGCCAAGCGGCCATCATTAAAATCTTCGGCTTTTAAAAGACGAGAACGAGTTACAAGAGTATCCCCCACACGAATAGGGGCTACAAAATTAAAAGTTTTCCCCTCGTCAATTACACGAGTTGGATCCATATCGAATTCTTCCATAAACATGGCGCCATCCAAGGATTGCCACATGTCGTGCGAAAGATAATGCGGATGCACTTCAAAATTTCTGGCATGGGCATCAAGATACTTGGCTTCTGTAGACCCAATGGAGGCTGCATAATCTGTTGCCTGACGGGGCGTTAAAGGAGATGACCGCCTCTCAAAAACTGCCCCTCCTGCACCTGCTTGTTCTTTAGAAACGCTAGCCCACTCGGTTGGAATATCCCAAATTTGTCTGTAAAAAACTCTAGCTTCCTTTCGAAATTGATCCATGTTTTCTTGTTCCCAAGTAGCACCCACTTTTTTGTAATTGCGGTTTAATTCATAGTGCGTGGTGAGATCGGATGGACTAGGATAATAATACTGAACCATGTGAATTCCACCGTCTCCCCTATTAGTAACAGCAAAAGAAAGCCGACCATTTTCGTAAAAATTAATGGTTTTTACTTTTCCATTTTCAAATTGAAATTCAATTTCATGACGCGTTTTATCTTTTTCGGGAACATTCCGAATAAAACCAAGATAGGGATTATTTTCTGGTTTTCCCTCTACCGTTATTTTTTTAGCTTTTAAAAAATCGGTGAGAACACTGTCGGGATCAATACCTAAAATACCGTTTTTATATTTTTCAAATACACTGGGATTAGTTCCATCAGATTTTTCATCCATGCGCTTGGTTGGAACAACACGAACATTTAAATAATCATCACTTCCATCTACTGTTTTAACTTGTACTTGTACTCCATCAATGGCTTTTAGTTTTCCTACAGCAGAATCATCTGTATCTTTTTTTGTTTTAGGTATTGTTTGCAAATGAGCTTTAAGGGGATCGTTGCTTGTAGTACGAAGCCAACTTTTCATTCCATCGGCATCTTCATCAACCACTCCTAAAATATCCATGCGCTTATTAGAAAACACAGCAGGAAGGGCAGTTTTAGCATGATGGGAAGAAGGTCCTACAGTTACAGCTGAAGTAGCACCGTGGCTTGCCGCCCAACGGTATTGATGGGGCATATTGACTGGCCAATGCCATTGCTGACGACGCAAGTTTAAAGCAATATCACTCTCTGGGGTAATGGGAGTGATATTATAATTATGAATTACAGTTGAAAGATAGGGAGCTCGCAAAGGAAGGGGTGTTCCTGGTTCATAATGATTGGCTGTGGCTAGAAGCCTTTCGTGCTCTGCGGGAGCATCTGCATAAACCCTGGGATTATGGGGAGGCATGGTAAGGCCCGTTTGAGTGAGAGGATCACGCACATTGTTATTCCACGAAAAAGAAGTAACAATGGGTTTTAAGCGGGTAACTGTTGCATCATCATAACCTGTCCAATCAAAATCACGCTTAAAAATAATCATCTTGGCCAATTCTGCCAAGGCTTTTCCATGACCAATCATCAAAATAAAATGAGAACGAGTCCCATCTTTGGTTTCATCTGTATTTACATTGTTCACAGCTACATAATCATCTGTTCCTGCATAACGAGTATTAATGGCTTCAACGAGTTGCCCCAACTCACTCTCACCTGGATTAAACCAATCATAGGGGATACCCGAAACCGTCATGGTAACCAAATTATATCTTTGAAAATAAGTGTCGATGTCTTGAGGTTTGGGTGGAATTTTTTTACCTTCACCGTCCATTTTAACTAAGGGATCAAATTCTGTGGCTCCCTCTGCATTGGCATTAAAGGGTCCTTCAAAAACAGCCCCTTCCGTAACAGACCATTCGATAAAATTTTGATACGCCTGCACCGTATGGTATCCACGGAAATCCCCATCGTTTCTAGGAATCAAGGGGCGCTCATACCCTTCTACATCAAAGGAACCACCTGCAAAGTAAGCTGCAGGCAAGCCTCCCGATTGACCTAAGAGGGCCACAAATTGACCAAAATCATACCCATGAAGTTCCATCACCCTTACCCGAAGGGCCTGAACTAAGTTAATCATGGGAAAGGCATGGCTTACACGACTGATTTCAATGTAGTTGGCATAGATTTTTTGATCGGCATCGGCCATACGACGCAATTTTTCGATATCAATGCCATGGCGTATGAAAATATCGCGCAATTCACCATAAAGTTTTTGAGCTTCAGGATAATTTTCGATTAAAAAGTTGAGTTCATTGATGTAACCTGCCCCCTGACCTGCAAACACAGCAAAGGGCTTATCGCGACCATCTCGAATATCTAAGGCTCTTTGAGCCATGGGCTCTAAGCCCTGTTTTCTAATTTCATCACGAAGCCTGGTATAAACTTCCCAATCGGTTGCATTGATGGAGGCTTTTTTAAGTGCATCATCTTTTGTAGGATCAGGATCAGCCTTACCATTCATTCCAAATTCATAATCGGCACGTGCTAAAAGTTCCCAAAGGAAAAGTGTTCTTTGTCCTTCAGTTATTTCTAAAAGCTCAGCATCATGATCTAAAACTACTTCTGCTAATCCTAAAGTTTTTCCTAAATTTTTAAAACGTCCCGAAAAATAAGTGGCATAATCTCCTTCTCCTTCGGCCTGAGCTAAAATGCTATGAGCAACAGCTTCAAATTGATCACTTACATAAACCACATCCCCACCTACAGAAATTCCTTTGAAATGAAATTCGCTGGGATAAATGGGATTACCATCTTGATCAAGCCCAATAGAGCCTGTAAAGCGCTGTAAACCACGTTCGGAAACTGGGCCCACAAACATTTCAAGCCGGCTACGCAAGGCCTCCATTTGAGATCCCTCAACAAGACCCGATCGTTCTAACTTGCTCAACATGTTACGACGCAGTAGAGAAGTTTTAGCTGCTGAAACCTCAACTAAAACTTGCCCTACTTCAGAATCTTTTAAAGGTGTTGTTCGATCACCTGATATGATCTGTGAGTAAATAGAGGCACCGATTGCATTCGCCATACTTTCTCCGTTCATGGACCCAATTTAAAGCAATACCCCCTCGCTGCTTCACAGCAAGGCCTTCCAGACAAAACTCGAAAGATGAATAGTGATTCCTCTGCCCCAGGTGGACGGGAATGATGATTACTGACTTAAGACCCCAACACTCTAAAAACTGAATGGACGTTCAGCGTCCTTAGCGTAGCTGAAAATTCATTTCAAGAAAAAAATCAAATCTTTATCTGCCTCTTACAACCAAAGGTTGCTTCCTTTTTTTCCGTCATCCCTGCCTCTTTTGTCATCCCTGCGAAGGCAGGGATCCATCTATATCTTCGCCTTAACCCAAGTCATTTCACCACGGCGTCGGGCTAATTGATACACATTAGCACCCCTTGCCCCATTTGTAGGGGCAGGTTCTAAACCTGCCCGGGCGGGTTCAAGCTCTTCTGCAATCACTGCTAAAGCTTCCATATTTTCGGCTTGGACAGCTGCTCTTAAAGCAAGTTCCATCTCTGCTGGGATAATATCCATTTCTGCGAATTCAGCTCCTAAATCAGCATCTACAGCAGCTATTACCTCTGCCAAGGGGGTTTGATCCATCTCAGTAGGAATGGCTAAATCGTGGAAACCAAGGGTGTCTAAAAGCTCGCGAGCGGTTTGAACAACCCACTCAGTATAAATCCCTCGGGTTGCCGCTCGGGATGCCCTTTCCTCAGGAGTTTCCAAGAATACTAATCTGGGAGCTAAACTAAGAGCGTTCGCTCCACTTACAGCGGATAAACCACCTAAAACTTCTCCACCTATTGCCAATCCTAATGGAGAATCCGTAGGGGCAGGTTCTAAACCTGCCCCCGAATCATGGACGGGTTGGGAACCCGCCCCTACACGATCTGTGGGTTCAACCCCTCGGCTCCCCCCTTGCTCTCTGGTAGGGACTTGCCCTTCTGCTGGCAGGCCACCACCAGAACCAGGAGAAGGTCTCTCTGGAGGTGTTACTCCATTGGCAAGCCCCGCCTTGACATAAATAGGTCCACGCTGGGATTTAGCTACTTCACCAAATCCACTACTTCCATTACGATACAGAACCGTATTACCTTCAAAAATTTCTGGCGTCTTTTCATAAGCAACTACAATGTGGGTTACTTGGGGAAATGCTGCTCTCACCCTCTCAAAAATATTCTGTTGAGTAAAAAATGGAATTCCGATGGGTTTGTTAATTCCCTTACTTTGACTCGGGGTTTTTACTTGTGAAAAACGAATAATTTTTCCGTCATCATGAACGCTAATACGAACATGTCTGGTTGAAGAAAAAACATAGGCACCGTTAACCTGTTCTTTTTCAACCCAACCTAACGCTTGTGCTACTGTTACAGGGGTTACAAGAGTAACTGGGGCGACGCGTGGGTCGCCCCCTACATCAGGAGCAAGGGTAGTTACGGTAGGGGCAAACCCCTGTGTTTGCCCTTCTGTTGGTGGATCTCCTGGAGGAGGATCACCTGCTGGAGCACTCGAAGCAGGGCCGCCAGAAGGTGGGGTTCTCACCAAGGCCAATAAACCTTCTGCTAAACTTTCAGCTCCCATAACTGCTGATAAACGCCCACGCATTGGTTTTGGCAACATTTCTAAAAGCCCACGAGCACGTTCCATCAAAGTTACTGCTTGTCCAAACTTGGCCTCGTTAATTTTTTCTGCTAAGAAAGCTGTATTTTTTTGAATCCAATTTTCTACAAAGGCATTATCGGCCCATAATTCATCGTTGGTTCGACCTGGATTGCCACGCGTCGCCATGTCTTCATTAAACCAACCACGAATTTTTTCTCTCGCTTCTACAGGAGTGAGATTAAATTCTCCCGTATCTCCATCACGCCCAGAGGCCTGCAGAAGAGCTTTTCTTAATTGATCAAAGGCCACACTTCTGGCCAACCATTGATGTCCTTCAGATCTAAAATCTTTCCAATCTACAATGCGGTTGATCACTCCTTTTGTAAGCATGCGTTCGGGCACATCATGGGCATCAGCAAATTGAGTGGCAATAGATCGATAAACAGGAAGAAGTATTTTTTCCCTGGCGGCAATTTGTTCTTTAAATCCTGTAGTTTGTCCACTATCAGCAGGCACCCTGGCAAGTTGAGATTCTAGCTCAATGATGGCATCATCACATTCTCTCATCTTGGCTTTTAAAAACTCATCATCTTTTCCCCAAATTTTAAGTCTGGCAGTAGCTCCTGCTTCCAAAACATTTCCACGAGAAGTAGATTCTGCCCAAAAGGTTGCTTGATCTTGATGATTAATGGTTGGATCAACCACCACCCAGGCTCCACCCCGCAGCTCTCCAAAGGGAGGCAGCATAATCATTACAGGAGCATCGTACTGACGCAATTCATCCACAATAAAAGAACCATACTTCAAAATATGGTCGAACATGTTATCGACACCGCCCGAAAATCCTCTCCAGTTGGGAAGCACCACTAAAGGTAAACCTTCGCGCCTGGCATCCCCCATAAATTCAGCTGTTTTCCAAGCCGAATCAGACCACCACACCTTGCCTGCTTGATCCACACGCCTTTCAGAAGAAGCTCTCATGGCTGCATCAGCAGGAATAACTTTTTGTGTCGACCGTAATTCGGGTGTCAGCACAGCAACAGGAATACCTCCCCATCGAGCCCGACCCGTCACCACACTTTTAGCCCATTCCCCCATGTCTTCCTTAAAAGATCCCTCATCTAAAAAGCCCGGGGCATACTCTCCTTCAAAAGCAATGGTACCCTCTTTGGCAACAGGAGTTGGACCACCACGAATTAAAAAGCGGGGATCATAAACCATTGCGGGGTCAAGAGGTTTCCAAAGGTTGGTGCGGTTTACTGGATCTGTGTTCTTTACAATGAGAAGTTCGCCGCCTTTTACTTTTGGAATAAAAGAAATCCAATCCAAAAAGGTTTTCATTCCAGCAATATCATCTTCTACCACAGTGCGAGTATTTCCATTGGCCGCATGAATATTCACTCCACCAAATTCCTGGTTATCGGTGTAATACTCATCTCCCATCAACTCATTCATCATGTCTTTACCAGTAAGCATCATGGCCGTGCCCCGTTTTTGAATGACACGACGATTTAAACGGCTAATATACGCCCCAATACCCACGTTTAGCCCCATTACGTAAGTGAAGGTAAGGCCTTCATCATAGGCCTTAGAGGCTTCTCCCGCAATGGTTCCAGAGCCTCTTAGATTTTCAACTCCAATACCATCGGGGCCATCTTTAATACCGGTAATTTTCCAACGAGTTTCACCTTCTACAGTAATTTGTTCTGCTAAAATTTCTTCTGCAAATTTTGGATATTGTTCTTCAGTAAGATAAACATACCCTCCCTGAGCGGGATTGCTAGAATCATTCAAAGCATATTTTTTTGCTTTCTTTAATTCTTCAAAAACTCCAATGCGGGCTCCTGAATTAGCAGCAACATAAAGGAAAGGAAGTCCTGATTTTCTGGCATACTCGGAAGCCTTTTGATATACTTCATCTTCGGCCTCAGAAAAAGAACCATAATCGATATTAAAATCGTTGGTGGCAATAATGATGTCACGCCCCTCAGGAAATTCAGGAGTACAAAGCGTTACCTTAAAGGCCACCATGCCTACAGTGTTTTGTCCTGCAGGTCGGCTTGTAGAAACCAAATTGCCATGTCTATCAACCACCATTTCGACAGCAGAGACTACAGTAGAAGGATCGGCTGTTTCTATGAGTTTGGGAATATCATAAGCATAGGTTTGTCCCCTGCTTTGAGCAAACAAACGGCGTTTATCAATTTTATCCAAGGGAGTGTAGGGAGTATCCCGATCTTTTCCACCCAGATCATGGGCACCAAAAGTTAGAGCCCTGTAAGTAATTTGACCAGTGGTCCCATTGGTTACTTCCTCATAGCCATGAACTTCTAATTTATGCCCCGAAGGATTACTGGCTACAAAAAGATATGGCTTGGGCGCAGGATTACCATCTTTTAATAAAAGTTTTACCTCTACCATCCCCACCCGCAATTCTTTTAAACGTCCCAGATTGCGTTCGTAGATGGTTTGAATAACATGGGCTACATTGGTGGTTTCTAAATCGATGGGGTCTGATACATTCAAAAAAACTTGGTTAAAAGTTGTTTTGTCATAGGGAGAGCCTTTTCTTAAAGTCATCTCCATGGCATCCAAACTTTCTGAAAAAGCCTCTTCAACTCGAGGAATAAAAATTACTTGTTCCGCCCCAATCCCATTGCGCCGGACCTTAGCTCCCCGAACAACATGTCTCACAAAAAAGCGGGAATCACGGTCTTTATCTTTGATGGGTTTTTGATCAACAGCGCGACCCCAAATGGGATCTCCTTCTCCACTCCTTATATTCACCACCTTCTCACGACCATAGTAGAGATGAATTTGGTGGTTAGGCACGGGCAGGGCCTGCACATCAAACCAACTCATCCGATTGGGAGTTAAAGTATAGGCCAGGGCTGGCTCCATGTGACGTACGATAACATCTTCCTTCCAACTCAAATCTTTGCGGAAAGTATAAAAAGCAGGATAGACCCCTGGTTTATTAATAATAAAACTCATCCGATTGATATTATAAGATTCAAATTTATTTTTCTGAGCATCAACTATCTTTTGCAAAGCAGCAAGAATAGCCTTTTCATCTCCTTGAGGAGCCTCTTTTAAAACCAAGTTGAGGGTTCTCTCTGTTCCTGAAGGAACCCCTACAAAACTTTCCAAAACCATATTCCAGTTTCTCTCAAGCTGTTCTTGATTTTGAAAAACCATCATGGATCCAGAGCGAGCATCTCTACCTCTCACAGCACGTGCAGAACGATAATTCCATACCACCGCTTGGGTTTCACCACCCCCCACTAGAGGATATCCATGGGTTTCAATTCTTGAAAATTCATGACCCCGATAAGCTCTTTTTACATAAACTTGCAAAGCAGTATCAATAACAGCCGGATCGGTATCAAACAAATGGGGAACAACCAGCTGAAATAAAGATCGATGTTCTCCAACAAGAGCTGCTATGAGTCCATCTCGAAGTTCAGGGCGAGATCTATTGATTTCTAAAATACGGCTTCTCACTTGTCTAATTCCTTCCTCTATACCCACCTGACGATTTCTTAAAATGGCTTGGGCTGCCTTGTGAGCCAAGGGATCAAAGGCTTTGCCTCGAAGTGATTTAACCCCTACCAAACTCCCTGTTAAATCGCCTACCAGCCCTTTTTGAGACACTTGCTCCATTAAAGCTGCAATAAAAATATTTCTTTTTAAAACAGGCTTGTCTTTTTTACTCTTGGCCTCGGCATCCTCCCACATGTAAATTTCATTGTGAGCTTGGGAATAAGCATGCACATCAATAGTTTTTTCTCGTTTTAATTCAACGGTGGCGCGATAATAAGTTTTCCCTTGGAAAGCTTGTTCTACTTTTGTAAATTCAGCAAATAAACCTCTAATCACTCGATTTCGGTTTCCAGCAATGCCCTCTTTGTAATTTTCAGCTAATTCTTGGAAAGGTTTTGCTGCCATTTTAAAAGCTTCTTGTTTGGCCTTTAAAATTTCAGCTTGTTTTTCCTCACGCTCAGCTTCTTTTAAGTCTCCCCTTTCAATTAAGGATTGCACTTCTCTAGCAGAGTCCCTTGCCAATTGATCTCCTGCTTCATATCGTGCAATTATTTGAAGAATGTCTGCAGAAGGGAAAGCTGGTGGAGGAGAAGCAGCTAAACCAGCAGCATAGGCATCTACCAAGCTTCTTAATTGTTCACGAACAGTTCTGGGAAGGCTGCCCTGATAAACTGAATAAAAATAATTAAATTGCTCGATGGGAAGCCTTGGATTTTCAAGGGCAGTAAAAAGTTGGTTTATAACCAAACTTGCAAGATTTTCCATACCACTGTCTGGTCCAAAACCTCCAAGGATTTGCCTGGCCTGATTATAAGCCCATTCGTACTGGCTTCTTAAACTCTCTCCCACTTTTAAGGGGGATGCCATTGCACGCAATTGATCAGCAAAAAGCACCGCCTTTTTCACTTTATCGGGTTCCTTTAAATCTATGTTGGCTAAAAGGTCTCCGGCTACAACTCCTGTGTTGGGAGCTATGGTGTACGAAAGTATTCCATCTTCCAAGGCCACCATTTGACTTACTGCTTTCATGGCCTCATATTCAATAATGGGCATTCCTTTTTTAACTTCCGATCCATTAGGAACCAAGTAACGAATAAATTTTCCGGGAGCTTCTGCTAAAATTTTGGAAGGATCATATTCGTTGGGGAAAAATACTGTTTTCCAACCCACATCCAGTTGCAATCCACTGGGAAGCGCACGACCAGAAACCAATTGGTATTTTCCATCAACACCAATCATATAATCTCTGCCCGCCTCCGGTCCTACTTGCAACACATGGGCTTCTACTGCTCTTCCATTGAGATTCAAAGAATAGCGACCATCACCTAAGTAATTTACCTTAAAGCTATACTTGGTATCTTCTGTCTCCCTATTAATCACATCAACAGCAAAGCTGGTATCTAAAAGCCTGGCAAAGGGGACATGGCCCCTGTTAGATTCGGCCTGATATTCCTTTTGTCGGCCCAATAAAGTTTCGTGAGCTTTAAAGGCTGCAGCTAAAACAATGCTCAAATCTTTTTCGGGCTGGTTTACCAAACCACCACTCTCTACCAATTCATCTAGTTTGGTAGTCGTAGCTTCTGTTGATGAATTTTTTCGAAAAGTATCAGACTCTAAGTATTGCAAAATGGCTGCTGCAGGAGTTCTAAATTGGGGAACTCGAAGCATTTGAAGAGCCACGGCCATTTTATTAATGGCGTCATCTCTATTTTCACCATGGGCAAAAATATGCATGAATTGCGAATCGGCAAATTCGTGAATTCCTCCTGGAGCTGCAAAAGAAGTATAGCCCCAAACACCGGGCATATTTCTAAAAGTGATCTCATGGGCACTTCCAGGAGAGGCCCTCCAACCACGGTCGGGATCTCGTGCAGTAATACGAACAGCAATCACATGCCCACGCGGTGGAAGAGGTTCTTTGGTATCAAAATCAATGAGGGTATGTCCCCAGGGATCTTCTCCATACAGTCTTCGAATATCAGGAATACGATGAAGACTGGCCCCCATCTCAACATGCAATTGCGCCACAGGAAGATTTACTCCTGTAATCATTTCACTTACAGGATGCTCTACTTGTAAACGAGGATTTACTTCTAAAAAGAAAGCTTCGTTGTCTACGGTGCTATATAAATTTTCAATGGTGCCTGCATTTTGGTAGCCCACCATTTTCATGGCAGCCACAGCAGATCGACGCATTTTTAAACGTTCATCTTCATGCAATCCAATAGGTGGACCTTCTTCAATTACTTTTTGAAAGTCTTTTTGAGTAGAACAATCTCGTTCGTACAAAACAATGGCCTGCCCATGCTTATCGGCCAAGCCTTGCAGCTCGATGTGCCGGGCATTGGGAATAAAAGCCATGATTAACACAGGGCCCGCTACTTCGGCTTGAGTTTGCGTAAAAAGTTTTCGGATTTCCTCGTCGAGTGTTGCTGGATCTTCAATTAATTTTTCAAGCTTACGAATTCCCTTTCCTCCTCCTCCAAACACAGCTTTAAACATAAAGGGAACTTGAATATTTTTTTCACGAATAACGCGCACGGCATCATCAGCAGTAGTAACCGTTGAGAGGGCATAAATTTCAGGGGGAATATTGGTTACATCCTCAATGCGACCTTCTAAACCAAATCCACTCCAAGGAGCAATACGCATGCCGGCCTTGCCGCCAACCAATAAGGCAGAAGCCTTGTCTCCAAAGGCATTCATGGCGCATGCTCGGGGACCAATAAAGCCAATTCCAAGTTCATCTAAACGCGTAGGTAATGCTGGATTTTCAGAAGCAAAGCCCCAACCAGGCCACACAGCATCAACTCCATGGGTATGGGCTAAATCTACAATCAAATCGACATTAGAAAAATTATTAGCGGGACCTCCATCGGGTACTAAAGCAATTTCACAGCCCAGGGTTGCTGCTAAACGAATAAACTCGGCATTGGCTTTTAAATCCTGGGCTGTCACCATGATGACAAACTTGATTTCATCAGGGTGCCCAAAGGTTTCGTAAGACCATTGCCAGATAGAACGAATAAACTTGGCAGCAGCCATGCCTGAGTTTGCAATTAAAATTTTGCTTATGGGTTTTTCTGCACCAATAAAACTTGAATATTCATCAATGGAATTAAAACGACGGGAAGGGCTAATACTAACCACTCTTGGAATCGGAAACAAATTTGCAGGTACTACAAATATCCCTTCTTGGCTAAGTGCAGCTTGAGGCATAGACCACTTGGGAAATGCTAGATCCAAGGAAGATAAATCACTGGGAATGGCAAGAGGAAAAACAACAACATCAGTATCAACAACAGTAATGCCATGTAAGTAAGCCTCTAAGGCTTGTTTCGCTGCTGCTCTTGGACCTTCTTCACCAGAAGTTCCGGCAAGAATAGTACCTAATTTTCTGATAATATCGGCAGGGGCAACCCAGTCTGTTGGATTACCTAATCCAAGGCTCTCACTTGCAGGGGCAAGAGCCACTTCAAGAGAGATTACTTCTCCTGAAACTTCTCCTGCAATGATTCTTCTCCAAGTTGCACTATCCGCCATAACATCCCTCAAACAAAAAAAAGGGAGGTTACAACCTCCCCTTTGATCTTAAGGCCGTTAACAAAAATAATACTTTCTTGTCAACAAAATCCTCCATAATCGTTGATTTTTTTGACGTTTTATTCTTCTGAAGGCATTCTTGACTTTAGACCGAGGGCTTGCTATCTGGCTCCATGGCCATTGAAATCTCGGTTTTAACCCATTTGATTGAAAAAGCCCTTCCAGGAGCCAAAATTATGGTAAAAGATCTTGTAGGAGATGGAGATCATCTTCAAGCCACGGTTATTGCTACTCAATTTGAGGGCAAAACTCTTTTAGAGCAGCATAAAATGGTCCTAAATCCCTTAAAGGAAAACTTGAAGGAACGTTTGCATGCTTTGAGTGTAAAAACATATACTCTCGATCAATGGAACAAAAATAAATAAGGAGGAAACATGAGTGATGTTCAATCCACTATTCAAAAAATAATTAAAGAAAATCCTGTTGTTGTTTTTATGAAGGGAACTCCCGAGTCTCCCCAATGTGGTTTTTCAGCCCAAACCATTCATTGTTTCCAAGCTGTTGGAGCCCCTGTAAAAGGAGTTAATGTTTTGGCAGATCCTGCCATCAGACAAGGCATTAAAGATTTAACCCAGTGGCCAACCATTCCCCAAATTTTCATCAAAGGTGAATTTATTGGTGGCTGCGATATCGTTACCGAAATGTATGAACGCGGGGAATTAAAAACAAAAGTAGGAGAGGCATTGGCGAAGTAATAAAGCGGGGCACAGGTTCAATGTCATCCTGAACCCTTCACCTGTCATCCTGACAATTAAAATTCCCCTCTCCCCTTGGGGGAGAGGGTGCAGGGTGAGGGGTAATTCAAAATTTTCACCCTCTCCCTAACCCTCCCCCCTCTTAACATTAAGAGGGGGTAACGGTTTTCCTTTTCTTACCCCCTCTTAGAATAAGAGGGGGGAGGGGGAGTTATCCCCGTATTTCTTTTTCAAGACTCCCACAAAACGTTTCAAAAAGTTTAGCTTCGAGTGTAAGGCAAGGTTCTAAACTTTTTATTTTTCCTTCAGATAAAATTTTCTTAACTTTTGCTTCAATGGTAATACGGTGATTAGTTTCTTCGTTGATAATCCCCTCTAATTCTTCTCGCACAAGGGTTTCCTTGGTAATTTTTTGATACAAGGGGTACAGGGCCATAGCTCGCCTCTCAATCAAACAAGTTACAAAAGCATAATTGGTGAAAGTGTTATTACATCCTAAATGCTCTTCAATAAGCTGGCATACCGAATGATCGAGCATTTGAAAATAACTTACAGCTTCATCAGCACACAGATACCCTGGGTTTTCTCCACCTAAAGCCTCACTCATTTTTTTCAAAACATAGGCATGGCGGGTTTCATCATGAAAATGTTCCATGATAGCCAAACTTGGATGATCCTGACAAACAGTTTTACTAATTTTACGCGCCCCAATGTGTTCTAAAAGTGAAAGTGTATTAAGCCATCTGGCTTCCAAAGCTCGATGGCTTGTGATTTTTGCTAGAAGGGTTTGCATCGAAGGATGCTTTAAACTCTTTAGTTTGTAAATGTCAAGACAGGGAATTAACGAAACGAGTTACCAAGGAAACACGACGAGCAGCTGTGTTTTTATGCAAAACATGCTTGGCAGCTGCTTTGTGATAAACACTCATCATTTCTGGAAGTAACTTTAAGGCTTCTGCCTTAGTAGAAATGGCTTTAAGCTTCTTGTGTAAAACCTTAATACCCGATTTCACAGTGTTATTACGAGCACGTCTCTTGCGAGATTGACGATGTCTTTTTAATGCGGATGCATGTTCGGCCATAAGGGGGTGTTCGTAACGCATTTCAGAAAACATGTCAAGACGTGTGTGGCGGGTCCTGCTATTTAAGTCGGGTTACTCGGCTGAAAAAAGCTGGGATATTTTCTGCAAAAGCCGCAGTCTTTCAAGACATCGAGTCTTGAAAGCTGCTTGCTCTCGCCGATTTGTTTTATTTCTCCGCAAGGACAAATCGGCTCCGAGACACTTTTGACAGAAAATACCCCAGCTTTTTTCACATCATTGATTTTTCACCTCTACACGTCTCCACTTGTTGCTTCATGGATATCCGTGTTAAAATGTGAGGTATGAATTTTAGAGTAGGTGGACATTTGCTGGGCTTACATCGGGTACAAAAACCAAGTGGTTTTTTGCCACAGGCTGCGAAGTGCCTTGATGCCTCCCTTCCCCCTTACGAAAACGAAATTACCGTTAAAGTAAGTATGCTTCAAATTGATTCTGCAAGTTTTAAAAACCTGCAAAATAAAGGCACAAGTATAGCCACACAAATTTGTGACATCGTTTCCAAGAGTGGAAAAATGCACAATCCCGAAACAAATTCGGGCGGAGTTTTTTTAGGAAATGTAAGTTACGTGGGATCTAAACATTCCCTTCATCAAAAAATTCATGAGGGAGATTCTGTAATTTCTCTTGTTTCTTTAAGCCTCACTCCCCTTCACATCGAAAAAGTGATCGAAGTTGATTTTGATCGTGAACGAGTTTTGATTGATGGGCATGCCATTATTTTTGAAAGTGGAATGATCTCGCTGATTCCCAAAAATTTTAAAGAAGGCGTAGCCCTTGCAGCCCTTGATATTTGCGGAGCACCCGCTCAAACAAAACGTCTGGTTAAAAAAGGAGATACACTTCTTGTTTTGGGTTTAGGAAAAGCAGGTAAAACCATTGCCCTTCAAGGAGAATTAAATGGTGCACATGTTTTAGGAATTGATCCTGATCCAGAAGCTGTTTTGTGGTGCCAAAAAAATTTAAAAGGTACGTTTGAAAAGTTAGACGCCACCAATCCTGTTTCCGTTTTGGAATGGGTGGAATCTAAAAACAGGCGAAGCCTGTTGCCAGACATAGTTATCTCCGCAGTTAATGCTCCTGGTTGTGAGATAAGTGCTATTCTTCCGGTTAAACAAGGGGGGCAGGTTCTTTTTTTTGGAATGAATACTTCTTTTGGGCGTGCTGTGCTAGGCGCTGAAGGGATTGGGAAAGATGTAACCCTGTTGATGGGAAATGGTTATGTACCCGGGCATGCAGATTTGATGTTTAATTTATTGCAGGACCACAAAGTTTTACGAGAATGGTTTGAAGAAAAATTTGGATAACCATGTATTGTCATTGCGATGACGTTTATGGAGAAATATCATGGATCAAGTACAAAATATTCAAACAAGCGTTCTAAAAAATCAGGAAAACCTGTACTGGCAACGTTTTAAACGCTGGGCCAAGGTGACAGAAAAAGAATGGAACGATTGGCATTGGCAGTATCAAAACTTGATTACCACTCCCGAAGAATTTATCGAACTTTTTCCAGAATTTGAAAATGAGGTAGCTGATATTCGTTCTACTTTGGGAAAATATAAATTTACTTCAACACCCTACTACATGGCCCTCATTGACAAAAATAATCCCGAATGTCCCATTAAGCTTCAAGCTGTACCCAGCAAACTTGAAATGCACATTACACCAGGAGTGGATCAACGTGATCCTTTAAATGAAGATAAAGATATGCCTGTACCTGGCCTGGTGCATCGTTATCCCGATCGTGTGCTTTTTTTAATCACTGAAATTTGTTCTCTCTATTGTCGCTTTTGTACGCGAAGACGTGTTATTTTAGAAAAACAAAGCCATATCGACAGACAAATTGATATGGGAATTGATTATATTAGAACTCATCCTGAAATTAGGGATGTGATTATTTCAGGGGGCGATGCCCTGGTTGTGGGTGAAAAATTATTAGAATCGGTTATTTCTCGTTTAAGAGCTATCCCGCATGTCATTACTATTCGTTTAGGTTCACGCATTCCTGTAGTTTGCCCCATGCGTATTACCCCTTCACTTGTTTCCATGCTTAAAAAATATCAACCCATCTTTTTTATGACGCACTTTAATCATCCAGCCGAGATTACCCCTGAGGCAAAAAAGGCTTGTGCCCTTTTGGTTGATAATGGTATTCCTATTATGAACCAAACGGTTTTATTGAGGAAAATCAATAGTTGTCCCGATATTATGAAAGCTTTAAATTATGAATTAATCGGGATGAGGGTAAAACCGTATTATCTTTATCAATGTGATTTGTCCGAAGGAATTGGACACTTCCGAACCCCACTTTCAGTGGGGCTAGAAATTATGAAGGCTCTTCGGGGCCACATGTCGGGATTGGCAATTCCTACGTTTGTGATTGACGCACCGGGTGGCGGAGGGAAGATTCCTATTCTTCCTGATTATGTGGTGAGTCACACAGGTAATAAAATTGTTCTCAAAAATTACGAGGGAAAAGATTTTACCTACACAGAGCCACCCCAATGGGATTGCCGATGTTCAACATCGGCGTCATTTAAAAAATAAAAAATATAAAGGCTTTTTGCAAAAGCCATTTAATGTATGGCAAAATTAAATTTGGATCGTGACAAGGTTGATGTCTGTCGTGAGCTTGCCAGCGCCCTTGTTCATCCTGTTCAAAAATATATTGATCTGCATTCTACTGTTTCCATTGAACGCTCAGTGTTGCGACTCATGGGTTTAACTGGAGCGTTAAAAGATGAAAATGGTAACTACCCTTTAGCTAACCTCATTGTAGATAAAATGGATCGCCGGCAACTCTCTCTTGGTATTGCTACCTGGATTGGAGCTGCCAAACTTAAATATGATGCACCCTTAGAAGTATTGGCCACTCGCATTATCCAAGGAAAAATTAATTTGGCTGATTTACCCGAACCTCCTCCAGAAGCCATACGCAAAGTTTTACTCTCTCCGGTTTCCGAAGCCATTAAACGAATCGATTTTAATCGCAAAGAACGCGAACGATTGCGTTCTAGATCCCCCTTCCCTAGGGGCCCCATGAAGTATGTGATTGTGGCCACAGGAAATATTCACGAAGATGTTAAACAAGCCATTGCTGCTGCACAAAATGGAGCTGATGTAATTGCTGTTATTCGCTCTACTGCACAAAGCTTGCTTGATTATGTGCCCCATGGGGCTACCACCGAAGGGTATGGCGGCACTTATGCCACTCAAGAAAATTTTAAAATCATGCGTAGCGCCCTCAATGACCTTTCTCAAAAAATGAACCGCTATATTCGTTTGTGTAATTATTCTTCTGGCCTTTGCATGCCTGAAATTGCTGTGATGGGTGCTCAAGAGAGTCTCGATTTTCTTTTAAATGATGCCATGTATGGCATTCTTTTCCGTGACATCAACATGAAGCGCACTTTTGTTGATCAATTTTTTTCACGCGTTGTTACTGCACGGGCTGGCATTGTTATTCAAACGGGTGAAGATAATTATTTAACAACAGCAGATGCTTTTAACAATCATCATCAAGTGTTGGCTTCCCATTTTATCAATGAACAATTTGCTAAAAATGCGGGAATGCGTGAGGAACAAATTGGATTGGGACATGCTTTTGAAATGGACCCTGCTATTGAAGATAGTTTTCTTTTTGAAGTAGCCATGGCGGAGTTGGTACGTGATATTTTTTCACGTCATCCCATCAAGTACATGCCCCCCACGCTTCATAAAGAAGGAGATATCTTTTTTAGTCACGTCTTGGATGCTCTCTTTAATTTGGCAGGATGCATGACAAACCAGGCCATTCAACTTTTAGGAATGCCAACGGAAGCTATTCATAATCCTTTCTTGATGGATCGTTTTTCAAGCATTAAAAGTGCTAATTATATTTTTAAAGCAGCTTCATCTCTGGGTGAAGAAATTCAATTTAACGCCAATGGAAAACTAGCTAGAAGAGCCCGCACAGTTCTTGATCAAACTCATGAATACCTTCTTAAAATTAAAGATATGGGTTTGATGGAATCGATTGAGCGTGGTTTTTTTGCTGAAATGCCCAGACCAAAAGATGGAGGGCGTGGGCTTGATGGAGTGTTTCAAAAGGCCAGAAGGTATTATAATCCATTTTTGGAAAAATTAGGGTCATCACGATAAAATAATATGGGATTTTTTCACAAAAAAGAAGAAGCCAATCTCGAGCATCACGAACCTGTTATCACAGCGTATGGGGATCAAATGAATGATGGTATGGTGCAAATGAGTTTTACCCTGCCTACCACTTGCGGGCTTGAATCTAAGGAAGCTGCAAAACTTTTTGTAGAAAAAATGGGCTTTGAAAAAGTAATGGTCACCCACATGGAAGCCATTTCCGATAATTTCACCTTTTTTGTAGTGTATGGCAAAACCAACCAACACATTGATATTCGGGAAATCAAAGTAGTAAGACCAGAGCATCCAGTTTTTTCCTTCGATGAAATTAATGAAGTGATTGAGAAAAAAATTGGGCGTAAATTAGTGGTTGTGGGGGCTTGCATTGGTTCTGATGCCCACACAGTGGGCATTGATGCTATCTTTAACATGAAAGGTTTTCGTCACGATTGGGGCTTTGAACGCTATCCCTGGCTTTCTGCTTATAACCTCCGTGCCCAAGTGGCCGTAGAAGATTTAGTTCAAAAAGTTGTGGCACTTAATGCCGATGCCGTGTTGATTTCCAGGGTTGTAACTCAACGTGATGAACATATTATAGAATTAAAAAAGTTTTTAGACCTTTTAAAAAATACCAGTGGTGTTTCTCCCCACTTGATTAAAATTTGTGGTGGTCCCAGAATAAGTTTTGAAGATGCTATCAGTTGGGGATACGATGCAGGCTTTGGTCCTGGCACTAAGCCATCAGAAGTAGCTAGTTTTATTGTACACGAATTTTTAAAACGTGCGGGAAAGAATTAAAGATGGATCCCCGCCTCCGCGGGGATGACATACTTAAAAAATTATGCCAAAAAATGTTGTTACACTTACAACTCGCATCTCAACAAAAGATGCCCATTATGGCGGAGAGCTTGTAGCAGGTGCAAAAATTCTCGAGCTTTTTGGTGATACAGCCACCCTTCTTTTAATTCAACAGGATGGAACAGAAGGTTTGTTTCGTGCCTATCAAGATATTGAATTTTTGGCGCCTGTGCATGCAGGAGATTTTTTGGAAATTAAAGCTACACTCACTGGCGTGGGCAAAACTTCGCGCCAGCTTCAGTTTGAAGCTGTTAAATTTGTAGAAGGATCAAAAAATTCCAAGAAACCAGACAAGGCCAGGTTTTTAAAAAAACCAATCCTAGTGGCCAAGGCAAAGGGCACTTGTGTAGTGAAATAGGGCAAGACACCCCCGCTAAAGAAAGTTGGCACGCATGGTCCCTTTAATTATTACAGCAGCAGGAGTTGGAGCCGAGCTCACCAAGAAAGACACACCCTATCTGCCAGCAAATCCCCAAGAAATTATTAATGAAGCCATTACCATTTCAAAAATGGGAGTTCAAATTTTTCATCTGCATGTAAGAGATGGCAATGAAAAACCAACTCTTGATCCAAAAATTGTTGGTGAAGTAATTGCTGAAATCAAAAACAAAACAGATCTCATTCTTCAAATATCAACAGGGGGTGATGTGAAAGATTCATTTGAATCAAGATTATCTACCCTTGCTCAGCCCATTTCCATGGCATCACTGACTTTAGGAAGTATTAATTTTGGAAAAAATGTTTTTTTAAATCCCCTGCCACTCATTGAAGAATTAGCAAAAACCATGAAACAAAAACAAATAAAACCCGAACTTGAAATTTTTGATGTTTCAATGATGGATACATTTTATACACTTGTTAAAAAAGAATTGCTGATTCCACCTTATCATTTCAATATTATTTTGGGTGGACCAGGCTGGTTAGCTGCTACAAGAGAAAATCTGGAATTTATTCTGTCTCAGCTTCCCAAAAATTCAAGTTGGTCTGGTTCTGGCATTGGACGTTTTCAGGACACCATGATTGACTTAGCCCTTGAAAAGGGCGCCCATGTACGTACAGGTTTAGAAGATAATATTTATTTAAAAAAAGGGGTTTTAGCCAAAGGGAATCAAGAACTAGTCCAAAAAGTTTTGGAGAAAGCCAAAAAGTTGGGACGGAAACTTGCTTCTCAGGAAGAAACAAAAAAAATATTGGGGCTTTATTAATAGGCTGTTGAGAAAGGTTCAGATACAAGGCGCCCACCGAAGGCCCGACTGAGGCGTACTTATGATGGTACGCCGCAAGGAGCGGCCGAGGATGGGCAACGCAGTAGATGAGCCTTTATCAACAGCCTGCGAAGGAGAATTTATGCCAGGCATCGGAGTTATCTTAAATCCCTACTCTCGAAAGTACAAAAACAATCCTGAGATGGCTAAACATATGGGTTTTATTGTGGGAGATAAAGCCTCATGTAAAGCTACTGAAGATTTAGCCGATCTGCGTCGTGTAGCCGAAGAATTTAAAACACGAGACATCGATATTTTAGCCATTAATGGTGGAGACGGCACCATTCATTGTACCCTTACCACCTTTCTCAATGTGTATGGCAATAAACCTCTTCCTAAAATTGCACTGCTGCGTGGAGGCACTCTTAATAATGTGGCAACCACAGCTAACATTACTGGTTCTTCAGAGGCAATTCTTTCTCATTTATTGGTAAAATACCATGAAGATAAACCTTTTGAAACACGTGAAATTATGCTCACCAAAATTAATGAAGAGTATGGATTTATTTTTGGGATGGGAGTGATCTATAATTTTATGGAAGCTTATTATAGCAAGGGAAATCTTACTCCCTTTGGAGCAGCCATAAATTTAATACGTTCTATTTCTTCTGCCTTGATTAATGGACACCTGGCTCGAAAAATGTTTGCACGCTTTGATGCTGAAGTGGTTGTCAATGGTACCAAATGGCCCTTTGCAAACTATGTAGCTCTGTATACAGGTTCTATCAATCAATTAGGTCTTAATTTTAGAGTCTACTACTTGGTAGATAAAAATCCAGACCACTTCCATGCCATTGGTTTTTCTTTGCCACCACGCAGTATTTTAAAATATCTTCCTAAAATGTATTTAGGAAAACCAGCTGGTTGTCCTAATATGATTGAAGAACCAGCAAAAGAGATGATGATCAAATTAAAAAACCCCCTGCCTTACACCATTGATGGTGATATGAAACCCGCCACGGATTTTTTTCACATCACCTGCGGACCAAAAATTACCGTGATTGTACGATAAAGTTTGGGAACTTCCAAAAAAGGTTCAGATACAAGGCGCCCACCGAAGGCCCGACTGAGGCGTACTTATGATGGTACGCCGCAAGGAGCGGCCGAGGATGGGCAACGCAGTAGATGACCTTTTTTGGAAGTTCATTACTCACACGCATCGCCGGTGCCATCAAAATCAAGATCAATCTGGGTAGCGTTAGAGGTTGTGCGACAATTATCATCGCAGGCGTCGTAAGAGTAAGTGTAGTGATTACAAGGAGTATCAGTTTCAGAACCAGAAGCATCCCCATCGTCGGGTATGCCATCATCATCATCATCGGTATCAACTGCATCGGCAATACCGTCTGCATCGGCGTCGTCATCACAAATGCTGGTTTCCAAATCATAATCATTAGGGATGTCATCCAAATCACAATCAAGTTCACTGGTGTCTAGCGTACCATCATTGTCATCATCGGTATCATCAAAATCATTGGTACCATCTTGGTCTTGATCATTATGGATTGCAGGCTCGTTTGTTGGAAAAGCCCGGCTTCCTACAAAAAAAACAACATCTAAATTCATAGTTTCTGAATCAGAGCTTAAAACAAAATAAAACTCAGAAAGAGCTGTATTGTTGTTATGAAAAATAGTTTGGTATTCATTTGATCCTTTTATAAAAATAATTGAATACGCTTTTTCAAAAGCAAGTGAGAGAGTAAAGGTGCAATCGTCTTCAATTTGAAAATTGGCTTCGCTTGCTGCTGTATCAGTAACGGTGAGGGTATCTGCGGTACAATTTGCAACAACGGCTGCTTGAGGCGTAAGAAGCGCCCCACCTACCACTTGGGCAACAGTTCCTGTAATCGTGCGAAGAGCAGGAGGATTACCTGCCTCGGTACCGCCAAGAACTTCACCTGTTCCACTTCCACCTCCACCAGAACCACAAGAAAGAAAAAAGAGAACAGGAAAAAGTAATAAAAAATATCTAAATTTTGAAATTAATTTCATAAATTCAAAGTGGGTCCTGTCGCTGGGGAGACCTTTTTGATACTCGCGCTCGTTACCGCTGCGTGTCAAAAAGGTCTCCCCGCGCCACCCACCAGATAAAAGATATTCCCGACGTCACCAGTAATATTTTATCGTTCATACTTTCTTTGTATCGTCTCATACTCATTTTAAGTTATTTGGACAACCGCAAGGGTTGCCCATACGTAGGGGTGGGTTCCAAACCCACCCAACAACAAACCATCAATTTCAGGGCAGGTTTAGAACTGCCCCTACATAAGACACGAAACCTAACTTTTATCGTTCTTTAAAATATCAAGTTGCGTTCTTTGTACCTATTTTAGTTCTAGCTACACACCTTTCGTACAGTTGTTTCAAAATGAGAATGAGCTATTTTTATCCCCCCTCCCTTGAGGGGAGGGGGTTGGGGGAGGGTGACCA
>Ga0209343_10000063_pt1 | contig 128657 bp, 121 predicted proteins | sample RifCSPlowO2_02_FD_184026 | JGI IMG/M metagenome (GOLD analysis project Ga0209343, IMG submission 184026) | Groundwater microbial communities from Rifle, Colorado - Rifle CSP2_plank lowO2_0.2 (SPAdes) (version 2) | ecosystem: Environmental > Aquatic > Deep subsurface > Groundwater | place... | reverse complement strand
CTCGTTAGCTCCTTGACCTGTGTCAACTGTTGCAAAAGTAACCGCTGATGTTGTTAAAACGTTCTGATCCATATCGTAAAGCTCATTTGCTCCTTGACCGGTGTCTAGGGTTATTCCTATTATTGCACCAAGTGTACTTACCTGAAAAACATCACCTGATCCAACAGTGAAAAGCGCAGCCGGAGAGGTGTCACCAATGCCGACGTTTCCTCCTGCGAATACAGCTGAATAATTTGTATCAGCACCAGTTGGACTTTCAACATATAAGCCGTATTGAGTAGAAGTACCATCAGTATCAAATGCTCCATTTGCAACGTACAAACCATATCCATTTACAGTTCCGCCAGTAGCAACATCTGCTGTCAATTTTGAATATACTCCATAGACATTTGTAGTTCCTCCCGTTGATTCAGCTCCCGCAGAGGGTTGTATTCTTGCGCCATAAACATTCCTTGTTCCACTAGTGATAATTCCTGTTACATCGGTAGCAAGGTCAAGGGCTATCAGTGTATCCGCTGTTGTACTTGATGAAGTTACTGTTTGATATATTCCTATTCCTGTTTTTGCGGCGTTGCCTGTTAAGGTTAACGTTCCATCAAAATTGTATATAGTATTTGCGAGAGCTGTTGCGTCTGACGTGTCCAGGTCAAAACTTCTGAAATTATCAGCAGTTGTTGTCGGAGAATGTGTAATGTTGATATCTATTGCTTCGTTTGTTGAACCATCAATCGGAGTGGAGGTTGATGTTAAATCAAAAGCCTCACCTGTGGTTAAAGATGAGGAAGTTAGAGAAAATGCTGTTTGGGTTGTTGCTCCTGAAGTTACCGACGACGTTAAAAGATTCCCAGTTAAGGTATCCAAGGTATTTAAATTTCCAAGAGTTGTTAGACCGTTCACAGTTAAATTTCCAGCAAATGTTGCGGCTCCTCCAGTTGAATTTGTTGTGGGAACCGTGCCTGCGGTACCCGCTGATCCCGTGTCAGTAAAAGTTACTGTTGAATCTGTATCATCACCCACGGCTTCGGTAACAGTGAAGTAAACATTTTGAGCTCCGGTTGCTCTTCCGTATATGCGATACGATGTTGCTCCGGTAAGTTCGTTCCAGGTAAGCGTTACCGCAGTTTCTGTTACTCCATCTATTACTCGCGATGCTTCAGTGGAGCTAGTCGTTTCCCCATTTGCATTTAAGGCTGTAACAACATAGTAATATGTGTCTGCGACCAAACTTCCTCCTGTTGCTACCTGGGTGGAAAGTCCGCTTGGAGCTGAAAGTTGATTTCCTGTAATGTTTCCCGCATTGAGGGTAACGCCATAAGGAGAGTTGAGGACAATGTTCCCGTCAAATGTCGTTGACGCGCTGGATATTGTACCTATATCAGCCCGCACTAATGTAGCTGTACCTGCTGGAGTAATACTCCAATTTTTTGTGTATATAGCTCCAACTACTTGAGTATCGTTTTCATTCCCAAGTAAAAAACCATTATCTGCGTTAAGAAAGCCTGTATATGCGCGACCTATTGATGCTGTTGGAGTATTTATGTATTGAGCATACAGAGAATCTTGAAAAGTCGCGGGTCCTGTTGTCAACAAGTTTCCATTTATATTTGTGCCTTTTAGATTTGTTACACCGTTTACCGTAAGATTGCTTTTTACCAAAAGGTCGCTGTTCAAATCTAATTCAGCTAGGGTTGTTTTGCCGCTTACATTGAGGGCGCCAGTTACGTTTACTGGACCGCTAGTAGCAAGAGAGCTTGCAAGGATGTCAGTTGTTTGGACTCCTCCCAAAAGCCTCACTTCCCTTGTTGTGGTATTACCGTTTTGGGTTACAAAATTTAGCGTTATTCCGTATTTACTTAGACCATCTAAGTATTGGCTAGATAAATTTGGCACTGTAGTAGAGGACGTAACTACAAGTGGTGGGGTTCCCTGGGGAGCATCGCTTATTAGTTGTGTTTTAGACTTAATACTGCCATAAATATCTATATTGCCGCCACTATCAATGACCAACACTTCGTTTGCATGAGTTCCAGAAAATTTACCCTGTAAACTTGCTGCGTCCGTAAAAAAGTTTTTGACACTTGCTAGCAACTCGTCTGCGAAACTAAGACGTACTCCTCCAAAAAGTACAAATAAAATAACCGCAGCCAATACAAACATAGCCGGGCTATTTTTAGGAGCATTAAAATGTGACGGAGTGAAGCCGAATATTTTTTTTCTAAAGTTACCCCCACCAAAACGGCTCACCCTTGGTTCTTCTTTTTTTGGTTCAACAAAAACCTGTTGCTGTTCTTCTAAAGTATGCAATGTTTCATGTTCTCTATTCTGATTCCTTTGTTCCGTGTTCCATGTTCCAAGTTCCAAGTTTTCTGGTCGTTGTGGTGCGGTATAATCAGTAAGAATAGGATTATAATAATAGTCGTCCGGCAGTTGAGCTTGTTGATTTTGTTGGTATAATTGTGACTGCAACAATGGCTTATAAAAAACCTCTTCCCCTGGAAGTGGTGCATCTTTATACGGATACTCTGGCTTCAAATTATAATTATCCGATACAATATCGTATCTTGTATCCGATACCCCATTGTATTTTTTATAATATTCCAAAACTGATTCTCGTGTTGCGTGCCAGTTTCTTCCAATCTTTTTTGCATCCAGTTTTCCCCTTCTTGCAAGTAAGCCCAAGTATTCCTGACTGTAAGGAACATAACGAGCCGCTTCGTGAAGCGGAACATATGTTGGTCTCCTATTTAAATTATTGATACGGCTTCTCATATTATCCGATACAATATCCGATACAATATCGGATACAAAAAGTAAAACTTATACTATACTATATATTTTATCACCCTTTAAATGCTATAAAAAAGCCCAAAACTGTGGATAAATCCATGGCTTTGTGTTTGAAATGTTTCAATACATTTAATACACTTAATACACTAAGCATGGTCGATGATCTGTCAAAATTGACTTTAAAAATGCACGTGAATAAAAGACCCACTGTTTACATTTTTTAAATAATTTACCCGACTTTCCATCTCTGATATCTACTTTAATATAACCCAACCTATAGGTTGGGTTATATTAAAGTACCAAATTTAACACTTTTTTGTGTCGAATCTACTAAACATAGTCCTAGCATTCTTAAATCGTGCTGTACTATAAAATTTATTATTTCTTTGATAAAGATTACTAAACTATACTAAAACATATACATAAACTACCCCAAGTTCCTAGGGGTTCAACCCCTAGGAACTTGTTAATAACTTCTATTTGTAATGTTTATGTAAATATCGTATAATAAACCTTAATACTATAAAGCAAGTTAAGCGTGTATCGTGTTACGATGCTCGATTAAGCAAATAAACGCTATGAGAAATACTAAAAAACTTATAGGTAAAAGATATTATACAGTAAGCGAAGCGGCTTATATAATTGGCGTTACCCCCCTGACTTTACGTAATTGGGATAAAGCAAACAAGTTAAACGCGCAAAGAAATCCCATAAACAACTACAGAGTATACAAGGCCTCTGACATGGAAAGGTTCTTAAGAAGAATGGAGGGACCAAAAGATACTCTTGACATTATGTAACCAACGAACAATGATGAACAGAGAACAATGAACAATAAAAATAACAAAATAAAAGACAATCCTTTAACACAAAAAGCTGATGAAATAGCTCGATTAGTATACAAAACTTCTAAAAAATTTCCTAAAGACGAACTTTATGGCTTGACTTCACAATTACGCAGAGCAGCTGTTTCCATAATACTAAATATCATAGAAGGTTTTGCCAGGAAAGGCACGAAGGAGTATCGCAATTTTTTATACATATCTTATGGGTCATTAAAAGAAACAAAGTATTTGCTTTATTTCGCTCATAGAGAAAACTACTTAAACACTAGAGAATATGAGGAAATCTTAAATTTAACAGAAGAAGTTGGCAAAATGTTGTGGGCAACTATTAGAACTATAGAAAAAAAATTAAATTCTCAGTAACTGTTCATTGTTCGTTGTTTACTGTTCACTATTATGGTAATTTTATTTTTCGGTGATGTTTTTGGCCGTCCCGGCAGAGAAGCGTTAAAAAAAATATTACCTAACTGGTACAAAAAATATAAACCGGACTTTACAATTGCTAACATAGAAAATATTGCCCACGGAAGCGGAATAACCTACTCCACATTAAAGGATATAGACGACTTGGGAATTTTTAACGCATACACTTCTGGAAATCATATATGGAACAGATCGGAAACCAAGGAACTCCTACAAAACGATTCCTTGCCGATATTGCGTCCATTAAATTATACTAAAGCGTTTCCTGGCAAAGGTTACAAAATAATACAAAGTGGCGCAAAAAGGTTACTAATAATAAATCTACTGGGGAGAGTGTTTATGAAAGACAAGGAGTCAGAGAATCTGTCTAATCTTCTCCTTGCCGTAGACGAGGTTCTGGAGGACTACAGCATCGACGAAATGGAAATAACAAAGGATATGGTGGATGGAATTTTTATAGACATACACGCAGAAGCGACGGCAGAAAAAAGAGTACTAGGTGCGTATTTAGACGGAAGAGTGTCTGCGATCGTTGGAACACACACGCACGTTCCAACACGGGACGAACAGATACTCCCCCACGGCACCGCCTACATAACAGATGTGGGCATGGTGGGACCGTATAACTCCAGCGTAGGCTTAGATTTTAAAAATATGATACAAGAATACTTAACGGAAACTAAACAAAAAAAAGAGATTGGAGACGATCCATTAGTAGAGGTGGGCGCTGTATTAATCAAACTAAACAAGAGGGGGCTAGCAGATGAAATAAAACATTTACGTGAGCTTGTGCAAAAATAGCTGGATTTGCTTGTGTTTTAAACAATCTCTGCTATAATGCATATATAAATTGAGCTCAAAAGGTCGTTAGTATATGTATAATAAAAAGTCAAACATAGTATTTTATGACAAAAGACGAACTTGTAACAATAATGGCAGATAAGGCAGGGATTACTAAATCACAAGCGGGTACTGCTTTAGACGCCTTCACAGACGCAGTTGCTGGCGCTTTGAGTAAAGGAGGTTCAGTAACTTTAACGGGATTTGGAGCATTTAGTGTTTCCCACCGCGCAGCGCGCGCAGGTAGAAACCCTCAAACCGGAGCAGCTTTACAAATTCCGGCAATGGATGTTCCTAAGTTTAAAGCTGGAAAAGCTTTAAAAGACGCGGTTCGGTAAACCTGCCTACCTGTCAGGCAGGCTCGCCGCAAGCATTTATTTATAGTATCGTACTAAAATCAAAAGATCTCCCAGCTGGGAGATCTTTTGATGAAATTGCACAAACTTTTGCTTATTTCGCGTTGTAAACAGGTACTTCAAAAACAACGAAATTGACCCAAGAGTTTATTTCATATATAATAACCACGATAAAGTAAGCGCAATCACCCACCGCTATGCGCACCTTGGGAGCAAGAGATTCAAATTAGATTTTTAACACCTTAATAAGTTGAACCTTAAAAATATGTATGCTATGATAAAAATGAGAGTCCGAAAAAATATGCAACCATCACCTATAAAAAACAAAGCGATAGAATACCGCAAAAAAGGTTATTCTTATAATATGATATCCGAAAAATTGGATTTGCCTAAGAGCACATTAAGCGACTGGCTGAAGGATATACCTTTCCGACCAAATCAAGAAGTTATTAACAGAATCGGTAATGCAAAGCTTAAATCAGCACAAACGAAGAACAGACAAAAGATAGAGAATATAAAAAAAATGAAGAAAATAGCGTTCAAAGAAGTAGATAAATTAAGCAATAGAGATTTATTCATGTTAGGTATCGGTTTATATTGGGGAGAGGGTACAAAAAGATATAGTCATATAAGGATAATAAATTCTGATCCTGCTATAATTCAAGCTTCTGTTCGTTGGTTTAAAGATATCTGCAAATTAAAAAATAAAAATTTTTCAATCCGTGTTCATATATATCCCGATAATTATGAGAAAGAATGCTTGAGGTACTGGTCGAATATTGCGGGCATTTCGCTAAATAATTTTGGAAAGACACAAATAGACCGTAGAAAAAACAAATCGTTCAAAAAAAGGGGGACACTTCCTTACGGAACGGCCCATTTAGAAATTAGGTCTAGGGGTAAAAAAGAATTCGGCGTAGAATTACACAGAAGAATAATGGGATGGATAGAAGCTGTTTCTAAGCAAATATAAAGGCGGGTGTAGTTTAATGGTAAAATGATAGACTTCCAATCTATCGACGAGGGTTCGATTCCCTTCACCCGCTCAAAGAAAGTTACTTAATGAGCGTAGCGAATTTGGTAACAGCTTTGCCCGTCCGCCGTGCCCGCCGTAGCTTCATGCGAAGGCTGGGTAGCTCCGAATGAGCGACCACGTGTCGCCTTAGCTTTAGCGGTGGAGCAAGGAGGGCTATTATTCAATTTCATTTTCGGAGCGTGGCCTAATGGCTAGGGCACTCGGTTTGGGACCGAGCGATTCCCGGTTCGAGTCCGGGCGCTCCGACAAAACTATAAATAAAATACACCCATGAACTACAGCGAGCCACAAAAAGCCCTAAAATTTTTTGATATCAAAGAAAATATTATTAATGTATCAAGAATTGATAAAGGCCTAATAAACGAGACCTATCTTGTAAAAACAACGGGGCAAAATTATTTACTGCAAAAACTACACAGGGTTCTAAAGCCTTCCGTTCTATACGACATACACGAAACAACAACCGTACTTCATAATAAAAATATTACAACTCCTCTACTGATAAAAACCCTTAAAGGCGAACTTGGTTTAAATCTACCTTCCGGACACTGGAGGGTTCTCACTTTTATCTCGGGCATATGTCTTGAAAATGGTTTAAATACAAAGCAAGCGTACAGCGCGGGGCGTCTTCTTGGAAAATTTCATGACACATTAAGTGAACACAACTATATTTTCAAACATCAAATAAAAAATTTCCACAACACAGAAAAAATAATAACGTATTTTAAAAAACTTCTAAAAAACTTGCCCGATGTCTCAAGATATAATGAGATAATAGCTACGGGTCGGGACATGATATCTTTCTATGAAAAAATGGACAAAAAAATTAACTCTCTACCAAACAGAACAATACACGGAGACCCAAAAATCAATAATATCGTATTTACTACTGATAAAAAGGAAGCACTGTGCCTATTGGATTTGGACACTCTGGGGAAAAATAAAATAATTTTAGATATTGGAGATGCTGCGCGAACCTGGTGTAACGATGCTAACGAAGATGACATTAAAAATTCTAAGTTTAATCCTAAAACCTTAAAACAAATGGTGCGTGGCTACGCTGAAACTGCAAGTTTCATCACTAACGCCGAACTAAAGGCTATTGTGGAGGGAATTGAAACTATCTTAATAGAACAAATCTCAAGATTTTTGACAGATGCTATAGAAGAGTCGTATTACACACTGCAAAAAGAAAAATACGACAGTTTATATACTCAAAATAAAACTAAAGCCATGGCGCAAGTAAAACTTTTCTACGATTTCCAAAATCACAAACCAGAAGTCATTCAATTCTTAAATTCCTTAATAAAATAAAAACTAATCAAATTTTCACTATCGGGCATATTCCACAACTCTCGTTTCTCTAATCACGGTTACCTTAATTTCTCCCGGATACTTTAAATCTGCTTGAATTTTGTTTGCTATATCACGTGCCAGCTGTTTTGCCTTACCATCGTCTACCCCTTCTGGAGTTACGAATACCCTAACCTCCCTACCTGCTTGTATTGCATAAGCTTTTTCTACCCCCTCAAAAGAGGTGGCAACACTCTCTAGCTCTGAAAGGCGTTGCAAATAGTTCTCAACCGTATCCTTTCGCGCACCAGGACGAGAAGCAGAAATTGCATCAGCCGCTTGCACAATGCGCGCCTCCAAACTTTCATATGGATACTCCTCGTGGTGGGACTTCATTGCGTCAATAACCGCCTGATTTACTCCATACTTCTCCAACAATCGCATACCAATTTCTACGTGGGATCCCTCGACTTCGTGGTCTAAAGCTTTTCCTATATCGTGCATAAGACCTCCTTTTTTACAAACCGCAACATCTGCGCCAACTTCCGCAGCAAGAGTTGCTGCCACATGCGCCACCTCAAGAGAGTGCATTAAAACATTTTGACCATAACTTGTACGAAACCGTAAACGACCCAATAGCCAAACCAACTTTGGGTCCAAACCAACGATTCCTGCATCATAAACAGCTGCCTCTCCAGCCTCTTTTATTTTCTCATTTATTTCTTCTTTTGCTTTAAGAACTGCATCCTCAATTCGAGCCGGCTGTATTCGACCATCTGATATTAACTTTTCAAGAGCGACCTTCGCGATATGACGACGCACAGGATCAAATCCAGAAATAATAATGGTTTCTGGAGTATCATCTACTATCAACTCTACTCCAGTTAGACGCTCCAGTGCTCTAATGTTTCTACCCTCTTTACCTATTATGCGACCCTTAATATCGTCGCTAGGCAAATCAACTGCTGTTGTTGTAACTTCTGAAGTCTGGCTAGATGAATAACGCTGAAGAGCGTGTACTATAAGTGTGCGAGCTTTTTTATCTAATTCGTCTTTTCCATGTTCCTCCAATTTATTTAATCTACTTTCAAGTTCTTGACCATATTCTTTTTCAATGGATAACAATAATTGTTCTTTGGCTTCTTTTGCGCTTAGACCAGCTATGCGCTCTAACTCTTTAGTGTGTTTTTCTTTTAACTCCTGTACACGACTAATAGAACCTTCCAATTCTTGGGTCCTAGTATTTAGATCTTCTGTTTCTTTGCGAAGCCCTGATTCTTTTTGTTCAAGGGCTTCTTCTTTGTTTAATAAACGTTTTTCTAGTTGTAAGGAATATGAATGTTTTTCTTTTTCTTCCTCTCGAGCCTTAGTTATAATCTCTTCAGCCTGTTTCTGGGCCTTTTCTCCTATTTTTTTAGCGTCTTCTTTTGCCTCGGAAAGTACCTTGTTAAGCTTAGATTCCGCTGTCCCCTCTTGTTTTTTGGCTAGTATTTGTCTTACTAAATAGCCTAAAACTATGCCTATCGCCAACGAAAAAACGCCTATCAAAATTTTTGGTAATTCTGTCATGGTTTTGTATGTTTTTAAATTCTAATTCTAAGCTTAAATACATAGTTTATAATTTATCTACGTTCAGATAAATGATACCAAACAAACACCAGCCTGTAAACACCGCCCACCGTGGCTCTGTGGTATAAGAAAAATGAGTAATAAAATGTTATTATGTTTGTATGGAAAATAATACAAAAAAAGTGGCCCTCATAATTTTGGACGGATGGGGCGTCACGGAACCCTCAAACGGAAATGCTATATACAAAGCAAAAACACCAACCGTAAATATGATAGAAAAAACCTATTTTTCTACTACCTTGCAGGCTTCTGGAATCGCAGTTGGTCTTCCTTGGGGCAGAGAAGGAAACAGCGAAGTCGGGCACATAAACTTAGGGGCAGGCCGTATAGTTTATCAATATTTACCCAGAATAGTATCTAGCATAAGAGATGGTTCATTTTTCAAAAATGAAGCCCTGTTGCGTGCTATAAAATTTGTAAAACGAAATGACTCAACTCTACATCTAATGGGCCTTGTTTCAAGTGGCTCTGTGCACAGCTATATAGACCATCTGTACGGCTTACTTGAGTTAGCTAAAAAAAATGATGTTAAAAAAGTTGTGCTTCATGTATTTACAGACGGCAAAGACGGTGAACCAAACGAAGGGGCAGAATTTATACAAAAACTACAAGATAGGTTAAAAAAAGAAAATCTAGGAAAAATCGGAACAATCATAGGAAGAGCATACGCAATGGATAGAAATAACAAATGGGATTTTACTCAAAAAACATATGAGCTCCTAACGAATGGCATAGGAGAAAAAATTACAAACATCTACGAATACCTTAAAAACTCCTACGCTACCGACAAAACAGATATGACTATAGACCCAGCTGTCGTATATGAAAACGGATCTCCTATCGGGTTAATAAAATCGCAAGACGCTCTAATATTTTTTAATTTCCGAGAAGATAGCGCAAGACAACTAACTAGAGCTTTTGTACTTTCGGACGATGAATTTGATAAGTTTCCAAGAAAAAAAATTCAAAGCTTATACTTTGTGGGTATGACACAATACGAGATCGGCCTTCCTTTTGAAACTGCCTTTCTTCCTCCTATCATTAAAATGCCACTAGCTGAAGTGCTGTCCAAAAATAAAAAAAAACAGTTGCACATAGCAGAAACTGAAAAATACGCACATGTCACATATTTTTTTAATGGAGAAAATGAAAAACGTTACGAAGGAGAAGAAAGAATGCTTTGCTCGTCCACGGGGACTCCTCATTATGATAAATTCCCGGAAATGCAAGCAGACAGTATCGCCCAAAAATTTTACGAAAATATAGATAAATATGACTTCTTTCTATTAAACTTTGCAAATGCAGATATGCTAGCCCACAGCGGAAATATTAAGGCAACAATACGGGGTATAGAAATAATAGACGCAAATCTTTCTGGAATACTTCAGGTTGCCCAAGATAAAAATATAACTATAATTATTACGTCAGACCACGGAAATGCAGAAGAGATGTTAAATCTGAAGACAGGAGAGATAATAACTAGCCATTCCAAAAACCCCGTTCCTATATATATCGTAGGCGAAAAATATACCACCGACAGCATACCCCTTTATAAAAAAGTAGCTAGTGGCGTTTTAGCTGATGTCGCGCCAACAATTTTAAAAATTATGGGACTAAACATCCCACCAGAGATGACAGGAAAACCTTTAATCTAAGAGGTTAAAAAAATAGTACAACTTATTCTATCGTAAGCCTGCCTGTCTACCTGCACGTTGTACGTAGGCAGGCGGGAACGAAGTGGCAGCGTGGAATAAGCTGTACTATTTTTTATTTTTTAGATTTGATTATATTATCTATTAAACCGTACTTTTTTGCTTCATCTGACATTAGATAAAAATCCCGATCTGTATCTTTTGTAACCGTCTCTAAACTCTGGCCAGTATGCTTAGCCAAAATTTCATTCAAACGTTTTTTTGTATTTATTATTTGTTTTGCAGAAATTTCTATATCAGATGCCTGCCCACTCAAACCGCTAATAATCACTTGATGAAGCATCATCTCTGAATTTGGCAGTGCACTGCGTTTACCTTTGGCACCGGCAGCCAAAATCACCGCTCCCCCGGAAGCTGCCATGCCAACACAAATTGTCGCTACATCGTTTTTAACATGTTGCATTGTGTCATAAATTGCAAGAGCAGCACTCACACCACCTCCGGGACTGTTTACATATAATTGTATATCTTTTTTAGAATCCACGCTCTCCAAAAAAAGAAGCTGGGCAATAATGGTATTTGCGGTATCATCTGATATTAGACCACCCAAAAAAACAATGTGGTCTTTAAGTAAACGAGAATATATATCGTAAGCTCTTTCACCATATTGACTTTTTTCTATAACAGTTGGAATTAAGTTCATATTCCTTCGCTCATTAGTAAATTTAAAAAATTTACTAATTCGCTTCAGTTAAATTAAACATTTAAAATGAAAAGTGAAAATTTTAGTAATTACTTTCGTAATTTTTAATTTTAAATTGCCCGCTTCGCCAAAGCTTTAGCGAGGCGAGTCGTTTTTTATTTTACATTAACGGCCTCTAGCAATTCAAATACTTTCTCATTTCTTATTATACCACGAATATGAACTCGTAACGCATCTGGATCAATTTGTTTTTCAGCTTCTTTAGAACTACCAAACTGTATTAAATACCTGTTTGCCTCATCTTCCACCTCTTTCTCGTCAGGAACAAAACCTTCTTTATCTGCTATTAGGCGTAGCAACAAAGAATTAACAGTTCTCTGATTTGCTTTGTCTCTCCACCCGTCTCTAACCTCTTTTAAGTTCTGCTTCGCGTTTTCTAAATATTTATCCAGCGTCATGTCCATTGACGCAATCTGCTGGCTTAGTTCGTCCTGCATTTTATCTAGCTCTTGCTCTATTAAACTATCTGGCAATTTAACTTTTATTTTATTTCCTACAGCCTCCAATATTAATAATCTAAGTTTTTGTCTCTCTTGATATTTTTTTTCCTCCATCATGCCCTCCCTCAAGCTTTGTTTAAGTCCCTCAAGTGTTTTAAATTCTCCTATCTCTTGAGCAAACTTGTCATCTAGCTCTGGTTTTTTGTCCTTATCTTTAACTCTTGAGTTCCTCAACCACTCAAGCGCGCTATCTACTTCCTTATCCTCTACCTCCATTTTCACCTTATGTTTGGTCAGTATGTTTTTGGCTATTGCCTTATAATCCGGTAAATCAATTTTTGGTAGCAGAGGAACAACAATTCGAAACTCAAAATCGTTTCCGTAAGCTATTTTTAAAATTTTTATATCTGGCCTTCCGATTGGTTCTATGTTGTTTTTTTCTATTACATAAACATAGTTATCTTGTATGGCTTCCTCTGCGGCCTCCTGAAAAATTACTTCCCTTCCCAAATGATTTTCTACAACATTGCGGGGGATATGTCCTTGGCGGAATCCTTTTATTTTTATATCTTTAGATAACCTGTCTACTACCCTGCTAACAAAGCGCTCCATATCGCTTGGAGTAAGCACAATATCTATTTGTTTTTGTGAATTTTCTAAATCCTTAATTTCAATTTTCATATAAGAAATATAACCAAGAATACAGAAAACACAGCTATAGATAGTATGCTAACCATCAAAGTTCCCACGTAAGAATAACTATCTCCAATACCGACCATGTTGTCTGAGTCTAAAATTCTATTTATTATTTTTGCAAATTTATCTGGTGATTTATTTTTTAGAGCATTAACCACCTTGTCTTCGCTGTCAAAGATTATATGCATAGCTAAAAATGTTCCAAGAATAATACTACCCACGACAAGTCCGCCCAAAGCTTCGGCTCCAAACAACAAGCTGACAACTAGGGGAACCAAAATGATAATGGACAACAACAAAATACTTTCTCTAAATACAGAGGACGCAATCATGCCGACAAAAGCGTTGTGATCTGGGTTTATGGTTCTTCCGGCCTTGCCCCTTAATTCCTTTAGCTGTTTTGACAAATAACCCACCAGCCTTAAGCGTATCTTTTGAGGAAAATGATACGTAAAGTACAGAATCCAGTAAATAAGCGAGCCTCCTAAAAACAAGCTTGCTAGTACGGTTGGGTTGTCTAAGGCAAAATCAAGATGCGTTGCCTTGCTTGTTATTTCCTGTTTATACAGAAAAAACATAATTATGCTAGCTAATACTGACGCAAACCAAGTATATACGTTAACTCCAACTCTAAAAATTCTGCTTATAAAATGAAGTTTATCTATGGTATTTATACTCTCTTGCGGAAGTTCTGTTATTTTAGAAAAACTACGAGCGTTGTCTGTAACAGACGAAAATACTAGTAGAGAAACGATAGAACTACCCACAGATACAAAGGCCACAACGAATAACGACACCGCATAAATACCCGCCAAAACGTAACTAAACCCTATAAATATTGGAATAGTGAGCGTAATTGTTGCTATAGACTTTATAACCCCCAAGTTTTTCCATCGCGCAATGTAATAAAAACACGATATAAATCCAGCAGCCCAAAAACCAAAAATGGAAGAAAGCCATACAGACACATCAGAATACTGCGGGCTTGCGCTTAAAACCCATGCAAGAAGCGGAAATAAAATTACAGATGCAACTAGCACTGTTGCAAATACAGATAAAAATATGTTTTTTAGGATATTAGTAGTAGTTCCAGCTCTTACCAACTTGACTCCGATGAAAGATGAAAATAGCCCCACCGCTGCTATTAAAGAAGGTAAAATCGTGTCCCCCAATACAGAAGACCCAATGATGATAGCTCCTGTTATGCTTATGGTGAATATCCCAAATATGATTGTCGGTAGTCCAATGCCGTCCTCTATATCATACCCAACCAAAGATGCCACAATTTGTGGATCTCTAGATTCTTTTTCTGTCTTCTTTCTTCCGGAATCTATAAAAAACTTCTTATCTGTCAACACCGTCTGCGTATAGCTTGCAATACCTATTCTGGAAAAAGCCATAACAAGTGTAGCGCCCAATGTCATAGCTACTAAATCTTCTGCACTGGGGTCTAGTGTTATTCTGTATAGAGAAATTATAAAAAGCGAAAGTCCCAATATAAAAACGCTAAAGATATTTCCGCCTTCCAAAATAGACCTAAAGGACTCGATTAATCCTTTATACGAATTATCTGCAATTTTAGAGTTAAGTTTGTTCAAAAACAAAAGAGATATATATGCCACCAATCCCGCGCCAACAACTCCTATGATAAACCCCAGCGCCGTACTAAAATCTAAAAACGGTACGCTTAAAATAACTATCAATATAATCAAAGCAAATACACCTATGATTCTGTATAGTCTGAATAAATACACAAAAGATATTTTTTGAACCTTACTCGCCAGAGCAGCTATTTCAATATTTCCCAACTTTCCAAAAAAATGCTTCTGACTGGTATAAATAGAGTATATAAGCGCAAGAAAGGATATTGTAAGAGGCACAAGAAAAAACATAAAAGTTAACTTTTGAGTTTTTTAACACTTCCTTTTTTCTTTTTGATTTTAGTTCCTGTTTTGCTTTTTTTATTTTCTCCCACTAAATCTTCGTCAGTCTTTTCTACTGAAGCTTCGGCTTCTGCCTCAGCACCTAAATTTTTTGGGCTTTCAGCGGTTTCTGTTTTTTTAAAATTTTCGCTTACGACAGTTTCCCCTTCTTCTTCCACTCTCTGTTCTGCTTCTTCTGATGTTTCTTCAACCTCTCCTGTTTCTTTACTTACAATATCTATCTTCCAACCCGTAAGTTTAGCGGCTAGCCGAACATTCTGGCCCTCTTTGCCTATGGCAAGTGAAAGCTGGTCTTCAGCAACCGTAACCTCTGCTCTGTTTCTCCCTATTTTAGCGCTTAAAACTTTGGCCGGACTTAAAGAATTTGCGATAAATTCCTCTGAATCCTGTTTCCACTCAATAATATCTATTTTTTCTCCTCCTAATTCATGTATAACTGCCGTAACACGCGTACCGCGCTGCCCAACACAAGAACCAATCGGATCCACCCCGTCTTCGTTGCTCATAACTGCAATTTTGCTCCTGCTTCCTGCTTCTCTTGCCACCGCTTTTATCTCTACTGTCCCTGTTCCAATTTCTGGAACCTCTAATTCAAATAAACGAGATAAAATTTTAGGGTGAGATCTAGATACAAAAATCTGAGGACCCCTTTGACCCTGTTCAAGCTCTGCCAAGTAAAGACGCATTCTTTGTCCAATTCTGTATCTCTCACGAGGCATTCTGTCTTTTGCAAGCATGATGCCGGTTGTTTTACCTAGATCAAAAAATATAGTATTGCCCTCAATACGTTGCACTACACCACTGACAATACTATCTATTTTCTCTTCATACTCCTCAAATACCGCCTCCCTTTCTGCTTCACGAATTCTCTGTATTATTACCTGCTTGGCAGTTTGCGCGGCGATGCGTCCAAAATCTTCCCGGACATCAAGGTCAAAACGCAAAACATCCTCTGGCTGTGCCTTGGAATTAATTTTTTTTGCCTCATCAACCATTATGTGTTTTTCTTCATTGAAACGCACCTTCTTTTGCATATCCTCATCGTCTTCCTCATTAATCTCCGGCAATTCTCCAGCCTCTCTTAAACGAGCTTCTTCTTCCAATTCTTCTTCGCTTTTTATCATATCTTCGTTCACCACTATTTTTTCTTGCCAAATATCAAATTTACCGGTTGCTGAATCCAGTTTTGCCTTAATTATTTGGCCTCTTTGGCCATAGTCTTTTTTATAAGCGGCGGCGATTGCAAGCTCAACCGTTTCTAAGATTTTTTCACGGCTTATGCCTTTTTCCTCTTCAATTTGACTTACCGCAGATATAAAATTTTTTAAATCAATCATATATGTTTTTACTAAAAAAGCTCGTTCCATGAACGAACTTCAGTTTATGTGTACAGTATAGCATAAATGAAATAAAATTACAATAGCAACTAAACGACTATATAACAATATAACCAGATACAATATAACTATACAACAACATAACTACATAACCGCACAATCAAACTACCACACAAGGGGTTTGGTAATCTGGTAATTTAGTAATCTGATGATTTAGTTATTTGGTTATTATAGTAATTTAGTTATCCTGCGATATAGTAATCCGGCAATTTAGTAATGTGGTTATCTGACAGCATTTCTATAATATCTTAATCTTGCAACTTTGTTGGCGTTATTTATCTCCAGCGCCGCAAGGTCTATTCTATAATCTGTGTCCTCTGGATAGTTGTTTTTTATTAAATATACCTGTGCGGTTTTTATAACTCTTTGAGCCTTTTTGTAATCAAAATGCTCTTCGGGTTTAAAATATTCTATGTACTTTGCGTCTAGCGCTTTTACTTCAACAAATACTACTGTGCGTTTATCTTTTGCAATAATATCTATCTCTCCAGTTTTGTATGAAAAATTTCTGTCAATAATTTTAAACTCTAAATCTTTTTTAAGATATTTAACTACCAAATCCTCTCCCAAGTTTCCAGTTTTTATATTATTGTGTTTAACCATTTCTTGTGTAGTATAATAACAATATGTTTCCTTTGTCCAGCGAAAATGAACAAACTGCAAAAAGTATCGTAGAAAAGTTAAAAATAGAACGCCGAGAAAGAAGCAATAAACTTCCAGTACTTAGCTTTAGGCGCCTATATAGTATACTAAACGGGGACGAAAAACTCTTTGTAAAAAATCTACTTAACCAAAATCCTAAGACATATGGTTTCAATGGACCATTTTTAGGCATAGAAAAGGTCCCACTTTTTCTCAAAAAAATACGGGGACAAAAATATACGCGTGAGAGAGAAGAAGAGGAAATCGCGCAACAATACTTACCGTTCCAGGTATGGCTGGCATACAAAAAACTAAGCAAAGCAATGAAAAATGAAATTGGCAAAGAGATACTAATCGAATCTGGTTATCGATCTCCTGCGTATCAAGTGCTTACGTTTCTATATTCTTTAGTTGAAAAACATAAGTTGGACTACGAAAAAACATTGAATCTTGTTGCGCTTCCCGGTTACAGCCAACACGGACACCCTCCGCTTCAAGCAATAGACTTTACAACCAAGGACGGCGCGCTTAGAGGTGAAAAAATGGGATTTGAAAATACAAGTGAGTACGACTGGCTATCAAAAAGTGCAAATAAATACCACTTCCACCTTTCTTACCCTAAAAATAATGCACTGGGTATTAGATTTGAACCCTGGCACTGGCACTATCAAAAACAAAATTAAAAACTACAAAAAAAAAATGGCGGACCCAAGAATAAAATTTGACTTATTTAGCACATATATAGCAACTATAAAAAACTCCGTCGGAACGAAAATGTTCCGAAATATTTATGTTATAGAAAACAAGAGACGCAGAGATGTCGCAAAAAACGGTAGAGTTTCGTGCGCCGCTTTTGTTTCCTCTGTTTTAGTAATATCCGACAACTTAATAAAATCATCTCACACAACCGTAAAAGGATTACTGGAAGATATGCGGGAAAGTGGCTGGCATAAAATAGACAAACCCAAAAAGGGTGCCGTGCTTGTATGGACACCCTTAAAACAAATGGAAGACTTGTCTAAAGATATTATAAGTTTTCCCTGGGAAAATGAGGACAGGTGGCATCCTGGATTTTATGTTGGCAAAAATACGGCAATAAGCAATAATTCAGATAGCGGGACACCCACAAAACACCCGTGGACTTACAGAAAAGTGGACAGCATTTGGTGGAACGATAGACTAAATAACTAGAACTACTAGCCATTAACCACCCTTTAAATAAACGTTTCAATCCGCCAGCTGGCGGATTGAAACGTTTATTTGTTGATAAATCAAACAATTTGTGGCATTATAAGTTAACAATGACCTCTCAATCAAAAAATAAAAAACTTATATATGACCCTCTCTGGGGCTTAGTAGACGTCACTCAATTTATCCCCATGATAGATATCCCCCAATTCCAAGCGCTAGGCTTTAAGTACCAACTTGGCGTAACTCACTTGCTTTTTCCAGCGGCAACTCACACAAGAAAGGAACATTCCTTCGGCGCTCTAAAAAGAACTCAAATTTTAACTGAAAAATGGGTTAAACGCGGATTTATAAAAGAAAAAGAAGCAAAACTAATGCAGGCATACGCGCTTTGGCACGACCTAGGACATGGACCGTTTTCTCATGTTGTAGAATCTGTAACCAAGGAACTTTGGAATCACGATCACGACCAAAACGGCGCAAAAATTATAGATAATCTAAAAAAACCCGTTACTGAAGTAGGGCTTGATATAAAAGAACTAAAAAAGTTTTTTACTAAAGAAAATCCCCTGTACCTGGGAGTACATGATAAAAATTTGGGCACAGAAAAATTAGACTATCTAAGCCGCGATGCTTATTACACTATTGGAGAAATTCCGGGAGTAGAATATGTCACGGAACATACATATTTTATAGATAAAAAAATAATGATAGATGAAAAAGCAATAGATAACGCGAAAGCGTTACAGGATTTCTATGTAAAAATGTTTAAAACTGTATATTTGCGTAAAAACTCTTCTATCGCGCAACGCATGATGCAAAAAATGATGTTTGATTTAATTAACCTAGAAAAAATAAAGGAAAGTGAAATGTGGGCAATGAGAGATTTTGAAATTTTGAGCCGTCTAATAAATTCCAAAGATAAAAACCTGCGGGAAAGTGTAAATAAATTTTTAGATCGCGATTTACCTCGTACGGCAATAGCTCTAAAAATAAACAGGTTCACAAAAATTGATGAAGTTCAATATAAATCGCAAACTATTATTGGGGTATCTGAAAACCAAATGAAGTCACTTGGCGCATCCCCCATCCTTGAAAGTCCCTCACAGCTAAAGAAGTTGGAGCAGGAGATCGCAAAAATGGCAAAACTGCCCGACAACTCCATACTTGTTGTTCCGCCAACATCTCAAGATCGTTTTGTACCAAAAGATATTGATATATACGTATCTGGAAACTCTTGCGCAAAACTAAGCGACTATTTCAAAGACCACTACCGCTCAATCGAAGAGGAAGGAAAAAGTTACGCTGTGGTCCGCGTGTGCACATTCAAAGAATACCGAGACAAGTTAAGTGATAAAATTATCGCAGAAGAAATAAAAGATTATCTGTTTTCTTTGCTTTAACACAGACTAAAAAGATTTCATCCACTATAGGGTTGCCTGGCAGCCCTATAGTGGATGAAATCTTTTTAGTAGATAGCTATTCTATAGGAGGGGCAAACTAATAAACTCTGATACACAAAGAAAAAGCAGGACTTAATCCTGCTTTTTCTTTGTGTATCAGTTATCATTATTAACCTACAAACTATCCGAAACTGTAAAAATTTTGGTTAACCTTATATTATCAAAAAAACTTACAAACTCCTTCCATATCTTGCCTAAAGAACTAACAGGCGCAATTTCTTTAAAGTCTGGTAGGGGTAATTTAACATCTATTGTATCTGTTTTTGAACACTGGCCGTTACCAGAGTTTGAATCTGTGGCAAGAGTGTTATCTGTAACCCTTAGGATAATTGTTTGGTTCCCGTCACTGCCAAATACTGCTTGGGGATTTTGTTGGGCAGAAGAACTTGGGGTTGTGTCAGCTGGAAATGTCCAGTTCCAAGATTGACTTGCGCTTCCTGAATCAAAAATAGTTTGATCTCCAAATTGTACAGGCTCTCCTTGGGAGGGCTTTTGAGGCGCCCAAGAAAAATCTACAAACGGATATGGATGAAGAAGAGTTCTAAATGAAGTTCCGGCTGAAAATCCACTGCCTGCGTCCGAGGCATCATATACTTGCACTCTCCAATAGTATGTCCTATTAAATGCCAGTTGTCCGTCTCCGTCTGCGATTCCGTCTGTAAATTCTGCCACCGGAGTAGAGGAAATAGCTATAAATCTTTCCTCGGCTCCACTTGCCACCTTTCCAGAATCAAATTGCAAATTTTGTTGAGTAAAGGATGGATTTCTTGAAACCTGCAATCTATATGCTGACTGGCTTGAACTTTCTAAATCAGAAAAATCCCACCTAAAACGTTCCCTAGCTATGCACGAGGGGCCAGAACCGATAACTAAACTGGCGGGCGAAGTGATTACTGTGGGGGGAGTATTTATTAATGTACAAACCCTATCTCCATTTGGATCCTCGTAACCTGCGGGCATAGTTGCTTGTACTCCTCCGAGATTTGTACACAAATCTATAATACATGCTTGCGTATTGCATGCTTGCGAATCGCTTGTGCTTGTGCATGAAGTCGTATCCCTATTAATCGCAAGACGAGTGCGTGTTTGAGTGCCACCGCCACAAGGTTCAGAACAAGCACTCCAGACACTCCATTCAGAATATATACAACATCTGTCATCCAAAGAACATCTTTTTTCATTTGGATACGGAGCGCAAACTGTTCGTTCTTGCGGAACTTCTGTCGGATCACATTTCTCGCCTCCTCCACAACTGCCGACGGTCGTCCACGGTCCTTTGGCGCATGAATCACAAGACCGATGAGGTGTACAACTTATAGACCCCGCGCAGTTAGTTTTTAAACCAGAATCGCATATACCGCAAGTAGGCGTAGACGCACTACATATTTGCGTACAAACCCTATCTCCATTTGGATCTTCGTAACCCGCAGGCATAGTTGCCTGATTCCCTGCAATGTTTGTGCATACATCGCTAACGGGGCAAGTGGGAAGGTTTACCCCGTCCCATCTTATGGTAGTACTCCCAGATGGACAGGCGGCTTCTGAAGGAGCCTTGCCATCTACATTGGCCCTAACAGAATTAACCGGAGTACTGCCGTTACAACATATTTTATACCGCCCGCCCACGGTACAATTACAATATCCTGCCCTCAAATACGGCGAAGGACCTGGTTCGTCATATTTATCTGCGGTTGAGCATGAGCTTGTGGTATAGATGAGTCTCCAACTACATGCATATCTACCCGTTCTCCTGCAAGAGGTAGTGTACTTACTCCATGTGTTAGTCTTGCTATTTGGGCCACAGGCCTCTCCACACCCTCCTGAATCGGTACGACTAGGACCATTATTACAGACTACGTTCGCGCCGGAGGGAGGACTACACCTTACTGGATCACATGATCCCAAACCACCATCCGCCCGATATGGCTGATAAGCGCGAACTATGCTGAAAAAACCAAAAAACACAGCTACACTAACTGCCAAAAAAAGACTATGTTTAAGATATCGCTTATTCATTAATAAAATATTTTTTGGACAACTCTTCGTCGTCTATTAAACTTTTAGCGACAGTGTCCATGCTCATAAATTGTATAAGCAAATTATAGTTATCAAGAACAGCGGGGCCCTCAACCACTTCTGCAATCACGTGTCCCTCCTTATCTATAGAACCTCCCTTTGTTGAATCAATAATCCCTAAATTTTCTTGGGCTATTTTTTCCAAAGATATCGCTCCAGCCACAAAAACTCCTGTGGTAAAACTATCCACAACACCATTCGGATCATGCTCAAGAACAACCCAGCTCGTTTTATCGTTCCAGTCCCAATCTAAATCAGTTCCGGCCATTAAATATCCTTCAAAGGGCGCTAGTACTCTTGTTCCAACAGGTAAGCTAAACGCAAAAAGACTATATCCCTTAGAATCTTTGACAATGGTCCAATCGTCGCAATATTGTTGTTCAAGAATTAAACACTTGCCCGCTGACACTGATGGGAGTCCCTCTTTTTTAAAATCTTCTTCCAATAAAGAGTCTTCATTCTGGGACGCCCGAAATAAATATAAGAACAAACCCAGAAGAATCACCGAAACTAATGCAAATATTATTAATAGTATGGTCTTTTTGCTTTTCATGTATTTATAACTAAGCAACGGTGTTCGTCTTTTTTTAGCTCCGAGGTTTAATTAAATTATATATCACACTCCCAATAAACTAAAACCTAATCCTAACAAATTTTTAACAATATATGGAGTTGGGTGAGCGGGTTTGAGGCCCACTCACCCAACAGTCTCAAGGAAGATAGCTGAAAAACTCGCGCATTAGGTCTTCGTCTTCTTCGTACCCTCCGGTGTCTGGATTGAATGTGGTTAAGCCAATCAATACATTGATTTGACTTTCTAGATCAACCATCACCTTGGCAGGATCTGTAACTACAGCGATTACCTCCCCCCTCTTCTTCACTCCCGGCTCTGCAAAAGTGACACTGTGACCCGTGAGAATTAAAAGATAATCACCTGACATATCTTCTCCCTGGAAAAATAATCCAGCAGGAACGTTGTGTCCGGCAATAAAAGAATTTGCCTGTGTATCAAGGTAACCATCAAATGGCGCCAGTATTTCACTCCCACTCGGCAAAATGTACCCAACACCTGCCAATTTTGATTCTGGCTGATACCCTATGTCTCCCAGTGAAATTGGAATGCCTTTTGGATATTCGGCCGGATCAACGATATAAATACCGTTTGCCGGAGGAATTACTTGTATCGTCGTAGTCGTAACTGGAATTGTCGTGGTCGTAGTTGTAGTGGTTGTCGAAGGAACTGCAGTTGTGGTCGTCGTAACTGGCGGCGCAGTTGTAGTCGTAATTGTCGGCTCTGCGGTAGTACTTGTGGTAGGAACAGCGCCTTTGCCACTACATGCCGTAGCAACAAAGAAGATAAATGTCAGCATTAGTGCAAAAGAACGCGCGAACTTGGACATGTTGTTTACCTCTTTCTTGGTGATCTTGCGTTCTCAACGTGCGCGTGGCACGCAAGAACTCCTTACTGCCTCCAGTATATCGCTCATTTGACAAATAGTCAATAGTATTGTAAAAAACATTCTCTTCTGCAAAAATAACCTAAAACCAAAAAACGTCTACCAATCTATAATTCAGTAGCAACACAATCATACGGGAGGAGTTCGTTTAATTCTTTCCTCGTTAATTCGTCTCTGGCATAAATTTCATCTAAGCGCTTAGTATAATCTTCCTGTTCTAGCAGGGGTAAGCTACTAAAGCCTTCACAAAGTATTTCTAAATTATTTGGCTTGATTATATCTGTTTCATTCTTGGGCTTGGGTGAAACTCCTTTGTCAAAACCATTTCCAAAATAAAAGAAAGACCCCGCTCCAAGAATGACGACGCCGAGCACGATACTCAAGATTAGCTGTTTATTTAAATGCGGCAAAACTTTAATCTTTTTCATAAATTTTATTGCGGTAAATAACCTCCAACTCATTTACTTATACTTAATTTTAATATTAAACTCCGCGTAAAGCAAAAAAGTTTTCCACCTATAAAAAATCCGCATCAACGTGCGGATTTTATTAAGGCTCAATCATTATGCATTCGCCGGGACACTCTTCGGCCGCTTCTAGCACAATAAAAAAATACCCGCAAATGCAGGTATTTACACTAAATCTTTTTCAAAATAATCAATTAAATCCGCTGGCAATTGCGGTACTTCTCTGCATCCCATATCCCCGCGTAAAGATTGTGTGGCTAAATCTCCTGTAGCAACCGCTTGGCGCGCGGCAATCGGAGAAACAGTTATCTTTTTACCATCCCTAACATATCCAATAAATTCTTCTACAATCCTTGGGTCTGCTCCTCCGTGGCCACCAGCCGGGGGCAACACCCGCAGTATTTCTCCTTCGCTATATCCATCTACCCTATTTTTTAAAATCCTTATTTGGCTGCTACCAATATTTTCTATTCTTCCTTCCGTACCTATAAATGTGTAGTTGCGCCATGCGTCAGGCGTGAAATGACACTGCTGATACGACGCAAATACTCCATTGTCAAATACCATATTTACTAAACTTACATCTTCAACATCCATATCGGGGTTAAGATTCTCTTGGCCCAACGGTGGCCAATTTTCAGGCACAGAAAATTGTCTAATCGTAACCCTACTTTCTGCTTTTAGGTAGTCCTCGCGCTTACTTGGATCCAACGCCCTGCCGTAAGTAGTTAAACCTCCCATAGCATGCACAAAGCGAGTATATCCACCACCCAACCAATGCATAACGTCTATGTCGTGTGCGGCCTTCTGTAATAATAGACCATTTACATATTTTCTTTGAGCATGCCAATCCTTAAAGTATGCATCTCCGCCGTAAGAAACAAAGTGTCTGCACCATATTGTAACAATTCTTCCTATACTCCCTGAATCTATAATGCTTTTCATGGCCAATATAAGTTCCATGTGTCTCATGTTGTGTCCAACATAAACTTTTTTATCTACCCTACGCGCTGTCTCTAAAATTCTGTCGCATCCTTGCGTTGTAATAGCCATGGGCTTTTCTAAAAATACATGCTTACCAGCTTCAAGTGCGGCTACGGCTTGTTCTTCGTGTAAAAAATCCGGAGTCATTATAAATATCGCAGATATCTCTGGACAATCTAACAGATCTTGGTACTGGGTACTGGTAAACGTATCCCCGGCAAACGGTTTATTTTTAAACATGGCCAAAATTTCTGGTTTTATATCTGAGACGCCAACCAAAAATAATCCCTCATCGGGATTGTGCATATAGTCCACCATGCCGGTTCCCAGACCGCGCAGACCTAAACCCACCACCCCAACTCCGAATTGCTTCACTTGTGCTCCCGTCTACTCACAAGAACTAAACATAAAATACATAAAAAAAGAGCCCTAGTCAATGGGCCTTGGGACGTAAAATAAAATAGTACAATTTATTCCGTCGTAAGCCTGCCTGCGGTAGGCAGGCGGGAACGAAGTGGCAGCGTGGAATAAATTGTGCTATTTGTTAAAAAAAGAGTTTGTATAATTTATTTCGTCGTAAGCCTGCCTACCGCAGGCAGGCGGGAATGAGCGTAGCGAATGGCAGCGTGAAATAAATTGTACAAACTCTTTTTTTAATAAACTGTACTATTTTTTATTTTACGTATCTATGTTTTAAAACAATTCAATATACTGCTTAGAAACTTAGCGCGGCAAAAAATCCTCAAATTTATCCCGTCTACGAATAAGTTTATCTTTTTTGCCTTGGATTAAGATTTCCGCCGGCAACAACCTCCCATTATACCGCGAGCTCATGGCAAAACTATGAGCTCCAGCGTCCCGAATCACCAACAAATCGCCCTCGGAAATAAATGAAATTTGTCTATCTTTTGCAAACACATCAGAACTTTCACAAATATTCCCCACAATAGTAACCTTCTGCTTGCGTCCATTCGGATTACTGATGTTGTCAACTTTGTGATACGCGCCATACATGGCAGGCCTAATTAAATGAGTCATTCCAGAGTTGGTTCCCGCCACCAATTCCCCGGCGGGAGTCTTTTTTATACTTGTTACCTCCATCAATAAGTTGCCCGCCTGACCGGTTAGGTAACGCCCGGGTTCCAGCAGTAAAAGAATATCTTTACCCAACACAAAAGACAACTCTTTCATTTTTTTAGAAATCCAAATACCGTATTTTTTAACATCCACGGACTTATCTTGAGGCTTATATGGTATTCCCAATCCCCCGCCTATGTTGATATATCTTAGATTTTCAAACTCTTGAGCAATTTTTATAGTAGTTTCAGTCGGCGCAAAAAAACTATCAACACCTAAAATGCCAGACCCTATATGCTGATGCACGCCTATTATTTTCAATCCGTATTTTTTAGCAATTTCTTTAATTTTATTAACATCTTTATAGTAAATTCCAAAAGTATTATGCATGCCCGCGGTTACCACTTTTGCGTGGTGCCCTGCCCCAGAGGCTGGATTAATCCTTACGCCAACTTCTGCACCCTTAGCTAATTTTCCAACTTGCTCTAACTGGCTCAACGAATCAGCGTGAAAATAAGTTTTATGTTTTATTATGTATTCTAGTTCTTGGCGAGAAAAATTACGTCCGGTTACGGAAATTTCATTAGCAAGCGCTCCTGCTTTTTTTGCCAAAAATAATTCTGTTGGAGAACCAGCGTCAAAACCCACTCCTAAATCTCTTAATAATTTCAAAATGTATAAATTGCTATTTGCTTTTATAGCAAAAAGTATGCGTTTTGGTTCGTAGCTTATGGCGACTTTCAATGCTTTGAATTGACGCTCCATAACAGAAACATCATAAACGTAAAGCGGAGTTCCGTATTTTTTTGCTAAAGCTTTAAATTGTGCGTTGGAAATCATACTTTTAGAAATCACACTTATTTTAACCTTTCAACATACTCACCTTTCTCTGTATTTATCTTTATAATATCGCCTTCCTCTATAAAAAGCGGTGTCTGAATTTTGGCGCCTGTTTCTATTGTAACCATCTTTGTCCCTCCGCCTGCTGTATTACCTTTTACATTCGGGGGAGCATCTACAACCTTGTAATCAATCTTTATAGGCAACTTAACGCCTATAAACTCATCGTCAAAATATTCAACCACAACCAATAACCCCCCTTTTAAAAACTCCTTCTCATAAACTAAATCTGACTCTTTTATACTAACTCTGTTTGATTTGTCATTGGGGTCACTAAAAACGCACTCTCCCCTGTGGTTATATATAAATACAAGCTCCCTTTTTTCAATATCTGCAGGCTCAAAACGCTCATTAGAGCTTACGTTTTTTGAAATTATGGATCCCGTGACTAAATTTTTCAACTTCAACTGAACGGTTGCCCCCTGGCGTCCTTTCTTCATATGCGAGCTCTCCAAAACTTTATGTGGATGACCCCCCAAAATAAACACAGAATCTCTTTTTAAATCATTTGCCGAAATCATGTTATTTTTTTGACTTCCAAATTATTTATTGCCTCTTGGACAGCGTCCTGAAGCTTAAGTTTTTCTTCCCACTGCGCAATTTCCTGTAGCTTTGCTTTCGTTTTTGGATTAGCGGAACTCAATACCGTACAGCAATCTTCAAACGGTAAAATTGAAATTTCGTAGGTATCTATACGTTTTGCAATCTCAATAGTCTCTAGCTTATCAAATCCAACGAGGGGTCGCAATATGGGAAAGTTGATAGCATAGTCCACCGCGGCGATATTTTCTATGGTTTGACTTGCAACTTGTCCTAAACTTTCTCCGTTAATTAAAGCTTTGTAATTCTTTTTTTGGGCAATCTCTTTGGCAATTTGCACCATAAATCTTCTATGCAAGAGTGTCCATAATCGTTCTGGCGCTTTTTTTGATTCTACCTGAATTCTTGCTAAGTTTACAAGATACAACTGAATTTCCCCCCCATTAAAAACAGCCAACTTGCGACATAAATCTACCACCTTTTCTTTTGCTTTTTCCCCAGTGTAGGGCGGACTGTAAAAATGCACAGCATCAATTTTCATTCCACGCTTTTGACTCATCCATCCAGCAACAGGGCTATCTATGCCCCCTGAAAGCAACAATAATCCTGTGCCACTTATGCCCACGGGGAGTCCTTTAGGACCCGCAACTTCATCTTTGCTTGAATATAAATATATGCTAGATTTCTGCACTTCCACAAATATGCTAAAGTCAGGATTTTTAACATCCACTGTTAACATTTCGCCAAACTTATTAAGAACCGCCTCACCCAGTTCCTGGTTTAATTCCATTGAACTTTTTTCAAACTTTTTATCTGCTCTGCGAGCTTCTATTTTAAAAGTTTTGGCGCCATTTTCAACCTCTTTGCCTGCGATTTCATGTGTAATTTTTACAGCTTCTTTCAAGTTTGGTTCAACTTCATACGCTTCAACAAAACTGTGGATTCCAAAAATAGGTTTTAGGTTATAGTTGCTAGGTTTTAGGTTGTAAAGATAAATTCTTCCCTGCCCTATGATAATATCTTTATTGCTTAAACCTGTGCTTGCTTTAATATTTTTAATCAGTCGACCTATAAATTCATCTCTATTTTTACCCTTAAGCCAGATCTCTCCAAGTTTTATTAAAATAACTTTTTCCATTTATACTCTTAGTTCTTTTAACTTATTTTTCAAAACTTTACATGTGAAATCTATATCTTTCTCGCTTGTGAAACGGCTCAATCCAAAACGCAGGCTTCCAGTTATATACTCGTCTGGCACCTTTATTTCTTCTAAAACATGACTAGCCCCGCGATTTGCAGATGAACAAGCAGATCCGCTAGATACGTATATGCCCTCTAGCTCAAGGGCATGAAGCAAAATTTCAGCAGGAACCCTCTCAAAACTTACATTCAATGTCATCAATATCCCATTCTGGGGGGAATTTATTCTTACTCCCTCCATGTCTCCCAAATATTCCAAAAACTTGCTTCGCAATTTTTCAAAGTGTTTTTTCTTAACCTCAAAATCTTCGTACATCAGCTCAACTGCTTTCCCAAAACCAACGATTCCTGCCACATTTTCTGTACCGCTACGCATTCTGTTTTCCTGATTTCCACCGTGTATCAGTTTTTCTATATTTACACCTTCTTTTATGATTAGCGCACCGACACCCTTTGGGCCATGTACTTTGTGAGAGCTTAAAGCATATAGGTCAATGCCTTCTAGATTAATCTCTAGTTTGCCAAGCGCTTGCACGCCATCTGAAAAAAATATAATATCTTTTTTTTTGTTTTTGCATGCTCGCGCTAAATCATTTATCGGATAGACGGTTCCTATTTCATTATTTACATGCATTATTGAAACTAAAATTGTTCTATCGGTTATAGAGTCTACTAACTCATCCTTGTTAATGCGCCCCTCACCGTCTACATCTAAATAGGTAACCTCAAAACCCTTGCTTTCTAGATACTGGCAGGTGCGCAATACCGCCTTGTGTTCTGTTTTTTGAGTAATTATGTGGTTACCGCTTTTTTGATGCGCAAACGTAGCTCCCTTTACTGCCCAGTTATCACTTTCCGTTGCGCCAGAAGTAAAAATAACTTCAGAACTTTTCACACACAAGATACCTGCAATTTTACGACGCGCTTCTTCAATGCCACGCATGGCTTCAACTCCCTTTATGTGCAAACTTGAAGGATTGCCAAAAAATTCCTCCATATAGGGCAACATGGCCTCTTTTACTTTCGGGTCTAGGGGAGTAGTCGCATTGTTGTCAAGATAAATTTTATTCACTTCGTTCATAAAATATTAGTAACCAGCAACAAGTAACTTGTAACAAGTAATTATTTTTGTTTTTCAATAGACCTTATTAAACCATTAATTAACTTCTCTACATCCTTGCTTGTTTCGCCTAACTGCTGACAGCTCTCTTTGTCTATTAATTTTAAATCTCTGGCCAAAAGTAGGAAATTCTGCACTTCTGCCACAGAACCCCTTGCTTGATAATAAAATCTTATTTTGTCGTTGTAGTGATATCGCGCAAATCCCTCTGCCATATTGGCTGTAACTGAACTTGAGGCTCTCCTCAACTGACTAGTTATCCCAAACACTTATTCTTTGGGAAACCTTTCTGTAATTTGGTAAATTTTTATGATCAACTGGTGACCCTTTTTCCAAGCGCCCAAGTCATAAAAATTTTTAATGGAATTTTCGTTCATTTTACTAGTTACTAGTTGTTTGTTACTTGTTACTAATTATTTCAAATAGTATTTCTCCTTTATATCCTGATTAACTTTTTCTTCCAGTTTTTCTTGTTTCTTTATGGCTTCTTTTTTTAACTTTTCAAGCTCTTTATCGCTCATTTTACCCAGTTCTCCTGTTCGTTTTTTTAAATAAGTCTTTTTATTTTTTAATGGATCGTCTAACACCTCGTCTAAAAGAACGTTTAATACCTGTCCCACTTTTGGACTAGGCTTAATATCTAAAAATTTCATTACCTCGTTGCCGGAAACTTTCAACATGCCAACAGAGATAGCGTCCTTTTGTACTTTATCTATCATGTAGCGAAGATGACGAAGGCGATATGGTTCGGGCTTTGGAACGCCAGAACCCATTCTGTCGCAAATCCTTACTTTAATCAAGTCGTCCATATTTTGAGAACCAACCTTCGCGATAAGACGACGGACAGAGCTTTCCGTAACTTCGTCCACATTATAGTAAAACAGGTGATAGCGCACTAAAGATACCACCCGTTCAATAAATTCACGTGAAAAATTAAGTCGCTCAAGGGCTTTACGCGTTATGCGCGCGCCCACAACTTCGTGGCCGTAAAAGGTTGCCTCTTCTCCTTCGCCTCTCTTTGTTTGGGGTTTACCAACATCGTGAAATAATGCGGCAAAACGCACGTGCGTAGGGTAGTCGTGTTCTGCGGCCCATTTAAGAGATAGGGCATTATGTTCAAAAACAGTATATATATGATGTTTTGATTGGTCTACCCCAACACCTTTTGCAATCTCCAGTAAAACAAGCTCTAGGAGCCCCGTATCTTTCATAAACAAAAGTCCATTATAGGCGCTTTTCGCGTTTATTAGTTTCACCAGTTCGTCTCTTACCCTTTCGCTGGCTATCAGTTTTATTAAGTGCGCATTTTTTATAATAGCCTTAAATGTCTCCTCATCAATTGTAAAATTTAACTGCGCGGCAAAACGCACACCTCTCATAAGGCGAAGTGCGTCTTCGTTAAATCTCTCATGCGGATCTCCCACCGCTTTTATAAATCCCTCTTTTAGATCTTTTTTGCCGTTAAACAAGTCAACAAGTTTGCCATCAGCGCTCATGGCAAGAGCGTTAATGGTAAAATCTCTGCGAGCTAAGTCCTTTTCAAGCGACTCTGTAAACTTAACCTCATCTGGATGGCGTTTATCAGAATACTTTGCTTCAACTCTATAAGTTGTAACTTCTATAACCTTAAGTATTTCGTCTTTAGAATCTGTTTTCACCCCGACTGTTCCAAATGTGTTTTCGTAAAAACTATCTGGAAACAGTTTTTGAATAGCTTGAGTTTTAGCATTGGTCGTGATATCCCAGTCCTTGGGTTTTTGTTCTAATAAAATATCGCGCACGCATCCGCCTACAACATAAGCCTCAAAACCTGCTTTTTCTAATGTCTTTAATACTTTTTCTACCTCTTTTGGTATTTTCATTATCAGTTACATTTCCTAAGACTTTCTAGGGGAAACTTCCTGGGGGTTGAATCTCCTGGGGGTTGAACCCCCAGGAGATTGCCGCTTATTACTTCCGACTTCTAATTTCCTGTTGATTTCCCGGGGGTTCAACCCCTGGGAAATGTGCATTAAAACGTATCCGCTCTAATAATATTATTCTCCGCTTTAAAATTTATCCAGTCTTCAACAATTCTGCGACAACTACTTTCTCCTCCAAATAAGTTTAAATAAAAATCTCTTTCTGTAACTAGAGGGAAATTAGAATTTCCAATATAATCACAATAACTAGACCACCTATACCTTTCCAAAAAATTTAGTGCGTTGTTCTTGTTTTTAACTATTAATTCTTTCCAATCCGACTCCACTAGTTCTACAGGATTTGTATGAACATAGCTAAATATAACCATTAATTGTTCGTTAGTCTTAATTTTAACACTTCTATATCTACCCTGAAATATGCCACCCATACCACTCCTATTGTACTTCTCATTAAAATATCCCGTATATCCATTGCCTAATTTCTTCATAAATAGAGATATACCGCCATCGTTTATCTCTCTCAAAATTAAATGAAAATGATTGCGCATAAGAACAAGGGCTAAAATAGCAACTATCGGCTTACGTTGTTTAACACTTCTAGCCTCTAACTTCTTAGGGGTTGAACCCCCAGGAAGTCGTCTTTCGTCATTCTTTAAGTCTCCTATAACAATAAGCTCCTTGTTATTAAACCAATATAATGATTCAATAAAGCGCAAATAATCTTTATCGTCTAAAAATATATCGCGTTTATCATATCCGCGATTATATACATGGTATATTCCATTTATTTCAAAATCTCTAGGTGGTGAAGCCATAAAGTCAACCTATCATACAATTCCTGGGGGTTCAACCCCCAGGAATTGTAAATTAGCCACCGAGTCCGCCGAAAGGGCGAATAAACTCCGCGAGGCGAACCAAAACTCTTTGACTTTTCCTACGTGGTGCTCCCGGGAGGACTCGAACCTCCAACCTTCTGGTCCGAAGCCAGACACTCTATCCGATTGAGCTACAGGAGCTATACTTTGCTCAGAAAATATTCTGAGCCACGGAAGAACTAAAAACAAATTCAAGTTACTACTTGCTTGCCGTCCGAAGTCTTGACGAAGGATGGCCCTTCCGAAGCCCACAATGAAATAAGGGGCGTAGGAGGGAGCTACAGGAGCATATCGTTATTTATACCACACGCTATGCTAAAATTCAATTGAGAAGTTGACTTTAATTTAAAATTATGTTAGGATTGAGACAGCGTACGAAATCCGTACAAGGGAGGTGAAAAGTGACTGCTCAACAAACTAAACAGCCCGATATGTACCAGCCGGGGGATAATGGGAAGGCGACTGCGGTATTAGTTCTAATGCCAGACCCAACCAATACATACCTTGGCATTCCATTAGTGAAGGACGAAAAGCATCCTAATCCAAAATGGAAACTACCAGGAGGTAGAGGAGAGGGTGAAGAAAGCCCTTCAAAGACAGGGGTCAGGGAGTTGCTAGAAGAAACTGGTGTTAGTGTAATCCAGTCCCAGTTGTTCCCTCTTACTGAACCAGAGGATAGACACACCAATACATTTTTCCTGTACTGGACTGTTCTTCCCCAGTACCAACCCCTTAAGGACAGGGGAACAGTAGATAAAGAACTTGTGGGATTTTTCTCGGTAGAGGAAGTTATGGAAATGGTGGAGCGGGAAGAATTTCTGCGTTCCCATGGAAAATTCCTATATCCACTTTTTAAGTATCTGCGAAGCCAACATCCCCAATTCGTTACCGCCTGAAAGAACATAAATACGTCTACTCTGTGTAGGCGTATTATTATATCTGGGGATTAGAAAATAGTGACTAAATATTTTATATCTGATAGAATTATTATGTTGCATTAATAAAAAGTATGGAAAAAATTTTTAATAGAATACTATTTGGGGTATTGATCATATTTATCGCGACACTTCCGATATCTCCACAAATTACTGAAGCAGATACAAGAGGGGGCGGACTAATCCCTTGCGGAGGAACTGAAAACCCTTGCGGTGTACGGGATCTATTTGTTCTACTGCACAATGTGGTGGATTTTGGTATTACAAAACTGGCTCCCATATTCGTTGTAATGATGCTCGTAATTGGAGGGTTCCACATACTAACTTCGGCAGGTAATCCGGGGCGCGTTACCAAGGGTAAGGACCTAATAAAATGGGCCTTAATCGGTTATGCGATAGTATTATTGTCATGGATCATTATAAATACGATATTTAGTCTCATCGGCCTTGCCAATTGGACGGGGTTAAACAAATGGTGGGAAATAAAACTATAACAATACAGTTAGTAGTGAGTAGTTGGTAGGGAGTAGTGGATAACAACAAAAAACCCGCCCATAGCTCAATCCGGCAGAGCAGCTCCCTCTTAAGGAGAAGGTTTCAGGTTCAATTCCTGATGGGCGGACACTCTAGAAAACGGCTCGTACTACTTCAATAATACTGGACATTTTTCATACAAAAATCCTTGATTTAACAAATATAGTATGGTAGCATAGATAAATATGGCATTAAAAACAGATTCTAAACAAAAAGTTATAGAAGACTACAAATTACATCCAGCCGATACGGGTTCCGCAGAAGTTCAAGTAGCTGTTCTAACAGAAGAAATTAACAAACTAGTTAAACATCTTAAGAAACATAAAAAAGACGACCACTCCAGACGCGGTCTTTTAATGATGGTTTCAAAAAGAAAAAGATTATTGGATTATCTCTCACGTGAAAACGAAAAGAGGTACAAAAATCTAATCAAAAAACTAGGATTAAAAAGATAATCATGGTAGAACCTATTACATATCCGGCTCAACGAGTTGCTGTTTTGATAGATGTTCAGAACTTTTATCACTCCGCAAAAAACATATACAAACGCCGAGTAAACTTTAAAGAAATACTAAAACACGCTGTTCAAGATAGGCAACTAATACGCGCCTACGCATATGTCGTTAGCACAGAAAGCGGGGAAGAAAAAGATTTTTTTGAAGTTCTTAAGGGCATGGGGATTGAAATACGCGTAAAAGACCTGCAAATATACTACGGCGGATTAAAAAAGGCCGATTGGGATGTTGGGGTTGTAATAGATGCAGTGCGCTTATGTAGCTATGCGGATGTGATAATTTTAATGAGTGGAGATGGTGATTTTATACCTCTTGTTGAATACCTTAAAAACAAGGGGGTGCAGACAGAAGTTCTTGCGTTCGGACGCAGCGCATCAGCAAAGCTAAAGGAGTCAGCAGACTATTTTATAGACTTAGATGAAGCACCGGATAGGTTTTTACTAAAAAAGAAACTATAAAACTTAACAAGCAATTTATAGATTTAAACAGAGAAAGAAAGACAAAGATTGAATTACTGTAGGTGCGGCAACTCAATCTTTGTCTTTACTCTAAATCTACAAATTGCATTTTAGAAATGCAAAAAAAAGAATATTCTATTGAACTTGGGGGTGAAACGCTAACTCTCCGTTTTTTAAATTGGGCACAACAAGCAGATGCTTCTGTTTTGGCTCAACTAGGTGAAACAGTTGTCTTGTCTACTGTTGTTATGGGAAAGAAAGAGAGTGCCTTGTCTTACTTTCCCCTAACTGTCGAGTACGCAGAAAAATATTATGCTGCCGGAAAAATAGGGGGTGGTAGATTTAATAAAAGAGAAGGAAGACCGTCAAATGACGCAACACTAAAAGGCAGGCTAATAGACAGAACAATAAGACCGCTATTTAATAACTCCATGAGACGCGATGTTCAGGTTGTAAGCACTATACTAAGTTATGATTATAAAAATACTCCAGAAATTTTGGCGCTCATTGCCTCTTCCACCGCGCTATGCATATCAAACATACCGTGGGACGGGCCAATTGGAGCTGTGAGAATGGCAAAAATAGACGAACACTGGAAAATAAATCCCAGCGCCGAAGATAAGGCAAGCTTTAGCGCTGATATAATCGCTTCCGGACCAAAAGGAAAGATAAATATGATAGAGATTGGGGCTAACGAGGTGCAGGAAAAAGACTTGGTGGACGCCTTGAGTATAGCGCAAAAAGAAATAGATAAACTTGTTGATTTTCAATTAAAAATTCAAAAAGAAATTGGCGAAAAGAAAGAACAAATAGAGCTACGGGAGGCACCGCAGGAAATTCAAAAAGAAATACGAGGAAATTTTGAGCAAAAAATAAGGTCTCTCATAATAGAAAACTCCACTAAAGAGGGTAAAGAGGAGTTGAATACTCTCACCGATGAATTAAAAAAATACCTAGAGGAAAAATATACTGAAAATAACCCTCAATACATAGACAGGGGTTTAGAATATTTTGATAAGCTGATAGATGAGTTAGTGCACGAAGCGGCTCTTAAACACAATAAAAGGGTAGATGGCCGAGCATTTGATGAAATTAGAAATCTTTCTGCAGAAATATCCATCTTGCCTCGAACGCATGGATCTGGAATATTTATGAGGGGTCTTACGCACGTACTGTCTGCGGTAACCCTTGATTCACCCGGGGAAGAGGAGCTAAGCGATGCAATGGAGGGAGAGGCTAAAAAACGTTTCATGCATCACTACAACTTTCCTCCATACTCTGTGGGGGAAGTTGGATTCTTCCGCGGACCGGGCAGAAGAGAAATAGGGCACGGAGCGTTAGCAGAAAAAGCGTTACAACCGCTTATTCCTGTTCTTGAAGAATTCCCATATGTTGTACGAGTAGTAACCGAAGCCATATCCAGCAATGGTTCAACTTCCATGGCTTCTGTTTGTGGAAGCTCTCTTGCCCTTATGGACGCTGGTGTTCCTATTAAAAACCATATAGCTGGAATTGCCATGGGTCTAATAACAGACGGTAAAAATACAAAAATTCTAACAGATATTCAAGGCCCAGAAGATCATTACGGCGATATGGACTTTAAAGTTGCTGGAACAAGAAATGGGGTGACAGCCGTACAACTAGACGTAAAAATAGGTGGTTTGGATACAGACTTAGTCACTTCCGTACTTGAACAAGCAAAAAAAGCAAGATTACAAATAATCGAACTGCTAGAAAAGACCATACCAAGCCCGAGAGAAGAAATATCTAAATACGCACCGGTGATAGAATTTATTAAGATAGAACCCTCCACCATAGCAATATTAATAGGAAGCGGTGGAAGAACTATCAAGGAGTTAATGGCACAAACAAACACCGAGATTGATGTCGAAGATGATGGTAGCGTATATGTCAGTGGAGCATTAAGAGAAGAGGTTCAAAAAGCAATTAAGCGAGTTGAACAAATAACTCATCAGGTAGAGATCGGAGAAATATATGAAGCCAAAGTAGTGCGTATTGCGGACTTTGGAGCATTTGTAGAACTGACCCCCGGGCAAGACGCGCTTGTTCATGTTTCAGAAATTAGTTCAAACTATGTAAAAAATGTAAGCGATATAGTAAAGGTAGGGGATACTATACGGGTAAAAGTAATAAAAATTGACGAAAGTGGAAAAATTGCGGCCTCTGCTCGCTTCAACGACGCAAACGAAACAAACAAAACAAGTGGAAAACACGATAACGCTATGAGTTAAAATTTTGTGATAATATGAAGCTATGGTAAAGCAAACTTTTCTAGGAACAATTAGAACAATGCAAGATGATATAAAAGGAGCTCCACAAAAGTCTCTGGAATACTCTGATCAACCTGATTCTATGGCCGTTCCTGCGCCAAAAAAAACTCCAGAACCCCCACATTTTAAACCACGACCAACGCCTCTACCCGTACATAGCCTGCCCACAGAAGAAACCCCGAAACCTCCAATTTTAAAATCATCACCGACACCGCTACCGCCACTACCTCAAATTAAATTAGAAGCTCAACCTACTACAACTCATGCTACTCCACCTATAAATCTTCCTTTTCAAAAAAAATCATCAAGAGATATACTTGATGAGCTTTTGCCTATGGAGGATAATGAATTTGCGTCAACACAACCACAAAAAATAGTGCTACCAGGCACCGAAAAAGAAGAAGAGAGAATAGAACAAGAAATTTTTCCAAGTCCCAACTTTCCAAAAGAAGAAACGCCAGAACAGTTGTTGGGGCTGGGTGACATAGGTGAAATAAATGATATAGAAAGAACCATTGAAGCTCAGACCGTTCCTTCTACTGCGCCTCTGCGCCCAATACACGCACCGATACCACCAAAAGCGCCGGCGCCAATGCTTCCAACACAAAATACTCCAACGCCACCACTTCTCACTACTACAAAAATGAAAAGAAAAAAAATATTTTTATCAAAAACAATCCTTCTCACAACGTCATTCGTAGTAATCGGAGCGGTGCTTGTTGGTGGTGGGCTATATTTTATATTCTCAAACAAAGACGACTCACAGGTTTCCCAAGAACCTGAAAAAATAGATACTGAAAAGACGGAGGATTTGGATTTAACACCTCCAAAAGCACTGGTAAGCCCCGATTTTATACTAGAAAATATAGTCGTACAAGATGCACTTAAAAACACCTTGCTTGGAATGTTTGACGACTTAAAACAGGCTAATTTTACAAAAAACACGATTACCTATGTACCCATAAGGTTAAAGGGCGTGGTGGTTGACCGAAAGGCTCAATTTTTAAAACTACAAACCTTTTTTAGCGGATTAGACATAGCCTATCCCAAGGAACTGTTTGACGCTGTAGAATCTAATTTTATGCTCTACATATATTCCCCAGGAGATGAAGAAAGAATAGCTTGTCAAAACAACCTCGTAAGCGAAGAGGAGTGTTATGGACCGCGTCTGGGTATAGTTATACAGGCACAAGAAGGTAAACAAGAACAACTAACAAAACTCATGACAGAGTGGACAGACGTGGCTAAAACATCAGGTCTGGAACAGTTTGTTTTAAATAGCCTAACCAAAATGCCATCGGAAACAGTATTTGAACAAGGAGTATACAAAAGCACAAACGTACCGTCTGCGCCGGAAGTTGCCGTACATTACATGAATTTACAAATGGCAAAATATAACAATTTAGGACTTTCGGGAACGGCGCTAGACTTTGCCGTCTTAGGCAATAAATTAATACTAGCTACCTCAAAAAACTCTATGCGCAAAATTATAGATTACATATTAGCCGAATAATAAACATGATAACCCAAGATGTTTTAAAAACTCTAGCGTATTTTCAGGCCTTAGCCGATATGCCCCTAACCTTACTGGAAATCAAAAAATATCTTATAAAGGAGGGGAGTAAAAATAATACTCCTCTTTTTGATATACAAAAATCACTAAACCACTTAATTAAAACGAGGCTTGTGTGCGGTAAAAACGGATTTTTTTATTTTGAGAACGCGCGCAACAATAAGGTCTACATAAATAGAATAGAGAAAATAAAAAATACTCACGGAAAATGGCGTAAATTTAATAAAATAAACAAATTCTTAATGTACATACCCTATATACGATCTATATCCTTAACAGGATCTGTTGCCCTTAATAACGCCTCGCCAAAAAGCGACCTGGATATACTCATAGAGTCGCGAAAAAATAGAATATGGACCGTACGCCTTCTAACAACAGCCGTGTCAGCTATCTTTCTAAGAAGAAGATACGCTAAAAAGATAAACAACAAGCTATGTTTTAACCGCTACATGGTTGAAAACTCTGATTTGGGACCTACGAACATAAATCATGTAGTTAAAAATCGCGTAATAGTATGGAAAAAAGGTTATGACACAAGTGGTGAGACTATATATTCCTTAAAGCCAAATATTTTTGGGTTTGCCATAAAGACCCTAGCAGAATTTATATTAAATATTACCGCAGTAGGTTTTTTCTTAGAAAAAGTGTCTGGCGCGTTACAAATAAAAAAGATAAAACATAACTTAATAGAATACCCCCGACACATCACACCGCTTACGATTCCTGCTTCCAACATATTCTTTTATTATCCAAGCGTCCTTGAAACAGAAAAAAAATGTAAAGATATTTTGAGTTCCTTATACAGATTCGGACATGTGTCCGAAGAATAACAAGGATGTGGAAAACTATTTGTTGACTCGGCTGTCCGAATAGAAATATAATATAATTAGATCCTTTTTTGTGTTCTATCTGCGGACCTCAGGAAAAAATTGGCACGAAAAGACTGGGCCACGAAGCCGGCAGAGGGAGCACAATCCTTGGTATTCAGGGAAATAGGCCCTCTAATTAACAACTGGAATATGCTTTAGAAGTATCATTATAGTTATTAATTAGGGGGTCCAAGTGAACCCACTACAAGTAGTAAAACTATCGGGGATAAATCACAACTCCCTGAATACCGACCAAGCCTCCCTATCAGCAAACAGGCCTATCAACCGACAGGCAAATCAAAAAGTTCTTTATTTATTAATACGTAAGTTTTCCTCCAAAAACACTCGGATAAGAGAACGCCTTAAGCCGTAGGCTTCTCTTTTTCATTCTCTCTCGTTGTCCGCATGACTAGGACAACATTGTCTGCTCCATCATCGAGAGCAAGACACCCCGCTACTGACTACCAGTAGCGGGTCTTTTTTTATTAATACTCCAGCGATAAACAGCTTGACAAAAAATCCAATAACGATTAAGCCCGAAAACTCCTATTATAAATAGGTTCTTCTCCCTAGGGATTAACTTCAATTGTCTTTGTCTGTTTTTTTGTTTACAATATATCTATGACTTTAAAAACCTTAGAAAAATTTAAACTTCTCTTGCTTGAGCAAAAGGACTTGCTAGAAAAGAAATTAGAAACGATTGCTCAACGCGATCCAAATCAAGAAGATAACTGGAATACTATTTTCCCCAACTTTGCGCCAGACGAGTTTGACGAAGAAGAATCCGCAGACGAAGTGCAAGAGTACATAAACAGACTCCCGCTAGAACATGCTATGGAACTGAGAATAAAAGAAATAAACAAAGCGCTTGGAAGAATTAAGGTGGGCACTTATGGAAAATGTAAAAACTGTAACGAAGATATACCCCAAAAAAGACTGGAAATTCTGCCCGAAACAGACATTTGTTTAAAGTGTAAAGCTAAAACCAACAAATAGATATGTACTGGATTTTGTTATCGCTGGGAGCGGGACTGTTTAATTCAGCCACTGGTGTCTTTAAGAAGAGAGGGGGGTTAAAACAGCTTGACCCCTATACTATAGCGTGGTCAGTTGCTTTTTTTTCTTTATTTATATTAGTGCCAGCTACAATAATTAAAGGAATCCCTCAAATAAGCGCCTCCTTTTGGTGGGCGCTTTTAGTTAGCGGATCTTTAAACGCGCTAGCCACCACCCTTCAGGTAAAGGCCCTTCTTAAAAGCGACATGTCCCTAATCGGACCGCTCCAAGCGACAACTCCATTTTTTATAATCTTTAGCGCGTTCATACTACTAAAAGAAGTCCCTACAATATTGGGACTGGTTGGAATTATCATTCTAATTGTGGGGTCGTATTTTTTACAATACAAACGAAAGGCGAGCTTATTTGCACCCTTTAAGGCCTTGCTAGAGGACAAAGGAGCGCGATTGGTATTTGGGGCAGCTTTAATTTGGGGCATAACCGGCACCGTAGATAAAATCGGTGTACAAAGTTCATCTTCTGTTTTTTGGTCAATGTTTGTAAACGCCCTTATGGCGCTTATTTTATTTCCCATAGTTATCGGGTTTGGAAATAACCGCGGAATAAAAGATCTATTCTCTTATAAAAAACTTAAAAACTTGGTTCCCCTAGGACTTTTTACATCACTTATGTCTATATTCCAGATGACAGCGCTAACTATGGCAAATGTCGCCTACGTAGTATCTCTAAAAAGAACCAGCGCTTTGACAGATGTATTATTTGGCAAGTTATTTTTTAAAGAACCAAATATCAAAAGCAGGGCACTGGGAGCCACTTTAATAGTTATTGGTGTAATACTTATCTCTATAAACTAACAAACCCCACACTAGCTAGGGAAAATTTTTCTATTCTTAATTTATCCTGAGCCATTCGATATCTAGCTCACGGCCGAAGTACTTTTCGAAGGACTAGTTAATCACATATCAATTACCAGCGTTGCCCACCCAAATTCGTCAGCACCCACCGGCTCACCAGTCAGGGGATTATAAAACTCGTTGAAACCATATTGCTCTACGAGTTTTTTTGATTTACGAGCTATTTGATCTGCTAAATCTCCGTAGCCATGTTGCCTAAGCCCATCAACTAAAAACCAGTTGGTATTCATAGATAATGGACCTCGCCATATACCACTCCGATCTTTATCATTACTTTTTGGATTAAAAGTTTTTTCGTTCTTAGCTACAGACGGAATCATGTGGGGCGTTAAAAACTCGTCCCCATTTATTAAATGATCTATAACCATTTTATCTGCAATTTCCCTCGGCAATTCCTTTATTATAAGGGGCATTAGTGACAAAATGGTTTTTACCTTGGAAGGAGTCTGTTTTTTTCCATCTAAATTCCAAAATAACCCCGATTCTTTGTCATAACATTTACTTGTCAAAGACTTCAAAGCTACTTGCGCTTGTTCGCGAGCCCATTTTTCAATTTCTATGTTACTGCAAAGTCCCGCCAGGTGTACCAAAGAAAAAAGACCCTGTATAAAAACGCTATTAACAAGTACGTCCTTGGTTTGGAAGCGTCCAAAAGTAAAAATTAGCTTTAAGTTATAGTTAAAAAGTTTATTTAAAAAGGTAATTCTGCGAACTTTATCAGCCGGCTTATTTTTATCGCTATCGTATGCTATTGCACTATCGTAGGCCGGACTATAATCTATTCCTGATTCATACTGGCAAATTATTGATATTAAGCCATCTTTGTGCACACTTCTTGTTTCTAGCAAATTCTTATAGTACCTATATAGGGGAAATAGCATTTTGTGAACAAAAGTAATGTCTTTGTCTTGTTCCCAAATTTTTTCAACTGCCTGCGCTATAATTGGAGGCTGTATTTCCGCGGTTATTTTTGCTTTTGCCAGTGGGTTTAGCCATGTAAGATAACCTTTGCTTTGCAATTTATGCCAGCTCCTCCACGACCTAGATCCATGTTTTCTGTCCCAAAAAATAACATGGGGTATAAATCCATCCCCTTTTTGCCACAAGACTAAAGCTTGCAATTCTTCTTTGGCGCGCTTATATTCCCCCAACTTAGCCCAAACTATCGCGTGGAAACAAGAATCCCAAAACCATTGAAACGGATACACGGTTCCGGACGGCACACTGAACCGATAGATATGTTTACCTCTTTTGATGACTCTCGTATTTTTTTCCAACAATTTTTTTGCTTGTTCTTCCAGTTTTGACATAAACATATTTAAATGCTAAAAAGTGTATAGTTTACAAAAAAGGTTACGATGAAAAATCCACCCCTAATCATATCACATGCAGGATGCGAAGGGCTAGCTCCCAGAAACTCTTTGGAAAGCATAGGGGTAGCGTTAGAATTGGGCATAAACTACATAGAAGTAGATGTTCAGGTAACCAGCGATGGTGTTCCAATTTTAGCTCACGACCCCATAGTTCGGTTGTTGAGTGGTCAAACTTTAGTTATCCCAGAAACCGATGCAAAACAGCTGGTTGGCAAACGCATATACGTATACTCAAATGGAGAACTGGGGTTAACAACCCATCTTGGTACCTTAGAGCAGGCTACTACACTAATACCCAAACACGTAACTCTGATTGTGGAAATCAAACACCCCCGCTTTGACCCAAAATATGCACGTAGAATGCGAGATGTAGATATTTTACAAGAAGATAAAGTAGAAAGCGCAATCTTTGATTGTACAAATGGGCATAATGTTCAATATATATCGTTCTATTCGGAAGTTTTACTAAATATCAAAAGATTCAGTTCCAAAGCGATTTGCGGTTTTGTATCAGAACTCTCGGATGAGCGTATCTTAGTAGTAGCAAAAGCGCTTGGTGTATACCATGTTGTACCAAATTATAGAAATCTAGGAAAATGCTTCATAGATTTAGCGCATCAACAGCTTCTAAATGTATTTACCTGGACAGTAGATAAAGAATCAGAAATGCTGCGTCTAGCAGAAATGGGCGTAGACGGCATTATAACAAACCGCCCCGACAGAGCGTTAAGACTGTTTTTGTAAAAATCCTGTTTTTCAGGATTTTTTATTAATATACAGGTTGACTAAAAAACAAAATTTTGATACCTTGCAAACAATGCCAAATAAACTATACTCCATTGCCAAACTAGGCATGAGTACTCGAACTGTTGAACTAGAAACAGATGTCACAAGCGGTCTGCATGTATTTTCTATTGTCGGACTTCCCGATAAGGCCGTGGAGGAAAGCAAAGAAAGAATAAGCAGTGCGCTAAAAAATAATGGTTTTAAACCGCCACGCGCATTTAATAAACGAGTTATTATAAACCTAGCTCCAGCGGATATTAAAAAAGAAGGCGGACTATACGATCTTGGTATGGCACTTGGTTTTTTAATAGACTCTCAGCAAATCGAGCCTGTTTTTGATTTAAGTAAAACACTCGTAGTGGGCGAGGTGGGGCTTAACGGAATTATACGTTCGGTACGCGGTGTTATTTTGTATGCAATACATGGCGCAGAAAATGGATTTGAAAATATAATTGTCCCCGCAGGAAATAAACAGGAAGCCGAACTAATAAAAGATATAAATGTTATTGCTCCTGATAATATCGGCGAATTGGTGGCGTTTTTAGAAAAAAGAGGAGAAATAAAAGATAAAAAACCAATCGGGAAAAAGGCTGCTTCTGTAAAAACCCAACATGATTTTTCTCTTATCCAGGGACAGGAAAATGCAAAATGCGCCCTAGAGGTTGCTGTCGCCGGAGGGCACAATATTTTATTTCATGGACCGCCGGGTAGCGGGAAATCTATGCTGGCAAAAACTGCGACAACAATCATGCCGACCTTGAGCTACGAAGAAGCGCTTGAGGTAACAAAAATAGAAAGTGTATGCGGTAACGTTTCAACGCAAAACCCCCTTGCTGAAAACAGACCCTTTAGATCTCCGCACCACGCTTCCAGCGAAAGCGCGATAATTGGTGGCGGATCCACTCTAAACCCCGGGGAAATAACGCGGGCGCACAGAGGAATATTATTTCTAGACGAATTTCCAGAGTTCCACCGAGACATTTTAGAATCGCTTCGCCAACCAATGGAAAATGGATCTATAACCGTAGCGCGCGCAAAAGGAACTGTGAATTATCCAAGCAAATTCATGCTTATCGCCGCAGCAAATCCTTGTCCTTGCGGCTACTTCGGAGATCCAAAACGTGAATGTAATTGTACAACCGCAAGCGTTATTAAATACCAAAGAAAATTATCAGGCCCTATCGCCGATAGAATAGACATGCATATAAGTGTGCCGCGCCAACACTTCAAAAAAATATCCTCTGAAGATTTGGCGGAATCTTCACAATCAATAAGAAAAAGAGTTGAAAAAGCTCGTTTCATTCAACAAAATAGATTCAAAAATGACCCTATCCATACAAACTCTGAAATGGGAATAAAAGAAATAAAAAAATACTGCGCAATTGACGCTAATCTAAAAAACTTTATAGGTCTTGCTATTGAAAAATATAAACTTTCAGCCCGCGCCTATCATTCCATACTAAAAGTTGCGCGCACCGTGGCAGATTTAGCTAACTCTGAAAGCATCCAACGACCACATATTGCCCAAACCTTACAATACATTAAAAGGGATATGGAAATTATTTAGTTGAACAACAAAAACAAAGCTTGGTTTAAGATACAAACTATGTTATACTACGTTTAGCATTCAAGGAAGGAGTAGGTAATGTTGACATTCTTGGTACTAACGCTTTGGTTATCTTGTGGGTACGTAGGTTCTGCTATTATGTCCGCTCATTTTATAGAAAATACTCCCAATGCTGGATTTAATAAGATAGACAAACTCTTTGCTTGGCTGGTGGTATTGCTGGGATTGGTTACTATGGTAATGGCGCTCTTAATTGCGGGTAATTTCTTTCGCTCCCATAAAAAACCCCTATGGAATTGGCCTTTCTATAATAACAACAAGTAATATACGTCTTTATGTCGTCCTGTCAGGACGACATTTTTGTAAAACAGTCTTTATTCAATGTCGTTTACTTGACGCACAACATAAGTACATACAAGAAAATAAAACAAAAACAAAAGAGTCTGTATAATTTTATTTCGTCGTAAGTGGGAATGAGCGTAGCGAATGGCAGCGTGAAATAAAATTATACAGACTCTTTTGTTAATAAACTGTACTGTTTTTTATTTTTACTATTTTTAAGTTCAACTCAACGGATTTCTTGCTCCATGCACCTCCCAATGCAAATGGCATCCCGTAGAGCGCCCAGTGGAACCCGTGTAGCCTATCAGTTGCCCCTGGCCTACATCTTGTCCTTGAAACACAGAGGTCTGGATCAAGTGGGCGTAAAGTGCTGAAGTTCCATTTGGATGTGAAACTTTTACATAGTTGCCAAACCCGCCATTCCACCTTCCGTTACCCACTGATAAAACAGCGCTTCCAGATGCCGCCGCATAAACTGGCTGCCAACAACCACCTGCGATATCAACAGCATTGTACCCATGCAACCGCTGACTAATATAACCCGTGGTAGGTTTTATAAAGTAACCGCTCAAATTCTCAAGCGCAGGAGAAGAGGTGCGTGTTGTCGCGTACTTGGGCACAGGTGGCTTAACTCCCCCAGGAATGATAAGAGTCTGACCAGCAACAATATGAGCCGCGTCTGCGATATCGTTTACCCTCAAAATCTCCTCGCCGTCTGCTTTATAGCGGGAGGCAATTGTAGAAATAGTATCGCCATATTGCACCTCATATGCCAGACCGTCCATCGGTAATATCATAAGTTCGTCTCCCGGTTGTATGTAATCTGAAGAACTTAGGTCGTTAGACCAAAGCAAAGTATCTAAACTTAATCCGAAGGAGTTTGCGATTGCGGCTGGAGTATCTCCAGAACGAACAACATATTTTCTCAAACCGACTCTATCGCTTGTAGGTACCGTCTCTTCAATTTCACTTGTATTATTCCAAAGAAAAGCACTACCTTGATCCACTGAATTAATATACTCCACGCTACCACCAATACCCGTTGAATCAGACATAAGGGCATCTATGTTCAATCCAGCTACTAAGCGACCGCTCGCAAACACTTCCGAGTACTTGGTGCTACTATTTTCTATTACTTTTTCTACCTTAATTTCCTGGTCAACAATAGCATGTATTGGCGTCACGGGGCCTAAATTGTCGCGTAAGAATATAGAAAAAAAGCCAACTAAAAAAAGAACGGCGATAGAACCTTTGAAAAAAATAAAAAAGGCATAATGATCGCCTTTCTGTTGTATATCTAAAAATTTGAATTTTAATTTACTAAAAACACCCTCGACGTAGAGTACAATTCTTTTTATGTCGCGCATCTTTTTTATCAATTTATTGACAGACGAAGATGTGGTTTTTAATTTCTCGATAATATATTTCTATAGCTTAAGGGTTGAATAAATACACCATTCAGCTACAATCTAAGAGTATTTAATATATAATCTGCGTAATCAAAAATGCTGCTTTCGCAGCACTCCTATAGTATTCAGCATAGCAGTTACACCCTATTTGTCAATAGGTCTAGGTGGAAAAAGTGTTAATATCGCATAGTGACTGTATTACTATATTACTAGATTACAAAATTACTAAATTACCAGATTACAGAAACGCCGGATTACTAGATTACAAAATTACTAAATTACCAGATTATTTACATGACCCTGCGGTTGTACGGTTATATAGTCATCTTATTATGTAGTTATATAGCCGTCTTGTTACATGGTTATATGGTTATGTAGTTATTGTTATATAGTTATATAGTCATCTTGTTATTAGTTATCTTATTGTATGGATATTTTAAAAAATTTAAACGAAAAACAAAAGCAGGCAGTTAGTATAACTGATGGCCCACTTTTGATTTTGGCGGGGCCGGGAAGCGGAAAAACACGAACCCTTACACACAAAATTGTTTATTTAATTCTCAAACAAGTAAGCCCTCATAATATACTTGCCGTAACTTTTACAAACAAGGCCGCTTCCGAAATGAAAAACCGCGTATCGGGCCTGCTTTCTGGGCCAAATGTTAAAAATCAAATGTCCAGTGTGTCGTCGGCCATGCCGACGATCGGGACCTTTCACTCCATATGCGTAAAAATTTTACGAACAGAAGCTAAAAACTTGGGTTATAACTCAAGTTTCACTATATATGACGACCAAGATCAGTTAAGTTTAATAAAAAATATAATGAAAAGCTTTGAAATGGACACTGAACAACTTCCCCCGTCTCGCGTGGCTTCTTTTATAAATGACGCAAAAGATAATTTAGTGTCGCAGTCAGAATTTCAACTAACGGCGTATAATACAGCCACGGAAAAGACATCAAAAGTGTACAGCGAATATCAAAAAAGGCTGAAAAACATAAATGCTTTTGATTTTGGCGATCTTATTACGCAGGTTGTGTTCTTGTTTCGAGAAAATAAAAACATTCTAGAAAAATACCAAAATCGTTTTCACTATATTTTGGTGGATGAATACCAAGACACAAATACCGCCCAGTACACCTGGTTGAAACTGCTTGCGCAAAAAAACAACAACATCTGTGTAGTAGGGGATGATGCTCAAGCAATATATGGTTGGCGCAACGCTAATTTTAGAAATATCTTAAACTTTCAAAAAGATTGGCCTGACGCTGAAATTATAAAATTAGAACAAAATTACAGATCAACCCAAAACATAGTGCTCGGTGCCTCAAATCTTATTAAAACCAACACTCTTGGCTATCCAAAAAAACTATGGACCGAAAATACTATCGGAGATCCTATATTCATATGCGAACTGGGAAACGAATATGAAGAGAGTGAGTTTATAATAAGCCAAATAGAACGGCTCACTGAACAAAAGCAGTACCAACTTAAAGATTTTGTTGTTTTATATAGAACAAATGCCCAATCTCGCCCGATAGAACAAATGTTCTTGAAATATGATATACCCTACAAAATAGTTGGCGGGTTAAAATTTTATCAAAGACAAGAAGTAAAAGATGTTATTGCTTGGCTGCGCTTGTTACAAAATCCTTACGATGAAGCATCTGTTCAGAGACTCGAGCGATTAAAATTAAAGGATCTGCTAAAAAATACTCAAAACGAAGCACGGACAAAAAAGCAGGCGATTGGTGTACTGCTTAAAAAAATTAAAGACTGTGCTGGAGAAAACCCCAGTTTAGGTAAATTGTTAAAATATGTAATTGAAATATCAAATTTTGAAATTATGTTGCGCGACAGCACAGAGAAGGGGGAGGAAAAATGGCAAAACGTACAAGAACTCTTATCCGTCGCCCAAGACTACGGACAAATAAACGTACGGGAAGCCATAGATACCTTCCTAGAAAACGTAACTTTGGCGCAAGAAGCAGATAATATAGAATACAGCTCACAACTGGTGCACCTAATGACTCTTCATATGGCAAAGGGGTTAGAATTTCCAGTGGTTTTTATTGCAGGATGCGAAGATGGTCTTTTACCTCACTCAAGTAGCATGACCAGCGTAGAAGAATTAGAAGAAGAGCGTCGTCTTGCATATGTCGGGGTAACGCGAGCAAAAGACAGGGTTTATATGTTATTTGCGCGCCAACGGATGTTATGGGGAAATATTCAATCTAACCCTCCTAGCAGTTTTCTACATGAACTACCGCAAGAAAATATACAATTTAAACCCCTTTATGAAGAATTGGAAACAGAAGAAGATATCATAGAAATAGATTAGATGCTAACTAAATAACATATTACTAAATAACGAAGATGGTGCAAAATATAAAAAACTTATTAGAAAAATACAATGTAACACCGAACAAAGTGCTGGGGCAAAATTTTTTAATAAACGAAGGTGTCGCAGATGAGCTTATCAAAGCGACGTGCTTAACAAAAGATGATACTGTGGTTGAGGTCGGGCCGGGAACGGGTGTCATCACGAAAAAATTAGCGCAGATTGCAAAAAAAGTAATAGCTGTGGAAAAAGACCCTAAACTTATCCCAATTCTCCAAAAAGAACTAAAAACTTTTCTTAATATTGAAATTATAAACGAGGACATTCTTAAATTCAATCCCGCAAACTACTCACTACAAACTACCTGCCTACCGGACAGGCAGGCTCACTACTCACTACTTGGCGCCCCTCCCTATTATCTGACCGGACGCCTGTTTCGTCACTTTTTAGAACTCTCTCTTATTCGACCGACACAAATCTCCCTTATTATACAGAAAAATGTCGCTCAAAGAATTATTGCAAAACCACCAAAATCTAATATCCTAGCAACATCTATTCAATTTTATGGAGAACCAAGTATTATCAATATAATTTCTAAAAACTCTTTTTGGCCCCGACCCAAAGTTGATTCTGCTATTTTGGTGATTAAAGATATAAAAAATCCTACCACAAATGAGCAAAACTTTTTTAAAATTGTGCGCGCTGGCTTTTCTTCACCAAGAAAACAGCTCAAATCAAACCTAAAACAACAATTTAAACTAGATACGGCGTTGGAAATAGACTTTTCGCGCAGAGCAGAAACACTCACCATAAAAGAATGGGCATACTTAACAGAAAAACTGCGCTAGCGCAGTTTTTTGTTAGGGGAAAACTTCTTGAGCAAACGTGCTCTTCTATTGTATAATAAATCTATAACTAGTATGGATTTTTATAGAAAACTCCGCAAATTTTTTATTACAAAAAATCTGCATATGTCGCAGAGTATTCTTAGTATTTCGCTGTCCATAAGATACTCAAAATACTTCCTCACAGCTATCGTTTTTGTAGTATTTGGGGGATTTTTCTTTTCAGCGCAACCAACAGACGCGTTCGGATTTTTAGCGTGGTTCGGTGTTGGTTTATTAGCGGATATACTTACTGGTGGACACGTCTTAAGTGCCGTAGCAGCACCCTTCTTCGAAGCCTTAATGAAGATATTGACCGAATTTATATTTCCAATTGTTGAAGCTGTCATAACCTCAATATTATCCTTCATAAACTTCTTACTCACTGGAATTGTATATGTGGCAAAAACCATAATGGAGTTTGCTTTAAACTTTTCCCTTACCGCTCCTTACACAGACACAAGCCAAGGAGTTATAAAAGCCGCATGGCCGATATTTAGAGATTTGGCAAATATGGGACTTATTCTAGTACTAGTAGCTATCGGCATCGGGACAATACTTAACCTAAAGACAAACCGCAACCAATTGATGCCCTTTATTATAATCGCGTTTCTAATTAACTTTACTCCGATGCTTACGGGCATCGTTATAGATTTAAGTAACTTAACCGCACGTATCTTTTTTGACGCGGCGCAAAATGCCTCAAACGCGTTTCTAGCTGGGAATCCATTTTCAGGTTCAATGGACAGACTTGGGGGAAGCATACCACTAATAGGTAGAGGAATATCAGGAGATGCGTTCGGAGCAACAGATTTTTCTGGCATCTCAATTTTTGCCATAATGACTACCATATTTTTACTTGTCCTAATTTTTGCGTACTTACTGCTAGGCGCGCTATTTTTGGGTAGAACTTTGGCGCTTTGGTTGCTTGTTATATTTTCTCCTATAGCGTTTGTGGCTTATATACTTCCCTCGACCAGAAAAGTTTTTGATAACTGGTGGAACAACTTTTTAAAATGGTCCCTCATCGCAATACCCCTTATATTCTCTTTGTGGCTAGCGGGTATATTTTTACATAACACAAGTGTTGGTTGTCAGGCGATATCTCAAAGTGCGATAGAACAAAATATTGGCGAAAACTTAGAGGAAAACGACGGAACAATAACAGGAGAGTCGTCGTTAGCAGGAGATGACTACGCAACCATACTTTATCCTGTAACCGCCGCGCAAACCAATACCGGCACAAATATGATTTGCGGAATTACATCTATGATATTTGCTCTTGGGACGCTATTTGTTGGCATATCTATGAGCTTAAAAAGTTCTGCCACAGGGGCGAACATTATAATATCGCGCGCTAAAAAACTGAAAGATGCGATGATGAAAAAAGCTTCAAAGTGGGCAGGCACTGAAGCTGAAAAAAGGGGAAGACAACTTACGGCAAGACCGCTTTCAAAAGCGGGGCAGGGCTTGGCAGATTCTCGCCTTGGGCGCAGCGCTCTAGGGTCACCACTTCGCAACCTCGGGCTTGCGATGCAACGCCCTGCTGTAAAATGGGCTCAACAATATAAAGAGCACGAAAAGAAATTCCAAGGCATGAGCTGGGAACAAATGAAAGGAATGTTGTTTGAACGCACAGACAAAGGGTCTGCTGCGTGGGCATACGCCGCTAAAAACCACGCCGGAGATTTAAGAAAAACCTTAGATGATCCAAAAACTGGAGGTGGCCTAAGAAAAGTTATGAAAGCAAAGATGAAAAAAGCTAATTTACGAGGCGATGACTCTATGAAAGAGGTAGAAAAAATTGATCCAAAAACCGCAGCAGAAACAAAACATGCCGGTATCAGTGATGAAGGAAAACGACTAGATGCTATAAAAAATGAAATACATAAGATAGTAGAAAAGCTAGATGACAAAGCGGTCGCAAACCTATCTAATTCGTCTCTGGGAGATACTAGAGTTGTAAAAGCGCTAGAGGAACAAGGCAAGTTAACTAAGGGTGCCATTGAAAATCTGGCAAAAGAAGAAACACGACTTGCAACGCTGGACACCATTCTGCAAGAAAACTACAAAAAAGAATTGGTCAAAGAATTAAAGAAAATGACATCAGAAGAAAGAATAAAAACATTTGGATCAGTTGGATCACTTATAGCGAGAGGGGGGGATTTATCACCCGAAGCATACAAAAAATTCCTATCAAGTCCTGAAAACTATAAAAAAATGTTGCGATACAAAAAGGATAAAAGTGGGGGGCGTGTTAGCCCGTACTTGGAAACCATAGAGGCTCACCCTTATGCGGCGGCGTTTCACTTCACAACCAAAGAATCTGTCCGGGAAGGACTAACAAAAAAAGATTTCGAGACTTTTAGAAAAGAAATGACCTCAAAGGAAGATAAAAAATAACAAACACAAACATTATGTTGGATATTGCCCTTAATAACTACGTACAAGCATTTGATACAACTCCGCAGAAGATAAAGGATGTGCTTTTTGCCGACTTTACATCATCGGCAATAAAAAACATTACTCACCGACATAACGCGCAAAATAACATGCTGGATATATCTGCAACCATTGGTTATGTACTAGTTGGCCTTATTCCCGTAAAAAACATTATTGAAGTTTTAAAATTAGAAGCGCAACTTGATCAAAACACAGCTCGCAATATAGCCTATGACATACGCGAACAGATATTCGCGCCCATAGCTCAAGAACTTGCTTCAATACAAGCGCAAGCGCAAAACAGTTGGGGACAAATCAACGTACTTCAACCGCAAACAATGCTTACTGTAGCTCCTGTTTTAGACGAATCAATCACAAGAGAAAAACTACAAATGATTCCTCCTGCGTTACAAGACCATCCTGCCCTAGAACTCCCCACAAAAGTAGCGCCCGCCCCGCCTCAAAACTTGCCAACAGAACCAAAAGCAATAGACAATATTCCGCCCGACAATCGAATAGATTTAAGAGACAAAAGAGATACAAGGTTTTAACGCCTACTGATAAACCCGTACACTATTACTAGATTGCAGAAGTACCAAATTACTAGATTACAAAATTACTAAATTACCAGATTTGTTATCTTGTTATTTAATTATAATGCAATATTCAACTCCACAATTTATAGACAGGGAACAAAAGCTGCTGGGGCCACTAACTGTACACCAAACAGTTATTCTTGGTTTAACTACTGTGTTTTTGGTAATATCCTATTTTATATTTAATTTCTTTTTGTTTAGCGTGTTACTCGTAATTCTTGGAGGCACGAGTATCTCAATATCTTTTATTAAAATAAACGACAGACCAGTATACCAGTTTGTAACTTCTTTTTTTGGATATTTTTTAAAACCCCGCATATACATATGGCAAGGAGAATCTCAAAATCCTGTTGCGCAACCTCAAACCACGCAAAAGACACAACAAGAAACTGAGCCTCAAAAGAGATCTCCCCAAATTACAAAAAAAGAACTAGAAGAACTGACAGAATTTCTTAACAAATAATATGGCACAACCCTCAACTCAACAATTTATACCGATAGATAATATAAGAGATGATGTGGTTATTTTAAAAGGCGGGCAAATGCGCGCTGTTTTACAAGTATCCAGCATAAACTTGGCCCTAAAATCGCAAGACGAACAGGACGCAATAATTCAAAGTTACGGAGCGTTTCTTAATTCTCTAGAATTCCCGATACAGATACTCGCAAATTCCCGCTATATGAACCTAGACGAATATCTTAAAAACCTCAACGACATGATAGAGAAACAGCCATCCGAACTGATGCAGATACAAACCCAAGAATATATAAATTTTATACAAGAATTCTTGTCACAAGACTATGTAGTATCTACAAACTTTTACGTTACGGTGCCCTTCAGTCTGGTTGATATAGATATTCAAAAGGGCGGTGCGCAAGAAAGATTTAAAGCCTTACTTGGAAAACAAAGCGAACTATCCTATATAGACCCCAAAGAATTTGTATCTTACAGGAACCAACTAGTGCAGAGGGTTGAATTTATAGCAAGCGGTTTGCACAGAATGGGACTTGTTATAGATATGCTAAACACCGAACAGTTAATATCCTTGTTTTGGAGCTTGTACAATCCCGAGGACTTAAAAAAAAGGTCTTTAGTAAAATCATTATTTGAATAATATGAAGCAGCTTGACGCACAACAAATCAACCAGAAAGAACTTGAGCAAGAAAAAAAAAGGCGTTTAATAAATGTCCTGGCACCTCCGGTGGTAGAAATTGAAGCAGATTTTATAAAATTAGGTGGAGTATTTGTTCGTACATTATTTATATCAAGTTACCCTAGATTTCTTTCACAAAACTGGATCAGTCCAATTATAAATTTGGACGAAACTGTTGATGTGTCCATATTTATACAACCGATACCAACAGAATCTGTGCTTAAAAAACTGGAAAGCCAACTGACCGGCGTGGAAGCAGATATGATGGAGCGAGAAAAAAAGGGGCTGATTCGCGACCCATTGCTTGAAGCGGCGTATACAAATATAGAAGATTTGAGAGATAAAATGCAAACCTCAGAAGAGAGGGTATTTAAGTTTGGGTTATATTTAATGCTTTACGGAAAAACAAAAGAAGCGCTTGAAGATGTTGAAAATAAAATTAAATCCCTACTGGAAAGTAGATTGATATACGCAAAACCCGTTGTATACAAACAAGAACAGGGAATCGTGGGTGGACTACCTCTGGGTATAGACAACCTTAAATTAAACACGAGCCTAAACACATCATCGCTTTCTGCGTCTTTCCCTTTTGTTTCTTTTGACTTATCGGACAACAAGGGCATTCTTTATGGAATTAACCGACACAATTCAAGCCTAATACTATTTGACCGTTTCTCCTTAGAAAACGCAAATACTGTGGTTTTAGGAAAAAGTGGGGGGGGTAAAAGTTATGCTGTAAAATTAGAGATTCTGCGCTCTTTAATGCTTGGCATAGACAATATTGTAATAGATCCAGAAAATGAGTATAAATATCTTGCGGAAGCGACAGGAGGCAGTTTTTTTCATATATCGCTTACAAGCGGGGACCATATAAACCCTTTTGATATACCCCAACCCCAACCAGACGATAAACCTCAAGAGGTTTATCGGGCTAATGTAATAACCTTAATGGGACTACTCAAACTTATGCTGGGCTCTATGACCCCAGAAGAAGAAAGCGTTTTAAATGAAGCAATAGACCAAACTTATGCCTCATACGATATTACAGCGGACACAGAGAGTTTCTGGAAAAAATCTCCACCCCTAATGAGAGACCTCCAGGCCGTGCTAGAAAGCATGCAAGGGGGAGAAGCGCTTGGACAACGGTTAGAAAAATATACGAAAGGCATCTATTCAGGATTTTTAAACGAAAGAACAAACGTAGAGCTAAACGACCAGCTGGTTGTTTTAAGCATAAGGGATATGGAAGAGGAACTGCGCCCAATAGCCATGTATATAATAATTGACTATATCTGGGGAGCTATACGGCGGGAGCTTAAAAAAAGAATTTTAACAATAGACGAGGCTTGGTGGATGCTACAACAAAAAGAAAGTGCCTCGTTTTTGTTTGGAATTGCAAAACGAGCTCGTAAATACTTTTTGGGGTTAACAACTATCTCCCAAGATATAGCAGATTTTTTAAGCAGTGACTACGGCCGCGCTATTATTGCAAATTCTTCACTTCAAATTTTAATGAAGCAGTCTCCAACCACAATAGACCAAGTGCAAGAAGTATTTAATTTGACAGATGAAGAAAAACTACTGTTACTGGAGGACAATGTGGGCGAGGGTTTGTTTTTTGCGGGAACCAAGCATGTCGCCATAAAAATAATGTCCTCCTACATAGAAGACCAAATAATAACATCCGACCCAGAGCAACTGCTTGAAATAAAAAGAATGAAAGAAAATTAATATGGCTTTGCTCCACAAGAAATTAAAAAAGCGTATAGAAAAAGAATCTGTGTGGGGAGATAACTTCTTAATATTATTCTGGGCTATATTTATAGACATTATAGGATTTATTTCCGGATTATTGGGATTTCTTATTGTTCCTATAATATTTTCTAACATTCTAAGTTCCATAGCCGGTATTCCTATTTTTGTTTGGGGTTATAAAAAATATAAAAAACGCGGAGGCTTTGGTGTTTGGAAATACATAAAACAAGTCTGGAGGACATCTCTAGCAGAAACGCTTGTAAGCCCGGGACCATGGTTAACTTTATTCGTAAGAAAAACAATACGAGGTAAAAAAATATTTAAATTCTAAAATGCTAAACTTCACAAAAAAGTCCACAAGCATTCTTGCGCTCTTCATACTAGTTTTTGGCGGTTGGGGTATAAACGCAAACACGCATGACACACGAGAAGCTGATATAATATATACTCCGCCATCCGAAGCAACTACCACAGCGGGAGAACCCATAGAACTGGGACCTATAAAATGCAACGTTAACTGGCCACGAATTCCTATTCCGGGCGGAACTTTTGACCTAAACGAGTACTGCCAACCGGGCGCTTCAATAAGTATCGGCACCGTGATTGCCGCAATATATGCAACAGCACTCTGGCTTGGCGGTTTAATCGCATTTGGCGCTTTGTTTTATTCAGGGTTTTTATATATATTTTCTGGAAATGTTCCGGCAAATCGGTCTAAAGCGCGGGGTATGCTAGTTAATGTAGCATGGGGCATGGGAATACTACTACTTTCCTGGGTAACGCTCAGGTTGATAAATCCAGATATAACTAACCTAAAATTCCAAGAACCTCAAAAAACTAGAGTATGTCTGGACGCCAATCAGATAAACTGCATACCGGTGCCGGGTTTTATAGGAAGAGTCTCCTATAGCCCATACAATGCCGGAGATCCCTTGGAATCGGCTAGATGTATCGGGACAGGAGATGTGCGAGTGGGAGACTCCACTCTAAACAGTCTGGCAAATATTATGTGTGAAAGCGAAGAACTACTTAGAAAAGACGCCCATTCTTACCTAATACAGGCTGTCGGAAATTCAAATTGTTCTCAAGAGGATGTGGATGCGCTGTTGTTAAAAACAGAAACACTATGTCCTGCGAACCAGCCCGGAGATGAAGCGCTGGGAATAACCGGGGACACTGTGTCAACTGGTTTATGCTACTGGCAAGGACAATACGGTGGGGGAGCAGGAATATCTTTTGGAGCAAGCGGAGCTGTATATTTTCCGAATGACTATCTAGGCGATGCAGCTGATGATTTTTTGGAAATTGCTAACCTAGACATAATTGATGCTACGTCTCCCAGTGCCGAATTCGTTAATGCTATTCAAAAAAACCTTGACGCTGTTTTTGACTATTGTTCAAACGAAGATTCTAACCCCAACATCTGCATACTACTGGACGAAGACGAATCCAACATCGCTGACCTAAACCCAGCACGAAGGGAGGCGCTACGTTGTTTCTGCACCAGGGACATATTACCATCCAAGTGGAACCCATCTTTCCCTGAATGCAACTAAACACCCTTTATGATTATTAAAAATAAAAAATACATAATACTGGGCTTATCTATTTTGGTACTATTGCCTACTACCTTTGTATACGCCGCAGAGTCCCCAAACATAATCTTTAATACGAACTTCCCAGCAATTCCCGCTCCAGTACCAGGAGGGTTTTTTGATTTAAATTGCATAGAAGGATTAAACTCTAATCTGTGTAGTAGCAACTTTGAATATGCTCCAACTATTGGAAACATAATTTTATTTATATTTACCGCCGCGATATGGATCGGCGGACTTGTCGCATTTGGGGTTTTATTCTACGGCGGGTTTTTATATATATTTTCTGGAAACGCTCCGGCTAATCGATCTAAAGCGCGAGGCATGTTGGTTAATGTAGCATGGGGAATTGGGATTTTACTCCTTTCTGTTGTATTTTTAAACTTAATAAACCCTGATGTTGCTAACTTGCGTTTTGAGAACCCCGAAGCCATCCAAACTTGTCCCGACGGCACAACTGATTGTATAACCTACCCAGAATTGCCAAAACAATACAACACATTTGGATGTAGTTGGAACGAACAGGAAGACAAGTGCGAAATAGCCCAAGATACCGTAGCGTGTACACTTGGGTTTAAAACCTCTGGTGTGTGTGAAAAAGTTAATGGACTTCATAACCAAAATAGCTTACTTGATAACGAAAAGGTTTGTAAAAGCTTAAAATCAAATGCTTGCGCGCTAAGTTCTGAGGGCGAAGACGCAGTTGGCAATGTTGGTTCCTATGTAGCATGTCTTGGAACTTGCCTGTCACAAGGAAAATTAGAGGCAACATGCCAAAACGAGTGTTCTGTTTATACAGGAGGGGGCAGCGGATACTCTTGCCGGGAAAGATGCCAGGAAACCCTTCCTCCACAACTAGCGCATGAGTGTTCAGAGCTTCCGTCATGCTTAGAAACTCCCCCCGGAGTTACACCTGCAGCTGACGGATATTTTAAACTACCCGCTTCAAATTTTTATACCAAAAGATACGAAGACGCATCGTGTGGCAAATTAGAACTAATACAAGCAATATATGTTGTGGCAAAAAGATGGTCAGAAATAGGGGGGTCTAAAATGAATGTAACGGATTTAAACGGGGGAGGAGATTACAACTCCGGAGTTTGCCACTCAACCCATAATAGAGGCATCGACGTTGATATTCATATTGAAGGTGTAACGCTGCACAAAACAGCAAATTCTGGAGAGTGGCTAATTAAACTGGGTAAACTACTAGTGGACACCGGGGTCGTGTCAGGATTCATACACAGAACTGATGCTCCCCAGGATGCCGCAGCTTTAGAAGTTGTTAATAGATACTTTGAGAATAAATTCCCAAATCGAAACCCCTGGCACCCACCATGGGCTCTAAATGAGGGGTTCTGGAGGACGGATACTGCAGGTAATCACGAAGATCATATGCACATACATATTGGCGACTCAGACGGAGCAACGGGGACAGGAATTCAACCTGGACCATACAATAGGTCTTGTAGTAGGGATACAACCTTAAGATATTATTCGAGCTCCGATTATTGTTGCTATAGAACAGATGGAGGGCAACAAAAGTGTGGTTAGTTGTTTATTATTAACATAAAAGTAAATGAAGCATAATCTGAAAACTTTATTAGCCTTTGGCGGCTTACTGCTGGGTTTAACTTTGATATTTGTATTTATAAATAGGTTATGGGATGTACAAGATCCAGAAACTTTTGTAATAAAGAGAACAGACCAAACAACAACGCAATGGGATAGAATTTTACAACAAAAAGACACAGAGAACGCAAAGATTATAACTAATGTATACGACGGCTACGAAATAACAATTCCAAAAAATTGGCTAGCTCCCCAAAAAAGTCCCTCTGCCCTACGTCTATATTCATACGAACAGCTACAATACCGTACAGAAAAAAATCTATTAGAAAATATAGAAAAATGGCCCCCACTAGAACACGAGATGCCGATATTCAGTATAGATATCTTAGAAAAAATAGAAAAAACCCCTCTAGATGTTTGGCTAAACACCTCGCCCTTTGTAACAAACGTCCTCCCTGGTGAATTAATTTTTAAAAAAATAAAAATAAACACTTTGGAAGCCTTGAAAGCTATACAACAAACATATGAAGAAGACGGTAGCCTAGGACTTATGCAAAGTGTCTTTGTTGTGTCTGGTAAGAATAGAGTTTACATCTTAACCTGCGCCGACGACTTACAAAAATGTGAAAACGCGATAAAAACCTTTAAAATCCTCGAATAAGTGGGCCCACAAATCAACAAATAAACGTTTCAAACCTGGTTTGAAACGTTTATTTGTTGATTTTTAATCCAGTTGCTGATCGGTTTTGGAGAGTAAGTTTGAAGGTAATATCTTATGAAGTCTAAGTAAATAAGAAGATGCTATAAATATCCCAACACCAAACACGAATACCCGCATGAACCGGTTAGCACCAAGAGGTGTTTGTATGTCCGCTATAGCGTAAAACACAAACCCCCCAACAACAGTAGCAACTAACACCGCCCGAAACAACACAGAAAACGAGATACTAAATTTAGTCTTCGTTCTTACAATATAAACTATGTAAATAAACACTAGTAATTCGGTGGCAACCGTGGTCCACGAAGCTCCCAAATAAGAATACTTAGGTATAAAAATTAAATTAGCGACAAAATTAAAAATAAATCCGGCTACGTAAGCCCACATTGCTTTTTTTTGTAAATCCAAAGCTACCACGCTGTTGCCAAAAAGGGTAGCTAAAAATATTATACCTGTTGCAATAAATAATATCTGAAGTGGCAAACCAGAGGGTAAAAACTCTGTTCCCCCTATAAAATTTACTATTGAATAAGAGAGTAAAACCCCACAAACCACCGCCGTCAATGTTACTGTAAATATCAACTCCACTAAACGGGAAAGTAAATGAGAAAACTTTTCTTTATTTTCTTTCGCATAACGTGAAAGAATAGGGAGCAAAAGACCAACAAAAGCTGCTGGAAAAAATATCAAAACCTCCAAAATCTTATAGGCTACGTTGTATGTTCCTACTTCTTCCTGCGTTTTTATGATAGATAAAAGAAGTGTGTCTGATTTAAAATATAGAAGTGTAAAAATAATAGAAATAGCAATCGGATAGGTGGTTTTTATAATTCTTCGCCACTCTAAATTTCTAAAAGTTACCTTAAACGGAACTAAACGACGAACAAACACCAAGTCAACTACAAATATAACAAACACCCCCGCAAGTACAGCGCTTAGATAGTGAAACAGTCCGCCCCCCCTGACAAAAAAGAACCATACAAAACCCAACTGAACAACCCGGCCCAAAACTTCAGCGAACGCCGCTTTATAAACTTGTAAATATTTCTGAAAAACTCCCAAAAAAAGCTGTGTTAAAGAAAGCATAACAAATGCGGAAGATGCAAAAACTATTCCTAGTTTAAGCTCGCGTGAATACGGAAACAAAAATACCAACACGCTCGCCAAGGCCATAAAAAATACGGCCACAATAAGCCGTAGCGTAAAGAACTGTCCCACCAACTGTTTTTCCTGTTCAGGTTTTTGAGATATCTCTTTGGTCAATAAAGAATACAACCCCAAGTCCGCTAAAATTTGAAAAGTAGACAAATAAGCAACGCCTGTTGCGTATTGCCCAAATCCAAAAACACCAAGGGAGCGGGTAATGAAACCCAAAATCACGAGCGAAATGCCCCCGCCAAGAACCTTGCCTAACGAAGAAGCAATGGTATTAAGTGTTATTTTCCTCAACATTATTTTTTAAGCTTAACGACGATTCTGCGCTCGCGCCCCTCGCCCGTACTTTCAGTTTCCACGTCGCTAAATTCTGAAAGCGCGCTGTGTACTATGCGTCTATCAAAAGCGGTCATGGCCTCCATTTCTATATCTTTATCTTCTCTCAACGCTCGAGTGCGAGTAAAGTGCGCCATATCTTTTAAAAGCTCCGCGCGCTTTCTCTTGTACCCGTTAATATCCAGATCCATCACAACTTCATCCCCATGCTTTTTTCTGACCATCAAACGAACTAAGTGTTGTAGCGCGTTTAGATTCTTGCCTTTTTCTCCTATCAGCTGGCGAGGCTCATCAACAAAAACGTCCACAAAAAATCTGCCATCTTCTTCAATAACCTCCGGCGCTTGCAAAGAAATATATCCAGTTTTCTCCAACAACTCTTGAACGTCTCTTTTTAAATCCAACGCTATTTTAGATTTCATGTTGTTATTTTATTTAAAGATTTGTTAATAAAAAGCTGTTGAGCAAAAGAAAACACGGTAGTTACAAACCAGTAAAGAACGAGCCCCGCAGGAAAACTCTGCGCAATAAAAAAAGTAACCAGAGGCAAAACATATATCATCTGTTTACCCATCATTCCTTGTAGCCCAGAATTTCCGCTTGTCCCTATTTTTTTCCTTTGGCTGAAAGTGATGCGCGATACCATAAATTGAGAAAACGCGGCAAGAAACGCCAACACCATGGAAACTTCTGTCAAAGGAACTAAACCAAGAAAATTAGTGTTTATACCGGAAGGAGCACCGACGAAAGAGTATAACCCGTTTAAAGTTTCGGGCGTAAGTTGTATCGAAAATACCTTATACAAACCTATAATAATTGGCAGTTGTATTAAAAATGGCAGACATCCAGCAAAAGGATTAATATTATTTTTCTTATAAAACTCCATGACAGCTTGCGACTGTTTTTGGCGGTCGTCTTTAAATTCCTTCTGAATTTCTTTCAACTGTGGTTGTAGCTGCGACATCTTTTTTTGAGAAGAAAGCGCCTTATGAGACAAAGGGAAAAGTATAAGGCGCGTTATAACAGTAACAGCTACAATCGCCCAACCCAAACTATGCCCGGGTAAATAATCCACGATAAAAATCAAAAGATTAAGTATGGGCCTAAATATTATTTCATTAAAAATTGTTAGTAACATAATTAAATTAATGGCATTTTTTTAACTGCGCAAACCCCGCTTTTAAGCCATGAAGCGCTCCGCGCTCCTTAATCGCTATTTTTGTGTACTGTGAACATGTCGGGCGGAACTTGCACTGCCCTACTGTAAAAAAACTTACAACACCGTGGTCTGGCGACAGCGTCCATTGATAAACTGTTATTAAACCTAAAAATAAAAAACTGGGAGTTCTTTTGGCCCAGCTATTGGTCAGTCTATTTTTAAAACATATTGGTTTTTTTAAATAGTTGTATTGCATCTTCTCTTAAATCTTCAAATTTCCTATTTTTAATGTCTTCATTACCTATAATTATAATGTCAAACCCTAAATTTAAATTCCCAATAGCCTCACGAGCCACATGGCGCAAAACTCTTTTGTAATAGTTCTTTTTAACAGAGGTTTTTGCAATCTTCTTGCTAACAGCGACACCGACTTTTATAATTCCAAAATTATTTTTGATAATTCTTACATAAAAAAATCTCCCTCTGTATACACGACCCTTGGCAAGTGTGTATTCAAATTCTTTCGTGTTTAATCTGTGTTTTTTAGAGAACATATATTAAACCGCCAAACGTTTTCGTCCTTTGCTCCTGCGACGCGACAAAACTCTACGCCCATTCTTTGTGGCGGCCCTCTTTAGAAATCCATGGGTTCTTTTTCTTCTACTTTTGCTTGGATTATATGTTTGTGCTTTTGTCGTCATATTTATAACTTTACCACTTTAATGAACTGTTTTCAAGTTAGGAAAGTGATTCCACACACACTCCACAACTTATACCCAAAATTCGTAAAAAATCAAGATTTACAACATGGTATGTGCTCGTGGTAGAATGGAATAGAATTAATCGCCCACACTTAGTTATCGTATCCGCCAACTACAGACTGCGACAAAAAACTAAACGTAGTCCATAGACACCTTGTGGGTGGTGGCAAATAAAATTATGAATGAGTATGATTTGTGGCAAGTCGTTTTAACTGAAATAGAACCTCAAATATCAAAAGCTAATTTTGTTACTTGGTTTAAAAACACTTATATATCTTCCAAAAAAGATGGGGTTGTTTCTGTTGCAGTACCTAATGCGTTCAGCAGAGAATGGTTAGAAAATAAATATACCAAACCAATAATGAGATCGTTGAGAAACACATCAAGAGACATTAGAGAGATTCGCTATATAATAGAAAACAAAAAACCTACGATTATTACGGCCCAAAATCAAACAGTAGAAAAAAGGGACATTGAGGAAACACAGTTACAGTTTGAAGAGTTACAAATAGATAGTGTAACCAATCTTAACCCAAAATACTCCTTTGACAACTTCGTTGTAGGCTCCTCCAACGAGTTGGCGCATGCCGCAGCCATCTCAATAACAAAAAAACCCGGAGCATTGTATAACCCACTATTCATATACGGGGGGGTGGGACTAGGAAAAACACACCTGCTTCAAGCGATAGGAAATACTTTTGCCCAAACCAGAAAAAAAGTTCTTTACATAACGTCCGAACGCTTTACAAGCGAGTTTATAACCTCTATATCCAACCAAACAATAGATAGTTTTAAAAATAAATATAGAAACAAGGATGTTTTAATAATAGACGATATACAGTTTATAGCTGGCAAAGAGCAGACCCAAGAAGAGTTCTTCCACACATTCAACACCCTACATGAAACAAACAAACAAATAATTCTTAGCTCCGACAGAACCCCACGGTCCATACCAACCCTAGAAGAAAGGTTGCGATCCAGGTTCGAGGGTGGGATGTTGGTAGACATAGGATACCCAAACTATGAGATGCGGGTAGCTATTTTAAAAACGAAGGTTAAAAGTAAAAATATCTTTTTATCCGAGGAGGTTATTAACTACATAGCAAACAATATACAAAAAAACGTACGAGAATTGGAGGGTGCCCTTAATTTGGTCATCGCCTCCTCAAAACTCAACAACAACGAGACGAACCTAGAACAGGCTAAAAAAATACTATCTCACATAACCAGCAAACCAAACAAGCCGATTAGTTACAAAAAAATATTTAAGACAGTTTCTGATTTCTATGAGATAGAGGAAAAGTCTCTTTTGGGCAAAAATAGAAAAAGAGAAATTGTTTTACCCAGACAAATTGCTATGTTTTTAATGCGGTCTGAACTAAAAGCCTCTTACCCGTTTATAGGAGAAAGGTTTGGTGGCAAAGACCACACAACAGTCATGTATGCTTGTGCAAAAATAGAAAAAGAAGTAAACACTAATCACAATTTAGAACAAGAAATAGGACTGATAAAACAACAAATATATAGTGACTAATATATCAATTTTGTGGAAAAGTTGTTGAAAAGTGTGTATATATCCCTTAGGATATCTATGTTGAAAAAACTCTAATCGTTTTCTAAAAAATAATTAACCCGCTTCTTTCCAACAAAAATCCACAACGTTATACAAACTAGTTTGCACAGGTTTTTCCATCTAACAAATACTGATCACAAAGCCAAAAAATAGTTTTTGAACAAATTTATAACTATACTATAACAACTATGAAACTGTATATAAAAAAAGAGTTATTTCTGAAAGCAATAAGCGCAACCGAAAAAAATACCGGAAAAAATTTTACATTACCTATATTAAACAATGTTTTAATAAAAACTGTTGAAAACATATTGCAATTAACCTCTACAGATTTGGAATTAGCAACAATTGCTGAGGTGCCTGCAAAAATAGAAGAAGAAGGAAGTATCGCGATGAACCCAAAAACCTTAAGCGGTTTTTTAGTCAATTCCCCAGAGGGAGAAGTTTTATTAAAAACAAAAAAAGACATCTTACTTGTAGAGCATAGAAATTATAAAACAAACATTAAAGGTTTTTTAGATAAAGATTTTCCATTATTACCAAAAACAGATAAAAAGAAGTTTTTTACAATTCCGTCTACCATTATCACCAGTGCTTTGTCCCAAGTAATAAATTCTGTCTCTATCAGTGATTTGAAGCTGGAACTCACAGGAGTGTTTTTTAAGATTACAAAAAATAATATTAAACTGGTGTCCACGGATTCTTTTAGATTATCTGAAAAAACACTTTCTAGAGATAAATCAGAAAATGTTAACGAGGAAAGTTTTATATTGCCGACGAAAGCGGCGAACGAGATTATAAGAAATTATCAAGACCTCAACGATATTTTGTTTTTTTATATAGACAAAAACCAAGTTACTATACAAAATGAGGAAAACAAAAAGGTAAATTTAAAAATTATATCCAAAATTATTGAGGGCGAGTATCCAGAATATTCCCAAATAATACCCAAAGAATTTACAACAAAAGTAATTATTTCTAAAAAGGAGTTTGCGCAACAAATAAAAAGCGCGGGCTTATTTGCAAGCAGAATAAACGACATTACTCTCAGGGTTGAAAAAGATAAATTGACAATACATTCGCAAAATAATGATGTAGGAGAGTTCAGTTCTTATATTGAGGCCCATGTGGAGGGGGAAGAACAGGAAATGAGATTTAATTATAACTACCTTTTATCTGGGTTGAATAATATAGAAGGAGATGAAGTTGTGTTTAAGATAAATAGGTCTGACGGCCCAACTCTTGTGGAATCTGTTAAAAACAAAGATTACTTCTATATTCTGATGCCAATTAGAAAATAAATTTAATAAACCCCCGATGCGTCGGGGGTTTATTAAATGTCGGATTGAGCAGGAACATTTCCAACCCAATTTTGTATGGCTGCTTCCCAGTTTTTATACTGGGGATCATCTTGCGAGGTGTCAGAAGACAGAGGATTTTTCTTTGATATGTAGTGAAGTATGGTGTGGGGTATTGTAATAATTCCGTCTAACATATTTTTTCCCATTGTTTCAATTTTAGGGTCTATAAATTTTTTTTCATTTTCTATAGAAGTTAGTTTGAAGTAAAACTCTTTTTCTTTTAAGTCTGCTTCCTCTGCGATTTTTTTTGCGTATGCTTCTTTAAAAAACCGATTCCAAATAGGAACAGCGGCGGATACACCGGGTGCATTGATCATTGCTTCGTTATTATTGTTTCCTACCCAAATGCCCGCGGCTAAACTTGGTGTATATCCGACCACCCAAGCGTCTCTAAATTCTTGTGTAGTCCCTGTTTTTGCAGCTATATCTAGCCCGTCTATTGTTAGGTTACTTACCCGCCCAAAGACCCTAGAGCGGAACTCGTCTGTGCTTAGAATATAATTTATCTGATCTGCCACGTTTTCTTCTAAAACTTTTTCTGACTCTTGGCGCAGTTCCTCTAAAATATTTCCTTCCTTGTCTTCAATTTTTAGTATAAATTTGGTTTTATTTCTTGTTCCTCTGTTTGCGAAAGTGCTGAACGCCGAAGTCTGTTCTAGAAGCGTTACATCAGCGCCACCTAATACTAATGAGAGGCCGTACCCAGAGCGGTCTTTTAAAGATTCAACTCCTAATTTTTTTGCTAAATCTATTGTGTTTTCAATTCCCGCAAGATATAGAGTTTTAACCGAACTTATGTTGCGAGATTCTGCCAAAGACTCTTTCATAGATATAGCTCCAAACTGGAGCGAGTCATAGTTATTCGGATGGTAACAATCAAGTCCGTACTGGTCTTTGTCTTGCGTTGCGGACCAATGGCAATCTGGGTTGAATTCGGTTTTTATATCGTATAGTATTGTATCTGGTGTGAAGCCCTTCTGGAATGCGGCAGCGTACGCGAAGGGTTTGAAAGCAGATCCCGGTTGTTGTAGAGAGGTTGCTATGTTCACTTGAGGGTCAAATAGACAAGTTTTTCCAGGAACACATCCTTGAGGATAAGAATCGCCTAAGTAGTTTTTAGACCCGACCATAGCAAGAATTTGTCCGGTATTTGGGTCTATAGCAACTAGGGACGCATTGTGCGCATTAAAATTTGTTTGATTAAACTCCGCTCGTTCTTCTACTGCTGTTTCTGCTATATTCTGAAGTGTTTTATCTAGTGTTGTTAAAACCCTAAGTCCTGCTTGTTGAACAAAACTAACCCCATATTTTTCTTCTAGATACTGTTTTACCATTATTACAAAATGAGGAGATCGAATAGAACCAGGCCTTTGTTTGAGTGTTGTGTCTTGCGACCGGGCTTCGCTATGTTGTTTTTCGGTTATGTAACCAAAATGAAGCATTCTATCCAACACGTATTTCTGGCGAGCTTCTAGGGCGTCTGGATTGTTGGTGTAATATGTCGGGGCTTGGGGGAGTGCGGCAAGCAGTGCAGATTCTGCCAGAGTCAGATTTTTTGCGCGTTTGCTAAAATAAATTTGCGCCGCCGCTTCTGTTCCGTATGCGTTAGATCCGTATGGCACATAGTTTAGATATCCGGTTAGGATTTCTTCTTTCGTGTATAGTACCTCCATTTCTATAGCAAGTATGGCTTCTTTAATTTTTCTAACGAAAGTTCTTTCGGGGGTTAGGAGGAGGTTTTTAATGTATTGTTGTGTAATGGTTGAACCACCCTGTCGTATACTGCCTCCTTTTATATTTACCCAAACAGCCCGCAGTATCGCCTTGATATCTATGCCCCAATGATGATAAAAGTCATCATCCTCGGCAACTATAGTCGCCCAGCGCATGTAGTCCGGCATATCTTGCGCGCTGATGACAGTTCTATTATATTCGTCGTAAATATCATAGAGAATAGAAGTACCGGTTCGGTCCAATATTTTTGTGCTTTCTGGAACAAACAAGTCATTAATTGCATCGCGTCTAGGCAAATCTTTGGCAAAGTAAATAAAAAGAAACGCGACAAAAACAAAGCCGGAAAACGAGGCGTAGCCGACCACTTTTAAAGTCTGTTTTTTGTTTTGGGATATATAGGAAAAGAGTTTTTTTGCAGAGCGTTTAAGTTTTGTCAGTAAAAATAGGGCTACGTAACCCAATATCTTAAACATTTTCCATATGTATATGAGGACTTTTTTTAGGTAGTATTTTGCAGTATGATTTATCATAAACTATAGTATACTACTATTATATCAATGAATTTTCAATGCGTATGGATATTAATTTTACACAAAGAGACATTTTAGAAAGGGGGGTGGAAGAAATTATAGAGATTACAAGCTTAAGAAAAAAGTTAAAATCTGGCAGGAAATTGCGGGTTAAATTAGGCATAGATCCAAATGCGCCGGACATACACTTGGGTCACACGGCGCCTCTTTGGAAGCTTCGACAGTTCCAAGAATTAGGACACAAAGCAGTGCTTATAATAGGAGATTATACAGCTTCTATAGGAGATCCTTCGGGGAAAGACGAAACACGTCCTAGTTTAACAGAGGCGCAGATTAAAGGAAACTACAAAACTTATGAAAAACAAGCGTTAAAAATTTTAGACAACAAAACTCTGGAGGTTAGGTATCAAACAGAATGGTATAAAAATTTTAATCTGAAAGATGTATTAAATTTGTTAAGGAAAGCTTCAGTTGGACGGCTTTTGCAACACGAAACATTTCGCGAACGACTTAAAAAAAAACAACAGTTCGCTGTGCATGAGATTATATACCCGTTTTTACAGGGATATGATTCTGTTGCCGTAAAAGCAGATGTTGAACTAGGTGCCACGGAACAAAAGTTTAATTTGTTGATGGGAAGGGAACTGCAAAAAGCATATGGACAGGAACAGCAGGATATTATTACGAATCCGTATTTGTTGGGTACGGACGGGAAAGAAAAAATGAGCAAATCGTTGGGTAATTATATAGCTATACAAGACAAGCCCACGGAAATGTTCGGCAAGGTTATGAGTATACGAGATAGTGAAATTGTGCAGTATTTTGAACTTGTCACACCCGTACCGTTTAAAAAAGTGCAAGAAATAAAAAAATTAAAAATAACCGGAAAAACCGCACGGGACTTAAAAGTACAACTTGCCGGAGTTATAACGGAGTTATATTGGGGCAAGGAAGAGGCAGAGAAAGCGCAGGAAAGATTTGAAACACAATTCCAAAAAAGGGGAGTGTCAAAAGGACTAAGCGTGGTGCGTGTTTCTGGGTCTGATAGCACAATCATCACAATACTAGTTGATGCTGGATTTGTGTCTTCTAAAAACGAGGCTAGAAGGTTAGTAGAACAAGGGGCTGTATATTTTGATAATGAGAGAATGGCAGAGTATAACGATCCTATTCCTAAACGCTCTTTTATACTTAAGGCAGGAAGAAAGATGGCAAAAATAGTGCCAAAATAAAAAAGAGGTGTACACCTCTTTTTTATTTTGGCTTAGTGTTAGAATAAGTTTTGGTAATTTCGGCACTTTTTTTTGTTAATCCCGCACTTCTAGTTTTTTTACTTTTTTGAATTTTGTATTCGTATACCAAGCCGTCTATATTGTTAATAAAGTAACCTTTTTTCTTACCCTTTTTAGTAAACCCAGCTTTTTTGAAGGACAGCTGTCTTTTTTTATTGTTAGCTGGAACGATAACATTGATTTTTTTGTTTTTCGCAGTTTTGGATATCTCTATTAATTGTCGTATCATCCTTCTTCCCATTCTTTGTCCGCGGAAGTCCTTGAGTATACCCATGCGTGTTATTCTGCGCATTTTGCCACTTAAATAGTGGGTCATAAAAGCTATGGGCTCTTGATTTTTGTAAATTACAATAAGATCTCGTTGCAAAACTGTGTCTAGAAAATCTTTTTTTGTAAACGGCTTTTCAGTTTGTTCTGGATTGTCTTTTTCTATCTTGTATAAAGTATCAAATATTTTCTTTTTAGTTTTTGTGTCAAATTCTGTTTCTATGCTCCACAAATATTTTTCTTCTATGTAGGATATTAACTTTTCTGCCACGTTAATTTTGGTTGCGGATTCAAAGCCCTCAAATCCGGGGAAGATATTTACCTCTAAAATATAGTGTTTATTTTTATATTTAATGATATCTACTCCCGCAAACTCTGCGTTAAATATTTTTGCCGCTTTTAGCGCTAGGCGTTGCATTTCAGGCGTTACTTCGGCTTCTTCCGCCGCACCTCCTAAAGACACGTTGGCCCTGAATTCCCCTTCTTTGGCTGTTCTTTTCATAGCGCCTATTACTTTACCCCCTATCACTATGACCCTGTAGTCATGTTTGGTCGGTATGTATTTTTGTATCAACACCTTGCCCGGACCAGAGACCCCCACTAGGTTCTCTATTTGTTCCGTCTTTTCTATAAGAAACACTTGAGCACCCCTTGAACCTTCAACATTTTTTGCTATGTATGGTTTTTTAAATTTTTTATAAACAGTATCCGGTGTGTGCTTTCCTGTATATAGAAGGGACGTTACAATAGGAAGCCCATTTTTAGCTAGCAAGTAATGTTGTAGTAGTTTATCGTAGAAGGGTATTTTTATTATGGTTTTTTCGTTCAGTACGTGTTTATAGTGTTCGTTTATATATCGAACCAGAAGTAAATAGTGTCGATATAAATGACTTACATATGTTGTTTCTTCTTTTCCTTTAAATAGTGGATTTCTTGGGATTATGTAATCGTAGTATTTTAGATCGGTTCCGTTTGGTCTTTTTATAACCACGCCTTTTTTAGAAAATTGGAAAACAAGTCCACCCCAAAACATGTAGTTTACCGTGTGACCTCTTTTTTTAAGTTCTTGTACCAACCTTCTTGATACGTACGGTAGTTTTTTAGCGCTAAATCCCAGTAGTAATATTCTCATATTTTTTAATTACCCTACTTAATGCTAAAATGAGGTTCGCAAAATGTTTTTCGTTTTGTCTAACTTCCTCATTAAGTTCTAGTTGGACTGCGGGTATGTCTAGATTTCTTCTAACGTGATAGGTCAGTGTTTTACTACCAGGTCCTTTGACTGACCTGAAAAATCCTTTACTCACGTCCTCTTTTAAGAAAAAAGACTCAAAGCTTTTTAATAGTAGTTCTTCGAGGGCCTGGTCATGTTTATGTGTTTGAGGGAATATAAAATCATAGTCAATTAAAAAAGGTCTTGAATGTTTTGATCCATGAACATCGAGCACTAAAGATATATTATTCTCTTTTACTATTTCTCTAACAAATTTTTTGTATACCCTATAAACTTTTTTGTCCCAGTTTTCTAAAATACTTTCGCCGGTTTCTAATTGGGTGAATATGCCCCATACTCCGATTTCGTCGCATAATACCTCTACAATCTCTGACACCCTTTTTTCGAATTTTGTGTAAGGACCCTCCTTATCTTCTTTTAATAACGGAACAGCGTGAGGCGCGGAGATTAGTACAGGAAACTTGCCTTCTATGATTTTTATATTTGGGTGTTCCATATTATGTTCTTTCTAGGTAATTCAACGAACTGGCACAACACATAGCAACCGCCAACGCGTCAGCCGCATCATCTGGGTGTGGCACTTCGTTTAGTTTTAATAAATTTTTAACCATACTCTGTACTTGTTTTTTGTCTGCTTGGCCATATCCGGTTACAGCTTGTTTTACTTGTAGTGGGGTAAATGAATAACATTGTTTATGGTTATCTGCGGCAAGAAGCAACACGATACCCCTGGCTTGGCTGACAGTTATGAGCGTTTTTTGATTTTTAAAATAAAAAATATCCTCGACAGCAATAACGTGAGGATTGTATTGTTTTACCATACTTTGCAGTGTTTTGTAAATATCCCCTAGTCGTAGATGTTCGGGAGTATTCATATCTGTTTCTATTATACCATGTGCTATATGGTTTATGTTAGAATCCTCGAGGCTTATAAGCCCGTATCCCATACGCGCGATTCCAGGGTCAATACCAAGTATAATTTTTTTCGCTTCGCTCATAAGATTATAGGTATTAGGTGATAGGTATTAGGTCGCTACGCTCTTGGGTTTAAAACTTACCAGCCCAAAACCTATAACCGATAACCTACTTTGTGTTTGAATAAATTGCTTGTACATCGTCGTTTTCATCAAGTGCCTCAAATAATGCCTCTAGTTTTTTTTGGTCTCCTTGTGAGATTTCTATTTCATCTTTTGCAACCCACTCTAGACCACTATCTACATTTTGAAAACCTTCCTTTTCAAGTATAGATTGCATTGCTTGCAAGTTGTTTATATTTGTATAAATAATCACGCATCCCTCTTCTTCTTTCATGTCTTGCGCTCCTGCGTCTATCGCACGCAGTTCAAATTCTTCTATATTTTTTACATTATCCTTGGGTATTTTTAGTACACCTACATATTGGAACATCCAGCGAACACCACCCTCTCCAACTGGTTTTCCGTTATTTTTGTTTAATATTTGTTTGACTTCAGACGCAGTTCGATTTCGGTTGTCAGTAATTGTTTGTATAAGTAATGCCGAATTCCCAGGCCCGTATGCTTCCATAAGCAGTTCTTCTAGTTGTGTGCCGCTTTTATCTTCTCCCGTACCCTTTTTTATGGCGGCTTCAATTTTATCTTTGGGCATGTTTAGCTCTTTTGCTTTTTCAACTTCCGTACGGAGCGTATAATTTGCTCCTAGGTCTCCGCCCCCATGCGTGGCGGCCACTGTTATTATCTTTGCAAGTTTACCAAAAACATCAGCACGTTTTTGGTCCATCGCAGTTTTTTTGTTTTTTATATTAGCCCATTTACTGTGACCAGACATAATTTTGTTCAGCTTCGCCTCACAAAATCGTAAAACTTGAAACTTGAAACCTATAACCTTAAGTCCTAAATGTTTGATGAATGTTTCATGTTCTATGTTTCAAGTTTTAAGAAGTGGATCGTTAGCCAAGTAAAGTATTTTCTTGTTGTGGCAAGTGCAGACCCAAGTGTTTATATGCTGCAGGTGTTGCCACTCTTCCGCGCGGGGTTCTTTCTAAAAATCCGATTTGCATTAGGTATGGTTCGTAGACTTCTTCTATGGTCTCTATTTCTTCAAAAGTTCCCGCGGCAAGCGCCTGAACTCCAACTGGCCCCCCCGAAAATTTACTGATTATTATTTCCAGAATCTTTCTATCCGTGGGTTCTAGGCCAAGTTCGTCCACTTCAAGCATTTGCAGAGCGTTTTTTGCGGTTGACAAATCGATATGGCCTTGGTTTTTTATATCTGCATAATCACGTATGCGTTTTAAGAGGCGATTAGCTACGCGGGGAGTGTTCCTAGACGACTTTGATATATAGTTTATGGCAGCTTCTTCTATCTTCACCGTTAGTATTTGTGCAGATCTATGTAGTATTTTTTCTAGTTCCTCTTCGTTATAAAAGTCCAGTTTTGTTGTTATGCCGAAGCGAGATCTAAGGGGAGCAGATAACAGTCCTACCCTTGTGGTAGCGCTAATGAGCGTGAAAGGCGGCAGATCAAGCTGAATGGTGCGCGCGGATGGTCCTTTGCCCAGTATAATATCCAGTGTTCGTTGTTCCATGGCTGGATACAGAATTTCTTCTATAACTTTGTTTAGTCTGTGGGCTTCGTCTATAAATAAAACATCATAAGGAGAAAGGTTTGTAAGGATAGAGGCGATATCTCCCACTTTTTCTATCGCAGGCCCGCTGGTGACTTTAATATTTACTCCCAACTCTTTTGCAATAAGATATGAAAGGGTTGTTTTTCCAAGCCCAGGAGGGCCATATAGCAAAACATGATCCAATGCACCTTTTCTCTGGCGTGCTGCGTCAATAAAAATACGAAGACGCTCTTTTGCGGCAGTTTGTCCGATATACTCGTCCCACCTAGAGGGTCTTAGGGTGGAATCCATCACTAAATCTTCAGTTTTTTGTTTTGGCGCGGTATTATTCATGGGTTGTGTATAAGTACAAAACATGGTTGAAAATCACAAAAAACGCTTGACATATTTTGTATATTTTGTTAAACTATGGTGTCATTACATTTATACTATAATAAAAGGCTTAAAGAAAGCAGGTATGCACACTCTGCGTAAGCAGAGCCTGGGGTATTCCTCAGTGTACGGATTGTTCGGCTGCATGGCTGAACAACTCCTCGGGCGTATCTCTTTTAGGTTTCCAAGCCAAGGCTTTGTGAATACCTGCTTTCTTTAAGCCTTTTTTGTTAGGGCTGGTTCGAATCTCACAATCCTAGCCCAACACTCTTTTTATCTCTGAAATAGAGGTAATTCCCTGCAATACTTTTACAATTGCGTCCTGCATCATCGTCGTAAAATCTTCCTGTTTCAGAAAATCTCGCATCTCTTCTTCAGACGGGTTCTCCAGTATTTGTTTTTTTATTCCTTCTGTAGCACTCATTATCTCAAATACGCCAGTCCTTCCCGCATAACCAGTACCGCTACACTCGGTACAACCTTTGTTGTCAGCTTCGTATATGATTGCACCTTTAGGAACATTGAATTCTATAACATTTTTTAGATCACCTAGTATTTCTGTAAAGTTTTGGTATTCAAGATCTGTTAAATTCGTACTTTTTTTGCATTTTTTACACAATTTTCTTACCAAGCGTTGGGATATAGCCGCAGATAGCGCAGAGGAAACAGTTGCAGGGTCTGCACCCATGTCTATTAAGCGTGCCGACGTTCCAGCGGCATCTATTGTATGGAGGGTGGAAAAGACTTTTTTTCCAGCTAGCGCCGCTTGTAGCGCAGGATCTGTAGAGTCCAAATCCCTCAGTTCGCTGAGCATCAACGCATCTGGGTCCTGTCTTAAAATCGCCCGTAGCCCTGAAGAGAAGGTGTAGTCATCGTCTTTGTTTACCTCCGTTTGTGTGATCCCTTCTAGTTTGTATTCTATAGGATCTTCTATGGTTATTATTTTAGTTGACTCTGCTTTTAGGACATTTAAACATGCGTATAGTGTGGTGGTTTTTCCACTTCCCGTTGGTCCGGTTGCAAGTATCAGCCCCTGAGGGTAAGACAGGTGCTTTTTTAGTATACTTAGCAGGTCTTTTCTCAACCCAAGCTCTTCCAGAGATACTATAGAATTTGGATCCAAAATTCTTAGCGCTATATCTTCGCCGTATTGACTAGGAAGTATTGAGGTTCTTATTTCCACCTCTCTGTTCGGTAGATTTACGGAGAAGTTTCCCTCCTGGGACTCGTTGTGTATGTTTAGTTTAAGACCGGAAAGCAATTTGATGCGGGATAGTAGCAGTCCGTGCAGATGTTGGTCTATTTTTGTTATCTCATATAATATTCCATCCAACTTTATTCTAACAACAGTATTTTCTGATTGCGGTTCTATGTGTATATCTGTTGCGCCAAATCCTATAGATGCTTGAAATAGTATTTCTAGCGCCATCGAAGCATCAGAGGAAGATATTTTTTTAATTTTTTCTTCCAGTTCGTGTATAGAAATTTTTTCTTTGTCAAAATTTTTTATGGCAGTGTCGGTTATCTCAATTTCTTCCGATATTCCCGTTTCTTTGAGTACTTCTTTTGGATATTTTTTTATTAGTAACTTGAGAGCTAGATCTGAAACAACTGAAACGTTTACCTTGTTGTATTTATTGCGCAGGGCCTGTAAGAGTTTTTGGGTCGTGTCGTGTTTGGGATTTCTAACAACTACAGCTATTGTTTTATTTTTGAGTTCAGTCACGACAGCTTCTGCTGTTTGAGCTTCTAACCTTGTAATTAATGGTAGAGGTTTATGCGCCTGGCTTAGGTGTATATACGGGAGCTCGTTTAGCGCAGCAATTTCTTGCGCTAATCTCTCCTCTTGTTGAGCTTGTACATCTTTAATTTTATCTTGAGGGTCATTCATTAATTACATTTTAACGTCGCCATAAGATTTATTCAATCTTGACCTCGATACCTGTTGAGTGTGTCATTTATTTATATTAAGGCGCGCTTCTAGTTGATGCAGGGATTGGCTTTGTTTTTTTTGTGTGTAATACTGTTGAGGGCAATAAACGTTTATAATATGCGATACATATCTTTATCTGTGGGGGAGACTAAGAAATTCGCCGCAGAATTAGTTAAAAAAAATTATCCTAGTAAAAAGGGCGCTTTAGTGTTTGGTCTAGTGGGAGAGCTTGGCGCAGGCAAGACTCATTTTGCGCAGGGGGCCGCCGTTGCTCTTGGGATAAAAAGAAATATTACGAGTCCTACTTTTGTTTTGATGAAAAAATACGGCATTTCCAGCGGTGAATTAAAAATGATGTATCACATAGATTGTTATCGCCTAGACTCTGTGCGTGACATTTTAGATTTAGGATGGAGTAAAATAATTCTAGACCGACGCAATGTTGTTTTTGTAGAATGGGCTGAAAAAATTAAAAGTATTTTGCCACGCGACACAATACTTATTTTTATTAAAGATTTGGGAGGTGAAAAAAGAGAAATAACTATTGATTAGAATAGCTGTATGTGATACACAATAAGTAGACGCAGGAAAAATTTCTTAGAGAGCGAGAGAGATGTTAGGATAAATTGCTCTAGCCTTGGCTTAGGGAACAAAATTCAAACTAAACTTGGTTCTGGTTTGAATTCTGTTCCCTAAAACCTAGAAGCCCTACTGTTGGGGCTTTTTAGTTTGGAAATGTTAAACTATAATAAAGTACCTATATGAAAGAAACTTTTGTAATCATAGACGCAAATGCTATTTTTCATCGCGCATATCATGCGTTACCGCGTTTTACAACCAAGGCAGGTGAATTAGTTAATGCTGTATATGGCTTCGGCCTTATATTAGTTAAGGTTCTAAAAGAGCTTAAACCAGAGTATTTTGTGGCGGCTTTTGATGTTGACGGCCCCACATTTCGCGATAAAGAGTATAAAGAATATAAAGCAACTCGCGAGAAAGCGCCTGACGAATTGTATCATCAAATTCCACGGATACAGGAGATGCTCAAAGTATTTAATATCCCCATCTACCAAAAACAGGGGTTTGAGGCAGACGATATTTTGGGTACTGTGGCAGAGGAACTAAAAAAGCAAAAAAACATAGAAACCGTGATAGTTAGCGGAGACCTAGATACTCTGCAATTAGTTACAGACAAGGTTCGTGTTTATACTATGCGCAAGGGAGTAAAGGACACGGTTACTTATGGAGTGCCAGAAGTTAAAAAAAGATTTGGGGTTAGCCCACAGCAGATAATAGATTACAAGGGCCTTCGTGGGGACGTTTCAGATAATATCCCGGGGGTTTTAGGAGTAGGAGAAAAAACCGCGACTCAATTGATAAGCCAGTTTGAAAACATAGAAAATATGTATGAAAAATTAGCGAAGGGAGAAGTTGAGGGAGTAAGCGAAAAATTACGCAAAAACTTGTTAGAGCAAAAAACACAGGCAGAGCTTTCAAAAAGATTGGCGACCATAAAACGAAATGTAAATATAGATTTTAAGTTAGAGGATGCTAAATGGGGAGGTTTTGATACCGCCAAAGTCATGGGGTTTTTAAAAGGTCTAAATTTCAACGCTTTGGCAGATAGATTGGGAGAAATTCAGGGATTTGAAAACCTAGAGTCCGCTCCAGCTTTTGTGGGTACAAACAAAAGAGAGCAAGAGTTGTTTGAACAAGTAGAGTACGCGTATAACGCCGGTGTTTTGTCAGATATAATTTATAAACTTGAGCGTGACCTAGTGCCAATAATTTTAAAAATGGAAGAGACGGGCATTGGGATAGACAGGAAAATTCTAGCTGTTTTAGAGAAGCAAATAGGGGGTAAATTAAAAAACGTAGAAAGTAAAATTTATAAATTGTCGGGGGGAAATTTTAATGTAAATTCGCCCGCGCAGTTAGCAGAAGTTTTGTTTGATAGATTGCAGATTAAGACAAAAGGAATTAAAAAAACTTCGAGAGGAAAGCTTTCTACTGCGGCAAGTGAACTGGAAAAATTAGCAGGAGAGCACGAAGTTATAGATTTAATTTTACAACAAAGAGAACTGCAAAAACTTTTGACCACCTACATTAAGCCACTCGGCGAGTTGGCAGATACGCAAGGAAGGATACATACCACTTTTAAATCTCTCGGGGCTGCCACAGGAAGGATGAGTAGTAAAGACCCCAACCTACAAAACATCCCTGTTCGGGGCGAATGGGGGCCCTCTATAAGAAAAATTTTTAGGGCAGGAGAGGGTAAAAAATTTTTAATATGTGATTATTCCCAAATAGAGCTTCGTATAACAGCACATCTTTCTGGAGACAAAAATATGATAGAGGCCTTCAAAAAAGGAGAAGACATTCATATAAACACAGCCGCTTATGTATTTGGAGTAGATAAAGATAAGGTAGATTCTACGATGCGCTTTCGCGCGAAAGCGCTTAATTTTGGAATTATTTACGGAATCGGGTCCAGGGCTTTCGCCGATAGCGCCGACATTAGTTATATAGAAGCCCAAGAATTTATACAAAGATACTTTGACGTTTTTAGCCGCGTCGGTATATATATGGAAGCTGTAAAGAAAAAAGCTCATAAAGTAGGTTACGTTGAAACTTTGTTTGGTAGAAAAAGATTTTTACCGGATTTAAATTCACCCAACCCAATGTTGAGAAGTATGGCAGAAAGAGCCGCAATAAATATGCCGGCCCAAGGAACCGCAGCCGATATCGTAAAAATGGCTATGGTGGAGGCTGACAGGAGGTTGAAGAATGTAAGTTTGCTTTTACAAATTCATGACGAGTTAATTTGGGAAGGAGAGGCGAGTATAATAAAAAATGTAGCACAGGAAGCTAAAAAAATTCTAGAAAATGTTGTTCAGTTAGATGTACCGCTCAAGGTGGATTATATAATAGCAGACAACTGGGGAGAAAAATCTTGAAACTTGTCCGCCAGTTGGCGGATTAAAACTTGCCTGCCCGCCGTAGTCACGGCGCAGGCGGGAAACTTATGATTTTCAACTTAAATAAAAACAAAAGGATGGTTATGGGTGTTGTCGCACCAGTTGTGATAGCGAGCGTAGTTTATTTTTTTACAAGCGGAAACAGTTTTGAAATTAGTAAAAATAGAGACAAAGATAATCTGATATATGAACCACACCCTCTTACGGGTCAAAAGTGTGAAAACTATAATAAGCGCCCTTTTGCGGTTATGCTTGCCGCAGATCCAGTCGCGCGCCCATTAGCATCAATTAGCATGGCCGATGTTGTAGTTGAAATGCCGGTTGTGAAAGACAGCATAAATCGCTTAATGGCCTTGTACGTTTGCAGTGAACCAGAAGAAATTGGCTCGGTGCGTTCTGCTCGCCACGATTTTATTCCGCTTGCCGCGGGGTTTGATGCAATTTATGCTCACTGGGGTGGAAGCAGTTTTGCTCTGAAAGATTTAGATAAGGGCATTATAGATAATATAGACGCACTTATAAATCCAAACGAGGCATTTTATAGAAAGCAAGGTATACCGATGCCCCACGATGGTTTTACAAGCTATGAACGCTTAAAAAAGACAACTGAATATCTAGGATACAGATTAGAAAATAATTTTGAGGGATATAAATACATAGATGGTCAATCAAGAAAAGAAGATGGAGCGACCACTTTGGTTATTAATTATCCATACCCCCATAGCGTAAGTTATATTTATAACAAAGATACAAACACATACTTACGTTGGAGGGGCGGATCTCCTGAATTAGATAAACTAACAGGAAACCAGGTTCGCACGAATGTTATTGTGGTTATAAAAACCACTTCTCGCCGACTTAACGCAGATTACAATGATGTAGATATTACAGGAAGCGGAGAAGCTTTAGTTTTTCAAAACGGAGAAGTTGTCCCTGCGCGTTGGGAAAAAGAAGAGGCACTAAGCGCTAAATTGAAATTTGTAAATGAGGGCGGAGAAGAAATTACGTTTGTCAGAGGTAAGATGTGGTTAAATTATATAGATTATGGAACACAGGTAATTTGGGGAGAGAAAAAACTTTAGTATTAAGGGTGTTGTGAAGGTGTTGAACTGTTGACTGGGATTTAAAACAAAAAATAGTACAGTTTATTCCACACTGCCACTTCGTTCCCGCCTGTCTGCGACAAGCAGGCTTACGACGGAATAAATTGTACTATTTTTTATTTACTACAATTCAAAAAGTAGAAAGTATTATGTTTGGAGTTGAAGCGGATTAACAAAAGAGTCTGTATAATTTTATTTCACGCTGCCATTCGCTACGCTCATTCCCGCTTACGACGAAATAAAATTATACAGACTCTTTTTTAACAAACAGTATAATTTATTCCACATGGCCACTTCGTTCTCGCTTACGACGGAATAAACTGTACTGTTTTTTATTTCTCTAATCTGTACAACTCTTGCGGCCGCAAGAGTTGTACAGATTAGAAAATATTATCGGACACAGAAGAATACATTAACTTTTTTATTCTTTATAATACTGCGGGGTGTTCGCAAGGTATCGAACCATTACGTAGGTATTGAAAATTAATATTTTTTGTGTTAGCATTTATCTAGTTTTAGTGAGAAGGAAAGCCGTGCCCCGTCTTTACAGGGTCATTAGAAACGGTAAAACCATAGAAACAAAAACCCCGGGTAGATATGCTGGTTGGAGGCCTGGGAAAATATTTGGTCGCCTTGATTGTAAAAGTGGAATGCGAATGAAAAAAGAAAACAGAGTTTTTTTTGTGAGCTGGAAAGATGCAGTTGACGCTGGATATCGCCCTTGCAAAAACTGCAAACCAACTCCCCAAGATACTTACTAAAAATCCCGTCACAGCTTGCCATGAGCATGTCGAATGGCGGGATTTTATGTTAAAATAGTTGCATATGTTTATAATTTTACACGGCGAAGATACGTTTAGAAGCCGGCAAAAACTAAACGAACTACAAAAACTTTATCTAGAAAAAAGTGATGGTTTTAATTTTGAAAAGCTAGATGGTGCACAAATTAATTTTCAAACCCTAAGGAACGCGTTGGAAGCCCAGTCCCTCTTTATGCAGAAGAGGTTTGTTGTCGTAGAAAATATTTTAGAAAATAACGAATTAAAACAGAGCTTAGCAAATTATAATTTCAATACAACCACTATAGGGTTGCCAGGCAACCCTATAGTGGTTGTATTTTATGAGAGAGACAGTGTAGCAAAAGATAAGGATTATAAAAACATTTTAAAATACGCAGATAAAGTGCAAGAATTCCAAAAATTGTCACCAAGAGAAGCGTTAGTATATTTTTCTAAAACATTCAACACAATTAATAAAAATATAATTAGTAAAGTCTTAGAGAGATGCCAGCCTGCCGGTCGATCAGGCGGGCAAGATATGTGGCAAACTCACAACGAGCTTAAAAAATTATATATTTATAAAATAGGGTCTGAAGTAGAGGAAGAGGACTTAGATATTTTACAAATAGGAACGCTTCAAGCGCAAATTTTTCCAACGATAGACGCAATTTTTGCAGGGGATAGAGATAAGGCATTTTATAACCTGCTTATTCATTGGCAGACCGGAGAGCATCCTCAGATATTATTTAACATGATTGAGATGCAATTAAAAAATATCATTTTAGTTAAGGAAGCCCTTCAACCCTTCGAGAAACCTCCCAGCCTTCTCCGTCAGCTGGCGGATTCGGCGGGCAGGCAGGGCAAGCAAGGCGAGCCACAAGAGCGTTCTATCGCTGTGAAACTGGGTTTGCATCCATATGTCGTAAAAAAAACCCTAGCGTTAGTAGATAAATTTTCTTGGGAAAAACTAAAAACTCTCTACGCGCGCGTAGAGAGTTTGGATGTTAAAAATAAAACAGGACAAGTCAGCACCTATTTGTCCGCAGAACTGCTTGCCGCAGCGGTTGCTTCTTCGGTTTGAGTTTTTTTGTCTAAAAGTTTAAGAGAGCCGGAAGCTATTTTTGTGACAAAAGATTTTTTACGAGCTGCGGTATTTTTATGGAGTATATTTTTTTTTGCAGCTTTGTCTACGGCCTTGTAGTAAGAGGGAAGCATATCTAGTGCTTCTTTTTGTTTGTTGTTGCGACTTAAATCTGAAATCTGCCGATAAAGATTTTTGATTCGGTTTTTGTATCCCTTATTATGCGCTTGATGTTTTAAACTTTGTTTATGCGCTTTTTTTGCATTTGCTAAATTTGGCATGTTCTTTTATTACTCCCGCCTAGACTCGTTTTGCTCGTTAGGCGAGGCTGGTCGCTCAGTCAAATTAAAAGTTAACCTTCGACGTCCCGAGCTCAGGTCGAGGGAAAATGAAAAACTGAATAAGTGTAGTTAAGTTGACTATTGTTTTTTACCATTTGTATATTTTTTTTGCAAGCTTTGTATAGTATCGGCGTTTTTTAGCTTGTATTCTCCGATTTGGGTGCGTCTCAATTCTTTTACGTATGCTCCCGTACCCAGCGTACGACCAATGTCGCGGGCGAGTGCTCTAATATAAGTCCCGCTGGAAACTTTTAAGCGGAGCTTTAGCTCCGCGCAGTCCGCCGTAGTTTTATACGAAGGCGGAGTACGTTTTTTATATTTCAGCAATTTTATCCAATAAACTTTAACTTGTTTGGGTTTTAGTTCAACTTTTTTTCCTTGACGCGCTAATTCGTATGCTTTTTTACCCTTTACTTTTTTTGCAGAAAATTGAGGCGGTATCTGCAATTGTTCTCCTTCAAATTGTTTTAAAACTTTTTTGATTTTAGAAATTGGAATTTGAAAATTGTTTGAAAATTGAAAATTGGAAATTGAAAATTTCGATTTAACAGGTAAACCTGTTAAATCGTGTGTATCACGCTCTTCCCCCAGAACTAAAACCGCTTCATAAATTTTATCCATACTTAAAAATTTGCTCTGTTGTTTAGTTTCCTCTCTTCCCACTAACACAATAAGTAGGCCTTCGGCGAAGGGATCTAGAGTTCCGGCATGCCCAACTCGGCGTTCTTTGGTAATTTTGCGTACCTCATCTACAATATCGTGTGATGTAGGTCCGCTTGGTTTGTTTATTAGAAGCATAAATTGCTTGTTATTAGTTGAGTGTCATTTGTTGCTTAATTTTTTTATCTCATTTCTTAAGGTTGCCGCTAACTCGAAATCTAAATTTTTTGCGGCGCGCTTCATCTCACGTTCTAGCTCTCCAATCGCCATATTTTGATAAGGAGCCAGGTTTTTTTGGATTTTTTCTTTTTCAAGCATTTCCTCTGGCAGTTCGTGGATTTTTTTTTCAATTGAGCGTGGAGTTATATTATTTTTTTCATTAAATTTTTTTTGAATTTCTCGTCTGTGTTTTGTCTCGTTTATAGCAAGGCGCATGGAACGAGTTATTTTGTCTGCATATAAAATTACTCGCCCTTCAACGTGTCGAGCCGCCCGCCCCATTGTTTGTAAAAGCGTAGTTTCGTTTCGCAAAAAACCTTCTTTGTCTGCGTCAAATATAATCACAAGCGATACCTCTGGGAGATCCAGACCCTCTCGAAGCAAGTTAACGCCAACTAATACATCGTACTCACCTTCGCGCAGTTTATTCATAATCACGGGTCGTGTTAAGGTATCTATTTCTGAATGTATATAGTTTACGCTTATATTTTTTTCTTTGAGGTATTCTGCAACTTCTTCCGCAAGTCGTTTTGTAATAGTCACTACCAGTGTGCGCTGGCCATTTTTAACATTATTTTTAATCTCTTCTGTTGCATTTTGCATTTGATTTTTTGTGTTACGCACTTCGACCATTGGGTCCAAGAGACCGGTAGGGCGGACAATTTGTTCTGCGATGTTACGACGTTGGGCTAACTGAGTTTCATATTCTCTTGGAGTGGCGCTCATGTAGATAATCTGGCTAGTTAGCCCCCCGAACTCTTTAAAGGTTAGCGGACGGTTATCTAGGGCCGATGGAAGACGAAAACCATGTTCTATCAGAGTTTTTTTGCGGGATCTATCCCCGGCGTACATACCGGTTATTTGAGGAATTGTCATATGAGATTCATCGATAATTGTTAAGAAGTTTTTAGAAAAGTAGTTTAACAAAGTAAAAGGGGGGGTGCCGGACTCCCTAAATTCTAGATGGCTGGAATAGTTTTCAATTCCAGAGGTATAACCCATTTGTTTCATCATTTCTAAATCGTAATTTGTTTTTTGTTCTATGCGGTATGCTTCAATTTCTTTTCCCTGCGATTTTAGTTCTTTGATCCTGCCTTGAAGTTCTGTGTTTATATTATTTAGCGCAATATGCAACTTATCTTCTGGAGTGATCCAAAAATTAGCAGGATATATTTTAACCCCTACTATAGGGTTGCCAGGCAACCCTATAGTTTTTGTAGGTGGGGTTGGTGTATGGATTTTTTTAATTTGATTTTTTTCTAGTTCAACTATTATTTTTTCTTCACCAGTTGGAGGGTGAATTTCTATTAAACTTGCGCGAGCGCAAAAGCGTCCCGCAAAAGGATCAAAATCGTTTCTTTCGTATCCCAAACGCACAAGGGAGCGCAAAAATTCTTTTCGGGTTATTTTTTGGCCTTCTTCAATTTCCCAAGTAACTTTTTGGTAAGTTTCTGGAGACCCCAAGTTATAAATACACGAAACCGAAGCAACGATTATAGTATCTTGACGCGTCAGCAAACTTTGTACCGCGCCATGTCGCATTGCGTCTATTTTTTTATTCACTGAAGCGTCTTTTGAGATATAAGTATCTGTAGTTGGTATGTATGCTTCTGGCTGGTAGTAATCATAGTAACTTACAAAGTAGTGCACAGCATTTTGGGGAAAGAATTCTTTAAACTCCTGATATAGTTGCCACGCTAGAGTTTTGTTGTGGCTTATAACAAGAGTCGGGCGATTGATTTGTTCTATGACGTTTGCGATAGTAAAAGTTTTTCCGGACCCAGTTACGCCATGAAGTACTTGGTGTTTTTCGCCATTTTTTACGCCAGACGCCAGTTGCGCTATAGCGCGAGACTGGTTGTCGGCAGGTTTTAGTTGTGTATGAAGTTTAAAATTCATTTAAAAAATACGCGATGTCGCATCGCGTATACTATTTTACCCTTATTTTAAGGAGTTTGGGCCGCAGCTTGTGCCGCCTGCCATTGTCTGACGACCTCGGCGAATTCGTTCGGGTACATTTGCTGGAAAAACACTATGAAACTGTCCATACTGTCTATGTTTGCCATTTGTGAGGCTGAAACCAGAGTTAATTGCTCACTACTTTCATAAAGCGCTTCAAGCCAGTCCTCCGGCGTTGCGTTAGAGTCGGTGAGCTCTTTTACTTGGTCGGAACTCAAGCCCATAAACAACACTATTCCATGCGGATTTTCAAATTGGACTGTGAACGCCACAACCTGTTCTTCTTCGTTGACAACCCGTGCCACAGTCTGTTGTATAAGCTGTAAGAATCCGGCATCAACAGTCATAAGTAGGGCGTTTCTTTCAGCTTGTTGCTCTAAAGTCGGGTTTTCCACCAGTGTCATTTCCTCTGTCGTTGCGACAAATATAATATTAAAGCTTACAACATATACATTTTGCGCGGAGTATTCATCTAGTACAGCTTTCGTAACAAAAAATATGTTTCTATCGTTATACTTTGTGTTTTCGCTTGTGTTTAGTTCGCTTTGAATATCGGAAAGTTCCTGCTCAAGTTCCTGTTTGCGTTGCGCAGTAAGAGGAGCTTCAAATGTGGGTGGTTCTTGAGGTTCTGGCACAATCGTGGTGGTGGTAGTTTCCACAGGAGTAACGACCGTCGTAGTCGTTGAAGTTGGTGTTACTCCCGGAAGGTCAATTGGCACAACTGTTGTACTAACTTCTTCTGATTTCTCGTCGCCACAGGCAGAAACAGCCATAATCATGAGGAGTGTTACTAGAAGTGCAATTTTTTTCATGTTTAGCCCTCCTTTGTTGACGGTTGGGCTGACTAAATCTAGCCTAAACTAAATGTAAAAAAATGTCAAGCTTTTTGTAGTAGTTCAATAGCTTGTGGACACCTTCTGTGGTGAGTGGGACACATATATTGTATACAAAAAAACAAGTTAAAGCAGGACACGGTACTGCTTTAACTTGTTTAGTAAGCATATAAAAAGGCACAGAAATCTGTGCCTTTAAGTGGAACTAAGAATCCTAACCGATAGAGAGGCCCTCTGAAATTGTGAGGTCTTCAGAGTTTATTGAAAACTTTTCCAACCATGCTTCGTCTGGAACAGTGTTTGATCCTAGCAATAAACTTATAAGTTCTCCTGCGGGAATAATTGATTGCGTTTCTTGTCCGTCTGGCAACACTACAAGGATTATCACATTTTCAACGGTAAGCATGTCTTGCAACACATACTCCGTAGTTAATTTTAATATATCTATAATCGAGTTTCTGTAGTCGCCTATTGCCTCTTGTGCTCCAGAGGGATTTGAAGAACTTGCTCCAAACCACGAAACAGGAGCATTGAGCATCAGCACGTATTTTACTGCGACACCCCTTCGGTTTCCTGTATCCACAAACGCTTGGGTTATTGAGGTGTATTCGTACTTTTTATCTACCCTATTCCTGATTTCTTCTAGTCGTTCTTGGTTAGTAGTGCCTCTTATGGATGCCTCTTGTGGTGAGTAGAATTTAGTTGCTACAAATATGATTGCTACTATAGCCAGCAGCGCCGCAGTGTTTTTTACCATTCTGCTCATTGCGACACCTCCTTTTCTGTTGCAGCAGTGCTTCGCGTATAGAAAGGATTTTTAAGCTCAATGACATCATCGGGCATCATTATCCTAAATTCTTCGGGCATATTTTCAAAAACTACCAACGTCTCATCTAGTTCTTCCCATAGAGCATCTAGCTCTTCTCCGCTGAACTCGTCAATCTCTAGGAGTCTTTCTACAGTTTTTTGCGCAAGATCCTGATTAGCCTTAATTAGGCGATAGCTATCAACAAATGCCTGTCCAAGTAATATCGCTACTTTTTCTCGGCTTTTACCCATCAATACCTTATCTTCAAGCGAGGCAACAGACATCATGCCAAGCATACCATCACCTGATGGTATAGAAATAACACCTTCTCCAATGCTGGCATATTGTTTTTCATCCTTTTTGCTACAAGCATATGGATTCATAGCAAATTTGCCGACCATAACACATGCAATACGGGTGGCGTTTTCCAAATCGGAAGAAACACCAGGTTGGTTTTCTCCGAAATAAACTCGTTCTGCAACAGTAGAGCCGATACTCACACGCAACATACCTTCATAGAACGATTGGGGTCTGGGGTCGCGTTCTTCTAGTGGTGTGTGCGCTACCATACCGAGAGCTTCCCTGCGGGGCATAATAGTAAGCACTGTTGGTTTCATGTGTTTGCCAAGAAAAGCTTTGAGCTGAATGAAGTGTCCCATAAATTCGTGATATGCAGTTCTTACTCTGTGTTCTTCGGAAGTTTTGCCCGGATCGGCGCTTCCGTAGCTTACAGAGCTTTTGGATTCTTTGAGAGAATACCAATCGGCGCGAAGGTCGCTCCATCCCTCTTTCCCAACAGACTGTTTCCAGCGTTTCCAATACTTTTGATCATGTTCACGGAGGCTTTCAAGCCCCTGTTCTTCAATAGCAGCTTGGATTCGTAGTAGGTTATTTACATGTTCAATCCTAAATTCATGTGCGCCCTCGATATACAACTGCATATCGGCAGGCGATGTGCTGGCGGTCATTGCGGCAAAGTCGTCTGCACGCTCAAGAATATTTGGGTTCATAAGGCCTTTTGCTATTTCTTTTTCCATATAGAAGAGGGCAATATCTTTGCGTGACTCAAGGTCTGGTAATTCAAATGAAACCTCTACGCCAAGACGTCCAGCGCGACGAATCGCAGGATCCATCATGTGCGGACGATTCGTAGCGGCAATAAATACAATGTTGTCATTTATGGGCTTTGCAGGTTTCATCCTCAGTATCTTATGACCCATAACCACAGGAGCTATAAGATCCATAAGTTGGTTAAACTTACGTATTTTAATGCGTCGTGTAGCTGGTGGTGGGGTAACCCCGTCAATCCAAGTCATTAAGGGGAAGATTGCTCCACCACCCATTCCGCCGCCCCCCATGGGCAAGAATATACCATGCCTAGTGTCTGTTTCTTTCGAATACTTTTTGTCCCAAGTTCGCTCACGCGCTTCAGCTACGTCATAGATAATGCCGCATGTTGAAGTTTTTCCTTCGCAATCGTAATCAAATATGTCCCACACTGAGATGTTGCGAGAGCCCGGCTGCATTCCTTCTCGGACTTGGAACACATTTTCCGCCTCGTCAATAAATACGAAGGCACCGCCATATTCTCTCGCGAGAGTTTGCGTTCTTTTTCTAATGTAGCCAACGATAAGCGGGGCAAACCCCATAATACCACTTGTGAAAGCATGTCCATCTGCAAGGACGAACGGAAGTCCTGTTTCCGTGGCAAGCGCTTTTGCAAGTAGAGTTTTACCCACACCCGGCTTACCCACAAAGACCATGCTTTGAGGTTTTTGTAGTGTGTTTCCCGCTGCGAACGCTTTTAATCTATTGATTTGTGTCGTTACTTTTGCAATGGCCGCTTTTTGTCCTCTGACTTCGCTTATGCGTACTGCAAGATCTGCTTCTCCAGGCTTAATAAACTGGAATTGTCTAATGGTTGGATATAAAATAGATCCGAACATGAAAAACATCATGAGGAAATAGAAAAGAGGCAAGAATAGAAGTTGGGGTAGGTACTGAACAATTTGAGGTCCGAAGCTCTGTATTCCGAGTCTGACACCCATAGCGGCTCCCAATAAGATATATACAAATAATCTGTGGAACACAAATACATTAACCACCCACAAACCAATTAGTACTGGCAGTGATAGGTATAAAGTTTCTCTTGGCGAAAGTCCAAACATTAAATTCATCATGATGCTAAACAAAGAAGTAACCACAGCCACTTTGAACAGAGTATTTATAAAATTGCGCCGTGTTTTCATAGCTCCGCGTTTTAACAAGTCGATCCACTGTTGGCGGTGAAATTCATCTTCTTCCTGTTTTTTAAAAGGTTTGTTGTCGCTAGGATTATTTGGGTTGACTTCGTCATATTCATCATGCAACTCATTACCAAAGTGTCTGGTAATATAACCAGGCAAAGGAATCAAGGCGGCGCTCATCGTGATGCCTGTAAGCAACACAAACGACAGCCCTTGGTATAGAGGTAGGTCAGAGTAAGAAGTTATATAGACCATAGAACCTAAAACAAAAACACCAAAAGTAATTAAGAATTTTGGTATAACTTCGGGCCCCAAGAACCACATAGAATGTCTCGCAGTACCGATAGCGTTTTTCATTTTCGCCTCCCGTTTAGTTGTCAGCGAACTACCTCAAAAGTAGCATGTTAGAGGAATTATGTCAATGCCTTTTTTTATTTTACGCCCCAGTCGATAGTCACATAACGTTTCAATAGCTTGTGTTTAAGATTTTTTGTGATATATTGAAGTTAGAAAACCAAAGGGGCGACAAAATATGCAAAAAGATACTCAATATGATTTTTCAAGTTTTGTAACTGTATCTCGAGAACAGAAGAGTTTTGGTGAGATGTTACAAGATATCAGAAGCTATGTTGACGAGGCTCCCGCTTATAATTATAGGGTTATCGTCGGCACAGATTCAGAGGGTTACGGTGAAGTTGTTTACGCAACCGCTGTTGTTGTACATAGAGTAGGCAACGGCGCTCGTGCCTATATTTGCAAAAATAGAATTTATACACCTCATCGTGTCTTGAGAGATAAAATCTACAACGAATCTATGCTGTCTTTGGCTTTGGCGCAAAAGCTTGTTCCATTTTTGGCAGATATGCTTGGAAAGGAATTTGTGCAAAGTAACTTTGCTATTCATTCAGACATAGGAAATAGCGGAGATACGCGCGAGATGATAAAAGAAGTTATTGGGATGGTAACGGGGTATGGTTTTCAAGTTGAAATTAAACCCGAGAGTTATGCGGCAAGTTCTGTTGCAGATAGATTTGTCGTACCGCCGAAAAAAACTATATCGCTTGCGGTATAGTTTTTTAAAATCGCAAAACATAAACTGTAAATTAAAATCCCGCAAAGCAGGATTTTTTTAATTGTTGTCTTTATTAGTCTTACAAAAGCAGGACATGATCCTACTTTTGCTTTAGACTCTATAAAAAATAAAAAATAAAACAGCGACTAGAGCAGTCGCTGTTGTTCTGGTTCGCCATGTTTATCAGGGGGACTGGATGGAACTTCGTATGCGTCTAGATATTTGGGGGCCCAGAAAGGCAATTTATCGCGCTGGCATACATTTCGGATAGCTTGCGCTCTCGAGTACGCATCCGTGAAACTGTTTACCCTCCTTTCCAGGCCAGGTAGCCAACCTTTTACCAAGTATGTTTTGCGTTGGGACAAGTGGTACTCCTTTTAGACTACGCACATTATACCACTATATCAAAGCGTTGTAAATACTTTGTTTTTTAACTTTTACTTTATAATAAGAATAAGTTAATAATACTTGTTTCTAACAATTAAAGTTATGGATAAAACTAAAAAATTTATTTTGGGGATAGACGCTGGGTCTACAAAAACAAAGGTTCGCATCACGGATGATACTGGGCATGTTTTAGGTGAGGGTTTAAGTGGGTCTGGCAACGTATCTGCTTTGGATATTTCTACATTTAAAACCAATATCTTGCGGGCGGTAAATGAGGCCCAAAAAAACACTAATCAAAAAATATATAAATTTAACGCTTTTTGTTTTGGCGGAGCCGGAATCGACACGCCACAAGCAAAACAAAAAGCCGAGAGTATTTTAAAAGAGATTTTAGTGGCAGATAAAATGTTTGTGGGAAATGACACGCAACTTGTGTTGCCGGCATGTTCTACCAAAAACTACGGCATTGTTGTAATCGCGGGAACAGGAAGTAATTTCTATGGAAAAAATAAAAATGGAAAAGAGGCTTATGTGGGGGGGCTTGGCGGCTTGCTTGCGGACGAAGGAAGCGGGTATTGGATTGGGAGAGTTGCTCTGCGTTCTGTTGTAAGAGCTGACGACGGGCGTGGGGAAAAAACACTGCTCACGGATTTAGTTTTTAAAAAGTTATCAATAAAAAGCGTGAGGGAATTAGTGGATGTGGTTTATGAAAAAGGATTTGAACAAAAATCTGGTGTCGCGGCACTCTCCCAAGTTGTGGATGAGGCATATATAAAAAAAGACAAAGTGGCAGAGCAGATTTTAATAAAAGCGACCCAAGATATTGCATCAAGTGTAAATGTTCTAGTTAGTAAATTACAGATGACCAGCGATGAATTTGAAGTTCATGGAATCGGAGGAGTGTTTCGTTCTAGTTTTCCCTTTGAAAAGAAAATAAACGAGAAGCTGGAAGCAAAAAAAGCTAAATTTATACTTTGCAAAAAAGAGCCGGTGGAAGGAGCAATCAAATTGGCGCTTCGGCTTCTAACACCTAGTACTTAACACCTACCGCGTCCGTCCGAAGTCCGCTGACTAGCGGACGAAGGAGGAACATCTGTATGTATTTTTCTTCTAAAAAATTATTACAACTGGGTTTAGCATTCGTATTTATATATGCTGGAGTTTCTATGTTAGTACACCCTCAAGACTGGATTGGCTTTGTGCCGCCTTGGCTTGAATTTGGTTTCATAACACGCGAATTGTTTTTATATGCAAATGGGCTTTTAGAAATTTTGTTAGCTTCGGCATTTTTACTAGGACGTTGGCAAAAACAAATTGGGTGGTTTGCCTTTTTACATCTTTTATTAATAGTATTTGTAAATGGCGAGTCAGGGTTTTTAATTACCTTTCGTGATGTCGGTCTGTCTTTTTCAGCTTTAGCCTACGCGTACATTAAAACGTAAGATGATAAAGTCACATTTATACCATGCTTCTATAAATGCATCCGATCCAGATTTTTATAAAGATCTGCTTACTTATCTGGGATTTAAAACGATTGTTGAATACCCCCGTGGATTTGGGATGGGAGATGGTACCGTCAGCTTATGGGTATTCAAAATGAAAGATAAATATAAGGATGTAAAATTTCATCGCAAAGCCACCGGTCTCAATCACTTAGCTTTTAGAGTGAGCAGCAAAAAAGAAGTGGACCAGTTTCACAAAGAGTATTTGCTCGCCAATAGAATTCCAATTTTGTACACAGGACCAAAAGAGTATCCCCAATATGAACACGGCTATTACGCGGTTTATTTTGAGGACCCAGACAGAATCAAGCTGGAAGTAGTTTATAAACCTTGACAAGTTCTAGTTTCCTCCTGTTCGAGACTCGTTCACCTCAACCCTATTAAGCGCAAACAACTTTGTTCAGGGCTATATTGGGCAAGATTGAATCGGCGGATTCTAAAAGTAAACAGTTTGTTGTCCGAAACTACTTGACAGATAAATAACCATTGTATATACTACAGTTATATGGCTAAAACAATTGTTAATGTAAAGGTGGATAGTGAAACTAAGGAAAAGGCCCAGTCTCTTGCTAAGGAGTTGGGCTTACCTTTGAGCACAATCGTAAACGCAAATTTGAAAGAGTTTATTCGAAGTGGCGAAGTTATTTTTTCTATTGAGCCAAAAATTAAGCCGAGTGTTTGGAAAGAGCTTCGCATAGCCACCTCTGATCTCGGGGCGAATAAAAATATTTCTCGAACTTTCGGCTCTGCAAAGGAAGCCCTAAGCTATTTGAGTTCATAATAGATGAGGATAATTTTTCATCGGGGGTTTAAGAAGAAATATAGTAAATTGACACGAAGAGACCAGAAGAAGTTTCAGCAAAGACTCTTACTGTTTGAGAAAGATTCCGATAATCCACTTTTGAACAACCACCAACTCAAAGGACAGCAAGAAGGTTATTTTAGTATCAATGTGACAGGCGATTTAAGAGCTTTGTATAGGCCAGTAAAGAAAGATACTATATTTTTTATAACAATAGACACCCACAGCAATCTTTATTCATAGGGTAACTAATTAAAATCGCCTCAACTAAAATTGAGGCGATTAAGAAACGGCTCATGTTTCCGCCAGCTGGCGGATTGAGGCGATTTTTAGTTCCGCGAATAGTAAATTCCGCGTCCTGAACCCTTCTTTTTTAAGGCACCCACCTCTACTAAGTAAATTAAATCGCGTGTTGCCGTAGCGTCACTGACTTTTGTAACGCGTTGCCATGCGTCGTTTGTTAATTTTTCGTCCGGATGAGAACGGAAATAAGCAAACGCCTTGTTTATTCTTTTTGAGTGGGGTTTTTGCAGTTGTTTTTTCCGTATATTTTTGGCTCGCACATATAATTCAAAAAGCACGGCTGTGATAAATACCGCTGATGCAATCCATATGGTTTCCGCCGAAATACTAGACATTAATATTATTATAACATTATTGCATAATAAAAAGAGCTTAGTTATAAGCTCTTTTGTTGTTTTTGTTCTAACTCCTCGTGCGCTTCTATAAGGAGCAACATCGCTTTTTGCGCTGTCAGGAGTTCTCTTTCATTTGGTTCTTTGGTGGTTATGTATTTTTGCAGTAAGTACGAAGCTTGTCTGAAAACAGGGACTTTGTGCATGGGTATAAATCTATCAAGTTCTAAGATTGTAACGATACCCAGTGTTATAAACCAGTTACCCAAGTTTAAAAAATTAAAAACAACCACTACCATAAGCCACGGCAAGAGAAATCTGCCTCCGCAGCGCTTGTTTATAGGCGAATATTTTTTTATCCCCTCTGTGGATGTGTCGCCTTCAGTTAAGTAGGCCTCTATTGTCATGTGCTCTGCTCCGTGCCATTTTGCAATTCGTTTGCTGATAAACCAAAATCCTAGCGTAAAAAATGAAACTGTAGATATTAATCGTACTAACGATACAGTAGAGCTTTCCATAGATCCAAATAGAGCAAACCACATCAACCCGTAAACCAATATCGGATTTCGCAATGTTCTTGGGAGCCATACTGTATTAATCAGTTTTTTTTGGAAATCACTTAGCGGTTTTACCGTTGTTTCTATTTTCTGCGTATCACTGTTGTATTTTGCTAAAGACCTAAACTTGTTAGAGACCACGGTGATTTTTTTAGGAAAAGAAAATCCGCCAAATATTTTTACATTTCCTTTGGGCACGGTACTTCCTTTTGTCAAGAACTAAGTCTAACTTAGCATATTGCAAGCTCGTTGTCACTAAGTTTGTGGTATAAATATGATATGGCCAAGGTAAAGTTTTTTGGTGGCGCTATGAGCGTTACTGGGGCGAATTATTTAATAGAAACAGAAAAATCGCGTATTGTGGTGGAGGCAGGCATGCTTCAGGGATGTTCTGATTGTAGTTACGCAAATTTTGAAGATTTTCATTACGACCCTGCAACCGTGGACGCAGTTTTTATTACACATGCGCACATGGATCACATAGGCCGTCTGCCAAAGCTTATTAAAGAAGGGTTTAACGGCCCTGTTTATACAAGTGAACCCACAGCGGCTTTGGCTCCAATAATGTTGGAGGACGCCCATAGCATAGACGAAGAAGAGGCAGAACAACATAATAGAGAGCCCATGTATTCACAAACAGACCTTTTGGAAAGTATTGGGTATTTGCATCCTAAAAAATATAATCAGAGATTTAGTGTAACTCAAGACATAGACGCTCGTCTTCAAGATGCAGGGCATATTTTAGGTTCAACAATTTTTGAATTTTGGATACGCGAAGAAAAAAAAGAGACAAAGTTGGTATTTTCTGGCGATTTGGGCAATACACCGATGCCACTTATGAAACCGCCAGCAAAGATAGATAGCGCCGACTATGTTTTTGTAGAAAGCGTTTACGGAGATAGAATTCATGAAGATATTGATGTGCGCCGCCAGAAATTAGAGGAGGCGATAGAGTCTACAATAAAAAACAACGGAACGTTAATGATTCCTTCGTTTGCGCTTGAGCGCACACAGGAGATTTTATTTGAATTAAACTATTTGGTAGAAAATAAACGCGTTCCCTCAGTACCAATTTTTTTAGATAGCCCGCTTGCTATCAAAGCGACAGAGATTTACAAGAAATTTAGCCACTACTTTAATAAAACGGCCCATGAACAGGTTTTGTCCGGAGATAAATTATTTCAATTTCCACGCTTAGAATTTACAGAAACAGTTCAGGAGTCAAGGCGAATTAACAACACCCCTTCGCCAAAGGTGATTATCGCGGGAAGCGGAATGAGTACGGCTGGTCGTATTTTGCATCATGAAAAACGTTATTTGCCAGATCCCAAAAACATGCTTTTGATAATTGGTTATCAGGCACAGGGAACGTTGGGGAGAAGAGTTTTAGATGGTGCGTCCGAGGTAAAAATTCATGGCGAAATTGTACCTGTGCGCGCTCAAATTAAAGCAATTGGAGGGTATTCTGCACACGCGGATCAGCCGGCGCTCGTTGAGTGGGTGGGTAACATAAAGGGGGTTAAAAAAGTATTTTGTGTTCAGGGTGAAAAAAAATCCGCAGAGGCGCTTGCTACCCGCATAAAGAGTGTTTTGAATATAGAAGCTGTGGCTCCACGGATAATGAGCGAGTTTGAGTTTTAAATTAAAAATGCTACCATAAATTTAAAGATTAATAGCTATGATAAACCAAATACCTGTAGAATTAATTCCCTATGTCCAAATTATGATTGCCTTTCTTTTTGGGAGTATTTTAGGTTTTCAGCGAGAATATACAGGGAAAGACGCAGGGCTTCGTACTTACATTTTGGTTGCCGTCGGATCTACGCTTTTTACTATAATTTCAAAGACTGGATTTAATGAATTTTTAACTAGTGACCTTTCTCGCTTTGATCCTTCTCGTATTGCTTCCAACATTGTTGTTGGAATAGGGTTTTTGGGGGCAGGAGTTATTATTTTTAAGGGTAGGAGAGTTCGGGGACTAACAACTGCCGCAGGTCTTTGGGTGGCCGCCGCGGTAGGCATGTCTGTTGGCGCCGGACGCATAGGAATTGCCGCATTCACGACGTTTATTGTATTTGTAATTTTTGAAGTAATGGGCAAATTAAATACTGAAAGTTGGATTTTTAGAATGAGAAGAGGAGAGCGGGGACGTATAAAAGATGAAGACAAAGATGAATTTGAAATTTAAAGAATCAGATTTTCTTAAGGCGAGTTCAACTCTTGTGGGTACAATAATTGGAGCTGGCATATTTGGAGTTCCGTTTGTCATGGCGCAAGCGGGATTTTTTGTTGGACTGGGATATTTTGTAATTTTAGGGGCGATAATGTTGATTTTGCATTTGATGTACGCGGAAGTAGTAGAACACACCAAAGGACAGCACCGTCTTATTGGGTATAGCGAGATTTATTTTGGAGCGAAAGTAAAAAAGTTAGTCAGCGCCTCGTTTGTCGTTTCTGCATACGGCAGTTTAATAGTTTATATACTTTTAGCTAATAATTTTTTTAATACACTCTTTGGTAGTATATTTCATCACAATTTTTTGTGGGGTTTTTTATTTTGGGCCGTATTGGGGTACGGCATTATTAGAGGGCTACGAGTTGCAACAAAAATAGAGTTTTTTATGTTCGGATTTTTAGTTCTTACGATGGCTGTGATTATTTTTAAGGGTTTGGCCCTAGTAAACATTCAGAACTTGCTTACGTTCAATGCTTCAAATGTGATAGCCCCGTTTGGTGTTATTTTGTTTTCCTTAGGCGGATTTGCGGCAATTCCTGAAATTCGAGCCTCCATAAGGGGAGACGGCGAGGTCTTTAGGAGAGCGGTTATATGGGGGGTTATTTTTTCTATAGCTGTTACATTTTTATTTTCCACCGTGGTTTTGGGAGTTAGTGGATATTTAACAACTCCAGATGCTATAAGCGGCCTTCTTCCGTATCTGGGGCGACAGATAATATATATAGGGGCCATATTTGGTATACTTGCGGTAGCGACTTCTTATATAATTATAGGAATTAATTTGAAAGAGTCCTTTATGTATGATTGGAAGATAAAAAATTGGATAAGTGGTCTTTTGGTTATGACAGTTCCAGTGCTTACCATTTTAGCAGGAGTAAAAAATTTTATTTTTGCCCTAGGGTTTACTGGCGCGGTTTTAGGAGCTATAGACGGAAGCGTAATTGTTTTTTTATTTTTAAGAGCTCGCAAAAGCGGGGTGCGTATGGCGCATTTACCAATACACTTCCCTCGTAGCATTGCTTTTTTTATAATTTTGACTTTGATTGCAGGTGGAATTTATGTGATTATAGATTTGATATCAAGCGCTAGTACCTAGTTTATAAATATCTATCTGTAAAATATAGAAAAGTAAAACCTAAAAAGGAAGTTAAAATGAATTCGTTTGAAAAATTTTTATTTTATTTATTAGTTTTTAGTATCCCTTTTCAGACAAGGGTTTTTTTGTATAGTCCGTCAGCTGGATTTAGCGGATTTAACGAATGGCAAAGTATCTTTGTATACGGCACAGACTTTTTGGTGGGAATTCTGTTTTTATACTGGTTGCCTCGTTTTTTAAAAAATATAAACTGGGCTTTTAATCTTTCATTTGTACTTCTATTCATTATTTTAATTTTTGCAGGGTTGTCCGTATATTTTGCCTCCTACCTAAACATAGGCATATATCGGTTCGTAAAGTTATTGGAGTTTATCTGGTTATTTTTCTATACTATCAGAGCGTTTCAGCCTTACGATTTTGGCAAAGCAAAGGCAAAATTTTCTGACGTTGCTGTAATTTTGGGGTTAAGCGGTATGATTCAGGGCATTATTGCAATTTGGCAATTTTTAACCCAGCGCTCCATTGGGCTGATATTTTTGGGGGAGAGTCCTTTAGGCCCCCATATTGAAGATGTGGCTGAAATTGTAGCTAACGGCGCGCGTTTCATAAGAGCATATGGAACGTTTCCATCCCCGAATGTTTTAGCCGCTTTTTTGTCTATTTGTATTTTATCTGTTTTAACTTGGTATATTAACAGGCCATACAGACTGCATAAGCACTTCTTTTTTGCTTCCGCCAGCTTGGTAGTGATGGGGCTTGCTTTATTTCTTACCTTTTCGCGGGCGGTCATTGCTATGTTTGTGCTTGTGGCATTTTTTTATTTTTTGATTATATTTTTTTCTGGACGGTTTGAAAAAAGATTTAAAATTGCAGCACGGCATATCTTTTTAGTTTTAATTTTGGCGGGAGCGGTATTTAGCGTAATTTACGCACCAGAGCTTCACTCACGTTTTGTCACGAATGTTTTTGATGTTCGCGACGCTTCTATTGTGGAGCGTGAATTTTGGATAAAATTAAGCTGGAATGTTTTGGAGGAACGTCCTTTGGGTGTTGGTATGGGTAATGTTACATTATTTTTTCGCGACATGTATCCGGGACTTAAGAATTCTTTATATCAGCCAGTTCATAATGTTTTTTTACTTATGGCGATTGAGGCGGGTGCTATTGCGGCTCTTTCGTTTTTAGTTTTGATAATGATTTTACTATTTCAATCTATTAAAACTTTAGTCGGAAAAAAAGATTTGAGGCCCCTTTGTATTTTACCGCCGCTACTTTTAATATTTTTTGTTGGGACAGGCATATTTGACCATTATTATCTGACTCTGCAACAAGGAAGCTTAATGTTTTGGATGGGACTGGGAATTATTTATCACATAAATCGGGTAGAAACCAACAAACAACAATGAAGTTAGTAATTGATCTTCATGTTCACTCAAAATATTCTCGCGCTACTTCAAAAAGTTTAGATCTTGAAGCGCTTGATAAGAGCGCGCAAATGAAAGGCGTGAAAGTTTTAGGCACCGGAGATTTTACGCATCCTCTTTGGTTTGCCCAGCTAGAGAAGAATTTACAAGAGGCAGAACCCGGACTTTATAAGCGAAAGGAATCAAAAACAGATACAAGATTTATTTTGACATGCGAAATATCAAGTGTTTATTCTAAGGGCGGAAAGGTTAGAAGAACTCATACATTGTTGTTTGCGCCCTCGCTTGAAACGGTGAGAAAAATAAATAGGACCCTTAACAAGGTGGGAAATTTAAAAAGTGACGGTAGGCCTATTTTGGGGCTTGATGTTAAAGAACTTACTAAAATTGCCCTTGATGCGTCGCCGGATTGCATGATTGTGCCCGCACACGCTTGGACTCCGTGGTTTAGCGTTTTTGGATCCAAAAGCGGTTTTGACTCATTGGAAGAATGTTTTGAAGAACTTACTCCCCATATTTATGCAATAGAAACCGGTTTAAGCAGTGATCCGCCAATGAACTGGAGGGTAAGCGCGCTTGATAACATAACCCTTCTTTCTAACTCTGATTGTCATTCAGCGCCTAAAATCTTACGGGAGGCAAACGTTATGGACTGCAATTTGAGTTACTATGACATTATGAATGTTATAAAAACAAAAGATAAAGAAAAATTTTTATATACTATTGAGTTTTTTCCACAAGAAGGAAAATATCACTACGATGGCCACAGAATATGTAAATATTGTGTGCGTCCTGATACCCGTGAAAGTGATAAATGCCCAAAATGTGGGCGCCCACTCACGATAGGAGTTTTAAGCCGTGTTCAGGATCTTGCAGATAGACCACAAGGGTTCCGCCCCAAAAATGCTATAGATTATAAAAATTTAATTCCACTTAATGAAATTATCGCAGAGGCTTTTGGCAGGGGTCCAGCAACCAAAACTGTACAAAAAGAGTATAATAAACTAATTGAATCGTTTGGTACGGAACTTGAGGTTTTGTTGAATGTTTCAGAATTTGAAATAAAAAAAATTACCGATGACATTGTTGCCCAAGCAATAATTAGAATGCGAAAAGGGGAAGTTAACATAAGCCCGGGTTATGATGGAGAGTATGGGCACATCAGTATTTTTAAGAAAGGAGAAAGAGAAAAGATAAACAACAGACAGGCTAAAATATTATAGATTTATGAAAATAATGAAAAAAACACTTCCAGGGTTTATTTTTTTGGGCATAGGTGTTTTTTTAATTTTAGGGTTATTTTTTAAGATAAGTCCGTTTCAAATTTGGCAATCTATTTTAAGATTTGATTTACGTGAGTTTGTTGTGCTTCTCACATTAACGTTTGTCGCCATACTTATTGCTGTGTGGAGGGGAAAACTAATTTTGAAATCACAAGGAGAAGATATTAAGTTTTGGAATTTATTTTTTGTGGGAACTGCCGGTGTTGCCTTTAGTTATCTTACCCCTCTGGTTTACGTTGGAGGGGAAGGAGTGAAGGGCTATCTACTGAATAAACAGTTTAATATCACATGGCCCAAAGTCGCAGTTTATTTAACAATAGATAAGTTATTTGAAATGACGGCGTCTTTTTTGGTTATTTCTGCGGCAGTGATTGCATTTGTGCATAGACTGGGATTTCCTGGTTTGACGAAGGTAATGCTTACAGTGGTTGGGTTGACTGGCGTCATCTTTGTTTTATTCGCGATATTTTATTTAGTTTTGTTTCAAAAGAAAAGAGTTTTTACTAAAATTTTACAAACCATAAGGCTAGACAAGACAAAGGTGGGGCGTGGGTTAATCAAGGCGGAGGGGGATATTTTAGAATTTTTTGATGCCAATAGTTCTTATATGTGGAAGGCGTGGTTTTTGAGTTTACTGCGCCAAATTTTTCAGGTTTCTAGACATATTTTAATTCTATTTTATTTAGGAAAGGGTTTGCATTTTAGTGCATCTTTAATGTCTTTGGGGGGGTTGTATTTGGGATATTCACTTCCTATTCCCGGGGCGCTGGGTGTACAGGAAGCTTTTCAAAGCATACTTTTTGCGATTTTTGGGTGGGGGGCGGAGCAAGGACTTGCGGTTAGTTTTATTCTGCGAGGAATAGATATGTTTACCGTAACAGTTGGTGTTATGGTATTGTTTAGGTATGGTATAAAGTTTATGGCCCGCACAACACTAGAGTTAATTGAAAAAGCTAAGTGGGGTACTCGCAGTAACTAGTAACAAGTAACGGGTAACGAGTAAACAGTTTCACTGTACGAGATTCAAAAATTACTCATTACGCGTTACTAATTACTAATTTTGCGAAGCAAAATTTATGTATGATTTAGTAATAATCGGAGGCGGTCCCGCAGGGACCGCTGCAGGAGTATATGCTGCGCGTAAAAAAGTGCGAAGTGTTTTGATTACAGAGGAGTGGGGTGGTCAGTCTGCGGTGTCATCAGATGTGCAAAACTGGATAGGCACTGTTTCCTTGATGGGTAATGAGATAGCCAAGAATTTAAAAGAGCATGTTGAGGCCTATAAAAAAGACATTTTGGATATTGTAGAATCCGAAATAGTTATTAAGGTTTTAAAAAAGGGAGATATATTTGAAGTTGAAACAGGGGGCGGTAAAAAATTTGAAACACGATCAGTGCTTGTTGCGTCAGGAAGCCACAGAAAGAAACTTTTGGTAGAAGGCGCGCAAAGATTAGATAATAAAGGTGTTATGTATTGCGCAAGTTGCGACGCCCCGCTTTTTAACGGCCAAAGGGTTGTGGTTGTTGGTGGAGGAAACGCCGGATTTGAAGCAGCAGAACAATTGCTTGGTTATGCAAGCAAGGTAACACTTTTTCAACGTAGCGCGAAATTTAAAGCCGATGCCGTGACAGTGGATAGGGTATTAAAAAACCCCAAAATGGAAGCTTGGGTCGATACAGAAATTAATGAAATAAAGGGAGATAAGTTTGTAGAAAGTATAATTTATACTCGCGAAGGTAAGGAATATGAAATGGAGGTTGGAGGAATCTTCGTGGAAATTGGCTCGTTGCCAAACAGCGATATGGTAAAGGAATTAGTGGAATTGAATAATTTTAATGAAATTAAAGTGGATTTTAAAAATCAGCGTACAAGCTTGGACGGCATCTGGGCCGCAGGAGATGTGACAGATGTTAGGTTTAAACAGAATAATATTTCTATGGGCGACGGAGTTAAAGCGCTAGAGGATATCTATATGTGGTTACAGGAGAAAAAAGTTTAAAATACTTTTGTATATAAATTTTTCACGCTACCACTTCGTTCCCGCTTGCCTGTCTACCTGCACGTTGTGCGTAGGCAGGCGGTAGGCAGGCTTACGACGAAAAATTTATATACAGAAATATTTTAAATAAACGACTTTAGATCCAGAGTTGGTATTAGAAAAGCAAGCCCCTGCGAGCTTGCTTCTTTGTTTTCACTTTAGTAGACGTAAATTTCTGACCGGACCTAAAAATGTATTTTCTAGTTTTCTGTACAAGGGCATACGCATAAACATAAATCCAAAATATCCTACGAATACCCACAGACTTCCTAGTTGAGGTAAAACAGCCAAGAATAAAGAGCCCCATACTTTCCATCCATCAAGAAACATAAAAGGCAAAAGGTTAAAGATAAACAGCAGTCCGTTTACGTAAATACAAGCCATCAAAAATATCTCGCCACGCCCTGGCTTGGTTAGGTCAGTTTTGGGAGGATAATATTTTTTGTAAATTCGTAAAGCCGCAAAAGCTATCAGGCCGTTTAGCGCAACACCCACCGACGAAAACCAAAACATATGCCACCAAGGTCTTACTGTTGCCAGAAGATCGTTGGACATCTCTGTAAGTTCAACAAATCCCCCAAGTAAAATAGGGCCGATACGCCACTCTATTCCTCCCCATTGCCAGCTAAACATTTGGGGACCAAAACCTATACTGTATGCGTTTACGTCCAGACCCAAAGACAGAGCGGCTAGTAAATGAGCAAATTCGTGCAGAAGCACTGCAAAAAAAGCTATTACTATTATATTAATCCAAAATTTGCGCTTTGCGCTTTTTAGCAACTTTCCCCCTTGTTTGGTTTTTAGATAGAACTAATTTTTTTTATCACACTTTAGCTATAAGTACAATGTTTTATGCTGTATACTAAAATTATATGTCTGATGTAAACAAAAAACTGGCCCATATTTTTGAACAAATGGGGCTTATATATGAAATAAAAGATGATAAATATCGTCAGCGCGCTTACCACAGAGGCGCGGAAGTTTTGGGTGACTATTCCCAAGACGTAGAGAAAGTTTATGAAGAAAAAAACTTAAGTGGTTTGAAAGAACTTCCCGGAATTGGCCAAGCCATGGCAGAAAAAATAGAAGAATTTATCAAAACAAAAAAAATAAAAGAATACGAAAACCTAAAAAAAGAGATTCCCGTAGAGTTGGAAGAGTTAAGCGCGGTGGAGGGCGTCGGCCCCAAAATGATAAAAGTTTTATATAAAGAATTGGGCGTAAAGAATTTGAAAGATTTGGAACGCGCGGCACGTTTTGGAAAAATTAGAAATTTGGAAGGGTTTGGAGAAAAAACTGAAAATAATATAATTCAAGGGATTGCGTTTTTACAACAGGAAGCAGGAAGAATGCTTTTGGGAGATGTTCTTCCCTATGCGCGGGATTTTATTGAAAAAATAAAAAAAATAGAAGGCGTGAAAGAGGTTTGTGAAGCTGGTAGTTTGCGCCGACGCAAGGAAACAATTGGTGATATAGATATTTTGGTTGTAACAGCAGATAGTAAAAAAGTTTTTGAAAAAATAGCAAAGCTTCCAAGCGTACAGAAAATATGGGGAAGGGGTGAAACAAAGCTGTCCGTTCATTTTGAGCATGGATTTGATATGGATGTCCGTGCGGTAGATAAAAAAAGTTACGGAGCCGCTTTACAGTATTTTACAGGGAGCAAAGCGCACAATGTACATCTTAGAAAAATTGCGACAGGTAAGGGTTATAAACTCAATGAGTACGGACTATTTCAAATTCAAAAGTTAAAATTCAAAACGCAAAATCACAACTTAAAACTCAAAAATAACGAAAACCTTGTTGCCGGCAAAACAGAAGAAGAAATATACAAAGTATTGGGTTTAAAAGTTATACCGCCTGAAATGCGGGAAGATAGTGGAGAAATTGAGCTAGCGCAAAAAGGAAAAATTCCACAACTGATAGAATGTGGAGATTTAAAAGGAGATTTACAAGTACAGACAAATTGGACAGATGGGCGCCACTCTATAGAAGAAATGGCAATTGCGGCACGCGATGCGGGGTTAAAATATATTTTGATAACCGACCATACGAAACGTTTAGCGATGACAGGGGGTCTTAGTGATAAAAAAGTTTTAGAACAAAAACGCGATATAGAAAAATTAAACAGGAAACTTGAAGGTATTACAATATTGTCTGGCGCAGAAGTAGATATTTTGAAAGATGGGTCGCTGGATTTGAAAGACGAAACTTTAAAACAGCTGGACGTAGTTGGCGCGTCTGTGCATTCATATTTTAAGTTAAGTCGTATTGAACAAACAGAGCGCGTTATAAAAGCAATAAAAAATCCTCACGTGGATATTTTATTTCATCCGACCGGAAGACGCATTAATCGCAGACCTCCAATCGATATTGACATGGAGCATGTTATTAAAGTAGCGCAAGAAACAGGGACAATTTTGGAAATAAATTCTTCGCCAGGAAGGTTAGACTTGAAAGATGACCACATAAAAATGGCGCGGGAGATGGGATGCAAATTCGCGATAAGTTCTGATGCGCATTCACGCAGTCATTACAAATTTTTAGAGTATGGCGTTGCGCAAGCTCGCAGAGGGTGGGTTGAGGCTAGGGATGTTGTAAACACATATCCACCAGAGGAGATGTTGAGGTTTATGAAATAATTTGACTTACGACGTAAAATATTGTATACTACATACAGTTTCTATTCCCCAATGAGGAGGTGTGCCTTATTTGACTACCGATAGGGCCGTGTGCTTGCTCGAGGGCGAGCAGATTGTCAGTCGTTCTGGAGTTTATAGTTTTATACATACGTACGAACACCCTGCCAGCGGGCGAAAAGTTTTCTTATGCGGGATGTCGCATGTGGGACAAAAAGACTACTACAGAGTTATCAGGGACTGTTTGGCTGGTTGTGATTTTGTTTTGTATGAACCTATTTCTTTGACTGGTAGATACAAACGTCGTCCGCCGATGGGAGAGGAAATAGAGGATATAGAGGATATAGATATAAATGAAGCTATTGTTTTTGCAATTTTGGCTTACTACATAAGATTGGAAGAAGTGTTTGGTTTCTGCGGAAGTCCCGAACTAACTCTTGAGGGTAAAGTATTTAAGGAGTTTTATAAGAGAGAAAATTGGATTCATGCAGATTTACTGCCGGATGTTGATAGCGAGGACTCTTTTGAGTATTCCCCCAGTGAGGCGTTGCGTAAGCACATCTCAAGGTTACCAAAAGCAAGAAGATTAGAGATATTTTATTTTTTTGCTTCGCGAGTGATGAGAATGGAAGAAAGAACGTTTACCAAAAGAGATTTCGCTTGGGATTTGACAGCACTAGACTCGCAGAAAGATCTTTTTAAAATACTAGTAGGCAGTACTCTGCAGAAAAAAAGAGATAGAAAGTGTTTTGAGGTTTTTGATTCTGTGGTTGAACAGCATAACCCGGGTATCGTTGGAATTAAATTTGGTGTAGCACACATGCCATACCAAAGAAGGTTGCTGGAGACCAGAGGGTATAAACTAGTAGGGTCTAAGAAGGTTTGTTGTGTTCGTCTTTAAGACAGCTTTCGCGAGCTGTCTTTTTTATAAGTGCTAGGGGAGCGGAATTCTAGTTCGAATCCCGCTCCCCTGTATGCTATTATTAATACATATGATCGCAAGTTTAAGGGGGAAAATTATAGAAATCAGGGACAACTCTGCCATTGTGGAGGTGGGAGATGTTGGATATAAAGTTTACTACATATTGCGTGAATTTGGACGTTTTCAAAAAATGAAAAATCAGGAAGTTTATTTACATACTTTTTACTATTTGCGAGAAAATGTTGCAGAACTATACGCATTTTTCGAGCGAGAAGAAAAAAGAATGTTTGAAATTTTAATCGGAATAAGCGGAGTCGGTCCAAAGGGCGCGCTTAATATCTTAAATGCCGCGTCGGTAGACATTTTACAGCGCGCCATAGCGCAGGGGGATAGCTCGGTGCTAACTAAGGTTTCTGGAATTGGAAATCGCATAGCGCAAAAAATAATAGTAGAACTTAAGGACAAATTTGGAGCTGAATGGGGCCGATTGGGAGGAGATATTTTAGGAGAAAGTGATGTTATTGAAGCACTGCAATCTTTGGGATATTCTAGAACTCAAGCGCAGGAGGCTTTAAAGAAATTGCCAGAAAATTTAGAAAAAACAGAAGATAAAGTGAAGGAAGCTTTAAAAATGTTAGGTCAAGGTTAAATTCAATTTTATATACTGTATTTCTCACACGCGCCGCTTGTCCCAGCGAGCCAAGCGCGCTCTACCTTGGCCTCGCTCGTCCTTCGGCAAGCTCAGGACACCGTGCCCGCTCGGCCTGCGGAAGGTTCGAAATACAATATATAAAATTGAATATTAGTATATGAGTTTTCTTAATTCCAAAACTTGGCGTGAATTTCAACGCAGTGTCGGTAGAGAAATTTTTGAAATCAACAAGGACGTCTATTTAATAAAAATGGAGTTGCCATTGGGTAAGAATTATTTATACTCACCTTCGCCACGCGCTTTAGATTATTTAGATGAGATTAAAAAAATTGGACAAAAACAAGGTTCAATTTTTTTTAAGTTTGAACCACTAACTCAACGAACAACCCAGCCTTCGCATGAAGCTACGGCGGGCACGGCGAACAAGGAACAACTAACAAGATTGCAAAACTTAGGATTTAGAGATGCAGTGAAAGAACTTCAGCCACAACGTACGATCATTTTAGATTTGAATGTGCACCATGACGAGTTGCTAGGGCATATGCACAAAAAAACAAGTTATAATATTCGTTTGTCAGAAAAGAAGTTTTTAAAAGTAGAAAACTCAAAAGACATAAATGCGTTTTGGGATTTATTAAAAAAAACATCTAATCGTTCAGAATTCGCCGTACATCCAAAAGAGTATTACAAGAAATTAATTGAGCTAGAAAACGTAGATTTATATTTTGTAAAAACGCGCGACCAGTTTGCTGCCGCAGCCATTGTAATTTCATACAACAATCGAATGACATATCTGCATGGAGCCTCTGATTATAGTTTGCGCAAATATATGGCGCCCTATTTTTTACACTGGGAGCTTATAAAAATAGCCGGCCGTGAAGACATGGATGAGTATGACCTTTGGGGGATAGATGAAAAACGCTGGCCCGGAGTTACGAGGTTTAAAAGAGGGTTTGGCGGGAAAGAGGTGCAGTATATCGGAAGTTTTGATTTGGTTTTTAAACCGGTGTGGTATTGGGCGTATAAATTTAAAAATAAGTTTTAAACTACGATGCTTTTTATTAAAAAAATACTACTTAACATAAAAGCTTTTCTAAAGTGGCTTTTGCCGGATTGGATTTTCGAAAAACTTTATCACGGTATTTTTTGGCCACTTTTGGGCGTTATTTTGTATAGGAATCCGTCAAAAAAAATAAAAATAATAGGAGTAACTGGAACCAATGGGAAAACCACGGTAGTTCATTTGGCGACCCACATCTTGGAGGGAGCCGGGTTACACGTTGCTTCGTTATCTTCGTTGCGTTTTAAAATCAATAAGAAAGAATGGAAAAACATGTTAAAAATGACAATGCCGGGGCGTTTAAAAATGCAAAAGTTTTTACGCCAAGCGGTAAATGCAGGATGTGAGTATGTGGTTATGGAGGTGACCAGTGAAGGTATAAAACAAAATCGCCATAAGCATATAGAGTTTAATACAGCTGTTTTTACAAACTTGACTCCTGAACACATAGAAAGCCACGGCGGGTTTGACAACTACAGAGACACTAAGGGTAAATTTTTTGCATTGCCCCACGAGGTCTCTATTGTGAATGCGGACGATGAAGCGGCAGAATATTTTTTAAACTTTGAAGTAACTAGAAAAATAGCATACTCGCTTAAGCAAGAATACGAAAATGATAACTACCAGACGGTTATTCCCAGCGACACAAGCTATGACTCAAACGGTTTGTCTTTAAAGATTGATGGGGTTTTGTTCAATATGTCGTTGTTAAGTGAGTTTAATGCATATAATGCGTTAGCCGCTGTATGTGTTGCTTTGTCTTGTAACTTGGAGCTGCAAGATATCGCAAAATACGTTAAAACCTTTCCCGGAGTTAGTGGCAGGTTGGAGCGTGTGATAGGAGAGCCGTTTAACGTGTTTGTAGATTACGCGCATACGCCGGATGCTTTTGAAAAAGTGTATAAAACCATTAAGGCATTTAGCGAAGGCAGGTTGATAGGGGTATTTGGAGCTGCCGGTGGTGGTAGAGATAAGTGGAAAAGACCAGAATTTGCTAAGATCGTTGAGAAGTACTGCGATGAGGTTATAATAACCGACGAAGATCCTTACAGTGAAGACCCGCAAGATATTTTAAAAGACATAGAAAAAGGTTTTTCTGGTAAGCTAAAATACGAAAAAATACTAGACCGCAGAAAAGCAATAAATAGAGCTTTACAGATAGCAGAAGATGGCGATTCTATTTTAATCACAGGTAAGGGCGCTGAACCGTTAATGATGACCAAAAACGGACCCATAGATTGGGATGATAGAAAAATTGTACGTGAAGAATTTGCAAAAGTTTATTTTTAATGTTAACTTGGTCTATTGATGGATCAAAAACAAAAGATGAAACTTCCAGCTGGTGTTAAAAAACATATACGTATTGAAAAAGCGCGCATTAGGCACGATTTTTTGAGTAAGGAGGACATAAAAGAGCAGATTGAAAAATTATATAACAAATTTGAATATTTTATTTTAAAACCCAAACAAGAAATTAAAAAAATAATAAAACTGGCAGATAAAAAAGTGTTACCTAAAAGCAAGGTTCAGCCTTCAGGCCCTAGCTCTCAGAGGGAGGTTTTATTAAAAACAAAAACAACTGTACAAACTGTAAAAAAGAAAATTACAAACGAAACTAAAATAACTAAATATAAGTCAAAAAAAACGCCTCATCTTTAACATGAGCCGTTTTTTAATCGCCTCAATCCGCCAGCTGGCGGATTGAGGCGATTTTTTCTTGACTTATCTTATAAATTAAGGTAGGGTTTAGGTAGTAACTTGTCAATAAAGGTGGGCAAAATGGCAGACAAAGCTTCCTTTACGCTGGAAAGTGCAAGAGTGAAAGTTGAAGAGTTAAGAGCGGAAGTTCACAGGCGAGGCGTTCAAGGTATGGACGCCACAATTGACGCTACTTTAATTACACTTTTTGCTCCGGGGAATAACAATCACATACTTATGGAAGCAGTTCCTGGTGTGGGAAAGACTTTGCTGGCTAGAACAATCGCAGAGGCTTGCGATATGGATTTTTCTCGTATTCAAATGACGCCCCAGACAATGCCCGAAGATATTACAGGAGACGAGTCTCCTGTCTTTGACGATAGGGGAAATATGACAGGTGAGTTTAGTTTCAGAAAGGGCCCCATTTTTGCCCGAGGAATAGTTTTAACAGACGAAATCAATAGAACCTCTCCAAGAACAACCTCTGCTGTGCTTGAGCCCATGGAAGAGCTTCAGGTTACAACAAAGCGTTCTGGTACAATTAAACTTGAACCTCCATTTAACGTATTTGCCACTCAAAATCCGCTAGATCAAACTACTGGTGGCGGGACTTATGCAATGTCCGAAGCTCAAAAAGATAGATTTATGATGAAAATTAATGTCCCATATATTTCTGATGAAGAAACACTGCGCGTGCTGGAGGCAGAAGACAGTAATTTGCAAGCTCGTGGTCTTGATATAGCAGGCCAAACGCACGATGAAGCGGTAGAAGCGCTAAGTGCCAGAAGTTCAATAAGGAAAGTAATTTCTGCTGAGGATATCCTTGAGATTAGAGAATTGGTTGATGGGGGTATTTTTATATCGTCAGAATTAAGACAAATTATTGTCGAGTTTACAAACCTAACGCGTCCAAACGAGGCAAGGTTGGTGGCTCAGGGGAATATAGTAGTAGGAGGTTCTACTCGCTTTCCTATATATCTGCAAAGAGCTATCAAAACCAGAGCTTTTTTGGAAGGAAGAAACTTTGTTGTTCCACAAGACATTGTTCAGCTTGCGCCTTTTGTTTTGGGTCACAGAATTGGTTATAACAGGGACGTAGATCTTTCTAAAAGAAGTGAAATTCTTGATAGGACTCTTGATGAAATTCTTGGACAAGTTTTCATTGCGAGGTTGTAAAGCATGTCCATATCTAAGGATGAACTGGAGGCATTGCGTATAGAGGCAAGAAATTTTGGCATAGATCTAAGCCAAGTTCCTATCGTCGGGGGAAGTTACTTCGGAGATTGGGATAGCATTTTTTCCGGTAGGGGTATGGAAATGACAGAGATAAGGGAATTTAAGCCCGGAGATAGCATTGAAAATATTGATCCTATTTTAAGTGCTAAGAAGAGAAAGCCCATGGTTGTAGATAGAGTTGAAACTCGGGAATTACGAGCACTGGTGGTTTATGATTTTTCTCGCAGTATGTTTTTGCGAGATAAAATCAGGTCTTCTTTTGCCGCGGCGTCTATAGTAGTTTTTTCTACCCTAAATCAGAGTATTGCGACCGGTCTTTGGGGTTTGGCAGGAAATTATGAGATCGTTCAGCAGCTAGGAGTTGGGTCCGATCAGTATAGAAGGGCAATAAGCCTGATGGAAGATGTGATTTGTGATTTTAAAAAATCCCGCACAAAAAGACTTAGTTTGTCATATTGGCAAGAAGCTCTACCTATTGGATCGTTTATTTTTATAATTTCAGATTTTTTGGGGGACGATAGTTTTTTCACAAGACTGCTGGACAGTTATTTTCAAGATTACATCGTCGTTCCGATTGTTGTTCAAGATGAACTAGAGTATACTTTTCCAGACATTGCTCAAAGGGGAAGGGAGTTAGTATTTACAGATGTAAGCACCGGTGCTCACAGCGGTATTTCACTTGGCCGAAAGAACATTGGACGCATAAGAGCAGAGCACGAAGAAAGGTTTTCGCGTTTAAGGGCTAGGCTGGAATCTAAGGCACTAAGGTTTGCGCACGTTTCGGAATTTGATTTTTCTAAAATTAGGAAAGAGCTTCAAGGTGTTCTTTCAAAACCCTACGTTAGGTAGGGTTTTTTTATTTTTACTCTTGACTTTCAGTCTCAAAAAGTGTAATGTTTGATTAGTTAACTTGTCAACAAAATAGCATCACCAGAGAGGAGGTGGGCGAGGTTGCGCAAGCTACTTAACGCGAGAACTTTAATCGCAGTTTTGGCGTCTGCGGCTTCAATAATCTTTATTTCTGCGTTCCTTACCCCAAGTTTCGGGGATGAGAGCAAAGAGAATAAAGATGAAATTTATTTAACTGCATGGCCGTTCATTGCTGCCAGAGTAGAGATAGAGAATAATGACTACTCCCATTCTTTGGGAGAAAGATTTACGGTACGCTATGTGGTTCAATATAGTAGTAGTCATGTTAACCTAGATTTGGACACTGCGTTTAATTCCATAGTTTTTGCGCCGTTTGAACTAGAGGGCCGACCAACAATTTTGCACAGAAAGATTGGAAGGCTTCCAAATAATGAAGGGGCGGATGTGTGGGAATATGTTTTTGAAGTTAAGCTTTTTATAGTTAATGGCTTGGTTGACAGGGTCTATTATCTACCCCAAACGAGCGTAGATTATATTGCTTTGGACAATGTCGCCTCAGGGTTGATTGAAGTAAAAAATGATTGGCCCGTGAATATCACGAGAAACGTCACTGACATCGATGTGGCAGAGCTAAGGAATGTCAAGGGGCCAGTTAAAGACAATACTTCATCGATTAGCGACAAGTTTGGATACGCTGGAGTGTTGTTTGTCGTTGCGCTTATTTTTCTAAGCATGCTGTGGATTTATGGTCCCAAGTTCTCACAGAAGAAGAAAACAAGCACTCAAGAAATGTCTCTGGCTGAAAAACTTAACCGCTTCAAGGATGAAATTTGGCTTAGAAAAGACAGCGCAAAAAACAGAATGATAGCATTACAGAATCTTACGCTGGAAATAGCGCGTGTCTTTAGAAATATTAGCACGGCATCTTTCTTTGAGTTATTTGCCACAGGTGAATTGGGCGAATTGTTTAATAAAGCTTTTTCTCCTAGCGCTGATGAAGATGTAAGTTACGAAGATGTTGATGCCGCACTAGATAAGGTTTTTGCAAAAACCTTAGACATAAAAGAGTTCACAGATACGGGGTCTAACATAAAGAAAGAAAGGAGGTAGGTATGGATTTTTGGCTTGAGCTGAAATCTGCACAACTTACCTCCCCATTTTTATTTGTAGCTGTATTTTGTACGTTGATAAGCGTGCTGATTGTAGCTAACTTGTGGAGGAAAAAGTATAAGAACACAGTTAAGCTGGCAGATACAGAAAATATTAAAAAAATTTTTAGCACCCATTTCAGGTTCAATCATGTGATTAATGTTATGTTTTTAGTTATATTTTCTTTGTTGACAAGTTTTTTGGTGGCTGGTCCTGTGTCCAAAAAAGAAAAAATTGTTGAACAGACCTCCACGGATTATCTTCGCATAGTTGTGACTCTTACAGACATTTCTGCAAGCATGAGGGTTGCTTCTCCTACCGGCGACGACCCCTCTGGAGAGAAAAAGACTAGTTTTGAAATAGTCCAACAAGCACAGATTAATTTTTTGCGCAATGCGTCAGATGTGATTGCGGGAGTAGTTTTGTTTAGCTCGGAACCCGTTGCTTATATTTATCCTTCGGCAGATATTGACCAGGTTATTAAACTTTTTGAAGAAGTCAAACTTCTAAGCATAGCTAGCCTACAGCCAGGAAAATATCCATTTTCTAAACTTTCTAGCGGCACAAGAGTGATACCCGGCTTAGAGCAATCTGTAAGAATTGTTGAGGAAGTTAGAAGAGATATTGATTCACAAGAAGCGGTCATTGTGCTTTTCACAGACCTCCAGGTTACTGATTCAAGTGAAGGGGGGATGAGGGGAGTAGTTGACGCGATGAAAAACGTAATAGCTAGAAATATTAGTCTTTATATAATTACCAATGCTTCCGAATATACAATTGTGGCATATCAGAGAGCTTTGGGTGTTTTCAGTTCTAGCGTAATTTTTTTCAGGGCCGATTCTCAACAGGAGGTGGACGACGCGCTGGAAAATCTTCTTGAACTTGAAAAAGCTCCGATAGTAACACGACAGATAACACTGTCGCAGGAGTCGTTAGCAAATGAAATATCCTTAGTCTTTGTCATTTTGATGGTGTTGTGGGTAGTTATTGTAGAGCTGTTCACTCGTCAAGTCCGAGAAAGGAGGTAGAGAGTGGAAAGAGTTTCTAGGTTTTTCTCGTATCCATGGTCTAAGAAGTTAAGAATATCTACACTTGCGCTACTGCTGGCTTTGTCGTCCTGGAGTTTTTATTTAGCTTTTAATTCTAAAGTAAACGCTGAAAATGAATACGCACAGTACAATGTGTCCATGGAAACCTTCAGTTCTTCCGTGGCGCAGGCACGAGATATCAGGGAATTAGCAGTTGCAGTAGCGGATGTGTTAAAAAAACTTAGCGTTATTACTAGCACCTCGCCATTTGATAGTAAAATTGATTCTTTTTCAAATTTTAACAAGGGTACAATAATTGCTCAAAATCTTGATATGTTCCTGTCAGAAGAACAGAAAAAGTCAGAAGTGTTGCTTATCGCCAGGTCTTTTATCATAGAGGCCATGCGTGATTATGAAGACGAAGACTTTACTTGGAATCTAGAGATTCTAAATGAAATGATAGTAGAAGCTTTGCGGGAAGAAGGTTACAGCCAAAAAGAAGCTGAAGAAATCCTTGCAAATGGAATACCTTCAGGTGATGGCACCAATGCGGGTACAGATACATCAGTTTTGCCCAGACCCGGGGATTTTTAAAAAATGGGCGTGTTCAACTTTGAAAACCCCAAAGTTTTTTGGTACTTAGTTGTAATTTTACCTTTAGTCTTTGCTCTGTTCGTCGTGAGTTACAGTAAGGACAAAAAACTTTTGAAGAGGTTTTATCGGAAAGCAAGCAAGACAAAGAATGTTATATCATCCATTTTAATATCGGTTGTGTTCATTAGTCTCTTTGCAATTTTGGCTAAACCGCAGGAAGAAATTTTTGGCCCGCCTTCCATATCTCCTAAAGGAGACTACGTTATATTGGTTGATACATCAAATAGCAGTATGGCTAAGTCAGATATTTTTACAAAAAGCGAATTGGATATATCAAAGGACATTGTAGACAGCTTGATAACTTCAATTTCTGCTAGGTTCCAATTGTTTGGATATGCAGGAATTGCTATCCACTTTACTCCCCTGACTCAAAACATAGATTACATTAGAACTGTCTTAGATAATAATTTTTATGCAGGTATAGTTCCGGCTCCTGGATCTGATATCGGCGAGGCTATATATACTATTATTCAACTTAAGAAAGATAATCCGCAGTACGCAAATGTAGAATATGTGATTTTATTTTCTGACGGTGACTTACGCACCCGTAACAGTGTTGGAGACCAAGCTAGCATAAATAAATTGGTTGCTGCTTTGGGCGAAGCTAGCGCACAAAACATTAAAATCATTACGGTTGGTGTTGGATCTGCATCTGGTTGGAGGATTCCAATACTGGATAATTTGGGAAATTTTACAGGCGAGTACGTAAAAGATCGCAACGGTGTAGAGTTTGTATCTTTTCTCAACGAAACCAACTTGCGCACAATTGCGGAGATGACCGGCGGAGAATACTTTTATTGGGAAGAAGCTCAAGACGGTAGCTTGGAAAGATATATAAGGTCTACACTGTCTGACAGTTTCACTTACACACCATCGCAAGAGGTTGTAGACGTGAAAGAGTATTACTATGTATATTCTTGGATATTGGTTGGCAGTGTATTTATTCTAGTTCTTTTTAGAAAAAGTTTAAGAATATAAAAACCCACAGATTAAGGTTGCTGTGGGTTTTTTTATTGATTTATTTTAATTTTAGTCCTTTAGCTTTGTTACGATTTTTTTGAATATTTCTGGATTATTTTCTGCAATATCTGCTAAAATTTTTCTATCTAGCTTTACTCCTTTTTGGTTCAGCGCATGCATGAATTTGCTGTATGATATTCCATCTTTTCTACTGGCCGCGTTTATCTTAATGTTCCATAGCTGGCGCATGGTTCTTTTTTTTTGCTTTCTTCCTATGTAACTTCTTGCATCTGCGTGGCGCGCGGCATCTTTTGCTATCTTATAAACATTTTTTCTTCGCCATTTAAAACCCTTAGTGCGGGCCAGCACCCCCCTTCTTTTTTTTGTTCTTACGTTTCCTCTTTTAACTCTTGACATAATTTTTACTTGCTAACGCTCGTAAAATCGCAAAACTTGAAACTTGAAACTTGAAACTTGGAGCTTGGAGCTTGAAACCTGCTTTGTATTTCGTGTTATATGTTTTATGTTTCATGTTTTAAGTTTTAGGAAGCGAGGCGTTAGCCGAGCTTATTTGTAGGGCATTAATTTTTTTATTTTTCTTGCTTCGGCCTTGGACACCTGTATAAACTTTCTTTTTTGTCTTCGCTGTTTTGAAGTTTGTTTAGCATTAAAATGGCTCTGGCCGGAAGCTCTGCGCAATACCTTGCCGTTTTTTGTTATCTTGAATCTTTTTGCGGCGCTCTTTTTAGTTTTTATTTTTTGTTTAGCCATAGTTTTGTTCATTTCATTCACAAATTAGTAACGAGTAATGCGTAATGAGTAATTTTTTTTAATCTCGTGCAGTGGAATTATTTACTTGCCTGCCCCCATATCTTTCCGCTTTGGCGGAACGGGTGCGGTGGTTACCCGTTACTCGTTGCTCGTTACTTGTTACTGTGAGCAAAGCCGAGTCAAACTCGGCAAAGCGAGCTTATTGTGGTGAAATTATAAAATATAATCCTCTTGGGTATTTTTTTGGTTCCTGCTCCATTTTGTATTTTTCTTTAAGCGTTAATAAAAATTCTTCAATTTTTTTGTCAGCAATTTTCCCCAAAGCTTTCTCTCTACCGTGCATAACAAGCTCAACCTTGACTTTATAACCTTTTTTGAAGAATTTGTCTACCATCTTTGCTTTTACCTCTAAATCGTGTGAAAATGTTGTCATTCCAATTCGAACACCTTTCGTTTCTCCCGTGGTCTGTTTTTTTTTGCCGGCCTTGTCCTTTTTACCTTGCTGGTATAAATATTTTCCATATTCCATTATCCGAACTACAGGAGGATCTGCTTTGGCTGTTATTTCTATTAAATCTAAACCAGCTTCTTTGGCTTTCTCAAGTGCTTCTTTAATATCCAAGATACCCAAATTTTCTCCGCTGTTGTCAATAACGCGCACTTTAGGTGCATGTATTTGTTCGTTTTTTCTTACTCTCGGCTCGTATTTTTTTTGAAAATATCTTTGTTGAAACAATTTTTTATACTTTTATTTGCAAATAATAGTATATTAAGTATAGCTTGTATTTGGGGTGCGGTCAATTTAACAAGACACGCATTGCGCGTGTTATTATAAAAGATAGCTATGACCAGTACAATATATAGTAGTAACAAAAAGGCCAGATTTGACTACGAAGTTTTAGAAACTTATATCGCGGGTGTTAAGCTTTATGGACACGAAGTTAAGTCTGTAAAAAAGGGATCTGCTAGTTTGCGGGGAGCCTTTGTGATAATTCGAGGAGGAGAACCCTACTTAACAAATGTAACCATACCGCCGTATCAAGAGCGGAACTTAACCCCTAATTATGACCCGCAGAGAACACGAAAGTTGTTATTAAACAAAAAAGAGGTGCAAGAAATAGAAGACAAGCTACAGGCCAAGGGATTGACACTAGTGCCTTTGAGGTTGTATAATAATAGAGGTTTGATAAAGGTAGAAATTGGGTTAATGCGCGGAAAAAAGAAATATGATAAAAGAGAGACGATAAAGAAGCGAGAAGCAGAAAGAAAAATAATAAGAAGTTTAAAAAGTTAGCCCGCCTTCGTATAACCTCCTGCGCATAAAGCTACGGACGGTCAAGAAACTACGGCGGACGCTAATTTTTCCATCCAATCGGGTTATACCCTCTTGGGCAAAAATTGCGGGGATGTTTTAGATTTGCTAGGAGAAAGTATTTATAGTTTGCAAGTCGAGCTCGTCTAGTGCTCGTAAAACAATAGACAACGAGTAAGTGCAAACTTCTCACGCAGTGAAACACCTGCATTAGCTTACGCTTAATCCGCCAGCCGGCGGACCGTAAGCCATCGCATTGAATGACTTCCGATGGTTCAAATGCGGTGCCAATTTATCGGAATAGCTAGTAGTGTGTCCAAACTGTTAGCAAAACTTTAGGACTCGGATTTATAGTGTTTTGGTTATTTTTTAGCTATATATCTTAAATGGGTAACCTAAAACAAATAATCTAAACTTGTAGGTTAGCTATTTTTACCTCTTCTACACGCGGGTTCAATCCCCGCCATCTCCACCACAAGAGATTTATCGCCGTCATATTGGCGGTAAAGCTCGAATATAAGCCCTAAATCGGCGGTTCCAAATCCTTCACCTCGAGTATAGGGAATTCCATTGGGTAAAACTAACTTTTGGAACTGGGGCTGTAGTTTATCCATTGCCGTACCTAAATCAATCCATTGGCGGGCTAAATCTTTTATAAATTTAGACGCATATGTTAAAGTTGCCTCCACGTCCAACTCATCTATCCTTGCTTCGCTCAAGGATATTTTTGTAGCTATTATCTTATTTTTCATCTCCTCTAGGCGTTCTTGCCCTAACTGAGCATCATAAGTTCCGGTTTCCATCATTTCGCATATTTGTTTTTTACGCTGCTCAAGTTTTTTGAGTTCTTTTTCGTATTCTGATCTGTTCACCGTGTGTTCTTCTAACTTTTCTTTCCACACATTCAAACAAGTTTCTTTAAAAACGATTAAGAAATCTTCTGTTGGGGTTATTTCTTTTAAGTAATCCAAAAACTCACTTTCTAAATCTTGTTTCCGGATGTTCTTTGCATAAGCGGTGCAGGTTTTTGTATAGCAGTGGTAATAATAATACAGACCGCCATTACCACGAGGAGCACTTGCGGTTAGGGGATTATTGCAAAACCCGCAGTAAACAGTTTTCCGCAAAGGGAATATAGGGTTATATGTGCCTTTTCTGGCTTGCTGGTATGCTTTGCCGGCTCTTACTGCTTGAATCCGATACATTTCCTCTTCTGTAATCATTGGCACGTGCTGGCCCGGGATTTCTTCTTTAGTCCAAGGATCTACAAGAATAGCTGTATAAAATTTAAGAGAATGCCCCAATATCCTGTCTACCAACTGAGAGCTTGTTTTTTTTCCTCTAATTTTTTCAAGTCCCCAACTATCCAAAAGTTTCGCAATCTCTATTTGAGAGTATATGCCTTTAGAGTATTCTTTTAACGCCCGCTGCACTAAAGGAAATGTATTTTCATCTGGCGGATCAGGCCTTGTTTTCTTCTCACCATTTCTTTTGGCGTGCTGACTTTTGTAGCCAATAGGAGGGTTCCACGGATATATACCTTGCCGAACTCGTTGCCTCATCCCATCTGAACACCTTTCTTTCCTCATTTCATTATCAAACTCGGCAAATGAGGCGAGCATAGTTTCAAGGAGTTTCTCTTGTGGGCTGTTTCCGATAGTTTCTGTTACCGAATGAAGCGTGGCACCGTACTGCAATAGTTTTTGTCTAACCATTAAGTGATCGCCTGTATTACGAGCAAAACGGTCAACTTTATAAACAATAAAAGCTTCTACTTTTCCCTGGTTCTTGCGGCAGTATTCAATGGCCTTTAGAAACTCTTTTCTATTAGCAGTTTTAGCCGAAGCGCCTTCTTCTCGGAATACCCCGGCTATTTTAATTCCTTTCTTCTCACAGTATTCACGGCAAACCTCCTCCTGGTGTTCTAAAGATGTGCCCTTAACTTGTTCATCACTTGATACACGAGTGTATATTATTCCTTTCATAGTTTTGTTTTGGTTAATTTCTTTCAACATTAAAGCGACGCCTGGTTGACCCAACCACTTGCCCGAAGGTAGTAATGCTGGCAGGCGCCGCTTTAAGGTCAGCATTAAAAAAATCGGACAAATATATGATTGGGTCAACGCCCTAACTATAACAGTTCCATAGGCCTATATCAAATGAATTTTTTTACCACTGTCGATTATTTTCCAGCAATTCGTGCATAAAACTATCCAATCTCTATAACCTTTTTGTTCGTTGTCAGTTCGTCTTCCCTCGATGATTTGCGAACTTGTAAACACTGTTCGATTGCAATGACGGCAATAAATATTAAAGCCATAAACATTGCCTTTGTAGGTTAATGTTTTCTTTTTGATTTTAGCGAGGCGCTTCTTGCTTATAGATACGCCCTCATTCTCAATAATTTGATGGTTAGCAGACATTTTGGTGTGTTTAGGTTAAATGGGTTCAGCATCGGTACACTCCTACGCTGACACGTCTTTTTTTTGTAATCTTTTACGTTTCAATCCTTGTAGTACGCGTTCTCTTCTCAATTGGTTATCAAATTCCGCAAAGGTCCCAAGTTTAATTCTAAGAATTTCTTCTTCGGTCAGCGACAATTTTTGTTTTTTGTTCATAGTTTTGTTTTTATAAATTAAATCTATTAAGCGACCATTTATTTTTGTATTAAATCTTTAATACATTGAACCCGTTATAAGAAGTATAGTGATTCTTATACTTAAGTATTAGTAGTGTTTCATTTCGGAAGACCCCTGACTTTCATTTTGGAACACATCAAATTCACTTTTTGATTTTTCATACTCAATTTCAAGTTTTGTATCCTCAAGGTAACCCTCGTATTCTTTTTTGCTTATAGCTCCCGACTCCAACTTCTTCTGCATTGTTCTGTGAAATTCTACGCGCAAGGCCGTTAGAAGGCCTGTGATGTCGTATGAATGCGTTCTGTACGGATTGCGTAGCATCTTTAATGTCTTCAAGTATCCTTTTTCTATCAATTTGTCTTTTGCTCTATGTATAGTTGCAGAACTCATACCGGAAAACTTAATTAACTTTTTTAGGGCAGGATGTGTCTTTCCGGGATTGTTATCCCATCTGTGTTGTAGAATATGCAGTAATAAGCGTAATTCCGAGTTGCTTATCTTCAATTCTTTCTGATACTCCAATAATAAATTCGGCACTTGCGTATACCCTTGGCTTGCTATTGTGTGGCCAAATTTTTGAATGGCTTTATTGTCTAGGTGGGTATTTTTAAGCCTCTTCATTTTTTTCTTTATTTATTTTTTCTGCTGACCATTTGGCAAAGGCAATTTCCGCAAGGCCTAAAGCCCGATCTCGTAATTCTTCTGCTTCCTCGTCCGGCATATCCGGCTTTTTTAGCAGCTCTTTTATTCGTTTTGTAGATAACATAAAATCGGGACTTATAGACCCCGATTTTGTTGTGACAAAACAAAACCGGGTTCTAAAACAGAACAGCAATTTTTCAATTACTATTTTGTTTCGAAACCCGGTAACATTTGTCACTTGTTGTGACCGCCGGACATCTCCCAGCGAAAACGGTTTCTAACTAAATTTTTCTGACTCATTCATTATAACAAGTATAAGATATTTTGCAAAGGTACTATACTCCTATTCAACTTCGCCCTTTTTATAGTGTTACTAAACTCTTTTTTATAGTGTGAGAAAACTCACTCAAGTCTTCGTCCTTCTCATAAGCAAGTGGAGTTTCTCTTGTGGTATCTAAGGCTCAAGTTAGAGCTTTCTTTTCTTGCAGGTCTATTTCTGCTATTATAAAAACGAATTAAATAAACAGACCTAACCCTCACAGTTTAAACTGCGAGATATGGTTAACAAGACGCAATCAGCACAAACACCCCATCATCAGGGTCGCTGATTGCGCCATACGAGGAAACTCGTATGTTGGGCCGCAAGGTCCTACCTGGTGGTGGGCTTTTTGTTTGGGGCTTATCACACACAATTTTTTAGATTGAAGATGGCGCCTGCAACGTGCCTTCCTAAATAAAGATATTCCTCCGCAAAATTCTCACACATCAGCTTCGCTTTTTTTATCGTGTAAGAAAACTCATCTTTTTTATAGTGTTGGAAAACTCTTTTTTTATCGTGTTACTATACTCGTTTAAATTTGGGTCATTCTGATAATCCAATAAAACCTTTTTGCTTGTATCAAGAGCTAATTAATATGAATACCCCAACAGCAATAGCAACCATAATCGCATTGGCCTTAATAGGGCTTTCTCTTCTAATTACCGGAAGAGTTGAATTAAGCAAAGGGTTAGAAACGACGTTGGCATCTGCAATAGCGTTTTCGATATGGGGAGTGGCATTGGTAGTAGCGTATAAAGTTTTGGAAATATGGTGGCGAACAAGACTCGGAAAATGGCTACTGAAAATTTCTCCCTTTAGCGAGGTAACAATAAAAGGGTTGGCAGTACTCGCACTTATTATTATTGCTTTCTATCTCATTGCGGTAATTGCGGTGTTTCTGCACGATGAACTTGGATTTTTTCGCTAATAATCACGTATAAAAACTCTGGGTAATCAAGTGGCAAAATTTGTTCCCACACTAAAGACGTTTCCTCCTTCGCTGTTTCCAAAGCTGTGCTTCTTGCATAATTTGATTCTAACCACTTTTCACGCAAGGCCCAGTTTGGTAATATACACTATCGTAAAATTCTGGACTCTGCGATAAGTATTTTTTAGAGAAAACTCGCCCGAATAAGGCGGATTTATGTTAGGATAAAAATGATATGGAAAATAATACAGAAACATTTATAAGAAAACGCAAGACCAATTCTAATTACAACCGACAAGCAATCCACAGAGTTGGATAGACCGGCTGACACAAGAGGGGATGACGCAATTGAACGCCTCCGAAGAGCAATTGCTGAACCCGGAGTGGAGGATACGAAACCTATATTTCATTAAAACTGTAATTTATGGAGAAACAAGAATTAAAACAATTATTTAATAACTTCCTTGCTATATATGATGTTGAATCAAAGGATGCTATTTGGGTGAAACAAAGTCAGCTGTTTAGAGATTTTTGGGATAATAAGATTTTAGCGGACGGTAATAGCGAGCTGAACGATGCCGAGGTTGATCAAATTATACGAATTTTAGATAGAAATGGGCGTGGTAATACCCGCGAAAGCGAAGCAGTAGCACGAGCTATGGTTGCACAAGGGGCTTGGAGAAGAATGTTTAACGGTATAAAAGCTCGTAAAGAATTTTCAAGCTTATTAAATAAAATTTTTCTTGAAGAGGATACGACCCAAAAAGCTGGGTATATAAATGAGCTATACAAGCTTAACGAAGAAAAACATATAAATAATTTAACAGGACCAAGCGGAAATGCTCTGGGGGCAATGCTGGCGGCATTTTATCCGGTTAATAATTTGAGCATTATTTCCTTGAATGATAGGGAAAAATTATGTTCGTTTCTTGGTATACAGACCGTAGATTTTTCGTCAGAGGATATTGGTAATAAAATAGCCGCTTCAAACAGTGATATTATAAAATTTTTTGAAAACGCGGGTATTCATTATTCGGCAAGAACCGTATCGGTTTTCGCTTACTCTGCAGAGTTCAAATCTTTTTGGAAAGTTAGCAAAATAGAAGCAGAAGAAGAGGTTCAAGCATCATTCCCTACAGTAAGTCAAGAAATTAGCGATCCCAGCTTATTCTATATGGAGAGCCAGTTGGAGGATTTTATTATAGAAAATTGGGACAAGACAGAATTTGGCAATAAATATGATTTAATAGAGGAAAATGGTGAACTGGTAAGTCAGCAGTATAGAACTGATATAGGTATTATTGATATTTTAGCTAAAGATAAAAAAACCGACCAGTATGTTGTGATAGAGCTAAAAAAGAACCAAACCAGCGACGACACGGTTGGGCAACTCACCAGGTATATGGGCTGGCTTGAAGAAAAGAAAACAAGCGGAAAACCGACAAAAGGAATTATCATAGCCGGACATTATGACGAACGCCTTTACTTTGCCTTAAAGAAACTCAAAGACGTTGAAGTATATTTATATCAAGTAGATTTTAAGCTTAACGAATTTAAAAAATAATGCAGACCAAGCTTAATTTATTTCCGTTATCTCCAAATAGTATTATTGTCGGTGATTTTATAAGGTCACCGTTAAATTATATTGGAGGTAAATATAAGATTTTAGGCCAGATAGTGCCTTATTTTCCCAAAAACATAGGTAATTTTGTGGATTTATTCGCTGGTGGTTGTAATGTGGGAATAAACGTAAATGCAGATCACGTCTACCTAAATGACAACTTAACTTACTTGATTGAGATGTATAAAATCTTTAAGTCCCAAGATGTTGGCGATATATTAGGGCATATAGATGGAAGGATAAGGCAGTTCAAGCTTTCATTAACAAATGAGGACGGATATAAGGAAATGAGAAGTTTATATAATGAACAAAAAAATCCGTTAGATTTATTTGTTCTTATTGCTTACTCTTTTAATCATCAAATACGTTTTAACAATAATCACGAATTTAATAACCCATTTGGGAGGGAGAGAAGCAGTTTTAATAATAAAATGCGTGAAAATTTAGAGCGATTTATTTTAAGATTAAAAGATTTGGACGTTGTCTTATCTGGTATTTGTTTTGAAGAATTTGATTTTTCTTTTTTGTCTAACAATGATTTTGTCTATTGTGATCCTCCGTATCTTATAACAACAGGAACTTACAATGATGGGAAAAGGGGTTTTAAGGGTTGGTCGGAGAAAGAGGAGACCGCTTTATTAGAAAGATTAGATGAATTAAACAAAAAGGGAATAAGATTTGCCTTATCAAATGTCATAGACCATAAAGGAAAATCAAATGATGTTTTAAAAAAATGGATTTCAGAGAAGGACAATTACAGAATAAATTATATTGATTTCAATTATTCAAATTCTAACTATCAAACCCGTGTAAGGGACAGAAATGCAAGTGTGGAGGTGCTTATAACGAATTATTCTACATAGTATGAGGTTTATTGGTAATAAAGAAAATTTGGTTAATAAAATACACCAAGTAATGCAATCAAAGAACATTCAAGGAAATTCGTTCTTTGATTTTTTTGCTGGGACTGCAAGTGTTGGTAAGTATTTCAAAAAATTGGGTTATCAAATTTTTTCGTCAGATTTACTACATTTTTCGTATGTTTTGCAGCAGGCGTATATTGTAAATAACGAAGAACCAAAATTCAGCAAACTTCTTAATAAAATTAGCATTAAGAGCGGTTTTCTTTTTTCTTCGCCCTTATTGCTGGTTGTTGAGTATTTAAATCAGATTGACCCGGTTGAAGGATTTATTTACAAGAATTATACGCCGGCTGGGACGTCTGGATTAAAACAAGCAAGAATGTATTTTACTAACGAAAATGGTAAAAGAATAGATGCAATCAGGCAGCAAATTGAAATTTGGCGGAAGGAAAAGTTAGTAACTCAAAATGAGTATTTTATATTGGTGGCCTGTCTTATTGAAACTGCTCCTTTCTATGCAAATATCACCGGTGCTTAAGCCATTAAAATTACGTGGCGTTCCTCAAATAGTAAACAAAAAAGAAAATTATGCGTTTAATGTCAATTCAGTAGATCTTGTAGATAAAATAAAAGCGGATATATATTATCTTGACCCCCCATATAATCAGAGGCAATATGCGCCAAACTATCATTTGTTAGAAACGATATCAAAGTATGACAACCCGAAAATAAAAGGAGTAACCGGTTTAAGGGATTATAGTAATCAAAAATCTAATTTTTGTAATCCAGAATCTGCATTAGGTGAACTTTCAAAAATAGCAAAAAAAGCAAACTGCGGAGCCTTGATTTTGAGCTATAACACGGAGGGCATAATGCCTCAAAAAAAAATAATATCTACATTGGCCCAATATGGTCAAGTTGAATTAAGTGAATTTGAATACCCACGTTTTAAAAGCAACAATAACGGGGCAAGCAAAACAAAAAAACACGTTAAGGAACAGTTATATATATTAAAAAAATGAAAAAGAATCTTTGGTTTTTAACAGAGGAGCGTCCCAAAAAAGAGGTTTTAATAAAAGTGCTTGAAAAATTTGCAAAGGATTATGAATTTGCAGTTTTTATTGATGCTATACGCATTTTACCAATTCTGGAAAATGGAAAGTTTGCTTTTAAATACGAGGTCGTAGGTTTTCGTTGCAATAATGTAGACAGAGTGTATATAAAAACTATTTCAGGGAACTCAAGTGCAGTAGATTTCTTAATTTTTTATCAAAAAAATGAACCAACTTTAAGGGATAAACCTATTTACGCGATTGAAGAAACCAAAACAGATGATTCGGAGAGCCGAAATACCGGTGTTTATCAACGAGCTATTAAATTTCTTTTTATACAAACCTATTACCCAAATGCTAAAAAAATAATGCTCTATTATTTAAGGATAGATCAGAAAAAGGTGGCAACATCAACGTATATTTTTGGGACAAGGTTACTGCTAACTCTGGGCGTTGAGGTGTTAGGTAAAAAGTTAGATCCTAAAATTTTCAAACCTTTTAAAACCATTGATGAGATCATTGCTCTAAAAGCTGGTATGAAAAATGCTCCGAAAGGAAATGTGCCAATTTTGTTTACAAAACTTGATAAGAAGATTCAAATCTCCGGTCGGCTCTTCAAAAGTGGCGGACTATCTCACGATCCAAACATCGGCGCATTGAGTTTAATTGCTGCAGCTTTGCGAAGATTAGGTTGGAAAGGTGAGATTGAAATTACTCGGCACGGTCTTTTACAACAACACGTTGAGGGTGGAAATAAGTTTATTCAAATAGCCAATGCTTTAAATATCTCATTGCAGGGCATAACAATTTCAAAAGCTGTAATGCATAAGAGTTATTGGAAGTATGATATGGATGGGGAGAAATTAGGGACTATATTTATTCATTTGGTGGCAGAAAATTTTACAGAAGGATACTCTATTTTTGAAAACCACGCCGGTTGCGAGAAAGGCTATTTTATAACTAAAGAAGGAAAACCTATTGCTTTAGAAAAGTATTCTGATAAACGTGCATATAAAGCCGGAAATAAGAAGAAAATAATTAGCATACCAGATTTAATTTTAATTGACTTTGGAAGAAGCGAAGTGATTGATGTTGAAGGTAAAAAATATAAGTTCCGTAAGGACGGTATTAAGGAGTTAAGAGGTTTTAAGGATATTGAGGACAGATATATCAAGAAATACTATCCTGGATTTGAAATAATTCGCACCGTTGTTTTATTTGGGGGAGTAGAAAAAAAGATTGTGGAACTTAAAGTTGGGTTTCTTTTAAATGAGCAAGGCGATTTGATTTTAGGCGTTCAAGCTCCGGAATTATTTAAGGAAGCAATTAAGAATCTATTAGATTTTTGGGCTTAAGTAATTTTCCTATATGCTACCCGACGAAGCCGTAAAAGAATTTCAAGAACTTTATAAGAAGGAATTTAATGTAGAACTTCCTTATGAAGAAGCAAAAATAAAGGCAGAAAAGCTGGTGAACCTTTTTGCGTTACTGCTTAGGCCCAGTAAAACAGAGGAGCAAGAAGGATAAAATTATTTTCTATAAAACAAAGGGGCGCTTGCGAAGGCGCTTGTTTTTGTGTAGTGTAAGAGGTAAATTAAATTCAATTTGTATGCTATCCTTAGAAAAATTACAAGAAATTGTTTCAGCCGCTGATTTTGATAAGCTTATTGGAGAAATTGAGAATGAGTGGTTCGATTGCAAAGCAAGCCCTTATCAGTTGCAAAACGATATATCAAAAAAAGAATTAGCTAAAGACGTTTCCTCTTTCTCCAATTTTGAAGGAGGATTTATTTTTATAGGTGTTAAAACATCTCAAAGCGACGAACATTTTGGAGATGAAGTTGAATCTCTTCGTCCTTTTAATAAAAGCCTCGTAGACCCCATACAATATAGAAATGTTATAGGAGATTGGGTTTACCCGGACATTGAGGGGGTAGATGTAAAATGGATTGAGATTACGTCTCAGGCGGGCAGGGGCTTGGTGGTTATTACGGTTCCAGAACAAAAAGAATCTACTAAACCTTTTTTAATAACAAAAACTCTTGATGGTGAAAGGAAAATAGAGACACTGTTTGGGTACGCGCAGAGAAAAGGAGACACCAATAAACCCGCAACTATTGCAGATATGCAAAGATATATACAATCAGGTTTTCATTATGAAAAACAAATTAAAAATCAACTTGATGGAATCGAGGTTCTCTTGAGGAGTGTAGCGCAACATAATCAGGCTCAAGTTCAAAGCAGGACTAATGGTGAGAGAATAGAGCAAAGAATAACGCGCGCGCTTGAACACGCTTATCTGGGAAATGAAAGAACTATAACTATTTCTGCTTACCCAAATCAGCCGAGTCAGCTTCAAACTATTTTTTTAACCTCAGAGCATAGCATCAGAAGGCATTTAGAAACTCCCCCTATATTACGACGAGGTGGTTGGAGTATTGAGACGCTGGATCAGGCAAGGATTATGCGTGGTGAAATGATTCGCGTAGCAAACGGAGACAGGAAGGTTATCGATTTGTATAAGGATGGAACCCTTGTTTTTATTGCTCTTGCAGACCATAGATTTCTTGCCTGGCACGATGAAGAAAGACAGAAAATAAACTCAGCCGCTCTAATAGAGGTTATTTATAGTTTTGTGTCGTTCTATAAGCTTGTTTTGGATGACCTGGAGAATTTACCAGAAGAAATAACACTGCGGGTTGATTTTAAGAATTTACACCTTGATGACATAAAAAGTTATTTACTTCCATATCAACTCGGCAGTTTGGCTCAAGGCTTTGAAGACCAAAGAAGAGATGCGCCCGATAATGATGGAGCGGTTGAAAAAACCTTTTTAACTGATAATTTCGATATAGGAGCTGTTGCATTTGAGTTGATTCGGGAGGTATATCTGTGGTTCGGATTTGAAGAAGAAAAAATTCCCTATGTTCAAGAAAGAGATGGATTGAAAACAATTAACGCAGACGCTATTGCAAGTTTATGATAAATAATGTGTTAAAATTTAAATTATGATTAAATTCATTATTTTGTCAGTAGTAAGCGGTGCTATCTTTTTGGGATTCACTGCTTTTATGTATAAACCAATTGAAGCTTGGGTAAAATCTTATTTTATAACCAAGAAATTATTGAAAGAAACTCGTTCGATTAGAAAGGCCTTAAAAGGGAAACATATGGCAGATCGTCTTTTGGATATATGGAATAATGGTCATCCGTGGCCCCTTGTTTCCATAGATGTTTTATATTCAAAGAATAATTTCTGGCAAGGAGCTTGGTGGGATAGCACTATTGATAAGAAGCTTGAAGGCCAGGGTTTAGTAGAAAGATTCCAAGAAAATCAACAAATGAAGGTTCGGCTGTCTGAAAATAAATTAACGAAGGCAGTTATTAAGAGATTAAATAAATTGGTTGATAAGGGGGAGTTTTAGTAAAATTACGAATTCGTCGTGGATACCTGCTGCCAAAGCTGCAATTCCTTCATAATTTGGTTCCAACCACTTCTCACGTAGTCCACCAAAATAAAATAGTCCGCCATGCGTGGCGGACTATTTTATTTTGGTTGAAATTGATGGCGGGGATTGAACAAAGAAGGGGTCGGGAAACTTTGGTTTCCCGTGGTGGAAGCAGCGATTCGC